>Ga0307408_100000040_pt1 | contig 175456 bp, 162 predicted proteins | sample 322Cmetagenome_FD_202116 | JGI IMG/M metagenome (GOLD analysis project Ga0307408, IMG submission 202116) | Maize rhizosphere microbial communities from greenhouse at UC Davis, California, United States - 322HYB-C-3 | ecosystem: Host-associated > Plants > Roots > Rhizosphere > Soil | place...
GCGCGGCCCACGCCGAGGCGGCGCTGCGCCTGCTGGAGGCCGGTGCCGCCATCGACATCGTACTCAGCGACATCGTCATGCCCGGCGCAATGGACGGCATCGCGCTGGCGCGGCGGCTGCGCGAGCAACGCCCCGGGCTGCCGGTGGTGCTGATCACCGGCTTCAGCAACACGCGCATCACCGAGGGCGAGTTCACCGTGCTGCGCAAGCCGGGGGCGCCGCACGAGTTGCTCGCGGCGCTGCATGCGGCACTCGCGGCGGCGCGCTCCTAGGCACGCCGCCTGCCCCTGGAAGACCCTTCCCCCGACCTTCCGAAAGGAGCTTCCATGAGCAACGACGACATCATCGACACGCTGAACGACCTCATCGAAACGTCGAAGGACGGCGAGTACGGCTTTCGCACGTCTGCCGAATACCTGCAGGACGCGACGCTGAAGCAGAGCTTCATGGCCCGCGCCGAGGAATGCCGCCAGGCCGCGGCGGAATTGCAGCAACTGGTGCTGCGCTTCGGCGGCAAGGCCGAGGACAGCGGCACCGCGGCCGGCGCCCTGCACCGCGGCTGGGTGGCCGTGAAGGGCACGCTGGCGGGCTACACCGACAAGGCCATCCTGGAAGAGACCGAGCGTGGCGAGGACACCGCCCTCGCGTCCTACCGCAAGGCCCTGGACGAGTCGCTGCCGCCGGACGTGCGACTGGTCGTCGAGCGGCAGTACGAGGGCGTGAAGCGCAACCACCTGCAGATCCGCACGCTGCGGGACGCCGCCAGAGCCTCCGTTTAAGGCCCCGGCCCGGGCTAGTCGCTGAACACGCGCAAGCCCGGGCGTTTGGACAAATACAGAAATTCAGCCACAGAGCCTCTGTGGCTTTGTTTGGTTTTTTCTCAGTCGGGAGGCTGCCTGCGGGAGATGAACCGCTCCAGCAGCGGCAGCCCGAAGGTCAGCAAACTCGCGGCGGTGGCCGGGTTCAGGCGCTCGCGCCAGCGCGCGGGCAGCATGGGCCAGGCGTGGCTGAGCACGCGTGTCCAAGGGATACCGGCCAGCAGCGCGAACAGCGCCGGCCGCGGCATGGGTGCGGCGGCCTGCCGTTGTTGCGACGCAGCGGGTGCGGGCTTGCTGCGCGACTTCGGCCACCACAGCAGCACCGCCGCCACGGCGCCCGCCACCAGCGCCGGCCGGATCAGCCGCGCCGGGCGCGTGGTGGCCTCATGCAGCTGGTGGCCGAAGGCCTTCACGTCGTGACGCCACCGTGCTTCGCGCCGGATCAGGCGCTGCTCGGCTTCGTCGATGAGGGCGTCGATGTCAGCGTGCGGGTTCATCGGCGCGGGGCTCCGGGGAGGGATCGGACGGCAACGTCAGATGGCGCCGCGTGGCGGGCAGCTGCAGCCGGGGCAGCAACTGGCGCACACGCGCGACGGCGATGGCGATGACGATGGCGTTGATGCCCACGGTCAGCAGCAGCGCCGCCAGCAGCGGCAGCCCCGCGGCATGCACGAGCAGGCCGATGAGGGCCGCCCACAGCGTCAGCCAGACCGTCACGCCGAGGATGGCGATGGCCACCACCAGCACGACGATCTGCACCAGCGACTGCGTGGCCCGCTGCAGCTCCAGCGACAGCAGTTCGACACGGTCGCTGACCAGCCTCGGCAGTTCGCGCGCAAGGCCTTGCAGTTGTTGCAGCAACGAGGGCGGCTCGGCCGCATTGGCAGCGGCCGGCGCGCCGGCTGGGGTGTCGGTAAAGGATTGGGACAAGATGGCCTCAGTGATGCCTTGCATTGCGGGCCGAGCGCCGGGCCGCTCCCTAGCCGGCCCGCGTTGGGCGATGTGCTTGCGGCTCAATGCTGCAAGCATCGCCGTCCCCTCGGGGGACCGACCGGTGTCGCCGCGTTCAGCGGGCGACAGCGGGCGAGGGGCCTACCGTGTCAGGCGCGCCACGAGAACGCCGACGGCGAGGGCCGTGACGAGGGCCGTCAGCGGGTTGTCGCGCACCGTGGAGCGCAGGCTCTCCGTCCATTCGTCGCCCAGTTCGCGGGCGCCCTGGGCCTTCTGGCTGAGGGTCTCGCCGGCAGCCTGCACGCCTTCCTGCACGCGTTGCACGGCGGGGCCGGCGGTGTCGGCAAAACGGTCGATGGCCGAGTGCGCGCTCTGCACGACGCGGTTCAGCACGTCCTGGCTGGCGGCTGCGCCCTTGTCGACGGCGTCATTGGCCTTGTCGGCCACGGTGTCGACCGCGGCGGTTGCCGGCGTCGCGGGAGAGGCGGAAGAGGTGGGGAAGGGGGTGGTCGTGGCCATGGTGATCCTCGAAGGTGGAAAGGGAAACAAGCCGTGAACAATGGCAAGCGGCGTGCCTTCCCCAGTCTCAAATGGCGCCTACGCTGCCGGTGACGGGCAGCACGATGCCGGTGATGTAGCCCGCGCAGACCGGCGAGGCCAGGAAGACGTAGGCCGGCGACAGTTCCTCGGGCTGGGCGGCCCGCTTCATGTCGGTCTGCTTGCCGAACTCAGCCACCTTGTCGGCCGGCGAGTCGGCCGGGTTCAACGGCGTCCACACCGGCCCCGGCGCCACCGCGTTGACGCGGATGCCGCGCTCCAGCAGGTTGCTGGCCAGCGCCTTGGTCAGCGCATGGATGGCGCCCTTGGTGGCGGAATAGTCGATCAGCTTGGGACTGCCGCGCAGGCCGGTCGTCGAGCCGGTGTTGATGATGGAGGCGCCGCGCTTCAGATGCGGCAGCGCGGCGCGCGCCATGCGCAGATAGCCGCCGATGTTGGTGTCCAGCGTCTCCTGGATGCGCTCGTCGTCGAGCTCTTCCAGCGAGGCCGCATGCTCCTGGAAAGCGGCGTTGTTGACGAGCACGTCGAGCTTGCCGAAACGCGCGATGACCTGGGCCACGGCGCTGTCGCACCAGGCGCGGTCCTTCACGTCGCCCTGCAGCAGCAGGCATTGCCGGCCCTCGGCCTCGACGCAGCGGCGCGTCTCCTCGGCATCGTCCGTCGACGAGTGGTAGGCCACGGCGACATCGGCGCCCTCGCGCGCGAACAGCACGGCGACGGCGCGGCCGATGCCGGAGTCGGCGCCGGTGATGAGGGCGACGAAGTCCTGCAGCTTGCCGCTGCCGCGGTAGTCGGGTGCGAGGAAGCGCGGCGCGAGTTCCAGCTCGGCCTCGCGGCCGGGCTTGCGCACATGCTGGGCCGGCAGGTCGACGGGCTGCTCGCGCGCGCCGGCCTGCACGGCCTCGCGGTCTTTCTCGTCCTTGCCGGGCTTTTGCTTCGCGTCGGCCTCGTCCTGGCGCTTCTGGATGCTGCGCTGGGTCTGCAGGGTGTTGCTGTCGGTGGTCATGGCGGGCCTTTCACGGAACGGGGTGTGTCGTCCCGCGGCAGATGCCGTGCCTACGGTGCCTAACGCCGTCCGTCGACGGCCTCGCTTTCCTTGCCGGATGGCGTCTGCGCGTCCAGACCGCGGTCGGGCGACTCGGCCACCTGCGGCACGTCGCCCGGGCGGGCTATGAGCTCCTCGATGATGAAGCGGCCATAGTGCTGGGCGCGCTCGGCGCCCTTGGCCTCGGCGGCACGGGCCACCTGCCGGGCCTGCTCGTCGCTGCCCACGCGCACCACCAGCCAGTGGTAGCCGCGCGCCGCCAGCACGCGGTGGGCGAGGATGAGGTTCATCTCCTGGCCGATGGCCGCGATCGGGCTGGCCTTGGCGACGTCTTCGTCGATCTGGCGCAGCATCTCGCTGTCGGTGTAGCGGTGGATGGCATCCGCGTCGAGGTCCAGGGCGGCAAGCGCCTGCGCGGCACGGTCGGCAGCCTCGGCGTCGGGCAACGAGATGACCACATGGCCGACCGGCTTGAAGACGCCGAAGCTGTGTTGCGCGTCCTTGGGCATGGATTTCCCCTGGTTGGAGTTACGGGAGTCTTCTTGTTGGCAAACCACGTGCCGCCCCGGGCACGCCGCCTGCCATCCGTCTCGGAAGTCACCCTGGAGCCGCCATGCCTTCGCCCCGCCTGCCCGTCCTGTACGTGGAAGACCATCCGGTCAATGCGCTGTTGATGGCCGCCATCTTCGAACACCGCCCGCAGCTCGAACTGGTGATCGCCACGACGGGCGGCGAGGCGATGCAGGTCGCGGCACGCCTGCGCCCGGCCCTGCTGCTGCTGGACCTGGGCCTGCCCGACTGTCACGGCGCACAGCTGCTGCCGCGGCTGCGCGCCCTGCCCGACCTGGCCACGCCGCCAGCCATCGCGGTCACCGCAGACGTGATGTTCAACATCGCCGGCACCGGTTTCTGCGAGCTGTGGCCCAAGCCGCTCAACCTCGACGACGTGCTGGCCCGGCTGGATGCCTTGACCGGCCCGCGCGCCGCCGCGCCCGGCCAGCCGCAGCCGCAACTGCGCCATGCGACGCTGAACTGGTAGGCGGGGGGCGGCAACGAAACGCGGCGCTCTCCGACAGGCCGGGCATGCCGGCCGGCACCGCCGTTGCCCATTGGCGCAGGTGCGACCGCCACGGGGTGGCCGAGGCGGGCAGGCACGGCATCAACTTCAGGAGTCAGGCATGAGAAAGATCGCTTCGCAAATCGCCGGCGCTGCCGCCGTGGTCGCGGCCGTCAGCGCGGGCTTCGCCTATGCGCAAACCACGGACAGCTCGTCCACCTCGACAACGACGACCCGCACGGTGACGCCGCCCAAGAGCGAGGACTTGAAGTCCAACAGCACCGACAGCCGCTACGGCGCCGGCGCCAACAACGGCAGCACCTACAACCCGGCCATCCGCTCGACGGACATCAAGGCGGGCAACGTCAGCAGCGTCGACGACCCGACCGTCACGACGACGACGACCACCACGACCGCCACGCCAGCGCCGCGCAGCACGACCGGCAGCAGCAGTGACAGCAGCACCTACACGGCGACGCCTGCCGCGAGCACCGGCAGCACCGACAGCGGCAGCTGGAACGCCGACGGCACCCGTGCCGCCCGCGCCGATCGGAACTAAGCCGCCTCCAGCGCTTGTTGCGCACCGACCGCCACGGCGGCCGGTGCCTGTCGCGCGGCGCTCTGCACGACGCGGTGCACCAGGTGCAGCTTGCGCACCGCCGGGCGCGACAACACGAAGGGGTAGAAGTCCGCCACGCCCATGCTGCGCGACAGCTCGTTGAGCACGCCGGTCAGCTCCATCCAGCTGTTGATGAGCTGCAGGAAGCCGGCCGCCTGCGGGTCGCCCGAGTCGGCCACCACGTCCATGCCGAAGCGCTCGTAGCTGAGCTCCACGCGCTCGCCGTCCAGGCCGAAGCTGCGCGCGGTGTCCAGCGTGTCGACGAGATGCAGGTAGTGGGCCCAGGTCTCGGCCCAGTCCTCCCACGGATGGCTGCTGGCATAGGCGCTGACGAAGCGCTGGCCCCAGTCGGGCGGCGGGCCATCGCCATAGTGCTTCTGCAGCGCGGCGGCGTAGTCCTGGCGCTCGTCGCCGAACAGCTCGCGGAACGGGCCCAGCCAGTCGCCCGGCTCGACCAGCAATTGCCAGTAGTAATGACCGGTCTCGTGGCGCAGATGACCGAGCAGCGTGCGGTAGGCCTCGCCGAGGTGGCCGCGGCGCTCCTCGCGGCGCGCGTCGTCGGCCTCGGAGGCGTCCAGCGTGATGACGCCATCGGCATGGCCGGTGATGACGGCCGGCCCCCCGGGCGGCGCCAGCAGCAGGTCGAAGGCCAGGCCCAGTCCGTCGGGCACCTCGGCCTGGGGCCGGACCGGCAGCTTCAGGCCCAGCAGCGACGACACGAGGCGGCGCTTGGCCTGCTCGATGCGGCACCACCAGACGTCGGCCTGGGGCTGCGTGAGATCGGGCACGGTGCGCGTGAGGCGGCAGCAGCGGCACAGCGTGAAGCCGGCCTGCACCTCGGCGGCATCCAGCAGCCAGTTGCAGGCGGCGGCGCTGTCGAGGTTGGTGCAGCGCGCGTAGCGCGGCGCGCGGCGCACCGGCACGCCGGCCTCGCGCCAGCCGACCTTGCCGCCACGCAGGGGCACGCGGTCCAGCGCGATCAACCGGCCGCGGGCGGCGTCATAACCCAGCGCTCGCTGGCAGGCCAGGCATTGGCTGTTGTTGAAGAAGATGGGGCGCCCGCAGGCGCAGCTGAAAGCGCGCGGCGTCGTCGGCGGCTGCACGTGATGGACGGGAAGAAGGACGGGCACCATCAGGCCACCTGAAGGACGAGGCTGCCCGTTGCCAGGCCGAGCAGCGCGCCGATGACGACGTCGCTCGGGAAATGCAGGCCCAGCACGACGCGCGACAGCCCCACCAGCGCCGCGAAGCTCCACAGCAGAGGGGCCAGGCCCGGATGGAGGGACGACAGCAGCAGCGCGAAGGCGAAGGCGTGCTGCGTGTGACCGCTGGGGAAGCTGAAGGCGTCGGGCACCTTCACGCAGGCGTGGATGTCGTCGCAGCGCTCGAAGGGCCGCCGGCGCCGTATGCCGCGCTTCAGGGCGTAGTAGACGACGAGGTTGATGCCCCCCAGGCCCAGCATCATCAGCGCATGCCGGGGCTCGCCCAGCAGCGCCAGCAGCACGATGGCCCCCACCCACAGCGGCCCGTCCGCCAACCGGCTGCAGGCCGCCAGCAGCGCATGCAGCAGCGGCCGCGCCGCGACACGGTGCAGCGCCTGGGCGCCGCGCAGGTCCAGCTCGGCGCCGCGCAGGCGGCTGGCGTCAAGCCAGGGCGGCATGGCGGGCAGGCGCGGCCCCGGCCAGGGCGACGCGGCACAGCTGCTGCTCGAAGCCGCGCAGCACGCCCTGCCAGTCGGCCCGCTCGGCGGCGAGGCGCGCCTGCAGCCGCAGCGGACTGTCGGGGTTGCTGGCGTCGAGGGCACGCGTGGCGGCATCGAGGAAGGCGTCGGCCGCCGCCAGCCCCCGGGTGGGCGGCGCCAGGCAGCCGCTGATGCCGTCGCGGACATGCGCGGCCGCGGCGCCGGTGTCGAAGGCCGCCACGGCCAGACCGCTGGCCAGTGCCTCCAGCGTCACGTTGCCGAAGGTCTCGGTGAGGCTGGGAAAGAGGAAGACGTCGGCGCTGGCGTAGTGCCTGGCCAGCGCCACGCCGGTCTGCATGCCGACGAAGCGCACGCGCGGATGGGCGCGCTCCAGCGTGGCGCGCAGCGGGCCGTCGCCCACCACCACCATGCGCAGGCCCGGCCGGCGCGCGCTCAGGCGCTCGAAGGTCTGCAGCGCGAGGCCGGCGTTCTTCTCGGCCGCGAGCCGGCCCACGTGCAGCAGCACGCGGTGCTCGGGCGACGCGCGCCAGGCCTCGCGCAGCGCCATGTCGCGGCGGGCCGGCGCGAACAGGCGCGCATCCACGCCGCGGCCCAGCACGTGCAGCCGCTCGAATCCGCGCTCGGCCAGCTGGGCGCCGAGCTCCGCGGTGGGCACGAAATTGCAGTCCGCCATGCCGTGCAGGCGGCGCAGATGGCCGAGCACGAAGTTCTCCATCCAGCCCAGGCCGTAGTGCTCGCAGTAGGCGTGGAAGTTGGTGCGGAAGTCGGCGCTGGTGGGGATGCCCTCCTGCCGCGCGGCGCGCAGCGCGGCCCAGCCCAGCGGGCCCGGCGTCACGGCATGCACGACGTCGGGCCGCGCCCCCTCCTGCCGCCACAGCCCGCGCAGCTCGCCGGGGCGGGCCCAGCCGAAGCGCAGCTCGGGATAGCGGGGGATGGGGGCACCGGCGCTGCGCCATTCATCCGCATCCCGGCGCGCCGCCTCGCCGGGGCGGCGCGGCCGCACGAGCTGCACTTCATGGCCCGCGCCGCGCAGATGGCGCACGACCCGTTCGGCCGTGATGGCCACGCCGTTGATCTCGGGAAGATAGGTTTCGGTGACGTAAGCGATGCGCACTGGCAGGTCCTGGTTGGAAAAACCCGCATGGCAAGCGCAATGCCCGCTACCCGCCGCCCACCGACACGGACGCGCGCGAACGCAGCAGCGCCATCAGCCGCCGCTCGGCCGCGCTCAAGCCGGTGCGCGGGGCCGGCGTGCGGGCCCAGGGCAGGCCGCGCAGCGCGGCGCGCGCAGCGGCGTCGCCCAGGGCCTCGGCAGCGGCCAGCACGCGCGGGTGGATGTAAGCCTTGCGGCAAACCGCGGCCGTGTTGCCCAGGCGCTTGGCGACGGCCGCCACCACCTCGGCGGGCCGGCAGGGCTCGGCCGCCTCGGCGCAGGCCTGCAGCGTCAGCTCCAGCGCGAGCACGCTGCCATGCCAGGTGCGGAAGTCCTTGGCCGTCACGCGCTCGCCCGCCGCGCTCGCCAACCAGGCATTCACGTCGGCCGAATCGACGGCGTGGCTCGCGCCGTCCTCGTCGACGTAGCGGAACAGCTCCTGGCCGGGCAGTTCGCGGCAGCGCCGCACGATGCGCGCGACGCGCCGGTCGGTCAGCCTCACCTGGTGGCGCACGCCGCTCTTGCCGACGAAGGACAGCTCGATCGCATCGCCCTTCACGCCGGCGTGGCGGTTGCGCAGCGTGGACAGGCCGTAGGAGCCGTTCTCGCGCGCATAGGCGGCGTTGCCGATGCGCAGCCAGGTCGTGTCCAGCAGCCGCACCAGCGCGGCCAGCACGCGCTCGCGCGTCGGCTCGGCCGCGCCGTCCAGCGCCTGCTGCACGCGCCGGCGCAGCCGCGGCAGCACGGCGCCGAAGCGGCGCAGCGAATCGAACTTGGTCCGGCCGCGGCCGGCCTGCCAGTCGGCGTGATAGCGGTACTGCTTGCGCCCGCGCGCATCGCGGCCGGTGGCCTGCAGATGGCCGTCGGCGTCGGGGCTGATCCACACGTCCACCCAGGCCGGCGGGATGGCGAGCTTGCGGATGCGCGCGAGCGTGGCCTCGTCGCGGACGAGCTTGCTGCGGCGGCCGCGCGTGTCGAGATAGTCGAAGCCGCCGCCGGCGCGCGGGCGGCGCGCCAGGCCGGGGCTGCTGTCGCTGGTCCAGCGCAGGCCCGCATGCCGGGCCGCCGCGTTGTTGTCACGCATGCGGCGGCCGAAGCAGACCGCGTGCCAGCGCCCGGGCACGTCGTTTGCCCGGGGCGGCAGATGCAAGCCTCCCAGTCCAGCCCCGCCGCGCCGCCGCACCTGGCGGATGTCTCGATGTTCTGGGGCGCCACGGGCGGCGTGCGGCGCGTGCTGACCGCCAAGCACGACAGGCTGCGCGCACTCGGCTGGCGGCACACCATCGTCGCGCCCGGCGCCAGCGGCCCGGGCATCGTCGACTGCGGCGGCGTGACGCTGCCCAGGAGCGGCGGCTACCGCATGGTGCTGGGCCGCGCGCGGGCCTTGCGGCAGCTGGAATTCATCGCGCCCGACCTGATCGAGTCCGCCGACCCCTACACGCTGGCCTGGGCCTGCCTCGCCGCGGCGCAGCGGCTGGAGGTGCCGGCCGTGGCCTTCTGCCACAGCGACCTGCCGGCGCTGGCCACCCGTCTCGTCGGCGGGCCGCGCGCGGGCCGGCTGGGCCAGGCCGCCGGGCGCGCCGCGCGGCGCTACCTGGTCGGCCTGTACCGCCATTTCGACCTCGTGCTGGCGCCCAGCCGCGGCCTGGCCGAGCGGCTGCAGGCCTGGGGCGTGCCGCGCGTCGCCGTGCAGCCGCTGGGCGTCGACTGCTCGCTGTTCACGCCGACGGCCCGCGACGACGCCTGGCGCGCCGCGCTGTGCCAGCGGCTCGGCCTGGCCGCGTCGACACGGCTGCTCGTCTACACCGGCCGCTTCGCCGCCGAGAAGAACCTCCCGCTGCTGGCCGACGCGGTGCGCCTGCTCGGCCCCGGCCATGTGCTGCTGGCGGTGGGCAGCGGCCCGCTGCCGCCATCGGGCCCGCAGGTGATGGTGTTGCCGCCCGAGCACGACGCCGCCCGCCTGGCGCGCCTGGTGGCCAGCTGCGACGCCTATGTGCACGCCGGCGACCAGGAGACCTTCGGCCTGGGCGTGCTGGAGGCCATGGCCTGCGGCACGCCGGTCGTCGCCGCTGACGCGGGCGGCCTGGCGGAGCTGGCCCGCGATGCCGGCCTGCTGGTGGCGCGCCCGCTGCCGCGGCTGTGGGCCGAGGCGATCTCGGCCAGCCTGTCCGGCCGGCAGGCCGCGCTGCGTCGCACGGCGCTGGCGCGCGCCCAGGCCCAGGACTGGCCCATGGTGGTGCAGCAGCTCACGCAGCGCTACACCGCGCTGATCGGCCGCCCTGCCCCGCCCCCGGCGACTGCCGCGCGGCCGGACCGCCTTGCGCTGGCGCGCTGAACGCGATGGACAGCTCCGCCGTCGACCGCCTGGCCCTGCGCCTGGCCGAGCAGCGCCCGTCGCCCGCTTTGCGGCCTGCTGCCAAGATGCCGGCCGCCGAGGCCTGCTCGGCGCGCGACCTGTGCGTCGTGCTGCACGACGTGTCGCCGGCGCGCTGGGAGGGCTGCCGCCGCGTCGTCGCCGAACTGGAGCGCTGCGCGGCGCAGGCGGGTGTGCAGTTGCCGCTGACGTTGCTCGTCGTGCCCTATATGCATGGCGACACCGCGCTGCCGGCGCCCTATCTGCGCTGGCTCTACGAGATGCAGCAAGCCGGCCACGAGCTGGCCCTGCACGGCCTGACCCACCGCGACGAAGGCCCGCCACCGCGTGGCCTGAGCGATCGCCTGCTGCGCAAGGTCTACACGGCCGGCGAGGGCGAGTTCGCCGCGCTGTCCCACGACGAGGCGGTTGCGCGGCTGCGCGCGGGCCGTGCCTGGCTGCGCGCGCTGGGCCTGGGCGTGCAGGGCTTCGTCGCGCCGGCCTGGCTGATGAGCCCGGGCAGCCTGCAGGCCGTCGCCGATGCCGGCTTCGGCCACACCTGCACGCTGACGGAGGTCATCGCTCTGCCGCATGGCCAGGCGCTCGCCGCGCCCAGCCTGGTGTTCAGCACGCGCGCGGCGTGGCGGCGCGGGCTCTCGCTGCTGTGGAACCGCTGGCTGGCTCGCCGCTCGCGCGACGCACGGCTGCTGCGGCTCGAATTGCATCCCGCCGACGCCGACTTCGCGGCCGTGCGGCGCTGCTGGACCGGCCTGCTGCGTGAGGCGCTGGCGCACCGCGTGCCGCTGCGCCTGGCAGAGGCCGCGGTGCTGGCACGGCGGCTGTAAACCCAGGCTAGCGGCTACGCGAACTCAGCACGCGCACGACCGCATACACCAACGTGCCCACGGCCAGCGCCGCCAGCGCGGAGCGCACGGGCGCGTCGTGCACATAGCCGAGGGTGCGGTCGGTCGCACGCGACACCTGCGTGCGCGCGCTGTCGAGGCCGTCGCTGAGCTGATCCAGGCCGCGGCGCGCGGCGGCTTCGACCTTCTGCAGGTAGAGATCGGAATGACCCATGGTGCTGACTCCAAAAAGCTGAGGTCAGCCCTTTCGGCAATCGGCGGGCCTAGGAGCCCGACAGGCTCCTAGTCCGCCTGGGCGTCCTCGGCCGCGTATTCCTTCAACCGGTTGTAGAGCGTCTTCAGGCTGATGCCGAGGGCGGCGGCCGTACGCTCCTTGTGGTGGTTGAAATGACGCAAGGTGGCCAGCATCAGCAGGCGCTCGGCCTCGGCGATGCTGGTGCTGCCGACGGGCAGCGTGACGACGGGCCCCGTGGCCGCGGCGGCAGCGGGGGCCGGCGCGGCGACCGGCGCTGGCGCGGCCTCCGTCCCGCCACCGAACGAGCCCCAGCCGGACAGCAGGCGGGAGCTGTCGGCGCTGGGCAGCCAGGTTTCGTCGATGGTGTCGTCGACCGCCATCACGTAGGCGCGCTGCACCGCATTGCGCAGTTCGCGCACATTGCCCGGCCAGGGGTACTCGACCAGCGCCGCGAGCGCCGCTGGCGTGAAGCGGCGCACCGCGCCCTCCTGCTCGCTGATGGCGGCGAGGAAGTGGTTGGCCAGCAGCGGGATGTCGGCCGCGCGGTCGCGCAGCGGCGGCAGGTCGATGGGGAAGATGTTGAGGCGGTAGAGCAGGTCCTCGCGCAGCTTGCCGCTGGACACGGCCTGGTAGGGCTGGCGGTTGGTGGCGGCGATGATGCGCACGTCGGTCTCCTGGCTCGTCGTGCTGCCCACGCGCATGAAGCGCCCGGTCTCCAGCACGCGCAGCAGCTTGACCTGCAGTTCCAGCGGCATCTCGGTGATCTCGTCCAGGAACAGCGTGCCACCGCTGGCGCGCTCGAAGAAGCCCTGGTGCTGGCGCTCGGCGCCCGTAAAGCTGCCCTTCTCGTGGCCGAAGATCTCGCTCTCGATCAGGTTGGGGCTGATGGCGCCGCAGTTGACGGCCAGGAAGGGGCGCTTGCGGCGGCGGGACAGGTCGTGCACGGTCTGCGCGACAACCTCCTTGCCGGTGCCCGACTCGCCGGTGATGAACACCGACACGCTGGTGCCGGCGACGCGCGAGATCTGCTGGTAGATGCGCTGCATGGGCGCGCTGCGCCCCCACAGGTGGCCGAAGTGACCCGACTGCGCGAGGTTGGCCGTCAGGTCCTCGACCTCGGCCTGCAGCGCCGCCGGCTTCATGATGCGCGACAGCACGCCCTGCAGCTGCGTCAGGTTGACGGGCTTGATGAGGTAGTCGGCCGCACCCAGGCGCAGCGCCTGGATGGAGGTCTCGAGGTTGGCGTGGCCGGTGCACAGCACGACCTCGGAATTGGCCACGAGCTTGGGGTCGGCCAGCAGGTCCATGCCGTTGCCGTCGGGCAGGCGCAGGTCGAGCAGCACGATGTCGGGCTGCTGCAGCGAGAGCTGGCGCCGCGCGTCGCGCAGGTTGTGGGCCACGGCGACCGTGAACTGTTCCCCCGCGATCAGGGCTCGCAGGGAGGCGGCCGAATCGTGGTCGTCGTCCACCACCAGGGCATGCGGCATCGGCGTCGGGTCCTTCCGGGTCTAGCGATCGGATTCAAAGGAGGGGTGATTGTCAACACATTCGCCGGCCGATGACGCAAACCGCGCCAAGCCAGATGTAACGCGTGCGGGCATGTGCCTTGCCAATCCGCCGCGGTGACAACCCAGTGATGCAACCCTCATGCCGACCTTCTCTTCGCACGATTGCAGTGCCCCCGAGGCCGGCGCCGCGCTGCGGCACCTGGCCGAGGCGGTGGTGCTTGGATCCCTGCTGGCATTGGCCTGGCGCGCCTGCCGCGCCAAGCACGGCCATCGCTACGCCGGTCGCAGCGCGCGTGCGCCGGCCGCCGTCCACACATGGGAAGGCGAAGGCGGCCGCCCGCTGCCGACGGAGCCGTGACGGTCGCCGGCAAGATTTGCAGCAACTTGCGCCAAATGACCCATCACCCCGTTCCCCCGCCGCCACCGGTGCCCGGCGCCCATCCCGATGACGACTCTGTCGCCGGCGAGGAAGATCCCGGCGCGAGCCTGGAGGAGCTGCCAAAGCCCACGCCCGTCCCAGCCCCGCCTGCACCCGCTGGCGCATAACGCAATCACCGACCGCACCAATCACGGGCACCGGACTTGCTTTTTTTGTCTGCCGCCATCGGCGCTGATAACGAAATCAAGCCCATGAGACAACCGCGAGGCCGGCGTCGTGCCGGTTGGGTGTGGAGCACCATCATCCTGTGGGTGGCGGCCGGCGCGGCCGCCTGCGCAAGCCTCAACGAGCGTGATCCCACCCTGCGCCCGCTGCCGCCGCAACAGGCGGCGGCCAGGGTCGTGCTGGTCGACCACCGCGGCGCCGTCGATGCGGCCGCCGAGGCGCGCGACCTGGCGCGCGTGCGGGCCGAGGGCCGTGGCGCGCTGTTCGAACGGCACCTGGGCGCGCTGGCGGCCGGCGGCGACACCCAGCTGCTGCGCGGCAACACCGCCCGGCTGCTGGTCGACGGGCCGGCCACCTTTGCCGCCATGAAGGCGGCAATCGCGGCGGCGCGGCAGCGCATCCTGGTGGAGTTCTACATCGTCGAGGGCGAGGGCGTGGCGGCCGAGATGGCCGACCTGCTGCGCGCCAAGGCGGCCCAGGGCGTCAGCGTGGCGCTGATGTACGACAGCCTGGGTTCACTGGGCACCGAGCGCGCCTTCTTCGACGCGCTGCGCGACGGCGGCGTCGCGGTCTGCGCCTTCAACCCCGTCAACCCGCTGGAGCGCCCCGGCCACTGGGGGCTGCTGCAGCGCAACCATCGCAAGATGCTGGCGGTCGACAACGACATCGCCTTCACGGGCGGCATCAACCTGAGCAATGTCTACGCCGAGGGTTCCTTCAGCAGCGCCAAGCGGCCCAAGGCGCCGCCGGAGGATGCCGACAAGCAGGGCTGGCGGGACACCCAGGTGGAACTGCGCGGGCCGGTGGTGCCGGCGCTGGCCGCCGTGTTCCGCGACTCGTGGACGCGCCAGGGCTGCAAGGGTGCGCTGCCGGCCGAACCCGCGCCCCGTGTCGCCCTGCCCGGCCAGCGCGTCGTCCGGCTGGTGGCCGGCGACCCCGAGAACGGCGTCAATCCGACCTACAAGGCGCTGCTGCGGGCCATCGATGCGTCCCAGGTCAGCGTGCAACTGACGATGGCGTACTTCGCGCCGGGGCCGGAGCTCATCCAGGCGCTGTGCGACGCGTCGCGCCGCGGTGTCGCCGTGTCGCTGGTGCTGCCGGGGCGCAGCGACGTGACGCTGGTGCTCCACGCCGCCCGTTCACGCTACGCGCAACTGCTGGAGGCCGGCGTGCAGATCCACGAGATGTCGCAGTCGGTCATGCATGCCAAGACGGCCGTCATCGACGGCGTGTTCTCCAGCGTGGGCTCCAGCAACCTCGACTGGCGCAGCATCGTCGGCAACAACGAGATCGACGTCATCGTGCTGGGCGATGACTTCGGCGAGCAGATGCAGGCGCTGTTCAAGCGCGACCTGAGCGTCTCGGAGCGCATCGACGCCGCCAGCTGGTCGCGCCGCGGGCTGGGGCGGCGGCTGCTGGAGGGTTTTGCACGCCTCGTCGAACCGCTGCTGTAGCGCTGCTGGCGCGCCGTTTGCCATGCCGGCCCCGTTCACTTCCTTTTCTCTGCCGTCAAGGAGTCAAGCATGGCACCAGAAGGTCTCCCCGCTACGTTCAACAGCACGCCGCTCCTGCCCATGGGCCACCTCGTCCCGGCGGGCGACGCGTTCGCCACCGAGCCACAACACACCCGCCGCCCCGGCGGCAGCAGGATGGGCCGGCTGATGCGCCGCAGCCGCACGCGCACGGCGGGCATCCGCTTCGAATGGGCCATGCGCACCTGCGGGCCCGTGCTGCGCGTCGTCGCGACGTGGAAGGACCGTCTGGGCCAGCCGCACCACACGTCCTACTCGGTGCAGTGCAACGGGCTGGAAGGTGCGCTGGACCGCGCGATCGCCTCGCGCGTGTCCTGCGGCGCCCCGATGCCGGATCGCGAGGATTTGCTGCGCCGGCTCCAGCAGGAATTTGCCACCGCACCGCAACTGGCGGCCGCAGCCGCCACCTCCTCAGTGGCGGTGGGCTCGGTCGTCAAGCCGCTCTGAAGCGCACCGCAGGACCGTCTGCGCGCTGCGGCCCCGAGGGGCCGGCCTCACAGCCAGTGGATGAGGCGCTGCAACCAGCGTGGCAGCGGGCGGCTGGGGATGTAGTTTTGGCGGTAGGCGTCGTACATGGCAGGACCTCGATACGTGTATGTTTATACAGTAGGTATATTTATACAGTAGTCACGACGAAGCCGCCAAGCCCCACAAATACCCGCACTCGACGCGCCTCGGAGAAATCCGAGGCGCGTTGCTTTTCTTGCCGCAACATCGGCGAAAAATGTTAGCGCACACAGTTTGAACCAAGCGCGAGGCCGTCAAGCCGCCATGACCTTGGAATGAAGGGTTGCCGATAGTTGGCAAACTTTCAGGTAGCGCTCACAATCATCTCAACTCCCAGCGCCGCCGCACCGATGCCGACCCCTCGCGCCTTTTCTCCGACCGGACTTCCGTCCGGCGCGGCTAGCGCTATCCTGGGCCGCGCAGGGTGGGCGCGGCGGCGGCGCATGGAGCTCTGAGTCTCTGGTCGGACGCCCGGGCTGGTGGGCGTCCTTTCACTTCCGGCGGCCCGCCCAGTGCGGCGCCGCCGTTTTTTTGACTGACGCCGACAAGGTCTACGACAAGCGGTAGGCATTAACGCTCTAGTGCATTAGCGCATCAGTGCCCACAATGCAGCGCCGCAGCCCTATGAACTTCACACTGGATCCCACCCGCCACGCCGCGCCCCAGGTCGTCGAAGCCCTGCGCAGCGCCATCATCTCGCTGGAACTGGCGCCCGGCATCGCGCTGGACCGCGGCGATCTGGCCCAGCGCTTCGGCGTCAGCCAGACCCCCGTGCGGGACGCCCTCATCCGGCTCAGCGAGGAAGGCCTGGTCGTCATCCGCGCGCAGTACACGACGCAGGTCAGTCGCATCGACGTGCCGGCCGCCCGCGAGGCGCATTTTTTGCGCCGCTCCATCGAGATCGAGATCGCCCGCCAGCTCGCCGCCGCTCACGACGACACGGTCATCGCCGACCTGCGCACGCAGCTGTCGCGCCAGGCCGAGCTGGCGGAAAAAAAGGATTTCCCCGGTTTCATCGCCGCCGACAAGGAATTCCACCGGCTGATGTACATCGCCGCGGGCCTGCCGCGGCTGTGGGCCGTCGTCGTGCGCATGTCGGGCCATGTCGACCGCCTGCGGCTGCTGCACTCGCCCTTCGCCGGCAAGACCGACTCCATCATGGACGGTCACGAGGCCATCCTGAACGCCATCGCCTCGGGCGATGCCTACGCGGCGACGCTGGCCGTGCGCGAGCACCTGTCCGGCACGCTGGCCTCGGTGGACGAGATCCAGCAGCGGCATCCTGAGTACCTGATCGTTTAGGAACGCCTCCGGCGCTGGAGAGACGTCATTGCGGCTTCGTTTGCCGGTACTCGATCGCAACGCCGTTCAGGCTGGCCGACATTCGTCCTGGGCGCTGCTCGCCGCCGAACTCCACGCGGAGGTGCTGGCGGTCCAGCCATTCGATTTTCACTGCGCCGCCGTTCTTGTAGGTCGACTCCACATAGAAGACGACCGAACGCCCGGGGTCGCCATGACGACCTGTCGATTCGCCCTGGCGCGTGAGGTGAACTTCGTTGTAAAGCGCGCCCTGGCCGAAGCCCAGCCCGTTGTCGACTTCTTCAAGTGTTGCGGTGTATGCGCCGTCCGGGCTCGGGAACGCCTGCGACCGGATGACGACCGGCTCGCCATCGCAGCCGCCCAGCGCGAGGGCCAGCAAAGGCAGGATGCAGAGACGGCATCTCATCGTCCCGGCCCTCACCTTCCGCCCTGTCCACCAAACCGATGCAGCGTCGCCGAGCGGAACACCTCGCCCGGACGCAGCACCGTGCTGGGCCAGTCCGCGCTGACGGGCCGGTTGGGCGAGTCCGGGTTGTGCTGCGTTTCCAGGCAGACGCCGGCGCCGCGCGTGAAAGGCTTGCCGCCGGGGCTGGCGAGCGAGCCGTCCAGCCAGGTGCCGGCGTAGAACTGGATCGCCGGCTCGGTTGTCGAGATCTCCATCCAGCGGCCCGAGGCCGGGTCGCTCAGCCGGGCCGCCGGATGCAGCGCACCGTCCAGCGGGTGGTCCAGCAGCCAGTTGTGGTCGTAGCGCACGTCCGCTCGAATAGCGCGCTCGCGGTGGAAGTCGAAGGGCGTGCCGTCGACGGCCTCATGGCGCAGCGGGATGCCGTTCGCGTCGGGCACCGTGTAGCGGCTGGCATTCAGCGTGAGGTGGTGGTCGAGCGCCGAGCCGGACTCGGCGCCGCCCAGGTTGAAGTAGGCGTGCGAGGTCAGGTTGATGACCGTGGCCCGGTCCGTCGTGGCTTCGTAGTCGACGCGCCAGCTCATGTCGGCGGCCAGCGTGTAGGTCACGGCGACATGCATATTGCCGGGGAAGCCCATCTCTGCGTGCGGGCTGAATCGCTCCAGCCTCAGGCTGACACTGCCGTCCGCGCCGGGCTGCCGCGGCAAGCCCTGCCACAGCGACGCGCCGAAGCCGGCCGGGCCGCCATGCAGGCAGTTGGCGCCGTCATTGGCCGCCAGCACATGGCGCTCGCCATCCAGTTCGAAGCTCGCGCCGGCAATCCGGTTGGCATAGCGCCCGGCGATGACGCCCAGGTGCGAGCCCGCGCCCGCAAGATAGGCCTCGAGGTTGGCCAGGCCGAGGACGACGCTGTCGCCTGACTTGGGCGCGCCCGGCAGCCACAGGCCGGTGACGATGCCGCCCCAGTCCAGCGCCGTCAGCACGAGGCCGCGGCCGTTGTCGAGGCGGAATTCATGGACGGCCCGGCCATCGGGCAGGCGGCCGTAGGGGCGCGATTGGATGGAGGTCGCCATATCAGTGGTCCATGGAACTGCGCGCCGCCCGCGGCGCATGAATCGTGGGCCGGCGCCGGGCCGCTCCCAAGGCGGCCCGCGGGCGATGTGCTCGCGGCTCAATGCCGCGGGCATCGCCGCCCCCTCGGGGGGCGGACCAGACATGCGCCGCGTTCAGCGCGCGGGGCTGGGCCGGGGGCAGATTCATCTCAGCGGACGAATCCCCGTGCGTTGACGTAGAGGGCGTACAGCGAATGGCTGCTGGCCATGAAGAGGCGGTTGTTCTTCGCGCCGCCGAAGCACAGGTTGGCGCAGCGCTCGGGCAGGTGGATGTGGGCCAGCGGCTGGCCTTGCGGCGAGTAGACGCGCACGCCGTCCAGCGCCGCCGCGTCGGCGCCGGGCTGGCCGTCGCTGCCGAAGCCGCACCAGATGCGGCCCTTCGTGTCGAGCGCGATGCCGTCGAAGGCGCCGTGCCCTTCGGCGTCGATGAGCAGGCGCCGGTCGCTCAGGCGCTCGCCGTCGACGGCGTAGGACCAGATCAGGCGGTGAGGGTGCGCCCGGCTCTCGACGACCAGCAGCCGCTTGCCGTCCGGCGTGAGGGCCAGGCCGTTGGGCGCGGCCAGGTCGTCGATGACCCGCGTCAGCACGCCGCAGGCGGCATCGATGCGGTAGACGCCATGCGGCTGCTCGCGCTGCGCGGGTGCGCCTTCCCAGTCGCCGGAGATGCCGAACTCGGGATCGGTGAACCAGATCGAGCCATCGGGCCCGCAGGTGATGTCGTTGGGCGAGTTCAGCGGCTTGCCGTCATAGCGGTCGGCCAGCACGGTGATGCGGCCGTCAAACTCCGTGCGCGTGATGCGCCGGCCCAGGTGCTCGCAGCTGACGAGGCGCCCCTGCGCGTCGCGCGCATGGCCGTTGGCATTGCCGGCGGGCTGGCGGAACACGCTGACCTCGCCGCTGCAGTCGTCCCAGCGCAGGATGCGGTCGTTGGGAATGTCCGACAGCAGCAGATAGCGGCCGTCGCCGAACCACACCGGCCCTTCGGCCCATTGCAGGCCGGTGGCCAACTGCTCCACGCAGGACGAGAACAGCCGCAGCTCGCGGCCCTCGGGCGCGAGGATCTCGAAGGATTCGTCGGGCAGCCGCGAGTTCGGCTGGAAGGGGATGCGCGGGCCGCGCTCGTAGCCACTCATGCGCTCACTCCTGCCCCGCGAACGGGAACGGTCCCAGCACGACGAAACCGCCGCCCTGGTACTTCACCTCGGGCCGCGTCGGGTCCACCGCCCCCTGCTTGGCCTCGATGGCCGCGCGCCAGGGCTCGGAGCTGTCCTGCGGACGGTAGCCGACATGCCTGCCCTGCGAGTTGTCCCACCAGCTCGTGCGGTTGTCGCTGCAGCCGTAGACGATGCTGTGGCCGACGATGGGGGCCGTCAGCGCGGCGACGAGCAGGCGCTCCATGTCGTCGTGGCTGATCCAGCTCGACAGCTGGCGGCGGTCCACCGGCTCGGGCAGGCAGGAGCCGATGCGGATGGTCACCGTCTCCAGCCCATGGCGGTCGTAATAGAACTGAGCCAGGTTCTCGCCGAAGGCCTTGGACAAGCCGTAGAACGTGTCGGGCCGCGGCACGACGTGGGCCTTGATGGTCTCGTCCTGGCCGTAGAAGCCCGTCACGTGGTTGGAGCTGGCGAAGACGATGCGCTTCGTGCCGCGGCGGCGCGCCGCCTCGTAGAGGTTGTAGGCGCCGACGATGTTGGCCGGCAGCACGGTGCTGAAGGGCTTCTCGATGGACACGCCGCCGAAGTGCAGCACGGCGTCCACGTCCTTCAGCAGCTCGTACATGGCCGCTTCGTCCTGCAGCGGCGCGACGACGACTTCCTCGCCCTCCCCGGCCGGCTCCATCGCCGACAGGTCGGAGACGCGCAGCGTTTCGCAATAGCGCTTCATGCGCGGGCGCAGCATGCGGCCGAGGGCGCCGGCAGCGCCGGTCAACAACAGGCGCTTGAAGCGCAGTCCGGTGAGTTGTTCCATGGGTCGTCAGGCCCGGCGTCGGGCCTCGAAAAAAGAGGGGGGCGTCGCGCGTCAGGCGCCCTTGCGCAGGGGCGGGCGCAGGCGGGGCGCGGCGTCGGACTGGCGTCGGACCAGTTCGAAATCCTTGAGCTCGTGCTCGCAGGGCAGAGGCTCGCCGGCTCGGCGCGCGCGGATGTGGCGCACCAGCAGGTCCACCGCGGCGCCGGCCATCTCCATGATGGGCTGGCGCACCGTGGTGAGTTCGGGCCAGATCGTCGTGGCCAGCGGCGCATCGTCGAAGCCGACGACGGTCAGGTCGCTGGGCACGTCCAGGCCGAGACGATGCGCGATGGCGACCGTGGCCGCGGCCATGTCGTCGTTGCTGGCGAAGATGGCCGTGGGCCGGCGCTCCTGCGTCAGCAGGCTTTCGGCGGCGTCCAGGCCCGAGCGGTAGGTGAACATGCCCTGGGCGACGACCTCTTCCTCCTCGATGTTGAGGCCGGCGTCGCGCATCGCAGCATGGAAGCCCGCCAGGCGGCGCGCGCTGCTGCTCTGGTAGGGGTCGCCGACGATGAAGCCCAGGCGGTGGTGGCCCAGGTTCAGCAGGTGGCGGGTCATCTCGTAGGCGGCCTGGTAGTCGTCGATGCCGACCGCGCAGACATCCTCGGGCGGCTGGCCGGCGGAGACGACGACGGCCGGCGTGTCGGTCTCGGCGACGAGCCTGAGCAGCGGCTGGGAGTCGCAGAAGGGCGGCGGCAGGATCAGGCCGTCGATGCCGTTGGCGATCATCTCGGCGACCGGCTTCTCCTCGCCGTCGCGGGCCGCGTCGCAGCGCTGCACGATGAGCTGCACATGGCGCAGGCTGGACTTGTTCAGCAGGCCGATGAGGAACTCATTGAGGTAACCCGCCGTCGGATCGATGTAGAGCATGCCGATGCGGATGGGCTCCGAGCCCGCCAGCCGCCGCGCGGCCTGGTTGGGCACGTAGTTCAGCGACTCGATGGCAGCCTGGACCTTCTCCCGCGTGCCGGGGCGGACATTGGGCTCGCCGTTGACGACACGCGACACCGTCATCGGCGACACGCCGGCCAGTTCGGCCACGTCGGCAATGGTGGCCACCTTGGTGCTGCGCCCCTGGCGCGCTGTTGGCTTCAATCTGCACCTCGAATCTTCGTTGTTCTGACCGACCGGGCGAGCGCTGACCGGCCGAAATGGTAATTCTCTACCAAGGCTGCGGTAGCGCCGTCATCCCCGCCCCGGCGCGAAACCGAAGCGCAGGCCCTGGTAATACTCCAGCCCATGCTCGGGCGGCCGCACACCAGCCGGCAGCGGCAGGCCGGAGACGGACTGGAAATAGGCGATGCAAGCATCGCGCCACCAGCGCGCCTCGCGGGCCTGTACCGCGAGATAGGCCGTGACCTCGGCATGGCGCTGTGCGTCGATATCGGGCTTGAGCGCGGCCCAGCGCCGGCCCATGTCGTCCACCGTCGCGACGCCGCGGTCGTAGCGGGCGACCAGCTCGGCCCACAGCGTGCGGCCGGAAGGCATCCCGTGATCCCAGGGCAGGTGGTGGAACCACAGCAGCAACTCGGGCGGCGTCGTGCGCGGATCGCCCCACAACTGCGCCAGCGAAGGCGCGTACTGGGCGACGGCGTTGCTTCCAGTGCGCGAGCGGTCGAAGCCGATGCCACCACGGTCCGCCTTGTGGAAATAGGTCGGATTCCAGTCGGCACGCTCCAGGTTGTTGACCCAGGGCCCCGGGCCGTAGTGGTGGCCGGTGTCCATCAGGTGGTGCAGGCCCAGCGGCGTCATGTAGTCGACGACGGCCTCGCGCGAGGCCAGCATCAGGTCGACGATGGCGTCACGCGCGGCCGGGCGGGCCGTGAAGGTCTGCGCCACCCAGTCGCGGGCGACGGCCGCCGCCTTCAGGTCCGGGTCCCAGGCCAGGCGGCCGAAGGCATACCAGTTGGCCTGGTCGAACTGCGACCCGCTCCAGTTGCGGTCGGTGCCGATATTGGCGACGCCGGCGATGGCCGTCAGCTGGTGCCCTTCCAGGCTGCCGTCGACGACGCGAGCCACCGTGCCGCCACGGTGGGTGTCGGCCTTCAGCACCTCCTCGAACAGCGGGCCCAGGTGCACGAGGTGGGTCGAGAAGCCGAGGTACTCCTTGGTGATCTGCAGTTCCAGCGCCAACGGCGTCTTCGGCATGGCACCGAACAGCGGATGGAAGGGCTCGCGCGGCTGGAAGTCGATGGCGCCGTTCTTCACCTGCACGATGACATTGGGCGCGAACTTGCCGTCCAGCGGCTGGAACTCGGCGAAGGCCTGGGCCGCGCGGTCGCTGGCCTCGGGCGAGTAGACGAAGGCCCGCCACATGACGACGCCGCCATGGGGCGCCAGTGCCTCGGCCAGCATGTTGGCGCCGTCGGCATGGTTGCGGCCGTAGTCCTGCGGGCCGGGCTGGCCTTCGGAATTGGCCTTGACGAGGAAGCCGCCGAAGTCGGGAATGGCCGCGTAGATCTCGTCGACCTTGGCCTTCCACCAGGCGCGCACCGCCGGGTCCAGCGGATCAGCCGTCTTCAGGCCGCCCAGGTCACGCGGCGCCGAGAAGCGTGCGGACAGCCAGACCTTGATGCCGTAGGGCCGGAACACATTCGCCAGTGCGGCCGCCTTGGCGAGGTAGGGCGCCGTCAGCGAATCCGCCTTGGCATTGACGTTGTTCAGCACCGCGCCATTGATGCCCAGCGACGCGTTGGCGCGGGCGTAGTCGACATAGCGCGGGTCGACGATGTCAGGCAGCCGCCACCAGTCCCACAGCGATGCGCCGGCGTAGCCGCGCTCGACGTGGCGGTCCAGGTTGTCCCAGTGGTTCAGCAGGCGCAGGGCGATCTTGGGGACCGACCGTTGGTCCAGCTTCGACAGGTCGGCGCCGGTCTGCACCGCGCGCAGCCAGGCGAAGGCGCCATAGAGCAGGCCCACGTCGCTGTTGGCGGCGATGACGGTCACATCCCGCCCCTGCAGCTTCTGGCTTCGCAGCAGCCAGCCTTCGCGGCCCAGCTCGGCCCAGGGCAGCTTCAGCCCCGCGGGCGCCTGGGGCCGCAGCGCCAGCACCAGCGCCCCCGGCACGACGCGCGGCGACAGCACCGGCGCGCGGCCCGCCATGCCCGCCACGCCGCGCTGCAGTTCGGCCACGGCCGCCTGCAGGGCCGGCGACGCCGGCGCCGCCTGCACGATGGCCCGGGCGTGCACCTGCAACGGCGCCCTCGCCTCGGCGGCGAGCGGCCGGTAGCGCAGCCACAGGTCGTAGCCATCCTCGGCCGCAGCCCAGGCCGGCGCCAACGCGATCAGCAGCATCGCGGCCAGCCTCAGAAATGTCGTTCTCATGCTGTCTCCATCCATCGCACCGTGCTTCCTTCTCGAAATCCCGGCTTGCGCGAAGCCAAATGGTAGCGCTACATTTGCAACTCGCAAGCCGCAAATTCAACCGACGGCAGCCCTTCCCAACGGAGACAGAGTTTGAAACAGCAAGCATCCGGAACACCTGCCGAGTCACGTCAGCGGCAGGGGTATACCCGGAGCATCGCTAGCGCTACCAGCTGCGCCAGGCGGCCGGCATGACGAACTCGCGCAGGCGCGGCCGTGGGCCGTCGACGCTGGCCATCGACGCCCGCTCTTGCACGCCGGCCCGCCGCAGGGCCCCTGCCCTCACCCTTTCCCCTGAATCGCGCCCCCAGCACGGCGCCTGAAAGCCTCTCTTGACGATGATCGCCAACCCCATCCTGCCGGGCTTCCATGCCGACCCGTCCATCTGCCGCGTGCCCGGCGAGGACGGTGACGACTACTACATCGCCACCTCCACCTTCGAATGGTGGCCGGGCGTGCGCATCCACCACTCGCGGGACCTCGTCAACTGGCGCCATCGCAGCTATGCCTGCACGCGTGTGAGCCAGCTCGACCTGACCGGCCACCCCGACTCCTGTGGCGTCTGGGCGCCCTGCCTGAGCTACTCGGGCGGCCAGTTCTGGATGATCTACACCGATGTGCGCAGCACCGTCGGCGCGTTCAAGGACACGCACAACTACCTCATCACGGCGCCGAGCATCGACGGCCCGTGGAGCGAGCCCGTCTACCTGAACAGCTCGGGCTTCGACCCCAGCCTGTTCCACGACACGGACGGCCGCCACTGGCTGCTCAACCAACAGTGGATCCACACGCCCGGCAAGCACCACTTCAACGGCATCCTGCTGCAGCAGTACGACGCCGAGGCGAAGCAGCTCGTCGGCCCCGTCAGGAACATCTACCGCGGCACCGAGCTCGGCGTCGTCGAAGGCCCGCACCTCTACAAGCGCAACGGCTGGTACTACCTGCTGACGGCCGAAGGCGGCACCTACTACGAGCATGCCGTCACGCTGGCCCGTTCGCGCGCCATCGACGGCCCCTACGAGACCCTGCCCGGCAACCCGCTGCTGACCGCCTGGCAGAAGCAGACGGACGGCCTGCAGCGCAGCGGCCACGCCAGCCTCGTCGAGACCGCCGACGGCGAATGGTTCATGGCTCACCTCTGCGGCCGCCCGCTGGAGTGGAGCGGCCCGAATGCCGCCAACAACGACCCTGCCAACGGCTACGAAGGCCTGCACTGCCCGCTGGGCCGCGAGACGGCGCTGCAGCGCATCCGCTGGCGCGATGACGACTGGCCCGAAGTGGTGGGTGGCAATGGCCAACAGCCCAGCATGATGATCGAGGCGCCGAGCCTGCCTGCCCACCCCTTCCCGGCAGAACCGGCGCGCGACGACTTCGATGGCACGGAGCTCAATGGTCACTTCAACTCGCTGCGCAAGCCGTGGAACGACAGCTGGGCGTCCCTCACCGCCCGCCCCGGCCACCTGCGCCTGACGGGCCGCGAGTCGCTGATGAGCCTGTTCGACCAGAGCCTGCTCGCGCGCCGCCAGCAGCACTTCAACTGCCGCGTCGAGACGCGCGTGGACTTCGCGCCCGAGAACATCCACCAGATGGCCGGCCTCGTCGCCTACTACAACACCCGCAACCACGCCTATCTGCACGTGACGACCGAACTCGACGGCCCCCAGCGCGTGCTGGCGCTGACCGTCAACCGCGACGCCGCCATCAGCGCCGCGGCCGAGTCCATCCCGCTGGCCGACGGCCCGGTGGACCTGGCGCTGGAGTTCAGCCACGACACTTACCAGTTCCACTTCCGCCAGGGCGACGCGGACTGGCAGGCTTTCGGCCCGGCGCTGGACACGAAGATGCTGAGCGACGAGTACGCGACCCGCTTCGTCAACGGCTTTGCCAGCAGCTTCGGCTTCACCGGCAACTTCGTCGGCATCGCCTGCCAGGACCTGTCCGGAGCGCGCAAGACTGCGGACTTCGATTACTTCAGCTATGAAGCATGAAGCCCCTCGTCCAACGAGTACGTTGGCCGGTCCCCCGCGGGGACGGCGATGCTTGCGGCATTGAGCCGCAAGCACATCGCCATTGCGGGCCGGCTTGGGAGCGGCCCGGCGCTCGGCCCGCGAACACCTGATCTCGACCACACACGAAACCAGAGAAAAACGAGGAGACCAATGAGCACCCAGAAACTGTCGTTCCTGGAGAAGGCGGGCTACAGCTGCGGCGACGCGGCGGCCAATTTCGTCTTCATGACCATGGTGCTGTTCCAGCTGAACTTCTACACGGACGTGTTCGGCCTGTCCGCCAGCACGGCCGCCGCCATCCTGCTGTGGCCGCGGCTGTGGGACGCCGTCTTCGACCCCGTCATGGGCGTGCTGGCCGACCGCACCAACACGCGCTGGGGCAAGTTCCGGCCCTGGGTGCTGTGGACGACCCTCCCGTGGTGCGTCGTCATGGTCCTGGCCTATACGACGCCCGACCCGAGCTGGGGCTGGAGCACCGGCATGGTCATCGCGTACGCCGGCATCACCAACACGCTGCTGATGACGCTGTACTCGATGAACAACATGCCCTACTCCGCCCTCGGTGGCGTCATGACGGGCGACCTCAACGAGCGCACCAAGCTGAACTCCTACCGCTTCGTGTCGGTCAACGTGGCGCAGTTCATCGTCGGCGGCTTCACGCTGCCGCTGGTCGCGAAGTTCGCGCAAGGCCATGACCGCGCCCATGGCTGGCAGGTCACGATGACGATCTGGGCCGCGCTGTGCCTGGTGCTCTTCCTGGTCACCTTCTTCACGACCCAGGAGCGCATCAAGCCCATCGTCGAGACGCATGCCTCGCCGAAGCAGGACTTCGCCGACCTGCTGAAGAACGGCCCGTGGATCGCGCTGGTGGCCTACACGGTCTTCAACTTCGGCATGCTGTCCCTGCGCGGCGGCGCCCACTACAGCTACTACCACCACTACGTCGACAAGGCGGCGATGTTCGACTTCGTCGCGGCGCTGGGCCTGACGACGCCCGACCCCAACGGCACCGGCAGCCTGGCCGACACGCTGGGCTATATCGTGCACGGCACGCGGGACAGCCTCGCCCAGTCCAACGTCGCCGACGTCTACAACAGCATCTTGAACATGGCGGGCTTCGGGACGACCATCGTCGTCATCATGCTGACTTCGGGTCTCTCGGCACGCTTCGGCAAGCGCACCGTCGCCATCGCGGGCTTCGCGCTGGCGACGCTGCAGGCCTGTGCGCTCTACTTCATGCCGCCGACGGCGGTGTGGGGCATGCTGTGGCTGCACATGCTGGGCTCCGTCTTCTACGCGCCCACCATCGCCGTCATGTGGGCCATGTACGCCGACGCGGCCGACTACTCGGAATGGCAGACCGGCCGCCGCTTCACCGGCATGGTCTTCGCCACCATCGGCTTCTCGCTGAAGTCGGGCCTGGCCCTCGGCTCGGCGGGCCTGCTGTGGTGCCTGGCCGGCTTCTTCGGCTATGACACGCAGAACCCCACGGCACCCAATGCCATCGAAGGCTACCGCGTCATGTCCAGCTTCGGCGTCGGCGCGCTGTTTGCCGCCTGCACGATGTGCATGCTGGCCAACAAGCTGAACAAGCGCACCACGCTGCAGATGGCCGACGAACTCGCCCAACGACGCGTGCAGGCGGGCATCGTGCCGGCCGCCGCCTGACCCCATCCATCACCCCCCTTTTCCTCGCAGTAAGGACCTCGCCATGAGCACCGCCTATTCCGACCTCCCCGTCGTCAAGTACGAAGGCCCCCAGTCCACCAACCCGCTGGCCTATCGCTGGTACGACGCCGACCGCGTCGTGCTCGGCAAGACGCTGGCCGAGCACCTGCGACCGGCCGTCTGCTACTGGCACAACTTCTGCTGGAAGGGCGAGGACGTCTTCGGCCTGGGCGCGACCGTGCACCAGCGCAACTGGTTCAGCGAAGTCGACCCCGTCAAGGCGGCCTACGCCAAGCTCGACGCGGCCTTCGACTTCTTCGGCAAGCTCGGCCTGCCCTACTGGTGCTTCCATGACCGCGACGTGGCTCCCGAAGGCGCCAACCTCGCCGAGTCCAACCGCATCCTCGACGGCCTGCTCGAAGTGGCCGCCAGGAAGATGCAGGACGGCAAGGTCGGCCTGCTGTGGGGCACGGCCAACCTGTTCTCCAATCCGCGCTTCATGAGCGGAGCCTCCACCAACCCGGACCCGGAAGTCTTCGCCTACAGCGCCGCGCAGGTGAAGCATGTGCTGGAGTGGACCAACCGCCTGGGCGGCCAGAACTATGTGCTGTGGGGCGGCCGCGAAGGCTACGAGACGCTGCTGAACACCGACATGAAGCGCGAGCTGGCCCAGTACGGCCGCTTCCTGAGCGCCGTCGTCGAGCACAAGCACAAGATCGGCTTCAAGGGCACCATCCTCATCGAGCCCAAGCCGCAGGAGCCCACCAAGCACCAGTACGACTACGACAGCGCCACGGTCTACGGCTTCCTGAAGACCTACGGCCTGGAGAACGAAGTCAAGGTCAACATCGAGGTCAACCACGCGACGCTGGCCGGCCACAGCTTCGAGCACGAAGTCGCCACCGCCTGCGCCCTGGGCATCTTCGGCTCGCTGGACGCCAACCGCGGCGACGAGCAACTGGGCTGGGACACCGACCAGTTCCCCAACAACCATGTGCAGCTCGTGCCCGCCATGCTGGAGATCATCCGCGCCGGCGGCTTCACGACGGGCGGCACCAACTTCGACGCCAAGGTGCGCCGCCAGTCCATCGACCCGACCGACCAGCTCGAGGGCCACATCGGCGGCATGGACACCATGGCCCGCGCCTTCCTGAGCGCCGCCGCGCTGTTCGAGAGCGGCCAGCTGGAAAAGGTCGTGGCCGACCGCTATGCCGGCTGGAACGGTGACCTGGGCAAGAAGATCCTCGGCGGCGCGAGCCTCGACGACCTGGCGAAGATCGTGCACGACCAGCACATCTCGCCGCTGCCCCGTTCCGGTCGCCAAGAGCGTCTGGAGAACATCGTCAACAACTTCGTCTGAACGGGACTTGGCTCGCATGTTTGACCACCATTCGCGGGCCGAGCGCCGGGCCGCCCCAAGCCGGCCCGCATCCCCTCGGGGGATCGGCCGCTGTACCCAGCGGACGAGGGGCTGACATGTATCTCGGCATCGACCTCGGCACTTCCGAGATCAAGCTGCTGCTGCTCGACGAGCAGCACCAGATCGTTGCGACCACCGGTGTCGCACTCACCGTGCAACGCCCGCAGCCGCTGTGGAGCGAGCAGAACCCCAGCGACTGGTGGGCGGCACTCGATGCCGGCATGGCCAAACTCAAGCAGGACCATACCGCGGCGCTCGCCCAGGTGCGCGGCATCGGCCTCTCGGGCCAGATGCATGGCGCCGTCACGCTGGATTCGGCCGGCAATGTGCTGCGCCCCGCCATCCTGTGGAACGACGGCCGCAGCGGCCCGCAATGCGCCGAGATGATGGCCGCCTGCCCCGAGCTGCCGGCCATCACCGGCAATCTGGCGATGCCGGGCTTCACGGCGCCCAAGCTGGCGTGGATGCGCCAGCACGAGCCCGCACTCTTCGCCCGGATCGCCAAGGTGCTGCTGCCCAAGGACTGGCTGCGCTTCGAGCTCAGCGGCGAGTTCGTCAGCGAGATGAGCGATGCCGCCGGCACGCTGTGGCTGGACGTCGCCCAGCGCCGCTGGTCGCCCGTCGCGCTGGAGCTGACGGGGCTGACGGAATCCCACATGCCCCGCCTCGTCGAGGGCAGCCAGGCCAGTGCCACGCTGAAGCCCGAGCTGTCCACGCGCTGGGGCCTGCCCGCTGGCGCCGCAATAGCCGGTGGCGGTGGTGACAACGCCGCCAGCGCCGTCGGCATGGGCGTCGTCAAGCCGGGCGACGGTTTCCTGTCGCTGGGCACATCCGGCGTCATCTTCCTCTGCAATCCAGCCTTCAGCCCCAACCCCGCACGGGCCGTGCACGCCTTCTGCCATGCGCTGCCCGACACTTGGCACCAGATGAGCGTCATCCTCAGCGCCGCGAGCGCGCTGCGCTGGGCCACGCTGATGCTGGGCATGCCCGGCGGCGAGGCCGACCTGATCGCCAAGGCCGCCGCGCTGAGCGACGTGCAGCGCCAGCAAGCACCGATCTTCCTGCCCTACCTCAGCGGCGAGCGCACGCCGCACAACAACGCCAACGCGCAGGGCGTGTTCTTCGGCCTCACGCATGAACATGGCGCTGCCGAGATGGGCTATGCCGTGCTGGAGGGCGTCGGCTTCGCGCTGCTCGACGGCTGGCAGGCCCTGCAGGCCGGCGGCGGCCACGCCGAGCAACTGTGGCTGGTCGGCGGCGGTGCGCGCAGCGAGTGGTGGGCCAGGCTGCTGGCCTCGCTGCTGAACGTGCGCTTGGTCAACGCCGTCGGTTCTGAGGCCGGTGGCGCGCTCGGCGCGGCCCGCTTGGCCTGGCTGGCCACGGGCAGCTCGGTGGACGAGGTCTGCCGCACACCCGACATCGCCCGCGTCGCCGAACCCGACCCCGCGCTGGCTGCGTCCCTGCAGCCCCGCCACGCCCGCTTCAAGCGCCTCTACGCCGCGCTGCGCAGCGAGTTCAGCTAACGCTTTCTTCACCCACCAGGGCCATGCCGCGTCGGCGGCGGCGCCGCGGCCGGCCGCCCAAACCGTCAATGATGGGCGGCGCGGGCCTCGGCGTTGCGCTTGCGCGTGGCGGCTGCCTTCCTGGCCGAGGCCGAGCGCTCGGCCGCCGTGCGGCTGGCCGACGCGGCGCCACCCAGCCGGCCGCCCTTGCGCGACGGCGCGTGGTTCTCGGCCTTGCCGCGGCCGGAGCCCGACTTCTTGCCGCCGCCGGTCTCCTTGTTCACCGTCGCCCAGGCGCGTGCCTCGGCTTCCTTCTCGGGCACACCACGGGCCTCGTAGCCCTCTTCGATGTGCTCGGCCTGGCGTTTCTGCTTGTCCGTGTAGGACGACTTGTCACCGCGCGGCATGGCGCTCTCCTGGAATTGAAACGCCCAGCTTGCGGTCATTACCTGCGGCGGGACGTGGGACTCGGCCGCGGCAGAGCCTAGGAACATGGAGCCCAATGGGAAGAACACCTCTTACCTGTCCGAATCTGAGTGACAACGACGCGTCGTGCTGCGAACTTCCTTCGGCAATCCGGCGCTGAACGTGGGATGGCGAGACTCACCTCGACGACCATACTCAACTGCTCTTCGGGAGCGCTCGATCATGCTGAAAAAAGTACTGGCGTTCGTTGGTGGCCTGTCCCTCTGGGTCACTGCGGCCGGTCAGACGGCATTTACCCAGATCTATTACGGCGACGGCTTCGGACCACCGAACATCATTGAAGACCCCGTCGGTCCGATCTCGGTGAGGGGAAACGATGTCCATGTCCGGTTCGGCAGTCTAGAGACCTCCGTCAAGACGGTTGAAGGGTCCCTGTATCTGGCCGCCATAGCGCACGACTGGCTCACGATCGATGGCGGGGCGCTGAACGGTCAACAGGGCTTTGCCCGGATCGCCATCGATTACGGCTGGAACTTCGGAGCCAGCGGCGCCGGTGCCGAGCAGTCCGCGCTGCTGCACCTCGACTTCGGCGCGACCAGCCCGGAGATCCGAGAGATCAGAAACCGGTCCTGCGACGAGCAATCCTGCGTATCCACGATTCAGGGGCCCACCCTGGCGATAGGTCCCAGCGAACAACCGGTCGCCCAGGGCCGACTGGTTTTGGATCTGCCAATCGAGTTCGGCAGCCAGCAGTATCTCGGCATGGTGCTTCAAGGCACGACCATGAGCGAAGCTCAAGACGGAACAGCATCAAGCAGCTTCGTCGCTGGCATGCATTTCTATTGGGACGGCATCGTGCAAGTCACCGATGCCGCTGGCCAGATTGTCCCGTACACCTTGCTATCGGCATCCGGCACCAACTACGCGACATCCCTTGCGCCAACGGCGGTGCCTGAGCCCGCGTCGCTGGTTTTGATGGGATTGGGGCTCGGCGTGCTGCTTCTCGGCAAACGCAGACTCAGCGAATGACGCTGGCGCCGCGCCGCTTCCTCAGCCACAGCCCGATGACACCGATGCCGCCCAGCATCAGCAGATAGGTCTGCGGCTCGGGCACGGCCACGACCATTTGCCACACGCCAGGCGGGCCGCTGGACTGGCCGCTGTAGCTGACCCAGGGTTCGGTGACGCCTTCGACGCCATCCTGCAGGTTGGAGCTGCTCAACGTGATGGTGTCGTGGCGGCCGGTCGGGTAGACGATGTCGCGGCTGATGAACAGGTCCCAGGTAGTCGGCAGCCCGTTCGCGTCGACGGCAGCGATGTTGATCCCGGCCCAGATCAGCGGGTTGCCCGGGCTTCCGGGAGGGGCCGTCGGATCGATCGGCCCATCTGGCACGAAGGGGAAGGTCAACGCCAACCCGCTGTCGAACCAGGGCCACACCGTCATCGAAATGCGCTGCACATCGGCCAGCGTCGCGCCGGCGCCCAAGGGCGCGTCGGCATAAAGCCAGGCCGATATCCGCTGCTCGCTGAACGACCGGCCTTCCGATGGGTCACCGGGCTCCCACGTCGCTAACTGCGTCGTCATGGTGAACACCGGGCCGCTGTAGCGGTAGACGTAGACGGCGTAGCTCGGCAGGCTCAAGGCCGTCAGCAGCAACGCCAACACGACAGAGGGCCAGCGGGAAGGCCGGATGAAACGAGGTGCGTGCATGCCGATCTCCTTCGAGGTTCGGAGCCTTCGGCGAAGGTTCCGGAGGGCATCGAAGTGAACGCGCGATCAAGCCCCCCGTCCATCCCTCGAAAGTGTCCGTACTCAGTCCAGTCGCACGGCCGTGTCGAAATGCCAGGTGCGGCGGATCTCGACGACGTCGAAATCGCGCAGCAGCGCCGGCGGGAAAGCCGGGTAGTTCTCCTGCCCCCGCACCATGCGCTGGATGGCCTCGTCGACGGCCGGCACGCCGCTGGAGCGCACGAAGGTGATGGACTCCACCGAGCCGTTGCTGCGCACCGCCACCGTGACGACGGCATCGGTGTGCGGCTGCCGGGCCACGGCGCGCGCCTCGTCCACGCCGATGTTGGACTGGATCTTGCGCGCCCAGGTCTCGCCATAGGCCACCAGCTCGGCATTCACATCGCTGCGGCCGAACAGCCGGCCGCGCCGCGCGGGTGTCCAGTCGGGGCGCCGGCGCTCGGCCTCGCGTTGCGCGTCGCGCCTGGCGGCTTCCTCGTCGAGCTGGCGGCCGATGGCGCGCTTGCGCGCCTCGCGCTGCTCCTCTTCGGCTTGCGCCTGCGCCTGCACGGCGGCCAGCTTGGCGGCCTCCACGCGCAGCCCCTCCTGGCGGACGCCTTCCAGCCGCGCGGCCTCCTGGCGCGCCGCGGCCTGGCGGGCGGCCTCGGCGCGGGCCGCTTCCTGCCGGGCCGCCTCGGCACGCTCGGCTTCCTGGCGGGCCACCTCCTGGCGCGCGGCGTCGGCCCGGGCCGCCTCCTGCCGCAGCGCCTCGTTGCGGGCCGCCTCGATGCGGGCCACGCCCTGCTGGGCGTCCACGCGCGCCAGCTCGGCGCCGCGGTCCAGGCCGTCGGGCTGGCGAGGACGCTGCAGGTCGATGGGGCGGCGCAGCGCCTGCAGCGCGGGGCTGGACGCCGCCGCCAGCATCGCGGGCGCCGACTTGATGTCGCCGCGCGCCTGGTCAATCTGGGCCAGCTCCGCCGCGCGCTCGCGCGCCTCGGCGACGCGTGCCGTACCGCCCACGCGCCGCAGCGCCTCGACGACCGGTGCGGACGCCGCCGCCAGCACCGCCGGTGCCGCCTTGATGTCCTGCCGCGCGGCGTCGACGCGGGCCAGCTCGGCCGAGCGCTCGGCGGCCTCGCGGTCGCTCCTGGCACGCAGCGCGTCGGCCGCCCGGGTCAGCCGCTCGACGGCAGGGGCGGAGGCCGCGGACAGCGCCGCCACGGCGGGGGCCGGAGCCGACACCGGCTCCGAAGCAACCGACGCCGCGGGCATCGCCCACGCCGCCACGGGCCGCTCCACGGCCAGCACGGGCGGCACTTCGGTGGGCGGTGCGGCCGGCGTGTCGGGCGCCGCGGGAGCGGGCACCTCCACGTCGGCCCGTTCATGGACGGCCGCGGGCGCCTGGGCCTCCACGGGTTCTGGCCGAGCCGCCACCGCATCGGGCTGCAGCACGACACGCAGTTCGGGCGCCTGCGCGCTCCACGCCCGCCACGGCAGGCCCAGGCCGCCACCGCCGGCAAAGGTCAGGCTGAGCAGCAGGCCGTGCATGGCCAGCGACACAGCCAGCGCTGGCGGCAGCGGCCTGCGCCGACGCGGCCAGCCGGCGGCAACGTTCGTCGCGCGAACGTCGCCCCCCTGCCCCACGTCGATGTCTGTGCCCGTCATCGGCGCGATTGTCAGCGCGCAAGCCCGGCGGGCCGGCCGCGCCCGTCCCCCCCAAAGCCGGGTCCGGATCAGTGGTCGCCGTGAGCCGTCAGGTGCTCATGCCCGGGCCAGCAGATGGCGTCCTGGCCGTCCGCGGCCTCGTAGCCCGTGAGCCGCAGCAAGGCCGCCGCCGGGTTGGCCGCCGGGGCGAAGCGCGGGTCCAGCGCCTTGGCGATGGTGTCGGCCAGCCCCTGCAGGTGGACCTGCCGCGTGCGGTCGCCGCGAGCGGCACCAGCGGCAATGACGCCCTTGAGCTCGCGCAGCTCGGCCCTCACGCCGGCTTCGCCGTCGTCCTGGCCCATCGGATTAGTGCCGCCCAGGCGGGCGGTCAGCGTGTCCACGTAGTTGCGCTGCAGGTTGCGGCGCGGCGCGGAGATGGCAGCGCCGGTCGGCAGCTCGGTGAACACGCTGCGGCGCAGGTCGGCCAGCAGGTCCTGCAGCCGGTAGGCCTGGGTGCCGAGCTGCGCCTCCTGCGCCACCAGGCGCTGGGTGCGTGACGCGGCGAGCAGCTGGCGCAGCAGGTTGCGTTGCAGCACGCTCTGCGCCAGAGCCGACTCCGACATGCTGAGGCGCTCGACGATGGCGGCGTCCAGCATCCACGGCGGCGTGGACAGCGCCTGCTCGGCCAGGAATTTCACCGCCCGCGCCTGGCGCTCGCGCGGCAGCGGCACGGCGATGGCACCGGGCTGGTCGTTGTGCTTGTTCTGCACGTCATAGCCGCCCACGACGGACACGACATGCGTCATCTCGCGGAACCACTGCTGCCAGGTGGCCCGGTACAGGCGCTCCAGCAGCCGGTCGTCCTTGCCGTCCTGGGGCACGGCGGCGGGCAGCATCTTCATGACGCGCTGCAGGTTGCGCAGTCCGAGGCCCGTGGCCGTCACCGCGTCGGCGTCGCCCACGGCCTCGATGTTCTCGCCGAAGTCGCCGCCCTCGGCCTTGGGCACGTCAAAGCGCAGCCACGGCGTGGCCTGCTGCTCGCGGGCCCACAGGTTGAGCTGCTGGCGTTCGTCCTCGGGCGTCTTGGCGCTGGGGATGGGCATATAGCCCCAGCGGGTGGCGAAGACGTCGTAGGGCCCGATCTTCGGGACCAGCAGTGCGGGGTCGACCTTGTCCTCCGGCTGCACGACGTAGTTGAAGCGGCTGTAGTCCATCAGCGACGGCGTGTGGCCCATGGTCTTGAGCCATTGCGGGTCGCGCAGCCTGGCCACCGGATAGAGCGAGCTGCTCTTCATGTTGTGCGGGAAGCCCAGCGAATGCCCCACCTCGTGCGAGACGACGAAGGCCACCAGCTCGCCCATCAGGTCGTCAGGCAGCGGCAGCTTGCGGGCGCGCGGGTCCAGCGGACCGACTTGCGTGAGGTACCAGTCCTGCTGGATCTGCATGATGTTGTGGAACATCACGACGTTGGCGTTCAGGATCTCGCCGCTGCGCGGGTCGGCCAGGTGCGGGCCGTAGGCATTGGCGATCGGCGAGGGCACCCAGCGGATGATGCTGTAGCGCACGTCCTCGGGGTCGAACTCGGGGTCTTCCTCGGGCGTGGGATAGGGGCGTGCCTGTACGGCGTTCTTGAAGCCGGCCGCCTCGAAGGCCTGGTTCCAGGCCTCGACGCCCTTCTTCACATAAGGCACCAGCGCGGTGGGCGTGGCCTTGTCGATGTACCAGACGATGGGCTTGACCGGCTCGCTGAGCGCGGCAGCCGGGTCCTTCTTCTCCAGCCGCCAGCGCGTGATGAGGCGCTCGCGGCGGGCCTCCTGCAGGCCGTCGCCGAAGTCCGTGCGGTTGACGCTGAAGAAGCCGACGCGGTCGTCGTGCAGGCGCGGCCTCATGGGCTCCTTGGGCAGCTGCACGATGTTGTAGGCCAGGTTGAGCGACACGCTGCGCGACGGCTGCATCGGCGGCACGATCTGCACACCCGGCACGGTGGGCGTCGGCATGGGCGCGACGTTGTAGGTCTGCACCGCGTCCACGCGCACGCTGCCTGCAAAGGCCTTGGTCTTCTCGACGTAGCTGCGGCTGGCGTCCAGCGTGCCGCGCACCATCGTGCGGGCGCTGAAGTCGCCCATCTCCGTGCTGAACAGCCGCGTGACCTCGATGACCGGCGCCCCGCCCTTGCCATAGGCTTCCACGGGGAACACCGCCAGGATGGCGTCACGCTGGGACTGGCGCACGGCGTCGGCCAGCACGTTGTCGGGCGCGGTCACGGCGCTGTGCGACACCAGCTGCAGCAGCACGCGGTTCTGGTGCAGCACGAAGCGCAGCACGTCCTGGTTCAGCGTGCGCCCCACATGCTCGAGGCCGGCCGGCACGGCGGTGGCGTTGGCCACCATCAGCAGCGGCTGCTCCAGCAGCGCCTTGGGGATCTCGAAGTAGAGCTTGCTCTTGAGGCTGTGGACGGCGAACAGGCCCTGCTGCGTCTTGGCCTCGGCGGTGATGACCTTGTCGAAGGGCTTGGGCTCGGCCGGGTCCGGCAGGGTCAGCGCGGGCCGTGCCCCCGCGGCGGACGCGGGTGGGGACGGCGGCGCGGGCGGCGTCTGCGCGAAGGCCTGGCCGGCGGCCAGCGCGAAGGTCAGCAAGGCGAGCCGAACGTGGCCGCAGGTCTTTTTCTTCATGACATCCCTTGGGTTGAGCGCACCGCAGCGCGCGGTCGCGATGTTAGGGATGCAGGCCGGCTGCGAAAGACTCACGAGCTTGAGAATTTCTACCGGCGACGGGCGGGCGGCAGGCGCCCGGCCCCAGGTCACCAGGCCCTGAACCGCCCCGTGACGTGCAGCAGGTTCATGAACTGCAGCAGGCCGTCGTAGTAGCGCCACTGGCCGGTGGGCGGGTCCAGCTGCCACAGGTCGTCGACGAAGCGCTCGGCCAGCGGCCTGTCGACGAGCAGCGCGGCGACGGCATTGCTGGCGATCAGGCCCTTGCTGGGCTCGTCGTTCAGCGGCTTGCCGTCCACCGTGTAGAGGTGGGTGTAGGGCTGCTTCTGGGCCGCGAAAAATTTCAGCAGCCTCGTGCTGAGGTCCGCGGCGGCGGGGTGCTTGTCCCACCAGGCCTGGTCGACGCTCCAGTTCACCGCGGTGCGGAAGGCGTCGTAGCGGAAGTCCTCGTGGCCTTCGTGCACGCGCGGGCGGCCGTCGAACTCGGCGTAGTCGGGCGTCAGGCCGGTCTTGGGGTGGGCGGCCTTGTGGAAGTAGGCGCGGCTGGTCTCGGCGATGTCCAGCCAGCGCTGGCGGTTCTCCGGCTTGCCGCGGCGCGCCCACAGCTCGTAGAAGGCCGGCAGGTGGTAGGACGGGTCGCTGAAGTCGGCCGCGTTGCCGATGGGCACGAAGACGACCTGGTTGTGCCGGGCCGAGAAGATGTTGCGCACGCCGTCCTTGATGCCGCCGTTCATCGCCTCCTTGTGCAGCATGGTGTCCAGCAGCGCGTTGGCCTGGGCCTCGTAGTCGTAGAGGCCCTGGCCGTTGCCCCAGCGCGAGGCGGCCATCAGCAGCGCGGTGGCGATGTATTCCTCGCCGTCGGACGCCGGCACGGCATCCTTGTCGCAACCCTTGGGCTGGCATTGCCAGCGGAAGTAGCCCTGGCGCGGGCCTTCACGGTAGCGCATGTGCGTGGCGGCCCAGTTCCACAGCGCGTCGAACTCGGCCTTGCGGCCCATCTGCACGGCCACCATCATCCCGTAGGACATGCCTTCACTGCGCACGTCGTTGTTGCCGACGTCCAGCACATAGGACGCCGGGCCGTCGGCCGTGGGTGCGGCGGGGTAGACGATGCGCGCGTCCTTGCCGCCTTCGAACAGCGAGGCCCAGTAGCCGGCCACCTTGCGGTCGATGTCGGCCTCGCCGATGTCGGGCCGGATCTCGCGCAGCAGGTTGCGATAGTGGCCCGTCAGCGCGGCGCCCTTGGGCGAGGCGACGGCCTTGCCCGGCGACGACACGACCAGCTTCTGCAGCACGGCGTTGTCGTCCAGCCGCCAGACGCGGATGACATGGCGGCCCGGCGTGATGCCGGTGAAGCGTGCCGTCAGCTTGAACTGGTTGTCGATGACGGCCTGGGCCCAGTTCTTTTCCTCGCGCCGATTCTCGGGCCCGGCGGTGGGCAGCAGGTTGAGGTTGAGCGTCTGCGGCGTGCCGTCGTCCAGGCCCACGGCCAGGCGGATGCCGCCGGCGCTGCGCGTGTCCAGCGTCGGCACCATGACGAGGTCGACGGCGATATCGCCGCCCTGGGCCAGCTCGACGTCGTACTCCAGCCGCACGTCGTCGGCCAAGGTCGTGGCGGCGCGGCCTTGGGGTAGCGCGGTCACGGCACCGGCGCTCTGGCCGAGGTTGGGGATGGCCGTCCATGTCAGGCCCTTGCCGTTGGCGGCGCGGCTGAACTGCGTGGCCTCCAGCGTCGTCACGCCGGCAGCGGCCTGGGCCGCGGGGCGGTCCAGCTGCCGCTGCACCGCCGCCGCGTCGGGCGTGGTGCCGGCCACGCGACGCACGGCCGGCATGAGGTTCTTCTCGGGCTGCTGCCAGCTCGTGTAGCCGATATGGGTCTGCAGCATCATGCCGGCCCACTTGCCGCCCGCGATGGCGTGGTACTGGTCGCTGACGGCCTGGTCACGCGCGAAGGCGGCCTCGGCGCGGTCGGCGAAGACATTGGCGCGCGCATCGCCGGCCGCGGCCAGCTTGCGGTTCCAGGCCACCGCGTAGTACAGCCGGTAGAGGTTGGCCAGGGCCGTCACGGGGTGCTCGACGAACTGGAAGAAGGCGTCGAGCTGGTCGGCACGCAGCGCGGCCTTGGCCTTGGCGACGCGCGCTTCCAGCGCTTCCCACTCGGCGATGCGGCGGCCGAAGTCCCCACCGTCCAGCGCGTCGGCCGTGGCCTCGCCAAGCGGGAAGCTCGTCGGGCTGACCAGCTCGGGCTTGCGGCGCGCCGCGTACTGGCTGTAGCGCGTGACGAGCTCGCCGATCTCGGCCGCGTGAGCGAGGCCGAAGGTCGCCGCCGCCCAGTCCTTCGGGTAGGCCGCGAGTGCCGCCGGCGTCATGCGCTCGGGCGCCCAGGCCATGTCGAGGAAGAAGTGGATGGGGAACTCCACGGGCTTGATGTCGCCGACGTTGACGATCCACAGCGCGTCGGCGCCATGCTCGTGGGCCAGGTTCATCTGCTGCCAGGTCTTCTCGATCTGGTTGGTGTTGAGCCACTTGTAGTTGCGCGGCCCGCCGACATAGTCGAAGTGGTAGTAGACGCCGTAGCCGCCGGGGCGCTTCACACCGCGCGCGGGCAGGCGGCGCACCTGGCCCCAGTTGTCGTCGGCGAACAGCAGCAGCACGTCGTCGGGCACCTGCATGCCTTTGTCGTAATAGTCCTGCACCTCCTTGTAGAGGGCCCACATCTGCGGCGTCTTCTCGGCCGGCTGCTTCGTCACGTCGGCAATGATCTGGCGTTGGTCGCGCACGATGCCTTCCAGCAGCGCCGTCGCCGTGCCCTCGCTCATCGGCTCGTCGCCGTCGCCGCGCATGCCGACGGTCACCAGCGTGTCGAAGGCGCTGCCGTCGGGCCGGCCCATCATGCGCGTGATGCCGCCGCGCCAGAACTCGCGCAACTGGGGCGCGTTCTTCGTGTAGTCCCACGCGCCGCCCTTGAAGCGCGCCCATTCGTCGTGGGCGCGGCTCATCGGCTCGTGGTGGGACGTGCCCATGACGATGCCCATCTCGTCGGCCAGCACCATGTTCTGCGGGTCGTCCGCGTTGAAGGCGCGCGGCGCCCACATGGCCGGCCACAGGTAGTTGCCCTTCAGGCGCAGGATGAGCTCGAAGACATGCGCATACAGCTTCGAATTGGCGCCGCCGAACTTGGCCTGCGCCCAGGTGCTGAGGGCCGGCGCCTCGTCATTGATGAAGATGCCGCGGTACTTGACCTGGGGCTGGTCGCTGCGCGCGCCGGCGGTGACGAAGACTTCCCGCCTCTTCTCGACCGGCACATCCGCCCACCATTGCCAGGGGCTGACGCCCATGCGGGCCGACAAGTCGTAGGCGCCGAACACCGCGCCACGGCGGTCGGCGCCGGCGATGACCAGCGCCCGGTCCACGCCCGGAAAGGGCTTGTCGACGACGGCCTGCGTGAAGGCCTCCCACTGCCCCTTGATGCCGGCGAGCTTGAGCTTGCCGGCCGCCACGAGGCCGTCCACCAACTTGCTGCGCCCCAGTTCGCCGATGACGACGACCTCGCGCGGCGCACCGGCCAGGCCCGTCAGCTGCGCGGCCGGGCGGCCGGACACGGCAGCCAGGTCGGCGACAAAGCTGCGGCCCACATGCTTCAGCGCCGGGTCAGCCTCGGCCTCGACGATGACGGCCGCCGGCTGGCCCGCGCGCACCAATCCGAAACCCTGGCCGGCATCCTTCGTGCAAATGGATACGGGCGTCGTGCAGGCCAGCGCCCCGGCGCCGGCCAGCGCATGCACCAAGCCCAGCAACAGCCGCCCCAATCGGGACATCGACCGGTTGCCGGCATCAAAAATGGAGATCATTGATAGGAAAATGGTTGCGCGAACATTCTCAGTCTACGGTTACGGCCTTTGAGGCAACCCCTGGGGAAACCACTAAGTTCGGGCATAAAACCAATTCATATGATAGCGATAACAAGCTTCGCATGCATGCACAAAACCCAGATGACGATCGCGCGGCGGCCGCTGATCCGTGCACTGCCTCCGGGCGCGGACGGCCTGGCCTTGGGCGGCTGTGCCACGGCGCTGGATGGGACACTGGCGGCGCCGCGGCCTGCACCACATCCTCTGTTCGACGCGCCGCCCGCCATGCCCGCCCGGTGACTCCCTTCGCTCATGACATCCACCCTGACCGACAGCTCCCCCGAGCAAATCCGCGCCGCCTCGGCCGCCACGTCCATCGCCCAATGCGCCGCGTCGCTGCGAGGGCTCGCCGACCCGCTGCAAGGCAGCCGTAGAGGCCAAGCGTGATGAAGAAAGCCGAAGACCTGCGCAGCGCACGCTGGTTTGCCAAGGACGACTTCCGCTCCTTCGGGCACCGCAGCCGCGTGCTGCAGATGGGCTATGCGGCCGAGGACTTCATCGGCAAACCCGTCATCGCCATCGTCAACACCTGGAGTGATGCCAACCAGTGCCACACCCACTTCAAGCAGCGGGTGGAGGACGTCAAGCGCGGCATCCTGCAGGCGGGTGGCTGGCCGCTGGAGCTGCCCGCCATCAGCTTGAGCGAGAGCATGGTCAAGCCGACGTCCATGCTCTATCGCAACTTCCTCGCGATGGAGACGGAGGAGCTGCTGCGCAGCCACCCGGTCGACGGCGCCGTGCTGATGGGCGGTTGCGACAAGACGACGCCGGGCCTGCTGATGGGCGCGCTCAGCATGGGCCTGCCCTGCATCTACCTGCCCGCCGGCCCGATGCTGCGCGGCAACTGGCGCGGCCAGGTGCTGGGCTCGGGGTCGGACGCCTTCAAGTACTGGGATGAGCGCCGCGCCGGGCGGCTCTCCGACCAGGCCTGGGCCGAGATGGAGGCCGGCATCGCGCGCAGCCACGGCACCTGCATGACCATGGGCACGGCGGCCACGATGATGGGCATCGCCGAGGCGCTGGGCTTCACGCTGCCCGGCGCCAGCAGCATCCCCGCGCCGGACGCCAACCACGTGCGCATGTCCGCCGAATGCGGCCGCCGCATCGTGCAGATGGTGTGGGACGACCTGACGCCCGCCAAGCTGCTCAGCAAGGGCAGCTTCGCCAACGCGATCGCCGTCGCCATGGCCATGGGCTGCAGCACCAACGCCATCATCCACCTCGTCGCCATCAGCCGCCGCGCGGGCCTGGCCGTCACGCTGGACGACTTCGACGCGGCGAGCCGCCACGTCGGCGTCATCGCCAACATCCGGCCCAGCGGCGACCACTACCTGATGGAAGACTTCTTCTACGCCGGCGGCTTGCCGGCGATGATGAACGTCATGCGAGACAAGCTGGACCTGGGCGCGCTGACCGTCAACGGCAGGACGGTGGCCGAGAACATCGCCGGCGCCGAGGTCTTCAACGACGACGTCATTCGCCCACTGCACAACCCGATCTACGCCGAAGGCGCGCTGGCCGTGCTGCGCGGCAACCTGGCGCCGGACGGCGTCGTCATCAAGCCCAGCGCCGTCGCACCGCATCTGCTCAAGCACACCGGCCGCGCGCTCGTCTTCGACGATTACCCGAGCCTCAAGGCCGCCGTGGACGACGCTGACCTGGACGTGACGGGCGACGACATCCTCGTGCTGCGCAACGCCGGCCCCAAGGGCGCCGGCATGCCGGAGTGGGGCATGCTGCCCATCCCCACCAAGCTCTTGAAGCAGGGCGTGACCGACATGCTGCGCCTGTCGGACGCACGCATGAGCGGCACCAGCTATGGCGGCTGCCTGCTGCACTGCAGCCCCGAGGCCTTCGTCGGCGGCCCGCTGGCGCTGGTGAAGACCGGCGACCGCATCACCGTCGACGTGCCGGCACGCACCATCCACCTCGAGGTCAGCGACGCAGAACTGGCCGCCCGCAAGGCCGCCTGGACGCCACCGCCGCCCCGCTACGAGCGCGGCTACGGCTGGATGTTCGGCCGCCACATCCTGCAGGCCCACGAGGGCTGCGACTTCGACTTCCTCGAAACCCAGTTCGGCGCCCCCGTGCCCGAACCGGTCATCTATTGAGATCCGACATGAACCCCGATACCCGCAAGAAGCTGATGGGCGTCAGCACCGCCACGCTCTGCACCGCGCTGTTCAAGCGCGGCCTGAAGCACCAGTTCATCCAGGACGTGCGACCCCTCAACCCCGGCCTGCCCAATATGGTCGGCCCGGCCTACACGCTGCGCTACATGCCGGCGCGCGAGGACCTGAACGGCATCGAGGTCTTCAAGGACCGCAAGCACCCGCAACGCGTCGCCGTCGAGGAATGCCCGGCCGGGGCGGTGCTCGTCATCGACAGCCGCAAGGATGCCCGCGCGGCGTCGGCCGGCGGCATCCTCGTCGCACGGCTGATGGTGCGCGGCTGCGCGGGCGTCGTCACCGATGGCGGCTTCCGCGACAGCCCCGACATCGCCAGGTACACGATGCCGGCCTACCACGCCCGCCCCAGCGCGCCCACCAACCTGACGCTTCACCAGGCCATCGCCATCAACGAGCCCATCGGCTGCGGCGACGCGCCGGTGTTCCCCGGCGACGTCATCGTCGGCGATGCCGAGGGCGTCATCGTCATCCCGGCTCATCTCGCCGACGAGATTGCCAACGAGGCCGTCGAGATGACCGTCTTCGAGGACTTCGTCCAGGAGACGGTCATGGCCGGCCGCAGCGTGCTGGGGCTGTATCCGCCGACCGACCCCGACGTGGCGGGGCTGTTCGCCAGTTGGCGCGCCGGCAAGGGCCGCTGATGCACTTCAAAGCCGAGAGCCCGAGCGGACAGGCGCAGCTCAAGCGCGGCAACCGCATGGCGATCATCCGCCAGCTGCGGGTGCATCCCGGGCAGTCGCGCGTGGACCTGGCGAACGCGCTCGACCTCACCAAGTCCACCGTCAGCGCCCTCGTGCGCGAGCTCCTCGACGAAGGCTGGCTGCTGGAGCGCGACGTGCTCGTCACCGGTGACATCGGCCGCCGCCCGACGCCGCTGTTCATCGACCCGACACGCCTGCTGCTGCTGGGCACCCAGGTCGGCATCGGCGTCGTGCGCGTCGTGCTGACCTCGCTGACGGGCGAGGTGCTGGCGGCGCGCAGCGCGGCCTACGACACCGGCCTGGACGTGCAGGCCTGCATCCTGGCGCTGACCCGCACGATGCTGGCCGTGGCGGCCCGCCGCGGCGAGGCGCAGCAGATCATCGGCATCGGCGTGGGCCTGCCCGGCGGCGTGGACCAGGCCCGCGACCAGCTCGTCTTCGCGCCTCACGTGCACTGGCACCAGGTGCCTTTCGGCTCGCTGCTGCGCGAGGCGCTGCACGGCACGCCGCTGTCCGGCCTGCCCGTCTTCATGCAGAACGACGCCGACGTCGCCGCGCTCGGCGAGGCCGAGTTCAACCCGGCACCCATGGCCGATCCGTTGCTGCTGGTGCTCGTCGGCGAAGGCGTCGGCGCAGGCCTCGTCGTGGGCGGCCGCCTGCTGACGGGCGCGCGCGGCCTGGCCGGCGAGGTGGGTCACATGGTGCTGCAGATCGACGGGCCGCTGTGCTCCTGCGGCCGCCGCGGCTGCGCAGAGGCGCTGATCGGCAACCGGGCGCTCATGCGGCAGGACGGCGACGCCCCCGACCTGGCCAGGGCCGGGCGCTACCTGGGCGTGCTGCTGCAGAACCTGGCCGTCGCCTACGACCCGGCCTGCATCGTGCTGGGCGGGCCGGCCCTCGTTCTGGGCGACGCGCTGCTGGAACCGGTGCGCGCGACGCTGCAGGAGTACGCGCAGGCCGCGCGCCTGCCCGAGCCCACGCTGCGCGTGGCCCGCTTCGGCGCGGACGCCATCGCCGTCGGCGCCGCGGCGCTGGCCGGTTACCAGCTCACGCAGCCGGCCCTGCCTTGAGTTCCGCTGCTGCGCCGTAGCTGCGCGGCAGCAGGATGCGGAAGGTCGTGCCGACGCCGATCTCGGACTGCATCTCGACCGTGGCATCCAGCAACTCGCACAGCCGCTTGACGATGGACAGGCCGATGCCCTCGCCCGGCGGCTGCCAGGCCGGGCGCGGGTCCTGCGGTGCGGAGATGCTCTCGGCCAGTTCGACGTTGACATGCGTGACAGCACCCGTCGCGTGGTCGGCAGCGACCTGGCGCGCCTGATCCGTCGCCTCCTCGAGAGCGCCGGCCAGCAGCGAGCCCGGGCCGGCATGGAAGCCCGGGCCGGTGTCGCTGACTTGCATGAACCAGCGTTCGCCGTCGCCCGACTTGAAGGCATCGCAACCGACGGTGACGCCACCGCTGCGCGTGTACTTGACCGCGTTCAGGACCAGGTTCTGCGCGATGCGCCGGATCTTGATGGGGTCACCCTCCACCGGCAGCGCCTGCACGCCTTCGAACCGCAGGTAGAGGCCGCGCTGCTGCGCCTGGGGTTGCAGGTCATCGCACAGCGTCGCGAGCAGCCGGGCGGCATCGATCTGTTCGAGGCGCCGTTGTTCCAGGCCGCCTTGCAGGCGCGCCAGGCTGGTGACGTCGTTCAGCAGCTGGCTCAGCGAGCTGACGTTGCGGTCCAGCAGACGCAGGAAATTGCCGCGGGCCTGGTCCGAGGCCTGCGACGCCGTGAGGCCCGCCGTCGCGGTGGCGACGACGCCCAGGCCGCCGCGCAGGTCGTGGGCGGCCTGCTGCCACAGGCGGGCGCGTTCCTGCTCCAGCTCCCGCAACGATTGCAGGGCCTGCTCGAGGTCGCGGATGTGCGTGCCCGCCTCGATCTGCTGCAGCTGGAAATACTGCGACACGCTGGCGCTGATGGCCTCGGCGCACTGCCGGGCCCAGAGGCGGCGCGCTTCCGTCAGGGCGCCGGCGGCCAGCTCGGGATGCGCTGCGGCATAGGCGTCCAGCTCCAGCACGACACATTCGTTCAGGCGGCCGAGCTCGCGCGTCACTTCGGAGAGGTCGAATCCCTGCTGCCAACGGTGCAGGCCGTGGGCGGTGGCATCGCCCTCGGTGGCCGCCTCTGCGGCCCCGGCGGACAGCGCGCCCGCGCCCAGCGCCTGCTCGAAGTTGGCCAGCAGCGCGGGGATGTGGTCGTGCAGCTGGGCCCGCGGCAGGGAGGCGCCGCTGGTCAACGCCGGATCGGCCGTGACCGCGGCTCGCCAGGCCCGCAGGATGGCTTCGCGCCGGCGTTTCAGGTGGGCGCCGAGCGCCGCGTGTTCAGGCGAGTGCATGCCGCATCATCGAGGATTCGCCGCTCACCCTCGCGGGCCGGAGCGCTTCCTGAGTCGCCCAAGGCCCGCCTTGGCCAGGCCCAGCGTGCGCTTGGCGGCGTCCTCGACCTGCTCTGCCGCCGGCAGCTTCTCCTGGGCCCATGAGGCCGCCTTCTGCACGGTCTGCTGAACCTGGGCCGCGGCCGTGACCGTCACCGCCTGGAGCTGCTCGGGCGACGGCAGGCGCTCGCGCGTCCAGTCGGCGGCGTCCCTCGCCGTCGTGCCCAGCTGCTCGGCACCCGACCTCGCGCTGTGCCAGGCCTTGCTCGCCGCGGTGCCGGCGGCAGCTTGAAGCTCCTCCGGTGACGGCAGGCGCTCGCGTGTCCAGCTGGCCGCCTCCTTGGCGGAGGTGCCCACCTGTTCGACCGCCTTGCCTGCTCCCGACTTTGCTGTACCCCAGGCTTTGGTCAACGGGCCATCCGGCGTCTCCAGCAGCCGCGCCACGGTGTCTGCCAGCGCCGCCTCTTCCTCTTTGGACAGCGGCCCACCCGCCTCCAGCAGCCGGCGCAGGAACCCGCCCAGATCGGAGGCAATGGCCTTGTGGTTGCAGTCGGGGTTGGCGTGCAGGAAGGCCGACAGCTCGGCCGCCATCTCCTCGACCGGACCCTGCATCACGCCGGGCTCGATCTGCGCGATGGCCTGCGTGACGAAGCCCACATCCAGGCCCCAGTCGTCCACCAGGTGCTGCACCAGCGCCTGCCGCTCGGCGGGCTCGATGCTGCCGTCGACGGCGGCCAGCCGCAGCGCCAGCGGCGCGATGAGGTCGAACAAGGCCATGCCCAGCGTGTCCAGCGGCGTGTTCAGGAACTTCGGGATCTCGATGACGCGCGAGCCCTTGGTGTCGCCCAGCCAGCGGTAGAGGCCGTAGCAGGCACCGCCCGAGGCCAGCGCGGCCACGGCCACCCAGCCCACCGGCGTGGCCGCCGCGCCCAGGCCCAGTGCCGCCGCCTTCGCCAGCGCCGCGCCGCCGCCCGCGGCCCCCAGCACGTCCCAGATCTCTCGCGTGCGGTTGATCATGCGAAGGGACGCGTAGGCGTTCTCGCCGATGGCCAGCTTGGCCTTGAAGCGCAGGGGTTCGGCGACGACTCGCGTCACGCCGTCAAACACGACGACGGCTCCGGCTTGTTTCACTGCAGCTCCTTTGCGATGGACATCGGAGCGTGAGCATAGTCAGGTGATCGGCGCCGGGTTGAACAGCACCAGGCTGTTGTGCAGCTTCCAGTGCTCGGCCCAGGTCTTCTTGCGGCCGCTCGCAACGTCCAGCAGCAGGCGGAACATGTCCCAGCCAGTCTGCTCAATGGTGGCCTCGCCATCGGCGATGCGGCCGGCGTTGACGTCCATCAGGTCATGCCAGCGGCGAGCCAGATCGCTGCGCGTGGCGACCTTGACGACGGGGCATTCGGCCAGGCCGTAGGGCGTGCCGCGACCGGTCGTGAAGATGTGCAGGTTCATGCCGGCCGCCAGCTGCAGCGTGCCGCAGATGAAGTCGCTGGCCGGCGTGGCGGCGTAGACGAGGCCGCGCTGGTCGCGCCTCAGCTTCTCGCCCGGAGACAGCACGTGGCTGATGGCCGAACTGCCGCTCTTGATGATGGAGCCCATCGCCTTCTCGGCGATGTTGGACAGGCCGCCGGCCTTGTTGCCCGGCGTCGTGTTGGCCGAGCGGTCCGCGCGGCCGCGGTCGAGGTAGCGGTCGTACCATCCCAGCTCGCGGATGATGGCGTCGGCCACCTCGGGTGTGGCGGCGCGGCTGGTCAGCTGTTCGACGGCGTCGCGCACCTCCGTGTTCTCGCTGAACATGATGGTCGCGCCGGCGCGCACCAGCAGGTCGGCGCAAAAGCCCACGGCCGGGTTGGCCGTCACGCCGGAGAAGGCGTCGCTGCCGCCGCACTGCACGCCGACGACGAGTTCGCTGGCCGGCACGGTCTCGCGGCGGCGCGCGTTCAGGCGTTCGAGGTGGGGCCTGGCGGTCTGCAGGATGTCGTCCAGCATGGACATGAAGCCGACGTGGGCGTCGTCCTGCAGGCAGACGGTCTCGGGGCCGGCGTCGGCGCCGCGCTCATCGACGATGGGGAAGCTGCCCGGCGGCAGCAGGCGGTTGGGCTGCAGCTTCTCGCAGCCCAAGCTGACCACCATCACCTCGCCGCCGAAGTTGGGGTTCAGCGAGATGTTCTTCAGCGTGCGGATGGGGATGACGGCGTCCGGCGCGTCGATGGCGACGCCGCAGCCGTAGCTGTGCTCCAGGCCGATGACGTCGTCGACGTTGGGGTAGAGCGGCAGCAGCTCGGCCTTGATGCGCGCCACCGCCTGCGCGACGACGCCGGCGACGCACTGCACGGTCGTCGTTATGGCCAGGATGTTGCGCGTGCCCACCGAGCCGTCGGCGTTGCGGTAGCCCTCGAAGGTGTAGCCCGTGAGCGGTTCGGCGACCGGCGGCTTGACGGTGGCGATGGGCAGGCCTTCCAGCGCGCGCGCCGACGGCATCTGCAGCAGGCGCTCGTGCACCCAGCTGCCGGCGGGGATGGGCTTCAACGCATAGCCGATGGGCACGGCATAGCGCAGCACGACACCACCCTCGGGAATGTCGACCAGCGCGACCTTGTGACCCTGCGGCACCTTGTCGCGCAGCACCAGGCCGGCGCCGGGCACGCCGTCGGGCAGCACGGTGCCTTCAGGCAGGCCGCCGTCATTGGCGACGATGGCGACGTTGTCCTCCGCGCTCATGCGGATCGTGAGGGGCGGACGGGGGGAAACAGCAGTCATGGCAGGCCGGGGCGTTGCTAAAGTTGAGTTGTTGTACGTCGTCTAGTTGTCATACAACTTATGTCACTTTAGACGCGTCGCCCATTTCAAAACTCCGGGTAAACCCTTGAATCAAGCCCCTGGCCGCCGCCGGCCCCGCACGCTGGCCCTCGAACTGGTCGACTCGCTCGGCGACCGCATCCGTGCCGGCCAGCTGCAGACGGGCGACAAGTTGCCCACAGAGGCGGCCATCATGGAGGAATTCGAGGTCAGCCGCACGGTCGTGCGCGAGGCCATCTCCAAGCTGCAGGCCGCCGGCCTCGTCGAGACGCGCCACGGCATCGGCACCTTCGTCATCGGCCCGGGCGACGGGCCGTCGTTCAAGATCACGCCGGAGCAGTTCAGCACGCTGCAGGACGTCATCGCCGTACTGGAACTGCGCATCGGCCTGGAGACCGAGGCCGCTGGCCTGGCCGCCCAGCGGCGCAGCGAAGCCAACCTGGCCGCGTTGCGCAAGGCGCTGGATGCCGTCATCGCCGCCGTCGAGGCCGGCCAGGACTCCGTGGCCGCCGACTTCCAGTTCCACCTGGAGATCGCCCGCGCCACGCAGAACAGCCACTTCGCCGAACTGATGGCGACGCTGGGCGCCCAGATCATTCCGCGAGCGCGGCTGGAGCCGGCCGCCATCGACGTGAGCGCCGAGCGCCTGGCCTATATGCGCCGCGTGAACACCGAGCACGAGAACATCCTGGACGCCATCGCCAACCAGGATGCCGAATCCGCCCGCGCGGCCATGCGTACCCACCTGTCCAACAGCCGCGAACGCCGCCGCCGCGCCCAGGCCGAAGCGGCTTGACCGCTGCGTAAAGAAGCGCTTTTCGCGGGTTTTCCCTAGCCATCATGGATTTGATCCTAGTTGTACGATGACCTACAACTTAGAACTCGACGTCATGTGGCGTTGATTGTTTCCTCCTCCACCCCACGACCCCACGGAGACCGCACCATGTCGCCCCAAGAACTCAAAGCCGTCCTGGAAGCCGGCCTGCTGTCCTTCCCGCTAACCGATTTCGACGCGCAACTGAACTTCGCGCCCAAGCCCTATGCCGAGCGCCTGGAGTGGCTGCAGCCCTACGGCGCGTCGGCGCTGTTCGCGGCCGGCGGCACGGGTGAGTTCTTCTCGCTGGAACCGGGCGAATACAGCGAGGTCATCAAGGTGGCGCTGGACACCTGCCGCGGCCGCACGCCCATCCTGGCCGGCGCCGGCGGCGGCACGCGCGTCGCCATCCAGTACGCGCAGGAGGCCGAGCGGCTGGGCGCGCAGGGCATCCTGCTGCTGCCGCACTACCTGACCGAAGCGAGCCAGGAAGGCCTGATCGCCCACGTCGAGGCCGTCTGCAAGAGCGTCAAGTTCGGCGTGGTCGTCTACAACCGCGGCGCCTGCAAGCTGACGCCGGCCTCGCTGCAGGTGCTGGCCGACCGCTGCCCCAACCTGATCGGCTTCAAGGATGGTTTCGGCGACATCGAGAAGTTCGTCGCCATCCGCCAGACGCTGGGCGAGCGCTTCGCCTACCTGGGCGGCCTGCCGACGGCCGAGGTGTTCGCCGGTGCCTACAAGGCCATGGGCTGCCCGGTCTACTCGTCCGCCGTCTTCAACTTCATCCCGAAGACGGCGATGGAGTTCTACAACGCGCACGCCGCCAACGACACGGCGACGACCGACCGCCTGATCCGCGACTTCTTCCTGCCCTACCTCGCCATCCGCAACAAGGGCGAGGGCTATGCGGTGTCGATCGTGAAAGCCGGCGCCACGCTGGTCGGCCACACGGCCGGCCCGGTGCGTCCGCCGCTGTCGGACCTGCTGCCGGCCGAGGTCGACGCCCTCGGTGCGTTGATTGCCAAGCTGGGCCCGCAATAACTTCCCTCAGCCTCTAACGACACCACCAGGAGACAAGACGATGAAGCGACTGCTGACCTCCGTGTTGCTGAGCCTCGCTGCCGCGGGCACTGCCTGGGCCCAGGCCTGGCCGGCCAAACCCGTGACGCTGCTCGTGCCCTTCCCGCCCGGCGGCTCCACCGACGCCATCGCGCGCATGCTGAGCGTGAAGCTGCAGGAGAAGCTCGGCGGCAGCTTCGTCGTCGACAACCGCGGCGGGGCCGGCGGCACCATCGGCACCGTGGCCGTCAAGCGCGCGCCAGCCGATGGCTACACCGTGCTCGTCTCGTCGCTGGGCCCGCTGGTCATCGGCCCGCACCTGATGAAGAACATCGGCTACGACCCGACCAAGGACCTGGACTACATCAGCGTCGCCGTGCAGGCGCCCAACGTGCTGGTCGTGCCGGCCGCGTCGCCCCACAAGACCATGGCCGACGTGCTCGCCTTCATGAAGGCGCACCCGGACAAGATGAGCTTCGGCACCAGCGGCAACGGCAGCAGCGACCACATCACCGCCGAGCTGTTCTGGCAGCAGACCGGCACGAGCGGCCTGCACATCCCCTACAAGGGCGGCGGCCCGGTCATGACCGACCTGCTGGGCAACCAGGTGGACGCGAGCTTCATGAACATCAACACCGCGCTGCCGCAGATCAAGGCCGGCAAGCTGCGCGCGTTGGGCATCACGAGTGCCAAGCGCTCGCCGGTGCAGCCCGATGTGCCGACGCTGGACGAACTGGGCATCAAGGGCGTGCAGGTCTACTCCTGGCAGGCCGTGGCGGCGCCCAAGGGCCTGCCGGCCGACATCAAGGCCAAGCTGCACGGCGCCGTCGTCGCCGCACTGAACGCGCCCGACGTGAAGCCGAAACTGCTGGAACAGGGCTTCGAGATCGTCGGCAACACGCCCGAGCAGTTCACCGCCTTCCAGGCTGCCGAGTTCGAACGCTGGAAGAAGGTCATCACCGACCGCAAGATCACCGCAGATTGAGTTTCTCCATGAGCAGTTCCACCCCCGTCGTCAAAGAACTGCGTGTCGTGCCCGTCGCCGGGCGCGACAGCATGCTGCTCAACCTCAGCGGCGCGCATGCGCCCTTCTTCACGCGCAACCTGCTCATCCTCACCGACAGCGCCGGCAACACCGGCGTCGGCGAGGTGCCCGGCGGCGAGAAGATCCGCCAGACGCTGGAGGACGCGCGCGCCCTGGTCGTCGGCCAGCCCATCGGTGCCTTCAAGGGCCTGCTGCAGGCCGTGCAGAAGACCTTCGCCGACCGTGACGCCGGCGGCCGCGGCCTGCAGACCTTCGACCTGCGCACCACCATCCATGCCGTCACGGCCATCGAGTCGGCGCTGCTGGACCTGCTGGGCCAGCACCTGGCCGTGCCCGTCTGCGCGCTGCTCGGCGAAGGCCAGCAGCGCAGCCATGTGCCCATGCTGGGCTACCTGTTCTACGTCGGCGACCGCCGCAAGACCGACCTGCCCTACGACAGCCAGCCCGAGGCCGCCGACCCCTGGCTGCGCCTGCGCCATGAAGAGGCCATGACGCCCGCGGCCATCGTCAAGCTGGCCGAGGCCGCCCAGGCCCGCTACGGCTTCCAGGACTTCAAGCTCAAGGGCGGCGTGCTGCGCGGCGAGGACGAAGTCGAGGCCGTCAAGGCCCTCAAGGCGCGCTTCCCGCAGGCCCGCATCACGCTGGACCCCAACGGCGGCTGGCTGCTGAAGGACGCGATCCGCCTGATGCGCGACATGCACGGCGTGCTGGCCTATGCCGAGGATCCCTGCGGCGCCGAAGGCGGCTTCTCGGGCCGCGAGGTCATGGCCGAGTTCCGCCGAGCCACCGGCCTGCCCACGGCCACCAACATGGTCGCCACCGACTGGCGCCAGATGGTGCACTCGCTGGCGCTGCAGTCGGTGGACATCCCGCTGGCCGATCCGCACTTCTGGACCATGCAGGGCGCCGTGCGCGTGGGCCAGACCTGCCGCGACTTCGGCCTGACCTGGGGCTCGCATTCCAACAATCACTTCGACGTCTCGCTGGCCATGTTCACCCATGCCGCCGCCGCCGTGCCAGGCCGGGTCACCGCGATCGACACGCATTGGATCTGGCAGGACGGCCAGCAGTTGAGCGTCAACCCGCTGCAGATCGTCGGCGGCGAGGTGGCCGTGCCCACCGCGCCGGGCCTGGGCGTGACGCTGGACATGGCGGCCGTCGAGGCCGCGCACCAGCTCTACCTGCAGCATGGCCTGGGCAGTCGCGACGACGCGATCGCGATGCAGTATCTGGTGCCGAACTGGACCTTCGACAACAAGCGGCCCTGCATGGTGCGCTGAACCCGCGCCGGCCCTGAAGGATCGGCGCCCCACGGAGACCTTTCCCATGATCAAACGCTCCCGCCCCGGCCTGGTCCTGCTGGCCAGCCTGACCCTGTCGACCCTGTCGACCCTGGCTAACGCGGCTACAGCGGCGCCGGCGTCTCCCGCCTGGCCTGCGGGGCCCATCAGGCTCGTCGTGCCCTACCCGCCGGGCGGTTCGTCGGACATCATCGCCCGCGCCATCAGCACCCAACTGGGCGCGGCACTGAAGCAGAACGTCATCGTCGACAACCGCCCCGGCGCCAGCGGCAACATGGGCGCGGACGCGGTCGCCAAGTCCACCGATGGCCACACCCTGCTGCTGTGCGACGTCGGCGCGCTGGCCATCGCCCCCTCGGTCTACACCAAGCTGCCCTTCGATCCGTCCAAGGACCTGCGCGGCGTGACCATGCTGGCCTATTCGCCCCACCTGCTGGTGGTCCATCCCGGCGTGCCGGCCAGCAACCTGGGCGAACTGGTGTCGCTGTCCAAGACCCGGCCATTGAACTTCGCCGTCACGGCGCTGGGCAGCGCGCCCCACCTGGCCGGCGTCGCCGTCGAGCAGGCCACCGGCGCGAAGTGGACCTACATCCCTTACAAGGGCGGCGCGCAGTCGGTGGCCGACACGATTGCCGGCCAGACCGAGGTCACGATGAACGGCATGCTGGCCACCCTGCCTCATGTGCAGTCCGGCAAGCTCAAGGTGCTGGCGGTGTCCAAGGGCACGCGCGTGCCGCTGCTGGCCAAGGTGCCCACCATTGCCGAGCAGGGCCTCAAGGGCTTCGAGTCCGGCACATGGCAGGGCGTGCTGGCGCCGGCCAGCATGCCGCCGGCCGCGATCGCCAAGCTCAACACCGTGCTGACCGCGATCATCCGTTCGCCCGAGGTGCGCGAGCGCCTGGTCTCACAGGGCGCCGAGGTCCATACCATGACTACGGCTGAGTTCACCAGCTTCTTCGACGCCGAGCGCAAGCGCTGGGCCCAGGTGGTCGCCAAGGGCGGCGTCAAGCTCGACTGAAGTGAAGCCGCAAGCACATCGCCCAACGCGGGCCGGCTTGGTGAACTGGAGTCGGACACAAGCAGTCCCTGCGGACTGCTTGTGCCTACGACAGGCCAAGGGACTCTGGCCCTTGGCAGCCCGGCACTCGGCCCGCAATACCCCGTTTCCTTTCTTCCTCGCGGAGTCCTCATGAAACCGAACTACATCGCCGGCGCCTGGATCGAAGGCCCCCACGCCTCCCGCAACATCAACCCGTCCGACACGCGCGACCTGATCGGCGAATACGCCCAGGCCGACGCCGCGCAGGCCGACCTGGCCATCGCCGCCGCGACGGCCGCCTTCCCGGCCTGGAGCCTGTCCACGCCGCAGCAGCGCTTCGACATCCTCGACGCCGTCGGCACCGAGATCCTGGCCCGCCGGGCCGAGCTGGGCGACCTGCTGGCCCGCGAGGAAGGCAAGACGCTGCCCGAGGCCATCGGTGAGGTCCAGCGCGCCGGCAACATCTTCAAGTTCTTCGCCGGCGAGGCGCTGCGCCCGGGCGGCGAGACGATGCCTTCCGTGCGCCCCGGCGTCGGCGTCGAGATCACGCGCGAGGCCGTCGGCGTCGTCGGCCTCATCACGCCGTGGAACTTCCCCATCGCCATCCCCGCATGGAAGATCGCGCCGGCGCTGGCGTGGGGCAACACGGTGGTCTTCAAGCCGGCCGACCTCGTGCCGGGCTCGGCCTGGGCGCTGGCCGAGATCCTGTCGCGCGCGGGCCTGCCGGCCGGCGTGTTCAACCTCGTCATGGGGCGCGGCTCGGTCGTCGGCGAGAAGCTGCTGAACGACCCGCGCGTGGCGGCCATCAGCTTCACCGGCTCGGTCGCCACGGGCCAGAAGGTCGCCGCCGCGGCCGTCGCGCGCATGGCCAAGTTCCAGCTGGAGATGGGCGGCAAGAACCCCATGGTCGTGCTGGACGACGCCGACCTCGGCGTGGCCGTCAACGCGGCCGTCAACAGCGGCTTCTTCTCCACCGGCCAGCGCTGCACGGCGTCGTCGCGCCTCATCGTCACCGACGGCATCCATGACCGCTTCATCGCCGCCATGGTCGAGAAGATGAAGGGCCTGAAGATCGACGATGCGCGCAAGGCCGGTACCGACATCGGCCCCGTCGTCGACGCCAGCCAGCTCGGCCAGGACACCGACTACATCGGCATCGCCAAGGGTGAAGGCGGCAAGCTGGCCCAGGGCGGCGAGCGCATCGAGACCAACGCCGATGGCGCGCCGGGCTTCTACCTGACGCCGGCCCTCATCACCGACACGACACCGGAGATGCGCATCAACCGCGAGGAGGTGTTCGGCCCGGTCGTCAGCGTCATCCGCGCGCGCGACTACGAACACGCGCTGGCGCTCAGCAACGACACGCCCTTCGGCCTGGCCGCCGGCATCGCGACGACGTCGTTGAAGCACGCCACGCACTTCAAGCGCCACTCGCAGGCCGGCATGGTCATGGTCAACCTGCCGACGGCGGGTGTGGACTACCACGTGCCCTTCGGCGGCCGCAAGGGCAGCAGCTACGGCCCGCGCGAGCAGGGCCGCTACGCCGCCGAGTTCTACACGACGGTCAAGACGGCTTACACCCAGGCCTGATTTCCCTCACACAGTGCGACCGCCCGGCAAGAGGCGGGGCCGCTGCATTGCCCGGAGACTCACCATGAACACCACCACCGCCTCGCTGGCGCAAGCCGCGAGCAGCAGCGCCCTGCGCACGAAGAAGCGTTTCGCCATCCTGGCCATGCTCTTCATCGTGACGACGCTCAACTAGGGCCTGTTCACGCCACGGCAATGGGTCGCGAAGGCCCCGCCGCCGGGGGCCAATCAAGGCGCGGCACGCAGCCCGCACTGATGTGCGGGCCAGTGACGCAACGCCGAGTGGCCCCTGGCGGCGGGCCTTCCCTTCGGGTTGTGGCCAGAAGGGCCGCGCGCGGCGTTGCAAATGCTCGCCGGGTACCCAACCCGGCTCCGCTTTGCGCCTTGCTCGCGGCCCTTCTGGCCACAACGCGACCCATTGCCGTGGCGTAAACAGGCCCACGACCGCGCCACGCTGTCCATCGCCGGCCCGGCACTGTCGAAAGACCTCGGCATCGACGCCGTGACGATGGGCTACCTGTTCTCGGCCTTCGGCTGGTCCTACGTCCTCGCGCAGCTGCCCGGCGGCTGGCTGCTGGACCGCTTCGGCTCCAAGCTGGTCTACGCCTGCAGCATCTGCCTGTGGTCCGTCTTCACGCTGCTGCAGGGCGGCATCAGCCTCATCACGTCCAGCGTGGGGCTGGCGGTCGTCACGCTGTTCGCGCTACGCCTGCTGGTGGGCGCGGCAGAGGCACCGTCCTTCCCGGCCAACGGCCGCATCGTCGCGAGCTGGTTCCCGGCCAACGAGCGCGGCACCGCCTCGGCCATCTTCAACTCGGCCCAGTACTTCGCCACTGTGCTGTTCGCACCGCTGATGGGCTGGATCACGCACGCCTACGGCTGGCCGGCCGTCTTCGTCGTCATGGGCCTGCTGGGCATCGCCATCGCGGCCATCTGGCTGAAGACCGTCTACACGCCCAAGACCCACCCCGGCATCAACCAGGCCGAGCTGGACTACATCGCCGCCGGCGGCGCGCTGGTCAACATGGACCAGCCCGGCTCGCAGAGCCGCAGCTTCGCGCCCAACACGCCCAAGCTCGGCTACATCAAGCAGCTGCTGAGCAACCGCATGCTGATGGGCGTCTACGTGGGCCAGTACTGCATCACGACGTTGACCTATTTCTTCCTGACCTGGTTCCCGGTCTTGGGCCTGCCCACACGGCGGCAATGGGCCGCGTTGTGAGCAAAAAGATCGCGAGCAAGGCGCAAAGCGGAGCCGGGTCGGGCACCCGGCGAGCATTTGCAACGCGGCGCGCGGTCTTTTTGCTCACAACCCTTCGGGAAGGTCGGCAGCCAGGGGCCACTCGGCGTTGCGTCGCTTGCCCGCACATCGGTGCGGGCTGTGCAACGCGCCTTGATTGGCCCCTGGCTGCCGACCTTCGCGGCCCATTGCTGCCGTGTGAGCAGGCCCCCGTCAAGGAACGCGGCATGTCCATCCTCAACGCCGGCTTCGTCGCCGCGCTGCCGGCCATCTGCGGCTTTGCGGGCGGCGTGCTGGGCGGCGTCATCTCCGACGCGCTGCTGCGCCGCGGCAGGAGCCTGACGCTGGCGCGCAAGACGCCCATCGTCATCGGCATGCTGCTGTCCACCAGCATGATCCTGTGCAACTACGTCGACAGCGCCGCCGTCGTCGTCGCCATCATGTCGCTGGCCTTCTTCGGCAAGGGCCTGGGCGCACTGGGGTGGGCCGTCGTGTCGGACACGTCACCCAAGGAAATCTCGGGCCTCTCGGGCGCACTGTTCAACACCTTCGGCAATACCGCCGGCATCACAACGCCCATCGTCATCGGCTACCTGATCAAGGGCACGGGCTCGTTCAACGCGGCCCTCGTCTTCGTCGCCGCCAACGCGCTGGTCGCCGTGGGCTGCTACCTCTTCATCGTCGGCGACATCAAGCGCTTCGAGCTCAGGAAGGGTGCTTGATGACCCACGCGTCGTAGGCCGCCAGCGCCTTTGCCGGCCCCGTGCCCCACCAGTTGTAGCCGTTGCGACGTTCCAGGCTGATGTCGTTGACGTCGTCGTGCAGGCTCTTGTCGCGGTCGCCGAAGACGGGCTTGAGCGTGACCATGTCGTAGTAGCGCGCCCACAGCGGCCCGGCGCCGGGCTGCTCGACGAGGCGGCGGCCCTGGGCCTCGTCGACCTTGACCCAGGCGCGGTCGCGCACGGCCAGCGCCTTCAGCGTCGCGATGCCGCCCTTCACGGCCGCCACGACGGCCGGCGACGGCTTGGGCAGGCTCATCAGATAGAGCAGCGCGCGGGCGCTCTCGCTGCTGCTCAGCGCCGGCGGCTCGTAGTTGCGGGCCGACTCCGGCACCAGCGTCAGCGGGTCATGCTGCTGGCCCCACAGCGTGGGCTTGCCGTCGATGCGGATCTGCATCTTCAGCAGCAATTGCTGGGCTTTGGCTTCGGCCGCCGCTGCCGCGGTTTTCAGCGCCGGCGGCAGGAAGCCCAGGTCGGCCTCGCCGCGCGCCACCTGGCCCATCAGCTCGGCCACCTCGACGACGGCGTCGTCGTTCATCGTGATCGCGTCGTGATAGCCGCCCTGCAGCGGCCACACCTGCGGCCACCCGCCGTTGGGGAACTGCGCCGCCAGCAGATAGGCCACGCCACGGTGCACGCTCTGGCGGTAGGGCGCTCCGGCTTCGCCCGGCAGCTGCGCGGCGACACGCGCCAGGAAGCGAATCTCGGTGATCGTCGCGTCGTTGTCGATGGTGCCGACATAGCTCCACAGCGGGTCCTGCGCGAGGTCGAAGTCGCCGGGCGTCGCGCGCTTGGAGTTGTTGTCGGTCACATAGGCCTGGCCACGCTCGCGCGGCGGCTTGTCTCGCGGCTGGTTCTTGCCCCAGCCGCCGGCCGGCGTCTGGAAGCTCAGGATGTTGCGCGCCACCAGCAGCGCCGCGTCGCTGGCATACCAGGCGGCCGGCTTGTCCAGCGGCATGCTGCCTTCGCTGTGGCCGCCGACGGGCAGCGGGGGCAGCGTAGCCATTCCTGCGCGCTCGGCGGCCAGCGCGGCATGGTCCGCGGCGCGCTGGGCATCGGAGCGGGCGACGTAGTCCACCCAGGCCTGGCGGCCGTCGGCAGGCAGCGCGGCCACGCGCGCGGCCGTCAGCGACTCGGCTGGCGGGATGGTACCGATCTGCGCGCCAAAGACGGACGACGACAGGGCCAGGCTGAGCAGGGCAAGGCGGGGGACCGCAGGCATGGCAGACAGTGGAATTGGCAAAGGAATGAATCTACAAGCGCGCGGCCGGTATAGGGCCTAGGCCCTAGGGCTGCTTGCCGGCCAGCCAGGCGTCGTAGGCCTGCAGCGTCTTCAGCGGCCAGTTGCCCCACCAGGCATAGCCGCGGCGGCGCTCGGCGCTGATGTCGTGGACATCGTCGTGCAGCGTCTTGTCGCGGTCGCCGAACACGGGCTTGAGCGTCGTCGCGTCGTAATAGCGCGACCACAGCGGGCCGGCGCCGGGCTGCTCGATCAGCCGCTTGCCCTGCACCGCGTCCACCATGACCCAGGCACGGTCCTTCACGGCCAGCTGCTTCAGCATGGCGACGCCGCCCTTCACCGCCTCGACGATGGCCGGCGTCGGCCTGGGAATGCTCATCAGGTAGGCCAGCACGCGGCCGCTCTCGCCGCTGCTCAGCGCCGGCGGCTCGTAGTTGCGGGCCGACGTGGGCTCCAGCGTCAGCGCGTCGTGCTGCTGGGCCCACAGCGTGGGCTTGCCGTCGATGCGGATCTGCGTGGCCAGCAGCAGCTGCACGGCCCTGGCCTCGGCCGTGGCCAGCTCGGCGCGCAGCGCGGCCGGCAGGAAGCCGAAGTCCGCCTCGCCGCGCGACGCCGTGCCCAGCAGCTCCGCCACGTCCACCATCGCGTTGTCGTTCAGCGTGATGGCGTCGTGGTAGCCGCCCTGCAGCGGCCACACCTGCGGCCAGCCGCCGTTGGGGTATTGCGCGGCAAGCAGATAACGCAGGCCGCGTTCGGCCGCCTGGCGGTAGACGGTGCCGGCCTCGCCCGGGTGGGCCGCGGCCACGCGGGCCAGGAAGCGGATCTCGGTCGTCGTCGCGTCGTTGTCGATGGTGCCCACATAGCTCCACGCGCCGGGCTTGTCGAAGTCGCCCGGCGACGGCGCCTTGGGGTTGCCGTCGGCCACCCAATGCTGGCCGGGCTGGCGCGGCGCCACGTTGCGCGGCTGGTTCTTGCCCCAGCCGCCGGCCGGCGTCTGGTAGCTCAGGATGTTGCGGGCCACGACCAGAGCCTCGTCGCCGGCATACCAGGTGGCCGGCCTGTCCAGCGGCATCGTCGCCTCGCCATTGCCGCTGGCGGCCGGCGCCGGCAGCTGGGCCAGGCCCTGGCGCTCGGCGGCCAGCGCGGCGCGGTCGGCGGCGCGCCGGGCGTCGGAGCGGGCCAGATAGTCCACCCAGGCCGTGCGGCCGGCGGCGGGCAGTGCCGCCACGCGCGCGGCGGTCAGCGGCTCGGCCGGCGGGATGGTGCCGATCTGCGCCGCGAAGGCCGACGAGGACAGGGCCAGGGCGAGCAGGGCGAGGCGGGGAACGGCGGGCATGGCGGGCGGCGAAGTTGGGGGTGGGCGGCAATCTAACGGCTCCATCGCGTCGCGACGGCGCTAATCTCCCGCCGCTCACCACCTTGATCGCTACATGACTGCTCGTGCGTTTTCCGTGCTGCTCGCGACGCTGCTGGCCGCCTGCTCCGCCCCGCCTGCGCCGCCCGCGCCGCCACCGCCCGCCGTGGGCCTGCAGCAGGCCTGGGTGCAGGCCGTCGCCGGCCCGGCATGGGCCGTGCGCGCGCTGACCGGCGAGGCCAGCTGCCCGACGCTGCGCTGGGCCGGCGCCGTCGTCCTCATGCAGGAGCGCAGCGCGCCCGGCGACGAACCGCCGCCGGGCGGCCAACCGCCCGACGCCAAGCCGACGAGCTTCACGCTGCGCGCCTGCGAGGCCGCCTGGCCGGACGGCGCCGCGAGCGTGCAGGTGGGCGACATCACGCTGCGCGCACCGGCCACCGAGCTGCGCCGCATCGTCGTCATCGGCGACACCGGCTGCCGGCTGAAGGCGTCGGCCCGCGACTTCCAGGGCTGCAACGACGCGTTGCGCTGGCCTTTTCCGCGCGTGCTGGCCCGCGCGCTGGCGGCCAGGCCCGACCTCGTCGTGCACGTCGGCGACTACCACTACCGCGAAAGCCCCTGCCCCGCCGGCATGGCCTCCTGCGCCAACAGCCCCTGGGGCTATGGCGACGACACCTGGCAGGCCGACTTCTTCCAGCCGGCCCGCGCGCTGCTGGCCGCCGCACCCTGGGTCTTCACGCGCGGCAACCACGAGGCCTGCAGCCGCGCCGGCCAGGGCTGGCTGCGCTACCTGGACGCCGAGACCGGCCCCGCGCGCAGCTGCGCCCCGGCCGGCGAAGGTGTCAACGACGGCGATTTCACGGCGCCCTTCGCCGTGCCGCTGTCACCCCGCAGCCAGCTCATCGTCTTCGACTCCTCCGAAGTGGGCAGCACCACGCCTCCTGAAGGCTCCGCCGCCCGGGCCCGCTGGCGCGAGCAGCTCGACCGCGTCGGCGACCTGGCCGCACAGCGCGCCCAAAGCCTCTTCGTCAGCCACCATCCCAGCCTGGCCTTCAACCCCAGCCCGAGCGGCCGCCCCGGCAGCGCCCGCTCGGGCCTGACGCCGCTGCTGCAGGACGCCTTCGGCCCACGCCTCTTCCCGGCCGGCGTGCAGGCGACGCTGCACGGCCACCTGCACATCCACCAGGCGCTGGGCTTCGCCAGCAACCAGCCCACCAGCCTCGTCGTCGGCAACGGCGGCTCGGCCGCGTCGGGACGTATCGACCCGACCGCAGCATTTAGAACCGAACTGTTGCCCGGCGTACAGCTGGACACCTTCCAGAGCCACACCGACTTCGGTTTTACATTGCTGAGTGCCACGCCGCAGGGCTGGCAGATCCAGGCCTTCAACACGCTGGGCCAGCCGCTGGCCACCTGCGCGCTGACCGGCCAGCAACTGCGCTGTTGAAACGTGCCCCTCGCCCGGCCTCGCATCGCTGGACGCGAGCGAGTCCGGTCGGTCTTGCAGACCGCGCAGCCGGCGGAGCGGCTGCTCCTCGGCAGGCACGAGAAGTCCTCAGGACTTCTCATGCCCGGCCTCGGCCCCTGAGGGGACGGCGATGCGTGCCGGATCGACCGACACGCACATCGCCCGACGGGCCGGCTTGGGGCGGCCCGGCGCTCGGCCCGAACAATCGGATTCACCGTGACTTCCGGCAGAAGTAACGCCCGCGCAATCCGTCACTGCCGGGCCGATTTGAAGGGTTTCCGTGGGGTAAATCGCCGACCCCGGCGAGCCCCCCCGGCTACACTGGCGGCACCTGTCAAGCGGTTTTTGGCGGGATGACGTTGATCAAAGGACTCGCCCTGATGAGCTCCAAGTTGAAAGTAGCCAGTTGGGTCGCCCTCGGGGCCGTCGCCGGTGCACTCACCACGATGCAACTCCAGGCCAATGCGCGCAGCAGCCTGTCCCCGCTGCCGCTGGAAGAAATGCAGCAGCTCGCGGCGGTCTTCGGCCTCGTCAAGGCGGAATACGTCGAGCAGGTCGACGAGAAGAAACTGATCAACGACGCCATCGGCGGCATGGTCGCCGGCCTCGACCCGCATTCCCAGTTCTTCGACAAGAAATCCTTCAAGGAATTCCGTGAGGGCACGTCCGGCAAGTTCGTCGGCGTCGGCATCGAGATCGGCATGGAAGACGGCCTGGTCAAGATCGTCTCGCCCATCGAAGGCTCGCCCGCCTTCCGCGCCGGCCTGAAGAGCGGCGACCTCATCAGCCGCATCGACGACACCGGCGTGCGCGGCCTGACCATCGACCAGGCCGTCAAGAAAATGCGCGGCGACCCGGCCACCAAGGTCTCGCTGACGATCTACCGCAAGACCGAGAACCGCACCTTCCCCGTGACCATCACGCGGGAAGAGATCAAGGTCCAGAGCGTGCGCGCCAAGGTCGTCGAGCCCGGCTATGCCTGGCTGCGCGTCAGCCAGTTCCAGGATCGCACCGTCGACGACTTCGCCAAGAAGCTCGAAGAGATCTACAAGCAGGAGCCCCAGCTCAAGGGCCTGGTGCTGGACCTGCGCAACGACCCGGGCGGCCTGCTGGACGGCGCCGTCGCCATCTCGGCCGCCTTCCTGCCCAAGGGCGTGGAGGTCGTGTCGACCAACGGCCAGGTGCCTGACGCCAAGCGCAGCTACAAGGCCGAGCCGGAAGAGTACGGCCGCCGCGGTGGTGACGACCCGCTCAGGCGCCTGCCCGCCGCGTTGAAGAACGTGCCGCTGGTGGTGCTCGTCAACGAGGGCTCGGCCAGCGCCAGCGAGATCGTCGCCGGTGCGCTGCAGGACCATCACCGCGCCACCGTCATGGGCGCCCAGACCTTCGGCAAGGGCTCGGTGCAGACCATCCGCCAGCTCGGCCCGGAAACGGCGCTGAAGATCACGACGGCGCGCTACTACACGCCGAGCGGCCGCTCCATCCAGGCCAAGGGCATCGTCCCGGACGTCGCATTGGACGAAACCGCCGAAGGCAATGTCTTCGCCGCACTGCGCACCCGCGAAGCCGACCTGGAGAAGCATCTCGCCAACGGCCCCGAGGAAGAGGAAGCCCGCGCCAAGGCCCGCGAAGCCCGTGCCAAGGCCGAAGCCGAGTTCGCCAAGCGCGCCGAGCCGCCCAAGCCCCTGCCCGAGTTCGGCTCGGCCGAGGACTTCCCGCTGATCCAGGCCCTGAACAAGCTCAAGGGCCAGCCGGTGATCGCCTCCAAGGCGGCCGTGGAACGCAAGGCCGAGGCCAAGACGACCGAATAAATCGAAGTAGCACACCAAGTTTGAATACGGGCCTCCGAGTGAGGTCCGTTTTTTTTGGGTGGCAGCGGACTTGTTTGGATGCAATGCCGAACGTGCGCATGCCCGGTGCATTGCCGGGAGTCCCGCCCGGCGGCGGGGTAACTTTCTTCTGAGGGCCAGAAGAAAGTCACCAAAGAAGAGGCCCTGAACCGCACACCAGCACCACACGGCAGCAGAGCTGCGTGCAACAGCCAAACGTGACATGCGCAGATGCGAACCGCTTCGCTCTCGCGTCTGACTTGTCACGAGCTGGCTTCATCGCCCCACCTGTCCGTCCGACGCGCGGCTGCACGCCGTGCTCACCAGAACAGCCCAATGCAGCGCCGCTCGGGCGGCGCGGTCGAGCACCACTGCCGGTGCCGTCGCCCCAGCGACGCGGTATTACCTGATGAGCCCGGCGTGCAGCCGGCGTTAAGCGGCGTGAAGGTGCGATGGATGGTGATCGTCATAGGGACAGCAGCGAGAGCGAAGCGGGTCGCGTCTGGGCGCATTCCACTTCGAGCAACGCGAGCGCGTCGGCCCGCTCGAGTGCGGATTGCATTGGCGCCTCTCTTTTGGTGACTTTTCTCTGGCGCCGTCAGAGAAAAGTTACCCGCCCTCGCGGGGCGGATTCCCGCGGCACTGCAGCGGGTCAGAAGGCTCGTCGCAAAGGCAACCGAAGAATCTATCGCCGCGACACCGCAAGCGCTCCCAACGCAGCCACCGCCCCCAACACCGGCACCGCCCGCCACCCAAATGCCGCCAGCAACGCCGCCCCCAGCGCCGCCCCTGACGCCATCCCAACGAACATCACGCTGACCAGCACCGCATTGAGCCGGCTGCGCGACGCCGCGTCCAGCGCGTAGACCACGCTCTGGTGCGACACCAGCGCCGCCTGCACGCCCAGGTCGAACACCACGGCGACCACGACCAGCAGCCACAGCGACGCCGGCGCCACCGCCTGCACCGCAAAGGCAATGAACACCAGCAGCGCGCCCACGCGGATGACCGCTTGCGGCCCACGCCGGTCCGCCAGCCCGCCGGCCAGCGGTGCAATCAACGCCCCCGCTGCGCCGGCCAGCCCAAAGGCACCCGCCACCGCACTGCCCTGCCCGAACTCCGGCTCCGCCAGCACCAGCGCCAGCGTCGACCAGAAGGCGCTGAAGGCCACGCTCAGCAGCCCCTGCGCGAGCGCCGCGCGCCGCAGCGGCGCGTGCTGGACCCACAGCCGACCCATCGACGCCAGCAGCGAGCCGTAGCCCGCCGACGTCGCCGGCGCGAAGCGCGGCAGGCTGCGCCACAGCAGCGGGATCAGCAGTGCGACGGCCACTGCCGCGCTGGCGTAGACGGCCCGCCAGCCGGCCCAGGCGGCCAGCGCCCCAGACGCCACGCGCGACAGCAGGATGCCCAGCAGCAGCCCCGTCATGACCTGGCCGACGCGCCTGCCGCGCTGGGCCTCGGGCGCCAGCGTGGCGACGGCGGGCACGATGTCCTGGGCCAGCGTCGCCATCAACCCGATGCCGATGCTGGCGACACACAGCGCCGCAAAGCCCGGTGCCACGGCCGCGAAGGCCAGCGCCACGACCAGGCCCGAGGCCTTCAGGGCAATGAGGCGACGGCGGTCGAAGCGGTCGCCCAACGGCGACAGCAGCAGGATGGCGGCGGCATAGCCCAGCTGCGTCAGCGTGGGCAGCAGGCCGATGGCCGCGCTGCCGACGCCGAACTGCGCGGCCAGCAGGCCCAGCAGCGGCTGCACGTAATAGATGGACGCAACGGCCAGGCCGGTGGCCGTGGCGAGCAGCAGCGTCAGCGCGGGGCTGAGCGGAGTGACGCAGGGTGGGGACTTCATCGGCGCCAGTGTCGCGGTGCAGACCAAGACCCTGGCCTGCACGGGCTTAGCATCCATGCCATGACCGACGACGACCTGCTGCGCTACTCCCGCCACCTGCTGCTCGACGAGATCGGCATCGAGGGCCAGCAGCGGCTGCTCGACGCCAAGGCCTTGATCGTCGGCGCCGGCGGCCTGGGTTCGCCGGTGGCGCTCTATCTCGCCTCCGCTGGCGTCGGCCGCATCACGCTGGTGGACCACGACACGGTGTCGCTGACCAATCTGCAGCGCCAGATCGCCCACGACATGAGCAGCCTGGACCACCTCAAGGTCGAATCCGCCGCGGCCCGCATGGCCGCGCTGAACCCCGGCGTGCAGGTGCGCGCATTGCCGCAGAAGGCCGACGCCACGCTGCTCGACACGGAAGTTCCACGCGTCGACGTCGTCATCGACTGCACCGACAACTTCGCCACCCGCCACCTCGTCAACGCGGCCTGCGTGCGCTTTCGAAAACCGCTGGTGTCGGGCGCGGCGATCGGCTTCGACGGCCAGATCAGCGTCTATGACAGCCGCTCGCGCGAGCAGCCCTGCTACGCCTGCCTGTTCCCGCCCGAGTCCGGCTTCGAGGACGCGGCCTGCTCGACGATGGGCGTGTTCGCGCCGCTGGTGGGCATCGTCGGCAGCCTGCAGGCCGCCGAGGCGCTGAAGCTGCTGGCCGGCATCGGCGAGCCGCTGGCCGGGCGGCTGCTGATGCTGGATGGCCGGCGCATGCAGTGGAGCGAGATCGCGATGCAGCGCGACCCGCAATGCAGCGTCTGCGGCGCCGGATGAAATCCCGTGGCACCCTCTTTTTGAACCACAAAATCCAGCGCCGACCCGCTGACACTCTCCCGATTCCATGAAGCCCACCGAAGTCCCGACGCGCAACTTCCCGACCGCCAAGGAGGAGTGCCGCGACCTGCCGCCCCACCCCGAGTACGACGGCCCGGGCATGGCCTACAACCTCGCTTTCAAGGACGAGCAATTCCTGCTGCGCGAAGACATGCGGCCCATCCGCATGCAGCTGGAGCTGATGAAGCCCGAGCTGATGCAGAACGAGCAGGGCGTGAAGTCCACCATCGTCATCTTCGGCAGCGCGCGCATCCTGTCGGCCGACGCGGCGCAGTCGCTCGTCGAAGCCGCCGAGGCCAGCGGCGACGAAGCGCAACTGCGCATCGCGCGCAGCAAGCTGGCCATGAGCCGCTACTACGAGGAGGCGCGCCGCTTCGCGCAGATCGCGACGACCGAGTGCCAACAGCGCGGCCGGCCCATCGTCATCGCCACCGGCGGCGGCCCCGGCATCATGGAAGCCGGCAACCGCGGCGCCTACGAGGTGGGTGGCAAGAGCGTGGGCCTGAACATCGTGCTGCCGCACGAGCAGTACCCCAACCCCTACATCACGCCGGAGCTGTGCTTCCGCTTCCACTACTTCGGCCTGCGCAAGATGCACTTCCTGATGCGCGCCGTCGCGCTGGTGTGCTTCCCCGGCGGCTTCGGCACGCTGGACGAACTCTTCGAGACGCTGACGCTGATCCAGACGCGCAAGAGCCGCCGCCGCCCCATCCTGCTGTTCGGGCGCGAGTTCTGGACCAAGGTGCTGAACATCGAGCACCTGATCGAGACCGGCATGATCAACCCCGGCGATGAAAAGCTCTTCCAGTACGTCGAGACGGCCGAAGAGGCCTGGGCGCTGCTGGAGGGCGAACCCGAGCTTTCAAGCATCCACGCACCATGACCAAACTCCGCAACGTCTCCCTGATTGGCGCGCCGACCGACGTCGGCGCCGGTGTCCGCGGCGCCAGCATGGGCCCCGAGGCCATCCGCGTGGCCGGCCTGCGCGAGGCGCTGAGCGCGCGCGGGGTGGACGTCGTGGACCGCGGCAACCTCATTGGCCCCTCCAACCCCTGGCAGCCGCCGGTGGAGGGCTACCGCCATTTCGACGAGGTCGTCGCGTGGAACCGCACGGTGCACGACGCCGTCTACGCCGAGCTGAAGACCGGCCGCATGCCCATCCTGCTCGGCGGCGACCACTGCCTGGGCCTGGGCTCCATCGCCGCCGTGGCCCATCACTGCCGCGACGTCGGCAAGAAGCTGCGCGTGCTGTGGCTGGACGCGCACACCGACTTCAACACCAGCGAGCTCACGCCCAGCGGCAACATCCACGGCATGCCGGTCGCCTGCCTGTGCGGCTTCGGCCCGCAGGAGCTCATCGAGATCGGCGGCCAGGTGCCGGCCATCTCGCCCAAATGGGTGCGCCAGATCGGCATCCGCAGCGTCGACGAAGGCGAGCGCGCCTTCGTCCACCAGCACGACCTCGAAGTCTTCGACATGCGCTACATCGACGAGATGGGCATGCGCCACACGATGGAGCTGGCGCTCGCCACGCTGGACGACAACACCCACCTGCACGTCAGCTTCGACGTCGACTTCCTCGACCCCGTCATGGCGCCCGGCGTCGGCACGACGGTCGGCGGCGGCCCGACCTACCGCGAGGCCCATCTGTGCATGGAGATGATCCACGACACGGGGCGGCTCGCGTCGCTGGACGTCATGGAGCTGAACCCGGCATTGGACGTGCGCAACCAGACGGCGCTGGTTGCGGTGGATCTCATCGAATCCCTCTTTGGCAAAAGCACTTTGATGAGGAAATGAGTTTGCCCTGCTGCGCAGAAGGCAAATCGACGCTGATGCGGAAGTGAGTTTTCCCGCTGGCGCCCGGCCGGCGCGCCGCGAGCGCACGTAGAGTGCGCTCCCCATGGATGCCACGCCCTACCTGCTGGTCCAGCTCAGCGACACCCACATCACCCGGCCCGGCCGGCTGATCTCCGGCCGCATCGACACCGCCAGCGCGCTGCGCCACGCCGTGCAGCGCGTGCTGCAGATCCAGCCCCGGCCCGTGGCCGTGCTCATCAGCGGCGACCTCGTCGACGCCGGCCATCCGGCCGAGTACGCGCAGCTGCGCGAGCTGCTGCAGCCTCTCATCGACGCAAGGTTGCCGCTGGCCCTCGCACCTGGCAACCACGATGCCCGCAAACCGCTGCAGGAGGCCTTCGGCAGCCTGCCGACCGTGCACTGCGGCGAGCCCGGTGCCGCGGCCATCCAGTACGCGCTGGACCTGCCCGGCCCGCTGCGCCTCGTCGTGCTGGACAGCCTGCAGGACGGCCGCCCCGAAGGCGGTTTCGACGACGCCAAGCTGGCCGAGGCCGACAGCTTGCTGGCCGCGCGCCCCGACGTGCCCACCCTCGTCGCACTGCACCACCCGCCGCATGCGAGCGGACTGGCCGTCATGGACAGGATGTCGCTGCAGCAGGGCCTCGCCGGCTTCGAGGCGCTGATCGCGCGCCACCCGCAGGTGCAGCGCGTGACCTGCGGCCACCTGCACCGCCTGACCCTCGGCCAGGTCGCCCACGTGGCCGCCATCAGCGCGCCGTCGACGGCCCACCAGCTGGCGCTGGACCTGCGCACCGACGCACCGCTGGCGCTGGCGCTGGAGCCGGCGGGATGGCTGATCCACGCCTGGGGACCGGGGCTGCCGCTGGTGAGCCACTTCGCGGTGGCGGGTGAGTACGAAGAGATTCGCGACCTCTAGCGGGGCTCAGAGGGTGAGAGGGAATCCGGCGTGCCCGAAAGGGCGCTCCAAAGCGTCCCAATCGAGGCGCAAAGCACAGCCGTAGCTCGGGCACTGGCTAAGCATTTGCAACGAAGAGTGAGGCGGTTTTGGGACGTCAAGGCGGGCATGGTGGATTTGCTCTCACCCTCTCAAAGCGCCGCCGTCTCCGCCAGCGCATGCAGCTGGCCCCGATCCGGAAACTGCCTCACGCGGTAGCGCACCGGCAGATGTTCGGTGGCTTCCATCAGGTGGCCGAACTTGTCGCGCACGACCTGCCACGGCAGACGCACATGCCAGGTGTCGTCGCCGTCCTTGTGCAGCAGCACGACGGACGCCGATTGCGGCAGCAGCGTGTCGACATCTTCCGACCACACCGAATAGCTCGTCAGCGCCTCGCCCTCCTTCTGGAACAGCGTGTAGCTGGCGACGAAGAGGTCGACGTTCTGCGCCTCGAACTGTTCCTCCAGCATCTTGCGCTGGCCCTCGTAGTCGTCGGCCTGGCTGCGCAGCAGCGCCGCCGCCTGCGTCGTGGCCGCGGCACCCGACGGCTCGAAGCGCGTCCACGCCGTGCCCTGCAGGCGCAGCAACTCGAAGGACACCCAGCGCCCCTGCGTGTCCATCGCATCGTGGGCCAGCCGCACCAGCCGCTCGATGCCTTCGGTGTTGGCCGCCGAGGTCAGCAGCAGCGCGTTGCGGAAGGGCACCATCGCCACCGGATCACCGATGCCGACGCGGTGGATGAGGTCGGGGAGCAGCAGGCGCGAGCTCTCGTAGGCATCGCCCCACTCGCCGCTCCAGACGCCCGGAGCGATGGCCTTCCAGCCGCCGTGCTCGGGCAGGCCGCGCAGGTTGTCGAGGGCGTCGGCATGGGCCTGCTCCCACGTGACGCCCCAGTCGGCCAGCGTGCCCTCGTTGACGTAGACCATGGACGACGGCAGGTCCACGACGAGGGCGACGACGATGTCGGCCACCAGCGGCCGCTGCGCGGCGAACGACCCCGGCGACGCGCCCGCCGCCGTGCCCTGGCGCGTCAGAGCCATGCCGCTGGCCGAGCGCAGCACCGGCATCAGCCGGGGCCGGGCGCTGGCGTAGTCGGGTGGTATCGCGTCCTCCACCATGACGCTGGCGAGGAACCTCTGCAGCACGGCCTGGCGCTCGCCGCGCGATGCGTTCTGGTATTCGCGCCAAAGGTTGGCGAGGGCCAGCGTGTTGACGCCGTTGCCCCGGCGATGGCGTATCTCCATGCGGTCGGGAAGGGCCTCGATGTCCGTGCTGCCCTGGCTCTTCAGCCAGCGGGTGGTGTCCTGGATGAGGTTCTCCAGCGTGGGGCGGCCGAGCAGGCGGTCGAGGAAGGACATGTCAGCAAGGGGGAGACGACGATGGCGCGCATGATGCCGGCCGGCGCCGCGCGAGGCGCTCCCTAACGCGGCAAGCGCGGTTCAAGGCGGTTCACGCGCCGACGATCCAGCCCTCCAGCGGGTCCACGCCCGCGGGCCAGCTGTAGCGCGGCTGCTGCGCGGCCCAGCCGGCCTGCACCATGGCCAGCACGGCGTCCAGGCTGTCGCCGCTGGCGTCGGCCACCAGCTCGTCGCGCTGCGCGTGGCTGAGCTTGAGCCGCAGGCCCAGCTTCGTGCGGCCCTGCTCCAGCGCGTCGACGATGTCCTTGCGCGCGATGAGCCGCTCCGCCGTCTGCGCGGCCTTGGTGTCGCTCTTGTAGGAGCGCCGGCCGATCAGCTCGCGTGCCAGCAGCCCGGGATAGGCCTCCAGCGCAACGCGGCCCTCGTCGCCGGCCAGATGCCCGGGCAGGTGCACACCGGCCGCGATGAGCCGCGGCACACCCGCGTGCAGCATCCAGGCCACCGGCGGGTTGACCCATTTCATGCTCGTGCTCGACCCGGCCGGCGCGTCGCAGGCGCGGTGGGCGAACTTGGAACCCACGGGCCGCGCCGCGCAGAAGGCCGAGAAGCGCTCGCGGATCTCGGCGCGGTCCAGCGCGGCGTAGTGGGCCATCAGCGCGGCGTAGTCGGTCGGCCAGCCGAGCTGCTCCACCAGCTCGCGCGGCAGACCGAAGGGCAGGTCCAGGCCCGCCACCCAGGGCCCCGGCTGGGCCAGCCAGGCGGAGAAATCGTCCAGGCTCTGCAGCGCCGTCAGCCCCTTCAATTGCATGACGGCGCCGTGACGCCGGCCCGCCGCGACGCGGATGGGCTTGGCGCGGCGTGGCGCACTCGTGAAGTCGACCCCGAAAACAACCAGCTCTTGCATGGGCGGCATTCTGGGGCTCGGCAGAATGGTGGTTTCCCCATGTCAGATCCTTTCGACCTTCCCCTGCTGCACATCGACGACGGCGGTTTCGACGCCGCCGCCTTCGACCAGGCCTTCGCGGCGCAGCGCCGGCTCGCCGCCGCAGGCGCCTACCAGGCCTCCAATGAAGCGCTGGAACGGCTGCTGCTGGCCTGCCCGGCCACCGAGATGCGCCGCCGCGGGCAGGTGCTGGCGTTGCTGGCCCACCAATACCCGCGCCTCGGTCGCCTGGCCACCAGCGCCCGCTGCGCCACCGAGGCCCGCGCGCTGGCCGAGCATCTGGGCGACGACCGGCTGCTGGCCGACGCGCTGACCAGCCAGTGCTATGTCTACGGCCAGTTGCTGATGGGCCGCGAAGCCCTGGAGAGCGGCCTCAAGGCGCTGGCCGCCGCGCGCCGCGCCGACGACGCCGTGCGCGAGGCCTGGGCGCTGTGCCGCCTCGGCATCGCCTATGCCAGCCTGGACAACCCCGTCCAGGCCTGTGCCCACGCCGAACAGGGGCTGGAGATCGCCGCCCGCACCGACTCGGCCGAGGTGCTGTTCTCCTGCCAGAACAACCTCGCCTACTTCTGGTTGCGCCGCATCGAGGACGCCCGCGCGCTGGACGACACGGCGGCCCTGGCCGAGGCCATGGCCCAGGCCCGCCGCACGGCCGAGGAGGCCACGGCGCTGGCGCGTCGCTCGGGCAGCCCTTTTCGCATCGCCATCGCACTGTCCAACCTCGTCAACGCACTGCTCGCCGGCGGGCTGCTGGACGAGTCGCTGCCACTGCTCAACGAGTCGGGCCACCTCGCCCACGACCACGGCTACCGCACGCTCGCCATTGAGGCCGACGCCCAGCGCGCCGTCTTCCTGCGCCTGAAGGGCGACCCCACCCAGGCCGCCCGCATCCTGGAGGCGCTGCTGAACGCCGCCGCCGAGCCGCCGCCCAAGCTGCGCCGGCTGCTGGTGCGCGCGCTCTACGAGACGCACAAGGCCTGCGGCCAGTACCAGCAGGCGCTGGGCTGGCTGGAAAAGCTCGTCGGCCTGGACCGCCAGATCAGCCGCGACAACCTCGTGCTGCAGACCGAGGTCCTCCTGATCCGGGACCAGGTCGAGCAGGCCCAGGCCCGCGCCGACAGCGCCGCCGCCGACGCGCGCCGCGAGCGCGCCCGCGCGGCTCATCTCGAGAACGAACAGCAGCGCCTGCGCGAGCACGCGATGGCGCTGGACCGCGCCGCCCACGAGGACGTGCTGACCGGCCTGCACAACCGCCGCCACGCCGAGTTCGCGCTGCCGCTGCTCGTGGACGGCGCGTGCGTGGCCGGCCAGGTCATCAGCGTGGCGGCGCTGGACGTCGACCACTTCAAGAAGATCAACGACAGCCACGGCCACGCGGTGGGTGACGCCGTGCTGCAGCAGCTCGCCCAGCTGCTGCGCCACCGCCTGCGCAGCGCCGACCTGCTGGCCCGCGTCGGCGGCGAGGAGTTCCTGGCCGTGCTGGTGGGCCTCGCGCCACCGCAGGCCGCCGAGATCTGCGAGCGCCTGCGCCTGGCCGTCACCGAGCACGACTGGGCCGCCATCAAGCCGGGGCTGGTGGTGCGCATCAGCGTGGGCATCGCCGGGGGGCCGCCGCCGCTGCAGGCGGATGAACTGCTGGAGCGCGCCGACCACGCCCTCTATGCCGCCAAACGCGGCGGGCGCAACCGGGTGAATGTGGGCTAAGGTTCCGACCGCCCCTCGTTTTCACGATCGCGCTCGTAATGCCGTGCCAGCGGGAACGCCGGCAGCCAGGACTCGCGGCGGATGGTCCAGAGCTCGTAGGTCGGCACGAGGCAGTCGGGCGCGTCCAGAGAGCCGAGGTTCACCTCGACCTCGTCGCCCGATCGGCCGAACACCGGCGAACCGCAGCGCGGGCAGAAATGCCGCCCGCGATGGCTGCGCGTCTCGCCGCTGACCGTCACGGCGGCCTCGGGGAAGATGGCCGATGCATGGAAGAGCGCGCCGTGATGCTTGCGGCAATCCATGCAGTGGCACAGGCCCACGCGGTACGGTCGGCCCGTGGCCTCGACGCGCACGTCGCCGCAGAGGCAGCCGCCGGTGAATCGTTCCATCGCCATCTCCTCGAAGCCGCTACGTAGGGCTCAGCCTACGCCGGCATGCGGCCTTGCCCACGTGGCCGGGCCGTGCCGGCCCGCCTAGAGTTGAACCGTCGAGAGCCGGAGTTGCAGCTGAAGAGTTGCTCTACAGGCGATGACCGACACCGGGGCCCGGCGCCGCCAACGCGCCGGGCCTTTTCTTCGTGCGGATCTTGGTGATGATGCGCGGATGAATCCCGTCCTCGTCGAAGTGCTGCGCGGTGGCGCCATCGAATCCCGCCATGCCGGCGCGCTGGCCATCGTCGACGCCTCGGGCGCCGTGCACACGGCGCTGGGCGACATCGACCGCCCCGTCTTCCCGCGCTCGGCCGTCAAGCTGCTGCAGGCCTTGCCGCTCGTCGCGAGCGGTGCGGCCGACGCGTTTGCGCTGACCGACGCAGAGCTGGCCCTGGCCTGCGCATCGCACAGTGGCGAGCCCGAGCATGTCGCCACCGCGGCCGGCGTGCTCGCGAAGCTGGGCCTGGCGGCCGACGCGCTGGAATGCGGCACGCAGTGGCCGGCCCGCGAGCCGGTGCTGCGCGGCATGCTGGCGCGCGGCGAAGCGGCCACGCCGCTGCACAACAACTGCTCGGGCAAGCACAGCGGCTTCGTCTGCGTGGCCTGTTTGATGGCGCGCCACGCCGGCGCAGAACCCGCCGAGTTCGCGCGCGGCTATGTCGCGGCCGAACACCCGGTCATGCGCGAGGTGTCGGCGGCGCTGTCCGCTGCAACGGGCGTGGATGTGGAACGCGCGCCGCGTGGCATCGACGGCTGCTCCATCCCGACCTTCGCGCTGCCGCTGCGCGCGCTGGCGCTGGCCTTCGCACGGGCCGGCACCGGCCACGGGCTCGTGGACGGCCACGCCCTTGCCGCACGGCGGCTGCGCGAGGCCGTCGCCGCGGCGCCCTTCATGGTGGCCGGCACCGACCGCTTCGACACCCGCGTCATGCAGGCCTTCGGCGAGCGGCTGTTCTGCAAGGTGGGCGCCGAGGGCGTCTATTGCGCGGCCCTGCCGGAGTTCGGCATGGGCGTGGCGCTGAAGATCGACGACGGCGCCGTGCGCGCCGCGGAGGCCGCGATGGCCGCCGTCGCCCAGGCGCTGCTGCGCACCGACGACGAGCTGCTGCGCGGCTACAGCCACCTGGCCCTGCGCAACTGGCGCGGCCTCGACGTCGGCTCGCTGCGGCCGGCCCAAGCCCTCGATGCAGTCCACCCTCTTCGATGACCTGCCGCCCTCGCCAGGCGCGCTGCCCGATGGCCTGGTCTACAAGCCCTGCTTCCTTTCAACGGAGGAAGAGGCCGGCCTGATCACCCTCGTGCGCGAGCTGCCGCTGCAGGCCGCGCAGTACAAGAGCTATGTCGCCCGCCGCCGCGTCGTCAGCTACGGCGGCCGCTTCGATTACGACAGCAACGAACTGCTGCCCACCGGGCCGCTGATCGCCGCGCTGCACCCGTTGCGCGACCGCGTCGCCGCCTGGGCCGGCATCCCGCCCGAGGCGCTGGTTCACACGCTGGTGGCCGAATACGCCCCCGGCACGCCGCTGGGCTGGCACCGCGACGTGCCGGATTTCGAGGACGTGTTCGGCGTGTCGCTGGGCGGCGCGGCCGTGCTGCGCTTTCGGCCGTATCCGCCGGATCGCCCGCGGCGCGAGGACATCGTCAGGCTGATCGCCGCGCCACGCTCTGTCTACGCCTTGCGCGGCGCCGCGCGATGGGCATGGCAACACAGCGTCGCGCCGGTGGAGGCGCTGCGCTGGTCCATCACCTTTCGGACGGCGCGGCGCAAGGCCTGACGGCCCCACGCCACGCGCCACTCAGTTGCGGTCGGTGCGCGGCGGCAGCGAGCTGTAGCTGCTGCTGTTGCTGCTGCCGGTCATGTCGGCGCTCGACGTCGTGGACGTCGTGCTGGACGAGGTCGACGGCGTCGACGGCGTCGTGTTCACGGCCGTGTCGGACGAGGTGCTGGCGGTGGTGCTCGGATAGGTCGACGTCGAGGCCATGGGCTGCGACTGGTCGGCCGGCGGGATGGCCGCGGTGTCGGTGGCCATGGGCGCCGCCACGGGGGCGGGCTCGGCCGGCAGCGCGACCGACGTCGATGAGGTGGCCGGCGTGTTCATGGCCGTCGTGCTCGGCATGGTCGACGAGGTGTCATCCTGCACCGGCGCCTGCGAGTTCATGTTCGCCTCGCGCGACAGGGCGGCGCTGTCGGTCTGGTCGGTCGTCTCGGTGCGCGTGCCCATCGCACAGCCGGCGACGCCGAGGATGAGGGTGGCGGTCACGGCGGCAACGCCGGCGGACACGCGGTTGAATCTCCTGCTCATGATGACTCTCCAATCGGGGGTGGGACGGCGGGATGCCGCCCTCCGTTGCCGGCAACCGCCGCTCCCGCTGGTGCCCGTCAACGTGAATAAAACGAAACAAAACGAGACCAAGCAAGCGCTTGATTGGCTGCTACAGTCCGCCGCCATGTCACCGCCCAAGCCCGACACCGCATCCGCCCGCGACCGCCTCCTCGACGAGGCGATGCGCCTGTTCGGCGAGCGCGGCTTCGACGCGGTGACGACGCGCGAGATCTGCGCCGCGGCCGGCGTGAACCCGGGCGCCATCCACTACCACTTCGGCGACAAGGACGGCCTCTACCGCGAGGTGCTGCGCCTGCCGGTCCTCGCGCTGAGCCAGCAGCTCGCCGGCTTCGATGACCCGGCGCTGAGCCTGCACGAGGCCATCCGCCGCTTCATCCAGCCCTTTTTGTTCGACGACGGCGCCTGCAGCGCCCAGCTGTTCTTCCGCGAGATGCAGGCGCCCAGCGCCATCTTCATGGACACGGTGGCGCGCGACGTCGGGCCCCTCTTCGACCGCTTTGCCCGGCTGCTGGCCCGGCATGCCGGCATGGCCGAGCCTGACGCCGCCATCCACCAGCTCGCGATGGGATTGCAGGCCATGGCCCACGACTACACGATGACTCGGCCGATGCTGGACGCCTTCCATCCCGAACTGCTGGCCGACGACCCGCTGCTGGAACAGACCTGCCACCGCCTCGCCGACTGGGGCTGTGCGCTGGTCGAGTTCGAACGCCAACGCCATCTCCACCCATGACGACACGCCTCCTTGCCGTACCGCTGCTGCTGCTCGCCGCCGCCTGCACGACGCTCCCGCCCGCCGCGCCGCCGGCCTCCACCGCCATCCCGGCCGCCTGGCGCTCGCCGCTGCCCCACGGCGGCAGCACGGCCGCCCTGGGCGCCTGGTGGCAGGCCTTCAGCGACCCGCAGCTGGCCCGTCTCGTCGAGCGCGCTGAAGGGCAGAGCCCCACGCTGGCGCAGGCCGCCGCGCGCCGCCGCCAGGCCGAGGCCGGCGCCGCCCAGGCCCGCGCCGCCCTGCTGCCGCAGCTGACGGCCAACGCCCAGGCCCAGCGGGGCCGCAACCTCAACAGCCTGCCGGGCACCAGCACGCAGGCCAGCGCGACCTTCAACGCGAGCTGGGAGATCGACCTCTTCGGCAGCCAGCGCGCCGCGGCGGCCGCCGAGGCCGCGCAGGCCGGCGCTGCGACGGCCGACTGGCATGCGGCCCGCGTCAGCCTGGCCGCCGACGTCGCCCAGGCCTATGTGCAGCTGCGCCTGGCCCAGGCCCGCGAGGAATCGGCCGAGCTGGACCTGCGCTTCGCCGAACAGATCGCCACCTGGGGCCGCCAGCAGCAGGCGGCCGGCCTAGTCAGCGCCAGCGACGCCGCGCTGCTGAACACCGAGCGCGCCATCGCGTCGGCCAACCGCAGCCAGTGGCGCGCCGAGGCGCAGATCGCGCTGCAGACGCTGGCCCTGCTGTGCGGCGAGCGCGGCGAGGTGCTGGCCGCCGAACTGGCGCCGCCGGCCGTCGCCAGCCAGGGTTTCGACCTGCGCCGCACGCAACCGCAGGCGCCCGCCTTCGACGTCAGCGCCCTGCCCGCCCAACTGCTGGCACAGCGCCCTGACCTGACCGCCGCCCACCAGCGCTGGATCGCCGCTACGCAGCAGCAGCGCAGCGCCGAGGCCCAGCGCTGGCCGCAGCTCAGCCTCGCGGCGCTGGCCGGCGAGACGCGGCTGCGCGCCGGCGGTGCCAGCAGCAACGCGTCGCTGTGGGCCTTCGGCCCGAGCCTGAGTCTGCCGATCTTCGACGGCGGCCTGCGCAGGGCCCGCGTCGCAGGCGCCGAGGCGGCGGCCGACGAAGCCGCCGCCGCGCTGCAGGCGCAATGGCAGACGGCCGTCGCCGAGGTGGAGGAGGCGCTGCAACGCGTGGGTGCCGGCGCCGAGCGCGCCGCCGAGGTCGAGGCTGTGAAGCGCGAGTGGGAGGGCATTGCGCTGCGCACCGCCGCCCAGGCCCAGGCCGGCCTGCAGAGCGGCGCCCAGCGCAACACCACCTACCGCAATGCGCTGGCCGCCTACGACGCCGTGCTGTCGGTACGCGCCGAGCAGGCCCTCGCCTGGATTCGCCTCTACCGCACGCTCGGCGGCGGCTGGACTGCCGACGCCCCCACGAACACGAACACCGCCGCCGCGCGCTGAACGCCATGAAGATCCGCATCCCTCTCCTCACCCTGTTGACCGTCGCGCTGGCCGCGGCCTTCGTCGCCGCCGTGTCCGGCCCCGCCCAGGCCCAGCAGGCCCAGGCCGCGAGCGCCGCACCCAAGCCGGCGCTCACCGTCAAGCGCGTCGTCGCTCAGCAGTCCACCTGGCCGCAGACGCTGTCGGGCACCGGCTCCATCGCCGCCTGGCAGGACGTCGTCATCGGTGCCGAGATCGGCGGCCAGCGCCTCGCCCAGCTGAATGTCGACGTCGGCGACCGCGTGAAGAAGGGCCAGTTGCTTGCGAAGCTCAGCCCCGGCACGCTGGAGGCCGACCTGGCCGCCAGCAAGGCCGCGCTGCTCGAAGCCGAGGCCTCGGCGCGCGACGCCCACCTGACCGCCGAACGCGTGAAGACGCTGCAGGGCAGCGAGGCGCTGTCGGCCCAGGCCATCGACCAGGCGCTGGCCGCCGACGCCGCGGCGCAGGCCCGCGTCGCCGCGGCACGAGCGCGCGTGCAGGCCGACCAGCTGCGCCTGTCGTACACGCAGATCACCGCGCCGGACGATGGCGTCATCAGCGCCCGCATCGCGACGCCCGGCGCGCTGGTGCAGCCGGGGCAGGAGCTGTTCCGCCTGCAGCGCGGCGGCCGGCTGGAGTGGCGCGCCGAGGTGCCCGGCCCCGAGCTCTCGCAGCTGCGCCAGGGCCAGCTCGTGCGCGTGCAGCCCAGCGGCGCGCCGCCGGTGGAGGGCCGCATCCGCCGCATCGCGCCGCAGGTCGATGCGCAGACGCGCAACGGCCTCGTCTACGTGGACCTGAAGGGTGGTGAAGCCCTGCGCGCCGGCCTGTTCGCACGCGGCGACTTCGTGCTCGGCGAGAGCGCCGCGCTGACGCTGCCGCAGAGCGCCGTGCTGCTGCGCGATGGCTTCAGCTATGTCTTCCGCATCGACGGCACGAAGGTGCGCCAGACCAAGGTGCAGGTCGGCCGCCGCGAGGCCAACCGCGTGGAAGTGCGCGCGGGGCTGGCGGCCGGTGCCGCCGTCGTCGAGTCGGGCGTGGGCTTCCTGGCGGACGGTGACACCGTCCGCGTGGCCCAGTAACGGAGCGCACGATGTTCAACGTCTCCCGCTGGAGCATCGCCAACCCGGTGCCGGCCATCATGCTGTTCATCATGCTGACGGCGGCCGGCCTCTACGGCTTCAAGCAAATGAAGGTGCAGCAGTTCCCCGACATCGAGCTGCCCACCATCATCGTCAGCGCGTCGCTGCCCGGTGCCGCGCCGGCGCAGATGGAAACCGAGGTCGCCCGCAAGATCGAGAACTCGGTCGCCACCGTCCAGGGCGTCAAGCACATCTACACCAAGGTGCAGGACGGCATGGCCACGGTCACCATCGAGTACCGGCTGGAGAAGCCGCTGCAGGAGGCGCTGGACGACACGCGCGATGCGGTCTCGCGCATCCGCGCCGACCTGCCCGCCGACCTGCGCGACCCGGTCATCACGAAGATGAACCTGTCGGGCTCGCCCATCCTGACCTACACCGTCTCCAGTAGCAGCATGGACGACGAGGCGCTGTCCTGGTTCGTCGACAACCAGGTGGCCAAGCGCCTGCTGGCCGTGCGCGGCGTGGGCTCGGTGGCCCGCGTCGGCGGCGCCGCCCGCGAGCTGCGCGTGGAGCTGGACCCATCGCGCATGCTGGCCCTGGGCGTCACGGCGGCCGAGGTGTCGCGCCAGCTGAAGCAGGTACAGCAGGAAGCCCCCGGCGGCCGCGCCCAGCTGGGCGGCGCCGAGCAGTCGCTGCGCACCATTGCCACCGTGCAGACCGCGGCCGAGCTGGCGGCCATGGACATCCCGCTGACGAATGGGATGCAGGGCCGCCGCGTGCGGCTGGACCAGGTCGCCAACGTCAGCGACACGCTGGCCGAACGGCGCGCCGGCGCCTTCCTGAACGGCAAGGCCGTCGTCGGCTTCGAGATCGTGCGCGCCCGCGGCGCCGGCGAGGTGGACGTCGCCGAGCGCCTGCGCGCCGCACTGAAGGAGCTCAAGGCCGCCCACCCCGACATCACCATCACCGAGGCCTACAACTTCGTCGACCCCGTCATCGAGAACTTCAACGGCAGCATGTCGCTGCTGCTGGAGGGCGCCTTCCTGGCCGTCGTCGTCGTGTGGTTCTTCCTGCGCGACTGGCGCGCCACCCTGGTCAGCGCCGTCGCGCTGCCGCTGTCGGCGCTGCCGGCCTTCTACGTGATGTATCTGATGGGCTTCACGCTCAACGTCGTCACGCTGCTGTCGCTGTCCCTCGTCATCGGCGTGCTGGTGGACGACGCCATCGTCGAGATCGAGAACATCATGCGCCACCTGACGATGGGCAAGACGCCGATCGAGGCCGCCCGCGAGGCGGCCGACGAGATCGGCCTCGCCGTCATCGCGACGACCTTCACGCTGATCGCCGTGTTCCTGCCCACCGCCTTCATGAGCGGCGTGGTCGGCAAGTTCTTCGTGCAGTTCGGCTGGACGGCGTCCATCGCGGTGTTCTTCTCGCTGGTCGTCGCGCGCATGCTGACGCCGATGATGGCCGCCTACATCCTGAAGGCGCCCAAGCGCGCCCACAAGGATCCGTTCTGGATGGCCCGCTACATGAAGACCGCGCGCTGGGCCTTCACGCACAAGGGCAAGACGCTGGCCCTCACGGCCGCGTTCGCGGTGGCCGCCTGCACGCCGCTGTTCATGGGCAAGATTCCCGGCGCCTTCATCCCGCCGGACGACCTGAGCCAGACGCAGATCAGCATCGAGCTGCCGCCCGGCAGCACCTACGAGCAGACGGCCGCCATCGCCGAGCAGGCGCGCGCCGCGGCGGCGGCCCACCCGCACGTGAAGCTGGTCTACACGGCCGTGGGCGGCGGCAGCGCCGGCGCCGACCCGTTCGCCATGGGCGGCGCGGCCGAGTCGCGCAAGGCCACGCTGACGGTGAACCTGACGCCGCGCCATGAGCGCCGCGGCACCAGCAAGCAGCAGATCGAGCGCGAGCTGCGCGAGCGCGTGGAGGGCATTGCCGGCGCGCGGCTGAAGGTCACCTTCGGCGGCTCCAACGACAAATACCAGCTCGTGCTGGCCGGCGAGGATGGCCAGTTGCTGTCCGAGCACGCGGCCAAGGTCGAGCAGGAGCTGCGCACGCTGCCCGGCATCGGCCAGGTGACGAGCAGCTCCAGCCTGCAGCGCCCCGAGCTGATCGTGCGGCCGGATGCGGCGCGGGCGGCGGACCTGGGCGTCACCACCGGTTCAATAGCCGACACGCTGCGCATCGCGACGGCCGGCGACTACGACCAGTTGCTGCCCAAGCTCAACCTGAGCCAGCGCCAGATCCCCATCGTCGTGCGCCTGCCCGATGCGGCTCGCGCCGACCTGGCCCTGCTCGGCGAGCTGACCGTGCCCGGCGCCCGCGGCCCCGTGCCGCTGCGCCAGGTGGCCGAGCTGCAGCTGACCAGCGGCCCGGCGCAGATCGACCGCTACGACCGGCTGCGCAACGTCAACTTCGAGATCGAGCTGAACGGCCAGTCGCTGAGCGAAGTGCAGGCCGCCGCCGCCGCGCTGCCCAGCCTGGCCAACCTGCCGCCGGGCGTGACCAAGGCCGAGGTGGGCGATGCCGAGGCGTTCGCCGAACTGGGCCAGGGCTTTGCGCTGGCCATGGGCACGGGCGTGGCCTGCATCTACATCGTGCTGGTGCTGCTCTTCCACGCCTGGGTCCAGCCGGTCACCATCCTCGGCGCGTTGGTGCTGTCCATCCCGGGCGCCATCCTGGCGCTGTTCGTAACGGGCACCGACCTGTCCATGCCGGCCATGATCGGCATGATCATGCTGATGGGCATCGCGACGAAGAACTCCATCCTGCTGGTGGAGTACGCCATCGTCGCGCAGCGCGAGCAGGGCCTCTCAAGGCTGGACGCGCTGCTGGACGCCTGCCACAAGCGCGCGCGGCCCATCGTCATGACGACGCTGGCCATGGGCGCCGGCATGATGCCCATCGCTCTGGGCTTCGGCACCGACCCGAGCTTCCGCGCCCCGATGGCCATCGTCGTCATCGGCGGGCTGATCACCAGCACCTTCCTGAGCCTGCTCGTGATCCCGGTGCTCTACGAAGTGGTGGACGACCTCATCCAGCGCTTCTCGCGCAGGAAGGCCAAGGGGCAGGAAGAAGCCCCGGCTCGAGCCTGACGCTCAGTGCATCCAGAGCGGCCGCTGCGGATCGGCCACCGGCCGCGGCTGCAGCACGTCGCGCACGCGCTCGACGGTGGACCTGGAGTCCTTGTCGTCGACGGCGACGATGAGGCGCAGCCAGCTGGCCTTGGACTGATCGCCCTCGCGGCGCGTCCAGCACCACACCTCGGCGCCGAGTTCGCCGACGCGGTCGGCGAGGCGCACCTCGTCGAAGTCCGCCCCGGCGTAGCTGAGCAGCTGGGCCTCGTCGACGTAGGTGTTGAAGTAACCGGGCATTCGCACAGTCTAGGCCGGCACGCCCGGGCGCGCAGGTTTTTACATCTGGGCCGGCGGCGCTGTCGGTGCCGGGGCCCATTCATTCTCAGGCCAGCCTGAACACCGCCACCGACTGCGACAGCTCGTCGGCCTGCTGCTGCAGGCTCTGAGCGGCCGCGGCGGACTCCTCCACCAGCGCCGCGTTCTGCTGCGTCATTTCGTCCAGCCGCGAGATCGCCTGCCCGATCTGGCCGATGCCGGTGCTCTGCTCGGCCGTGGCATGGCTGATCTCGGCCACGATGTCGGACACGCGGGCGATGGAGGCGTTGATGTCCTTCATCGTCTCGCCGGCCTGGGCCACGAGGGCAGCGCCGCTGTCGACGTTCTCGGTGCTGCGCGTGATCAGCGCCTTGATCTCCTTGGCCGCCTCGGCCGAGCGCTGCGCCAGCGTGCGCACCTCGGCCGCAACGACGGCGAAACCGCGGCCCTGCTCGCCGGCCCGCGCCGCCTCGACCGCCGCGTTCAACGCCAGGATGTTGGTCTGGAAGGCAATGCCGTCGATGGTGCCGATGATGTCGTTGATCTTGTGGGCGCTGCTGCTGATGAGGTTCATCGTGTCGACCACTTCGCAGACGACGGCACCACCGCGGCGCGCCACCTCGGCGGCGGCGCCGGCCAGCTGGTTGGCCTGGCGGGCGGACTCGGCGTTGTGCGTGACGCTGGCGGTCAGCTCCTCCATCGCCGAGGCCGTCTGCTGCAGGTTGGACGCCGCCTGCTCCGTGCGCGAGCTGAGGTCGTGGCTGCCCACCGCGACCTCCCTGGACGCGGTGGCGATGCTGTCGGTGGCGCCGCGTACTTGGCGCACGACGCCGATGAGGGCGTCCTGCATGGCCGCCATGCCCGTCATCAGCTGGGCCGTCTCGTCGCGGCCGCGCACGGTCACTTCGCCGCTCAGGTCCTGGCGACCGATGCGTTCGGCCGCGGCCACCGCGCGGCGCAGCGAGCTGACGATGGACTTGATGTTGGCCTGCAGCAGCAGGCCCAGCAACGCCACCGCCACCACCAGCAGCACGATGAGCCCGGTGCGCGACGACGCATTGCGCGCGTCGATCTGCGCGACCTGCTCGTCGGAATTGGCGTCCACCAGCTTGGTCAGCTCGCCCAGCTCCTTTTCCAGCGAGCGCACGGGCGCCTTGATGGCTTCCATGCCCCGGTTGGCGCTGGCGGTGTCGGCGAACTCGCCCTTGGCCACGCGCTCGGCAAAGGGCTGGAAGCCGTCACGGTAGGCCGCCAGCGCCTTGCGCGCCTCGGCCACGGCGCCCCGGATCTGCGCATTGAGCTGCAGGCCGGCCACCTTCTCCAGTGCCGCGCGGGCCGCCTGCTCGGCGCCGTTCCAGTCGTCGCGATACCTCGAGACGGCCTTGGCGTCGGCCATGTGGATCAGCGTGTCCTTCTCGTAGCGGCGCAGATTGCCGATGGCGGCGCGCGCGTGCGAGATCTGGGTCAGCGCCTCGACGTCGTTGTCGACAAACTGCTTGAGCTGGGTCCTGGCATCGGCCTGGGCCAGCAGGCCGGAGGCGCCCACCATCAGCATGCCCAGCCCGGCCAGCACGCCCACGGCGAGCAGTCGGGCACGGATCGGGAATTGGCTCATGTCGATCATCGCAAGCTCCCCACCGTCTCTTCGGACAGCCGGAGCGTAGCGAATTCCGACCGGCTTGGGTCAGCTGGCGGCCCAGAGCTCCTGCATGGCCGCCTCGAAGGCATCACCCACCCGCTGCGGTGCCCGCCACGGCCGCGCCCGGCCCGCCACCCAGACGGACTGCCACGGCGAGCCGCCATTGCTGCCGAAGACGACGGCGTCCAGCAGGCTCTCGTCGGGCACGCCGCGCAGGCCGTCGGCCTCGAGGTTGAGCACCAGCGCATCGGCGCGGGCACCGGGGGTCAAGCCCCAGGCCGTGAAGCCAGCCGCGCGTGCGCCGCCATGCACGGCGGCGTCGAACAGCCGCGCGGCGCTGGACGGCTGACTGCCCGGCAACGCCGCGATATTGCGCTGGCGGTGCGCCAGGCGCTGCCCGTACTCCAGCCAGCGCAGTTCCTCCACCCAGCCGCGCGTGACCTGGCTGTCCGAGCCCACGGTCAGCGGCACGTTGTTCTGCAGCCAGCGCGGCAGGTCGGGCAGGCCGTCGCCGAGGTTGGCCTCGGTGCCGGGGCAGAGCACGATGCCGGCGCCGCTCAGCGCCACCGCCTCGATCTCGGCGGCTTCGGCCTGCGTGGCATGCACGAGCTGCCAGCGCGTGTCGAGATGACCCGCCTCGGCCAGCCACTGCAGCGGGCGCCGGCCGGTGGCGGCCAGGCAATCGGCCACCTCGGCCTGCTGCTCGGCAACATGGATGTGGATGGGCAGGTCCGCACTGCCGACAAGGTCGCGCAGCCGCGTGATGTCGCTAGCTGCCGCGCCGCGCAGCGAATGCAGCGCCACGCCGGCGCTCACGCGCGGCAGGCCGGCTGCCATGATGCGCTGGCAGGCGCGCCAGGCCCAGTCGGCGTCGGCGGCAAAGCGGTGCTGCTCGGGCCGCAACCCGCTCGCACCGAAGCCGCTGCGCGTGTAGACCACGGGCAGCAGCGTCAGGCCGATGCCCACGTCGTCAGCGGCTGCGGCCAGCGCCCAGGCCATGTCGAGCTCGTCGTCGAAGGCCTGGCCTTCGGCCGCGTGGTGCAGGTAATGGAACTCGCAGACCTGGGTGTAGCCGCCACGCAGCAACTCGGCGTACAGCTGGCTGGCCACCGCCCGCAACTGCTGCGGCGAGATGCGCAGCGCCAGCGCATACATGCGGTCGCGCCAGCTCCAGAAGTCGTCCTGGCCGGCCTCGCGGCGCTCGGCCAGGCCCACGAAGGCGCGCTGGAAGGCGTGGCTGTGGGCGTTGACCAGGCTGGGGATGACGGGCCCCGCCAGCCGCTCCGCATGCGGCGGTGGCGGCAGGTTGACGGTGATCTCGGACCAATGGCCGGTCGAGTCCACCGTCAGCAGCACGTCGCGCTGCCAGCGGCCATCCACCCAGGCCATCGGCGCGTGCAAGGTCTTCAAGGCCGCCATCCAAGCATCTCCCTCAGCATTTGTTCGATCAGCGGCGCGACGCCCGCGGCGCCTGGCTCGTCGTAGGCCCCGCTCGGTTCGGCGGTCTCGTCCATGTAGCAGCGCTGGCACATCTCCAGCTGCACGGCATGCACGCCATGCTGCGGCCGGCCGTAGTGGCGCGTGATGTAGCCGCCCTTGAAGCGGCCGTCGACGACGTGGCTGAACGCCGCCTGAGCGGCCAGCAGCGCGCCCAGGCGCTCGGTGATGGCAGGCGCGCAGGAGGCGCCGTCGGCCGTGCCGACGTTGAGCGCCGGCAGCCGTCCCTCGAACAGCCAGGGCAGTTCCGAGCGGATGCTGTGGCCGTCGAACAGCAGCGCGTGGCCGTGCGTGGTCAGCAGCCGCGCGAGCTCGGCCGCCAGCGCGTCGTGGTAGGGCTGCCAGTAGGCCTCGCGGCGTGCCGCCACCTCGATGGCGTCGGGCTCGGCGCCGTCGCGGTAGAGCGGCTCGTTGCTGAAGAAGCGCGTGGGCACCAGGCCGGTACCTCCCGAGGCGCCGGGATACAGCGGCTGGTCGTCGGGCGGGCGGTTCAGGTCGATGACGTAGCGGCTGTAGCGGGGCACGATGAGGCTGGCGCCGAGCTTCTCGGCCATCGGCCGGTACAGCCGCTCCAGATGCCAGTCGCTGTCCTCGCTGACCAGCGCGCGCGGCACCAGGCGCTCGGCGATCTCCGGCGGGATCTCGGTGCCGACATGCGGCAGGCTGATCAGCAGCGGCACGCGGCCCTGTTGCATTTGGAAAACGCTCATGCCCCTCCCAGGCGCACCCGCTCTATCAGCGGGTTATGTCCGAAGCATGCCGCCAGTTCCCGCGGGTGTCCACCATCCCAGACGCAGAAGTCGGCGCGCTGGCCGGCAACGAGCTGGCCGCGGTCGCGCAGGCCCAGCGCGCGGGCGCCGTTGACGGTCAGGCCGCGCAGCGCTTCCTCGGGCGTCAGGCCGAACAGCACGCAGGCCATGTTCATCATCAGCAGCGGCGACAGCGTCGGCGAGCTGCCGGGGTTGTGGTCGGTCGCGAGGGCGAGGGGCACGCCGGCCTCGCGCAGCGCGGCCACCGGCGGCAGCCGGGTTTCCTTCAAGGCATAGAAGGCGCCGGGCAGCAGCACGGCGACGGTGCCGGCCTGCGCGAGCGCCTGGACGCCGGCCGGGCTCAGGTATTCGAGGTGGTCGCAGCTCAGCGCGCCGTGGCGGGCCGCAAGCTGCGCCCCGCCCTGGTCGCTCAACTGCTCGGCATGCAGCTTGACGGGCAGGCCCAGCTGCCGCGCGACGTCAAACACACGCGCGACCTGTGCCGGGCTGAAGGCGATGTGCTCGCAGAAGGCGTCCACGGCGTCGACCAGGCCTTGCGAGTGCAGTTGCGGCAGCCAGTCGCAGACGGCGGCGATGTAGGCATCGGCATCGCTGAACTCGGGCGCCAGCGCATGGGCCGCGAGGCAGGTGGTGCGTACGTCCACGCCGTCGAGCTTGCGCGCGACGCGCAGCATGCGGGCCTCGGTCGCCAGGTCCAGCCCGTAGCCGGACTTGACCTCCAGCGTCGTCACGCCTTCGCGCATCAGCGCCCGGGCGCGCTTGGTGGCCGAGGCGAGCAGTTCGGCTTCGCTGGCGGCACGCGTGGCCGCCACCGTCGAGCGGATGCCACCGCCCGCGCGGGCGATGTCGGCATAGCTCGCACCATGCAGGCGCTGCTCGAACTCGTTGGCACGATTGCCGCCGTAGACGAGGTGGGTGTGGCAGTCGACGAGGCCGGGCGTGACCAGCGCGCCATGCAATTCGATGACCTCGTCGGCCGATGGCGCCTCGGCACTGGGCCCGACCCAGCGCAGCAGGCCGTCTTGCACCAGCAGCGCGCCGTCGTCGATCAGCCCCCAGCCGCTGTCGCCCGCCAGCGTCGCCAGCCGGCCACCCCGGTACAGCCTCACTCGGCACTCCAGGTCAGCCACCAGGCATGGCTGCTGGTCGCGTCCGGACCGGTGAAGACGCAGCTCTGCGCGGCGGGCTCTTCGCACCAGGCCAGCGTCAGCGGCGCCAGCGGCATCGCGCGATGGCCATGCTCCAGCAGGCCGCCCTCGACGGTGAACAATCCCACCCAGGGCGTGCGCGGCAGCAGCACATGGCTGGCCGGCTCGACCTCCAGGTTGCCGCGGCGTTCCATCACGTTGAAGACCTCGGTCTCGCCCTTGATCAGCGTCGCCTCGGGCGCCAGGCCGCCCTCGAAGCGCAGCGGCTCGTCGCCAAGGCTCTGCGGCCAGTCGAACAGGCGCAGGCCGGCACCGCCGATGACGGCCAGCCAGCGGTGCACGCCGGGGAAGGCCGAGAACGGGCCGTCGCGCTCGACGCGTCCGACGCTGATGCGCAGCGCCCAGTCGTGGGCATGCGGCCAGGCCAGCAGCTCACGCGTGGTGCCGCCCTTGTTCTTCCAGGCCTGCGGCTGCACATCCGCCGCGCTGACCCTGCTCCAACTCATGTTCTTGTCCTTGCACTCGACCCCGCCGGACGGGGAATCGCGCATTTTCCGCAGCTCTGTGCGGATCGGCTCATGCCGAGAAGCTCCCTTGCAATTGGTAACGTCCTCCGGGATGCGTCAGTTTCACGGACGTCACGGCCACGCCACGGCTGTAGGTGATGCGCTTTACGACCAAGCAGGGGTCGCGGCGCGCGATGCCCAGCAGCCTGGCCTCGACCTCGCCCGGCAGCGCGGCCTCGATCATGTAGCGCGCCTCCGACAGCGGCGCCACCTCCAGCAGGTAGTGCGTGGGGGTGATCTGCGTGAAATCCTGTGCCAGGTAGTCGGGCGCGCAGGCCGGGTTGACGGCGCGCTCCTCGCACTGGATGGCCTGGCCGTTCTCCAGGTGCACGATGAGGCTGAGGAAGACCGGCGCGCCGCGCTTGAGCCCGAGCTCGGCCGCCTGCTGCGGCGTCGCCTTGCCGCGCAGCAGCGCATGCACGCGGGCCTCGTGCTGGCCGCCACGCTCGACGATCTCCTCGTGCACATCGCGCACGTTCAGCGTGGACGAGATGCGGTGCAGCTGCGCAACGAAGCTGCCCACGCCCTGCACGCGGTCGATGAGGCCTTCCTGCACCAGCTCGCGCAGCGCGCGGTTCACCGTCATGCGGCTGACCTCGAACTGCGCCACCAGCGCACCCTCGCTCGGGAGCAGGTCGCCGGCCACCCAGTGGCCGCTGGCGATGCCTTCGCGCAAATGGTTCTTGACCTTGAGGTATTGGGGTTCGGGCGTGGTGGCTCTGGACATGCGGCCATCCTAGTTGACTTGACTTGTATAGACAACTAGAGTGCCGCACATGAAATCACTACCCCGCCCCGTCAAGGCCCCCACCGGCACCCAGCTCCACTGCAGGAGCTGGCTGACCGAGGCCGCTTACCGCATGCTGCAGAACAACCTCGACCCCGCCGTGGCCGAGAACCCCGACGCGCTGGTCGTCTACGGCGGCATCGGCAAGGCGGCGCGCAACTGGGAGGCCTTCGATGCCATCTGCAAAGCGCTGCGCGAGCTGGGCGACGACGAGACGCTGCTGGTGCAGTCCGGCAAGCCGGTGGGCGTGTTCCGCACGCATGCCAATGCGCCGCGCGTGCTGCTGGCCAACTCGAATCTCGTGCCTGCCTGGGCCACGTGGGAGCACTTTCACGAGCTGGACCGCAAGGGCCTGATGATGTACGGCCAGATGACGGCGGGCAGCTGGATCTACATCGGCAGCCAGGGCATCGTGCAGGGCACCTACGAGACCTTCGCCGAAGCCGCGCGCCAGCATTACGGCGGCGTGGCCGCCGGGCGGTGGATATTGACGGCCGGCCTCGGCGGCATGGGCGGCGCCCAGCCGCTGGCGGCCACCTTCGCGGGCTTTTGCTCGCTGAACATCGAGTGCCAGCAGAGCCGCATAGACTTCCGCCTGAAGACGCGTTATGTCGACGAACAGGCGAGAGATCTGGACGACGCGCTGGCGCGCATTGCGAAGTACACGGCGGCGGGCGAGGCCAAGTCCATCGCGCTGCTGGGCAATGCGGCGGAGGTGCTGCCCGAGCTGGTGAAGCGCGGCATCAAGCCCGACCTCGTCACCGACCAGACCAGCGCCCACGATCTCATCAACGGCTATTGCCCGCCCGGCTGGAGCGTCGAGCAATGGAAGGCCGCCGCCGCCGACCCGGCCCGCCACGCCGAACTGAAGGCCGCGGCCGCCGCCGGCTGCGCGACGCATGTGCAGGCCATGCTGGCCTTCAAGGCCCAGGGCATCCCGACGGTGGACTATGGCAACAACATCCGCCAGGTCGCCAAGGACCAGGGCGTCGCCAACGCCTTCGACTTCCCCGGCTTCGTGCCCGCCTATGTGCGGCCGCTGTTCTGCGAGGGCAAGGGCCCGTTCCGCTGGGTGGCGCTGTCGGGCGACCCCGAGGACATTCGCAAGACCGATGCGAAGCTGAAGGAGCTCTTTCCCCAGCATGCCGCGCTGCACCGCTGGCTGGACATGGCCGCCGAGCGCATCGCCTTCCAGGGCCTGCCGGCGCGCATCTGCTGGCTGGGCCTGGGCGAGCGCCACCTCGCCGGCCTGGCCTTCAACGAAATGGTCAGGACCGGCGAGCTGAAGGCCCCCATCGTCATCGGCCGCGACCACCTGGACAGCGGCTCGGTGGCCAGCCCCAACCGCGAGACCGAGGGCATGAAGGACGGCTCCGACGCCGTGTCCGACTGGCCGCTGCTGAACGCGCTGCTGAACACCGCTGGCGGCGCGACCTGGGTCAGCCTGCACCACGGCGGCGGCGTCGGCATGGGCTATTCGCAGCATTCGGGCGTCGTCATCGTCTGCGATGGCACGGATGCGGCCGCGAAACGCGTCGAGCGGGTGCTGTGGAACGACCCCGGCACCGGCGTCATGCGCCATGCCGACGCGGGCTACGAGACCGCCGCCGAATGCGCGAAGAAGAACGAACTGAATCTGCCCTCGCTATGAAACTGATCCCCGGCCAACTGACCCTCGCCCAGCTCGCCGACATCGCCGCCGGCCGCGCCGCACTGCAGCTCGACGACTGGAGCGCCGTCGACAGAAGCGCCGCGCGGGTGGCCGCCGCGGCGGCCGGCGACGCGCCGGTCTACGGCGTCAACACCGGCTTCGGCAAGCTGGCCAGCACCCGCATCGCCAAGGACCAGCTTGCCGCGCTGCAGCTCAACCTGATCCGCAGCCACGCCGTCGGCGTCGGCGCGCCGATGTCGCCCGAGGTCGTGCGGCTGATGCTGGCCACCAAGGCCGGCAGCCTGGCGCGCGGCTTCTCGGGCGTGCGCCGCGTCGTCGTGCAGTCGCTGCTGGACGCCCTGAACGCCGGCTTCATTCCCTATGTGCCGGCGCAGGGCTCGGTGGGCGCCAGCGGCGACCTCGCACCGCTGGCCCATCTGACGCTGGCGCTGATGGGCGAAGGCGAGGCCCTCGTCAACGGCCAGCGGGTGCCGGCCCGCGGCGAACTGGCGCGGCTGGAGCTGCAGCCGCTGACGCTGGCCGCCAAGGAAGGCCTGGCCCTCATCAATGGCACCCAGGCCAGCACCGCGCTGGCCCTGCATGCGCTGCTGCGCTTCGAAGGCCTGTTCGCGACGGCCCTGGCCAGCGGCGCGATGACGCTGGATGCGGCCCGGGGTTCCGACGGACCCTTCGACGCGCGCATCCACGAAGTGCGCGGCCAGCCGGGCCAAATCGAGGTGGCCGCCGTCTATCGCGAACTGCTCGCCGGCAGCGCCATCCGCGCGTCGCACCGCGAAGGCGACGAGCGCGTGCAGGACCCTTATTGCCTGCGCTGCCAGCCCCAGGTCATGGGCGCCTGCCTGGACCAGGCACGGCATGCGGCGCAAGTCCTCGTCCGTGAGGCCAATGCGGTGACGGACAACCCGCTGGTGTTCGACGACCTCATGATCTCGGGTGGCAACTTCCACGCCGAGCCCGTCGCCTTCGCGGCCGACAACCTGGCCCTGGCCATCGCCGAGGTCGGCGCCATTGCCGAGCGCCGCATCGCGATGCTGATCGACCCCGGCATCTCGCGCCTGCCGCCCTTTCTGACGGCCGATGCGGGCCTGCACAGCGGCTTCATGATCGCCCACGTGACGGCTGCGGCGCTCGCCAGCGAGAACAAGAGCCTGGCCCACCCGGCCAGCGTGGACAGCCTGCCGACCAGCGCCAACCAGGAAGACCACGTCTCCATGGCCACCTTCGCCGCGCGCCGCCTGCACGCGATGCTGGACAACACGGCCCACATCGTCGCCATCGAACTGCTGGCCGCCGCGCAGGGCATCGACTTCCTGCGGCCGCTGCAGAGCTCCGCGCCCGTCGAGGCGCTGCACACGCGGCTGCGTGCCGACTGCGCGAGCAGCCCGGCCGACCATTACCTGGCGCCTGACATCGAACGCGCCGCGGCGCTGGTGCAGGCGGGTGTGCTGAGGGCGCCGCAGGCGCCGGCCTTCTAGGACGTTAGTCGGCGACGCGCGCGTAGACCGCCGTGTCACGCGGCGAACCGTCCACGCCCAGCGCATCGCAGCGCAGCACGCCTTCCAGCGCGAAGCCGGCGCGCTCGGCCACCGCGCGGCTCCTGGCATTGCGCACATCGCAACGGATCTCCACGCGCCGTGCCGCCAGGCGGTCGAAGGCCAGCGCCGTCAGCAGCCGCACGGCCTCGCCGACATGGCCCTGGCCGGACGCCTCGGGCCGGATCCAGTAGCCGATCTCGAAGCTGCGCACCGCCCAGTCGATGCGATGCAGCCCCGTGCCGCCGAGCAGCCGGCCGGGGCTGCCGTCGGCGCGACGGGCGTGCAGGTGGAAGCACAGGTCGCGGCGCGCGATGAAGTCGGCCTGCATGCGGCGCACCACCATCTCCGAACTCTCGGCCGTCGGTGCCTGCTGCGCCCAGATCATCCACGGCCGCAGATGCGCCAGCGACTGCGTGATGACGACGGCCATCTCCGCGCCCATGCCGGCATGCGGCGCCAGCAGCACGGTGCGCTCGCCGTCCAGACGCTCGGGGATGTCGATGAGCAAAGGATCAACGCTCATGCCGTCACCACCTCCACCGGCTTGGGCAGCTCGCGCACGCCGCGCAGCACCGGGTGGTTCCAGGCCCACACGGCCGTCAGCACGCAGCCCACGCCGGCAAAGCCCAGCGCCGTGCGCAGCCCGAGGTGCTCACCCAGCCAGCCGCCCAGCAGCGCGCCGGGCGCCGCGGGCAGCAGGATGAGCCAGCGCACGGTGCTGGTCATGCGGCCCAGCATGGGCGCAGGCGTGACGGCCTGGCGCATCGATAGGAAGTTGATGAACATCAGCACCGCGCCGACGCCCCACATGAAGAGCATCAGCGCGAAGCTGGCCACGCCCCAGCCGCCCGAGGGCGCCAGGGCCAGCTGCAGCCAGGCCAGGCCGCACAGCGAGAAGCCCAGCACCATGCAGGGCCCCGGCCCCATGCGCCGGCTGATGCGGTGGCCGAGGATGCTGGCCAGCACGGTGCCCACGCCCATGGCCACATAGGACCAGCCCACCGTCTGCGGCGCCAGCTGCAGCTCGCGCGTGGCGAGCAGGATCTGCACCACCAGCGCCGCGTTGTGGAAGAGGTTCCAGCCCGCCATCAGGATGGCCATGCTGACCAGCAGCTGCCGGTCGCGCACGAAGCGCAGGCCGGCCTTGAGTTCGGCCCAGAAGTCCTGTGTCTTCCCTTGCGCCAGGGCCTCGTCGACGCGGATGCCGCGCAGGATCAGCACCGACAGGGCCAGCATCAGCGCATCGACCGCCAGTGCCAGCGGCGCGCCCAGCAGCTTGATGAGCAGGCCGGCCAGGCCCGGCCCGGTCACGTCGGCACCCGACGAGGCCAGCGCGTTCTTCGCATGCGCTTCCACGAGACGCTCACGCGGCACCACCTGGGTCAGCACGATCTGCGAGGCGGTACCGGCCGTCGTGTGCACCGTGCCGATGATGAAGCCCACGAGATAGAGCCAGCCCATGCCCAGCACGCCCAGCCAAGCGGCGATGGGCACCGACACCACGGCCAGCGCCAGCACGGCTTCGCCGGCGATGTAGACGGGCAGCTTGCGCACGCGGTCCAGCAGCACGCCGGCTGGCAGGCAGAACAGCGTGAAGGGCAGCACCTCCAGCGCCTGCAGCAGGCCCATCTGCGTCGGGCTGGCGTGCAGCAGCACGGCGGCCGTCAGCGGCAGCGCGAGCAGCGTGATCTGGCCACCCAGCGACGAGCTGAGGATGGACGTCCACAGGCGCCGGTAGACGGCGTCGCGCAACAGGTCGTTGGGCGCGAGGGCGAAAAAGGAAGAGAGGCGGGAGAGCATGACGACAAGGGCTCCAGGACTCGACGAACGGAAAGGCCCACGCGATGGGCCGGACGGCGCAGCAAAGGCGCGTCAGTCAAGGTCGAGCAGCTTGGTCATCGGTGCATGCTAGCAGCGAGGTCGCGCGTCAACTGTCGCTGATGCGAAGCTCGGCGTAGCCGGTCGCCGCGTCGAAGACGCGCGCCAGCGAGCCTTCCGGCAGCGGCGCGACGAGCAGCTCGGCCGTCGTGCGCACCTCGCAGCCGGCGCAGACATGGCCGCCCAGCACGCGGCCAGCGGCGTCGGACACGCTGGCGTGCAGGTGCGCGCCGTCCGGCGTCAGGCTGCCGCTGAGCGTCAGGATCTCCAGCGGCCCGTCAATGCGCGTGGGCCCGGGCTCGCCGGCGAAGCGCAGCTGCGCATGCGCGAGGCTGCCGATGCCGGCGACGACGAAGCCGGTGCGCCCCGCCAGCGCATCGCGCAGGTCGTCGCCGGGGTTGAGGCGCAGCGCCTGCAGCATCACCAGCCCACGGCAGCCCCGTCGCGCCGTGGGTCGCTCGCGGCGACGTAGCCGTCCACGCCCGGGTCGCCCAGCCGCCAGATGAACTGGCCGGCGCCGAAGTCCTGGTAGCTGTCATGGATGTCGCCGATCTGATGGCCGCGCGCGCGCAGCCCCTCGACGGTGGCCGGCGGCATGTGGGCCTCGACGTTGATGGACAGCCCCTCGTTGAAGCGCCAGCGCGGCGCGTCGCAGGCGGCCTGCGGGTTCTGGCCGTGGCAGAGCATGCGCACCAGCGTCTGCAGATGGCCCTGCGGCTGCATATTGCCGCCCATGACGCCGAAGCTCATGACGGGCGCGCCGTCCTTCGTCAGGAAGGCCGGGATGATGGTGTGGAAGGGCCGCTTGCCCGGCGCGACCTGGTTGGGATGGCCGGCTTGCACCGTGAAGCCATGGCCGCGGTTCTGCAGGCTGATGCCGTAGCCTGGCAGCACGACGCCCGAGCCGAAGCCCATGTAGTTGCTCTGGATGAAACTGACCATCATGCCGCTTTCGTCCGCGGCGCTCAGGTAGATGGTGCCGCCCTTGACGGGGTTGCCGGCGCCGAAGGCCTGGGCGCGCGCGGGGTCGATAAGCCGGGCGCGTGCGGCGAGATAGCCGTCGTCCAGCAGTTGCGCCGGGCTGACCGTCATCGCGCCGGGCTCGGCGACGAAGCGGTAGACGTCGGCGAAGGCCAGCTTCATCGCCTCGATCATCAGGTGCTGGGCCTCGGGGCTGTCGACCGCATGCGCCTTGATGTCGCAATGTTCAAGCAGCCCCAGCGCCATCTGCGCCGCGATGCCCTGGCCGTTGGGCGGGATCTCGTGCAGCGTGTGGCCGGCGAAGTCCTTGGCCAGCGGCGTGACCCACTCGGGCTGGTAGGCCGCCAGGTCGAACTCGGTCAGCGCACCGCCGGTCTCGCGCGCAAAGCGCGCCAGCGCCTGCGCGATCTCACCGCGGTAGAAGGCCTCGCCCTTCGTCGCCGCGATCAGCTTGAGGCTGCGCGCCGCGGCTTCGAAGCGGAACAGCTCGCCGATCTCCGGCGCACGCCCTTTTGGCAGAAAGGCCTGTGCAAAGCCGGGCTGCGACGTGATCTCGCTCAGTGCCGCAGCCATCCCCCATTTGCCCTGCACGATGGGCGGCACCGCATAGCCGCGCTCGGCGATTTCAATGGCCGGCTGCATCAGGTTGGCGAACGGCAGCTTGCCGAAGCGCTCGCTGAGTGCCATCCATGCGCCGACCGCGCCCGGCACCGTCACCGAACCCCAGCCGCGCCGGGGCATGCCATGACCCCCGAAGAATTCCGGTGTCCACGCGGACGGTGCCGGTCCCGAGGCATTGAGGCCGTGCAACTGCTGCCCGTCCCACAGGATGCAGAAGGCGTCGGAGCCCAGGCCGTTGCTGCAGGGCTCCACCAGCGTCATGCAGGCCGCCGTGGCGATGGCCGCGTCGACCGCGTTGCCGCCCGCCTGCAGCATGCGCAGCCCGGCCTGGGCCGCGAGCGGATGCGAGGTCGACACGACGTTGCGCGCGAACAAAGGGCTGCGTCGGCTGGCATAGCCGGCGCTCCAGTCGAAGCGGTTGGACATGGTGTTCATGACGCCCGATTCTGCGCGTTGTAAGGCTTTGAAACGCCGTCAACTCGGCGCGATGAGGCGTCGTTGTGGACACAAGCTTTCGCGAAGCCCAAGCAACCGAAACACACCCTGGAGCACCAAGATGAACACGCTGAAGACCACCATCGCCACCGCCCTCATCACGCTCGCCTCGGGCGTCGCGCTGGCGCAAAACCCGACCCCTGCCGCCACGCCGGCTGCCAACGCGAAGCCCGCCGTCGCTGCGGCCGCCACCACGACAGCCACTCCGGCCACCGCTGCCACGCCGGCCACCGCCGCAACGCCGGCCGCAAAGCCCGCGGTCGCCGCAACGCCGGCCACCGCCGCAACGCCGGCTGTCGCCGCCACCCCGGCCGAAGCCGCAAGCGCCACCAAGCACGCCCACAAGCATGCGAAGAAGCACGCCGCCGTGAAGGCCGACGCCAAGGCAGAGGCCAAGACCGAGACCAAGACGCAGTAAGCGCGACAGCGCTCCGCGCAAGGCCGCAGCCCTCCACAGGCTGCGGCCTTTTTCGTGGGAAAACCTGGGGCGGCCTACCGGACCGGCGACAGCTCGCGCAGTGCCTTCACGGCGCCCGCGCCGACGCCCGCGCCAAAGCGCTTGGCCAGCCGCTCGGCGACGTTCTCGCGCGGCGTGTAGTCGATGATGTCCTCGGCCTTGACGACCTCGCGGGCCACGTAGTCGAGGTTGCCATAGTGGTCGGCCAGGCCCAGCGCCACGGCCTGCTCACCGTTCCAGAACAGGCCCGAGAAGAGCTCCGGCGTTTCCTTCAGCCGCTTGCCGCGGCCTTCGCGCACGACGGCGATGAACTGCTGGTGGATCTGGTCCAGCATGGCCTGGGCATAGGCGCGCTGCTTCGGGACCAGTGGGCTGAACGGGTCCAGCATGCCCTTGTTCTCGCCGGCGGTCAGCAGGCGGCGCTCGACGCCGACCTTGTCCATCAGCCCGGTGAAGCCGAAGCCGTCCATCAGCACGCCGATGGAGCCGACGACGGAGGCCTTGTCGACATAGATCTGGTCCGCCGCCGCAGCGATGTAGTAGGCGCCCGAGGCGCACATCTCCTCGACGACGGCGTAGACCGGCTTGTCGTGCAGCTTCTTCAGCCGCTTGATCTCGTCATAGACGATGCCGGCCTGCACCGGACTGCCGCCGGGCGAGTTGATGCGCAGCACGACGGCCTCGGCCGCGTCGTCCTTGAAGGCGTCCTTCAGCGCAGCCAGCAGCATTTCGGCGCTGGCCTCGGTGTCGGCCGCGATCTCGCCGCGCACCTCGACGAGGGCCGTGTGCGGCGTCGCCGTCGGCGTGACATGCCTGCCCTGCAGCCACAGGCTGTAGACCAGCAGGCCCGCCAGCAGCAGCCAGAACAGCCGGAACACCGTGCGCCAGCGTCGCTCCGCGCGGCGCTCGCGCAGGAAGTCCTGCGCCAGCTGGGCAAGCAGCGGCTCGGCGGCCGGCGTGACCAGGGGCGGCACGCCGACCGGTTCTGGCATGGGGGGCGGCAGGGTGTCGTCGGAGGTACTGCTCATATCAATCCTGGAAAGCAGGTTGGGTGTCGCGGGTCGGGTGCCAGTAGACCTCGCCATCGTGCTCGGTCACTTCGATCCTGGTCAGCCGCCCGCGGTTGCACGGGCCCATGACGCACTGGCCGGTGGAGGGCTCGTAGACGGCGCCATGGATGCTGCACACGATGAAGCGCTTGTCGCTGTCGAGGAACTCGCCTTCCTGCCAGTCCATCTCGGTCGGCACATGCGCGCAACGGTTCAGGTAGGCCACGGCCCGGCCGTCGAAGCGCAGCGCGAAGGCACGCACCGGCTCGCGCCACTGGAGGACGTCGAACATGACGGCCTTGCCGCGCTCTTCGAGCTCGGCAGAGGCGCACAGGCGCTGCGGCGGGGCGATGGCCGGCTCAGGCATGCTGGATCAGCCAGTCGTGCAGTTCTCGCGTCGAGTGGGCAACGAACAACGGCTTGTGCTCCGCGAAGGTCTCATGGTCATGCGCGCCGAAACTGACGCCGACGCTCGCCGCACCGGCGTTCCCTGCCAGCTGCAGGTCGTGCGTCGTGTCGCCAATCATCAGCGTGCGCTCGGGCTCGACGCCGAACTCGCGCATCAGCTCCAGCAGCATCTGCGGATGCGGCTTGGAGCGCGTCTCGTCGGCCGTGCGCGTGCCGTCGAACAGATGGCCCAGTTCGCTGGATGCCAACACGCGGTCCAGGCCCACGCGGTTCTTGCCGGTCGCCACGGCCAGCCAATGATGGCGCGCCTTCAGCGCTTCCAGCATCGGAAGAACGCCCTCGAACAGCGACAGCTCGTGCTCGGAGGCGAGATAGTGGTGGCGATAGCGCAGGCCCAGTTCGGGGTAGCGCTGCTCGGGCAGGCCGGGCACGGCATGTTCCAGCGCATCGCGCAGGCCCAGGCCGATGACGTATTTGGCGCGCTCGAACTCGGGCTCGGGCAGGCCCAGGTCGGCGGCGGCGCGCTGGATGCAGCGGGCGATCAGCGCGGTGGAGTCGAACAGCGTGCCGTCCCAGTCGAAGGCGATGAGGTCGAAGCGTTGGGGTCTCATGGGGTCACCAGCTTCGCACATTCGGGTGGCAGCGGCGCCTCGACCGTCATCTCGGCACCGGTCGCAGGATGCGCGAAGCGCAGGCTGCGGGCATGCAGGAACATGCGGTCGAACCTGGCCGGCCCGCGCGCCAGTTCGCGGTTCTTCTCGAAGTCGCCGTACTTGGGGTCGCCGACTATTGGGTGGCCGGCCTGCTGCAGATGCACGCGGATCTGGTGCGTGCGGCCGGTCTTGATGGTCACGTCGAGCAGGCTGAAGTCCTTCGTGCGTTGAATCACCTTCACGAGGCTGATCGACCGCTTGGCCTCCTCCTCGCCATCCTTGCCCGGCCTCACCCAGCGCTCGCCGTCGCTGCCGACGAACTTCACCAGCGGCACGTCGATGACCTTCAACCTGGCCGGCCAGTCGCCCCAGACGAGAGCGGCATAGGTCTTGCCCGTCTCGCGGTCGCGCAGCTGGTCCTGCAGGTGGACGAGGGCGCTGCGTTTCTTGGCGATCATCAAAAGCCCTGAAGTCTCCTTGTCGAGCCGGTGCACCAGTTCCAGGAACTTGGCCGCCGGTCGCGCGCGGCGCAGTTGCTCGATGACGCCGAAGCTCACACCCGAGCCGCCATGCACAGCCACGCCGGCCGGCTTGTCGATGACGAGCAGGTGTTCGTCTTCAAAGACGATGGGGAACTCGCGCGCCGGTGCGGCGGGCGCCTCGGCCTTCGCGGGCACGCGCACCGGCGGGATGCGCACCTCGTCGCCGAGTTCCAGCCGCGTGTCGGCCTGGGCGCGGCCCTTGTTGACGCGCACCTCGCCGGCGCGGATGACGCGGTAGACATGGGTCTTGGGCACGCCCTTCAGCTCGCGCAGCAGGAAGTTGTCCAGCCGCTGCCCGACCGAGCCTTCATCCACGACGACCCGCCTGACCGCGGGTTTGTCCGTACCTCTGGCGGCTGTCAACCCCGTGGCAGGGGCCTCAGGGCCTGCCCCTATAATCCTTTTCACCACGTTGCTGCCGTAAGTGTTTGATTTTTCTGATTTTAGCGGCGGCAACGCGGGGCCCGAGGGGTTAGCCCACGGGCCACAACCAGGCGATGCAACGCATCCTGCGGCCGGCAGGCGGTTTCCCCAAGTGAAGCGGCGGTTGGCGGCACGGTGCGGCAGAGCGATGACACCCGGAACCCACCGGCGTCTTTTCAACCGCTTTGAAGCGCGAAGAGATCCGGTTGCCAAACAAGGTTTTCACGGCGTGAGAAGGCGCGGTATCCACCGCAAGAGCTCGCGCCAGCGTCCAGCAGTCCTTCGCGGATGAGCCCTCCCCTCCCCCACCCGCTGCGCTCCGCCGCGCGACCCCAGCCAGAAGCTGCGGTGGTCGTGCGGCCCGGCGCATGGTTATGCGGCAAGGTCGAGGCCGGGCTTTCCCGTGATGTGGCAGTCCGGTCGCATGCGCCAACGCCGCTCGGCGTCTGACCCCCGTCAGAAACCCGAGCGGTCCAGGGCACTCCTTCCACGGTTCCACGCCGTCGCTCGTGCGTCTTGAAGCCACCTCCGGGTGGCATGACGTGACGCGTCTCCCGCACGGAGCGCGCGAAGGAGTGATGACATGAAACGCATGCTGATCAATGCGACGCAGCAAGAGGAGCGGCGCCTCGCCATCGTCGATGGCCAGAAGCTGCTGGACTTCGAGACCGAGATCGAAGGCCGCGAGCAACGCAAGGGCAACATCTACAAGGCCGTCGTGACGCGGGTCGAGCCCTCGCTCGAAGCCTGCTTCGTCGACTACGGCGAAGACCGCCACGGCTTCCTGCCGTTCAAGGAAATCTCGCGGACCTTCTTCCGCGAGGGCGCCGACGTCAAGAACGCGACCATCAAGGACGCGATCAAGGAAGGCCAGGAGCTCCTCGTCCAGGTCGAGAAGGAAGAGCGCGGCAACAAGGGCGCGGCGCTGACCACCTTCATCAGCCTCGCCGGCCGCTACCTCGTGCTGATGCCCAACAACCCGCGCGGCGGTGGCGTGAGCCGCCGCATCGAGGGCGAGGACCGCGAGGAGCTGAAGGAAAACCTCGACCAGCTCGAATACCCCAAGGGCATGAGCCTGATCGCCCGCACCGCCGGCATCGGCCGCTCCGCTGCAGAACTGCAGTGGGACCTGAACTACATGCTCAAGCTGTGGACGGCCATCGACGATGCCTCCAAGGGCGGCAAGGGCGCCTACCTGATCTACCAGGAATCCAGCCTGGTGATCCGCGCGATCCGCGACTACTTCACCGCCGACATCGGCGAGATCCTGATCGACACGGACGACCTGTTCGAGCAGGCCCACCAGTTCATGAACCACGTGATGCCCGACCAGGGCCATCGCGTGAAGCGCTACCGCGATGACGCGCCGCTGTTCAGCCGCTTCCAGATCGAGCACCAGATCGAGACGGCCTTCAGCCGCACGGTGAACCTGCCCTCGGGCGGCGCCATCGTCATCGACCACACCGAAGCCCTCGTCTCCGTCGACGTCAACTCCGCCCGCGCCACCCGCGGCGGCGACATCGAGGAGACCGCCACGCGCACCAACCTCGAAGCGGCCGACGAAATCGCCCGCCAGATGCGCCTGCGCGACCTCGGCGGCCTCATCGTCGTCGACTTCATCGACATGGAGGAGAGCAAGAACCGCCGCGACGTCGAGCAGCGCCTGCGCGATGCGCTGCGCCAGGACCGCGCTCGCGTGCAGTTCGCCTCCATCAGCAAGTTCGGCCTGCTGGAGATGAGCCGCCAGCGCCTGCGCCCGGCCCTCAGCGAAGGCAACCACATCACCTGCCCGCGCTGCAACGGCACCGGCCACATCCGCGACACGGAAAGCTCGGCGCTGCAGATCCTGCGCATGGTCCAGGAAGAGGCCATGAAGGACAACACCGCCGCCGTGCACGTGCAGGTGCCGGTGGAGGTGACGTCCTTCCTGCTGAACGAGAAGCGCACCGAGATCACGAAGATCGAACTCAAGCAGCGCGTCACCGTGCTGCTGGTGCCCAACAAGCATCTCGAAACGCCCAACTACAAGCTGGAGCGCCTGCGCCACGACGACCCGCGCCTGGAGAACCTCCAGGCCAGCTACACGATGATCGAGGAGCCGACCGACGAGGTCGGCATCACGCGCCGTGGCGACGTCGAGAAGAAGAACAAGCAGGAGCCGGTCATCAAGGGCATCCTGCCCGAGCAACCCGCGCCCGTGGCAGCCCCGGCGCCCGCCCCCGTCGTGGCCGCACCCGCGCCGGCTCCGGTCGTGGCCGCGCCGGCTCCGGCGCCCAAGGGCTTCTTCAGCCGCCTCATCGGCAGCATCTTCGGCAGTGGCCAAACCCCCGCGCCGGCCCCCGTGCCGGCCGTGGAAGCTCCCGCGCCCGCACCGGCCGCGACGGACAAGCCCAAGCGCGAAGGTGGCCGTGACGGCCGCCGCGACGGTGGCCGGGATGGCCGCCGTGGCGACCGCAACGACCGCGGTGAGCGTGGCGAGAAGGGTGGCCGCCGTGACGGCAAGCCACAGGAAGCGCGTGGCGAGCGGGGTGACCGCCCGGAGCGCGGCGACCGCAAGCCCCGCACCGAGAACGGCGACAAGCCGGAACAACAGCAACGCCCGGAGCGCGCGGAACGTACCGAGCGCGGTGAGCGCCAGGAACGTGGCGAGCGTGGTGGTGACCGCGGTGAGCGCCGCCCGCGTGGCGAGCGCCAGGACAAGGCCCCGGTCGAGGCGGCACTGCCGCTGGCAGCACCGCTGACAGAAGACCAGGCCGCCGTCCACGACGCACCGCCTGCCTTCGTCGACAGCCAGGCCGAAGCCGGCCTGCCGCCGACCGGCGACACGCCGGTCGGTGAAGAGCGCCAGGGCCGTGGCCGCCGCCGCCGCCGTGGTGGCCGCGACCGTGACGATCGCGCCGCGGGTGCCGAGGGCACGGAGGCCGGCGCCGAGCTGCCGGTCGAACAGGGTGACGCCGGCGTGCCGGTCGAAGCTGCCGCGGAAGCCCCCGAAGCCGCTGCCGCCGCCCCCGACAGCGACGACGCCAGCGAAGGCCATGACCGCGAGCCGCGCCGCCGCCGCCGTGGTGGCCGTGGCCGCCGCGACGAGAACGGTGCCGACGCCCAGCCCGTGCTGGACGGCGAAGCGCCAGCCGCCGACGCGGCGCCCGTGCAGGGCTCGCTGATCGAGGAGGCCATGAGCCAGGCCGCCGCGCCGTTGGCGCAGCCCGTCGCCGCACCGGCCCCGGCGCCCGCGCCGGTCGTCGAGGCCTTCGTGCTGCCGCTGGAGCAGCTCAACGCCATCGCGGCCGAGGCCGGCCTGTCCTGGGTCAACTCCGACGCCGACAAGATCGCCGCGGCACAGGCCGCCATCGCCGCCGAGCCGCCGCCCGCGCCGCTGGGCCGCGAGCCGGCGCCCGTCGTCATCGTCGACGAAGGCCCGCTGGTGCTGGTCGAGACCCGCAAGGACCTCAGCCAGGTGAAGCTGCCCTTCGAGGCCTGATCCTTCGCCGCATCACGCCGCCGCCCGGATCGCCCGGGCGGCTTTTTTTCGTCCCTGCACGGGGCGCAACTACCGCACGTGACGCGCCGCGCGGTGAATAGCGACCTCAGCCGGCAGCGTTTTCGTCGGTAAGCTGCACCGGCCATGACCGACGCCCGACCGCCCCGGCCCTACGTCGACCCGACGCTGGTCGACCACCACGCCCCCGCCATGCCGGCCCCGCCAGCGGCACCGGCCTCCTGGGAGGAGGCCTCGCACCGCCCGCGCAAGCCGCCAGCACGCCGCCGCCAGCCCGCCAGGACGCCCGGCACGGGTTATTTCAAGGCCCATTGGCGCGGCGAGCACAGCCTGGTGCGCAGCTACTGGGTCAACAACTTCCTCGTCGCAACGCCGCTGGCCCTGCTGCTGACCGGGCTGATGGGCTGGATAGGCGCCAAGGGCGACTCGCTGCAGCTCATCGCCATCGTCGTGTTGACCGGCTTCCCGCTGCTGATGGCGCTGGACGTCTGGTGCATCGTCGGCGCCTGGCGCTCGGCGACGAACTATCTGCGCGAGCGCGGCTCGGCGCTGTGGGGCTGGCTGGCCCGCATCACGCTGGTGCTGGCCACGCTGCAGCTCGTCGTCTCCGTGCTGTTCGGCTTCCTGCCCGACGTCGGCGAGTTCTGGCAGATGGCGCGCGGCATCGACCCCATCGGCCAGGCCAAGTTCAGCTTCTCGCCCGACGGCCGCAGCCTGCGGCTGGACGGCGTCATCGGCATGGGCGACGGCGAGCGCCTGCGCGCGCTGCTGCAGAGCGAGGCCGCGCGCAACCTGAAGCGCGTGGACCTGTCGTCGCCCGGTGGCCGCGTGCGCGAGGCCGAGCGCATGGCCAGCGCGCTGAAGGACCACCACCAGGAGGCACGGGCGGTGGGCACCTGCGCCAGCGCCTGCACGCTGGTCTTCCTGGCCGGCCAGCCGCGCCATCTGGCGCCCGAGGGCCAGCTCGGCTTTCACCGCGCGTCCACCGGCACCTACAACCCGGTCTTCGAGGAACTGGCCAACCAGGAACTGGCCAAGACCTACCGCGGCCTGGGCCTGCCGCAGACCATGATCGACAAGACGCTGGACACGCCGTCGCATCGCATGTGGTTCGTGCCGCGCGAGGAACTGCAGGCGTATGCGCTGATCGCGCCGTCGCCGCGCACGCTGGCGGTCCCGCTGCCCGCCGCGGGCGCCGCGCTGGCCGACTACGACGATGCGCTGCGCCTTCACCCCGTCTGGGCGGCGCTGGAGCACCGCAAGCCGGGCACCGTGGACGCCGCGGCCCGCCGCATGCAGGCCGCCCGCGCTGCCGGGGTCGCCGACGAGGACGTGCAGGCCGCCGCGCTGCAGCCGCTGGCGCGCGTGGTGCCGGAGCTCGTCAACGGCGCCGACCCCGTGCTGCGCAGGCGTTATGTGCAGCTCGTCGCCGAGCAGCTGGCGGCCCTGCGCACCCCGCCCAGGCCCGGCCTGCGCCCGGCCTGCCGCAGCCTGCTCGACGGCCACCTGGCAACGCGCAGCCAGCTGCCGCCCGACACGCTGGCCCGCGAGGCCGACTGGCTGCTGCAGGCCGCGAACGGCGCGCCGCCGCGCTGGCTGCCGAAGCCGCCAAGCGCCCTCGAAATCGAGGTGCTGGACGGCTCGGTCGGCTCGGCCGCGCTGGGCATGCTGGCGCGGCTCTGGGCCGACACGCCCGAAGCCACAGGCCCCGGCGCATCCTGCGAGCCCGTCATCGCGATGCTGGAGCGCGTCAAGGCGCAACCGCTGGCGCGGCGCGAACTGGCCGACAAGCTGCTGTTCCAGCCGGCGCGGTGAACGGCCCCGACGACGGCTAAGGGGTCGTCTCGACGACCACGAAGGCGACGGCATAGTCCTGCTCGTCGCTGACGGTCACATGCGCCTGCAACTTGCGCGCTGCGAACCAGTCGGCCAGCTCGCCGTGCAGCGCGACCTCGGGCTTGCCGCTGCTGGCCTTGACGACTTCCATTGCACGCCAGGTCATCGGCATGCGCATCCCCATGCCGATGGCCTTGGAGAAAGCCTCCTTGGCCGCGAAGCGCGTCGCCAGATAGGCCTCGCCGCGCGCCTCGACCTTGGCGCGGCGCTCGTGGAAGACGGCCAGTTCATGCGGGCCCAGCACCTTCTCGGCAAAGCGCTCGCCGCGCCGCGCCAGCGTCTCGCGGATGCGGCGGATGTCGCAGAGGTCGGTACCGATGCCGTAGATCACGACAGCGTCACGCGTAGGCCGTGGCGATGACGCGCAGATAGCTGCGCACCGTCTCGGCATAGCCCAGCTCCAGCGCGTCGGCGATCAGCGCATGGCCGATGGACGCTTCCTGCACACCCGGCACGTGGCGCAGGAAGAGGCTAAGGTTGTCGCGGTTCAGGTCATGGCCGGCGTTGATGCCGAGGCCGACCTTCAGCGCGGCCTGCGCCGTGGCCGTGAAGCCGGCCAGCACGCCGTCCTGCCGCTCGCTGCCGAAGGCGCTGGCGAAGGTCTCGGTGTAGAGCTCGATGCGCTCGGCACCGAGCTCGGCGACATGGGCCATCGCGCCAGGCTCGGGGTCCATGAAGAGGCTGACGCGCACGCCCAGGTCCTGGCACTCGCGGATCAGCGGCTGCAGGCGCCCGGCGTCGCGCGGCAGCGTCCAGCCGTGGTCGGACGTGAACTGGTCTTCCGCGTCCGGCACGAAGGTGACCTGGTGCGGGCGGTGCCTGCGCACGAAGTCCATCAGGTTCTGCGTCGGGTTGCCTTCGATGTTGAACTCGGCCTGCGGCCAGTCACGCAAGAAGGCGGCGAGGTCGTCGACATCGCCCGGGCGGATATGGCGCTCGTCCGGCCGCGGGTGCACGGTGATGCCCTGCGCTCCGGCCAGCAGGCATTGCTCGGCGGCGCGCAGCACGCTGGGAATGCCGAGGTGGCGCGTGTTGCGCAGCAGCGCGACCTTGTTGACATTGACCGACAGGGCGCAGCGGGCGCCGGCATGGGCAAGGGGGTTCATGGCCTCAGGAATCGAGCAGTTGTTGCACGTCGACCATCAGCGCGCGGGTGCGCAACGGCTGATGGCCGAGATGGTAGTGGAGCAGCCCCCGCAACGTCGTCTTCAGGGCCTGCGGCGCGGCCTCGCAGGCCTGGCGCAGTGCGGCTTGGCTGCCGTGCAGCAGTGCGGCCTGCAGCTGGATCAGCAGGGCGCCAGGCAGGTTGGCGTCGCTGGTGGGCGGCACGACGCCTGACTCGGCCGACAGCTGGTATTTGCGCGCCGGATCGACGGCGCCTTGAGTCGTCGTGACGACGCTGAGGTCGGGCAGCAGGCCCAGCTCGGCCAGCAGCTTGAGCTCGAAGGCGCGCAGCACCTCGTCGCCTTCGCTCAGGTGGGCCAGCGCATCGGCATAGGCATCGAAGAGCTGCGGATGCGGGTCATGCCGGGCCAGCAGCTTGAGCAGCAGCTCGTTCAGGTAATAGCCGGAGAACAGCGCGGCGCCGGCCGGCAGCGTCGCGCCGCCGCCCCATTCGGCGCTGCGCAGCGTCTGCACCTCGCCGCCATCGGCCTTGGCCGGTTTGCTCAGCGAGACGCTGATGCGCTGCAGCGGCAGCAGCACGGCGCGCAGCTGCGAGTAGGGCCGCTTCGCGCCCTTGGCCGCGACGGCCACGCGGCCGGACTCGCGCGTGAACAGGTCGAGGATGAGGCTGGACTCGCTCCAGTCGTGCTGGTGGAGCACATAGGCTGCCTGCACCGAAGCAGCGCGGCTCACGCTCACTCGTATCCGTAGCTGCGCAGATGCTCTTCGGTATCGGCCCAGCCCGAGCGCACCTTGACCCACAGTTCCAGGAAGACGCGGCCGTCCATCAGGTGCTCCAGCTCCTGGCGCGATTCCGAGCCGATGCGCTTCAGCCGCTCGCCGCCCTGGCCGATGATCATGCCCTTGTGGGCGTCGCGCTCGACGACGATGCTGGCGCTGATGCGGCGCAGCTCGCCCTCCTCCTCCCACTTGTCGATGACGACGGTGGACGTGTAGGGCAGCTCGTCGCCGGTCAGGCGGAACAGCTTCTCGCGGATGATCTCGCTGGCGAGGAACTTCTCGCTGCGGTCGGTCAACGCGTCCTCGTCGTAGAACCAGCCCTGCTCCGGCAGATAGGGCTTGAGGATCTTGAAGAGGCGCGTCACGTCGGCCTCCTTCTTGGCCGACAGCGGCACGAACTCGGCGAAGTTGCGGCGCTCCTGCATGCCCTTGAGCCACGGCGCCAGTTCGGCACGGCGGTGCACCGCGTCGAGCTTGTTGGCGATCAGCACGACCGGCTTGTCCTCGGGCAGCAGGCCCAGCACCTTGGCGTCGTCCAGGCCGAAACGACCCGCCTCGACGACGAACAGCACCAGGTCCACGTCGGCCAGCACGCCATGCACGGTGCGGTTCAGCGTGCGGTTCAACGCGGCGTTGTGCCTGGTCTGGAAGCCCGGCGTGTCGACGAAGACGAACTGGGCCTCGTCGACGGTGCGCACGCCGGTGATGCGGTGGCGCGTCGTCTGCGCCTTGTCGGACGTGATGCTGACCTTCTGGCCGACGAGGGCGTTCAGCAGCGTGGACTTGCCGACGTTGGGACGGCCGACGATGGCGATGAGGCCACAGCGCTGGGGGACTTCGGTATCAGGCTTGGCGGTCTCTGTCATGGCTTGCCTCGTTCGGCGGTCAGTCTATCCAGCAAGCGCCGTGCCGCTTCCTGTTCGGCGGCGCGGCGCGAGCGGCCCTCGCCGAGTTCGGCCACGTCCAGCGCCGGCACGGCGCACTCGACCTCGAAGGTCTGCGCATGGGCCTGGCCACGCGTGGCGACGATGCGGTAGCTGGGCACGGCGATGCGGCGGGCCTGCAGCCATTCCTGCAGCGCCGTCTTGGCGTCCTTGCCGAAGTCGCCGGCGCTGGCGGCCGTCGCGATGGTCTCGCCCAGCAGGCGGCGCACGATGGCCAGCGCGGCTTCGTAGCCCGCGTCGATGTAGGCGGCGCCCAGCAGAGCCTCGACGGCGTCGGCCAGGATGGACGGCCGCTGCGCGCCGCCGCCGCGGGCCTCGCCGTCGGACATCTTCAGCACCTCGGGCAGGCCCAGGGCCAGGGCCAGTTTGTGCAGGCTGTCCTCGCGCACCAGGTGGGCCCGCACGCGGGTCAGGTCGCCTTCGTCGGAGCCGGCATAGCGTTCGTAGAGCAGGCTGGACACGGCCAGGCTCAGCACGGCGTCGCCGAGGAACTCGAGGCGTTCGTTGTGGTCGGCACCGTAGCTGCGGTGTGTGATGGCCCGGCCCAGCAGCTCGGGTCGCTGGAAGCGGTGGCCGAGGCGGCGCTGCAGGTTGTCGAGCGCAGCACTCATCGTGCGCAAGCCCGCATCAACGCGACCTGCCCCGGTACTTGATCAGCAGGTAGACCGGCCCGGCGATGTCGATTTCCTTGTCCCAGGCGAACTCGATGACGACCTTGTCGTTGCCGTCCTTGGTGACGACCAGGTCGCTGCTCTTGATGCTCTGGATGGAATACTCCGTCACGGTGGCCTTCTCGAACTCCTGGCGCACCTGGGGCACGGTCGACGGGTTGCCGGACGCGATGCGGTCGACGACGCGCTGCACCGTGAAGTACTCCAGCACGGTCGGGAAGACCTTCATGGCCACGACCGCCGTCACGGCGATGACGGCTCCCCAGAACAGCAGGCCGATCAGCGAGAGGCCACGCTGGTGGCGCGAAGATGGCGGCAAGAGGCGGCGGGACGGGATCATCTGGGGCATCAATCGAAGAAGGTACCGATGCGCTTGAGGTTACCGAAATTCATCCAGACCAAGAAGGCCTTGCCGACGATGTTCTCGTCCGGCACGAAACCCCAGTAGCGGGAGTCGCGCGAGTTGTCGCGGTTGTCGCCCAGCATGAAGTAGTGGCCGGCCGGCACCTTGCAGGTCACGCCTTCGATGGTGTAGCGGCAGTTGTCCTGGAACGGGAAGGGGCCGTCGGCGCGGCTGGGATGGAAGACGGGCTGGGCCTCGGGCTGCACGAGGATCTGGTGCCGCTTGTCGCCGAGCTTCTCGGTGAAGCGCGGGCGGTACATGCGCGGGCTGCCGCTGTCGTCGTAGAAGTTGTCGACCGGCTGCGTCGGGGCGAGCTGGCCGTTGATGTAGAGCTTCTGGTTGACGTAGCTGATCTCGTCACCCGGAATGCCGGCCACGCGCTTGATGAAGTCCGTCGTCGGATCCTCGGGATAGCGGAAGACCATCACGTCGCCGCGCTTGACGTCGTTGTTGGGGATGATCTTCTTGTTCAGCACCGGCAGGCGGATGCCGTAGTGGAACTTGTTGACGAGGATGAGGTCGCCCACCAGCAGCGTCGGCACCATGGAGCCGGACGGGATCTTGAACGGCTCGAACAGGAAGCTGCGCAGCAGGAAGACGACGAGGATCACCGGGAACAGGCCGGCGGTCCAGTCCAGCCACCAGGGCTGTTGCAGGATCTGCTGGCGTGCGGGCTCGATGTCGCCGTCCACGCGGCTGATGCCTTGCGAGGCCAGCGTCTCGCGGCGCTTGGCATCGCTGTCGACGAGGTTCTGCGCGGCCTGGCTGCGGGCCGGCGCGAAATGGAAGCGCTCGGCCAGCCAGTACAGCATGGTCACCGCGGTCAGGATGAACAGCAGCAACGCGAAGTTGCCGCTCCATCGACCGATGTACCAGCCGCCGAGATAGGCCACCAGGGCCGCGTACAGGATGCCCGTCAGGGCGCTCATCAGGGAGGTTTTCAAGGCGGAGGGATTTCGGCTTGGGGTTCAGTCGTCGACCTGCAGGATGGCGAGGAAGGCTTCTTGCGGCACTTCCACCGAGCCGATCTGCTTCATGCGCTTCTTGCCGGCCTTCTGCTTTTCCAGCAGCTTGCGCTTGCGGGTGATGTCACCGCCGTAGCATTTTGCCAGCACGTTCTTGCGCAGCGCCTTGATGTTCTCGCGGGCGATGATGTTGGCGCCGATGGCGGCCTGGATGGCCACGTCGTACATCTGCCGCGGGATCTGCTCGCGCATCTTGGCGGCCACGCCGCGGCCGCGGTACTGGCTCTGGCTGCGGTGCACGATCATCGCCAGCGGGTCGACCTTGTCGCCATTGATCATGATGTCGACCTTGACGACGTCGGCGGCACGGTACTCCTTGAACTCGTAGTCCATGGATGCGTAGCCGCGCGACGCGCTCTTCAGCTTGTCGAAGAAGTCCAGCACGATCTCGGCCAGTGGGATCTCGTAGGTCAGCATGACCTGCTTGCCGTGATAGGCCATGTTCAGCTGCACGCCGCGCTTCTGGTTGGCCAGCGTCATGACGACGCCGACGTAGTCCTGCGGCATGTAGAGATGCACCGTGACGATGGGCTCGCGGATCTCGCGCATGCGCCCGATGTCGGGCATCTTGGACGGGTTCTCGACCTGGATGACCTCGCCATCGTTCATCTCGACTTCGTAGATGACGCTGGGCGCGGTGGTGACGAGGTCCTGGTCGAACTCGCGCTCCAGGCGCTCCTGCACGATCTCCATGTGCAGCAGGCCCAGGAAGCCGCAGCGGAAGCCGAAGCCCAGCGCCTGCGACACCTCGGGCTCGTAGCGCAGCGAGGAGTCGTTGAGGCTGAGCTTTTCCAGCGCGTCACGCAACTGGTCGTACTCGCTGGCCTCGGTCGGGTACAGGCCCGCGAACACCTGGGGCTGGATTTCCTTGAAGCCGGGCAGCGGCTCGGACGCCGGACCGGCATTGTTGGGCAGCTTCTTTTCCAGCGTGACGGTGTCGCCGACCTTGGCCGCGGCCAGTTCCTTGATGCCGCAGATGATGAAGCCCACCTCGCCGGCCTTCAGGCCGTCGCGGTTCTCGCTCTTGGGCGTGAACACACCCAGGTGCTCGATGGGATAGACCGAGTTGGTCGCCATCATGCGGATACGTTCGCCCTTGCGCAGTTCGCCGTCCACCACGCGCACCAGCATGACGACGCCGACGTAGTTGTCGAACCAGGCGTCGATGATCATGGCCCGCGGCGGCGCGTCCGGGTTGCCCCTGGGCGGCGGCATCCTGGCGATGACGGCCTCGATGATCTCGTCGATGCCCATGCCGGTCTTGGCCGAGCAGGGGATGGCATCGTCCGCATCGATGCCGATGACGTCCTCGATCTCGGCCTTGGCGTTGTCCGGGTCGGCAGACGGCAGGTCCATCTTGTTCAGCACCGGCACGACCTCGACGCCCAGGTCCAGCGCCGTGTAGCAGTTGGCCACCGTCTGCGCTTCGACACCCTGCGACGCGTCGACGACCAGCAGCGCGCCCTCGCAGGCCGACAGCGACCGGCTGACTTCATACGAGAAGTCCACATGCCCCGGCGTGTCGATCAGGTTGAGGTTGTAGACCTGGCCGTCCTTGGCCTTGTACTGAAGCGCAGCGGTCTGCGCCTTGATCGTGATGCCGCGCTCGCGCTCCAGGTCCATGGAGTCCAGCACCTGCGCCTCCATCTCGCGATCGCTCAGGCCTCCGCAGCGCTGGATGATGCGGTCGGCCAACGTGCTCTTGCCGTGGTCGATGTGGGCAATGATGGAGAAGTTGCGGATGTGGTTCATCTGATCTTGAGCAGGACACAACGGCGTGAGCCGTTGCGCCGTACGCTAACTTCGCTCAGCGAAGTTAAGCGCGGTGAAGCCGCGCGGCGGAAGGCAAAAAAAAGGCACGTCGAAGAGGTGACGCGCCTTCCAACAAAAGGTATGGCAACTGCTTGTTGGGCTTTCATTGTAGCCAAAAGGTCGGCCGGGAGGCCGCATCAGCATTGGTTTCGCGGCCGTTGCAGGCCGCCAACAAGGAATTTCATCCACAGCTTATCCACAAGTTCTTGTGGATCGCCTGTGGATCAAATCAGGGTGTCGCAGACAGCCCACGATTCCGTCGCCCAACACCGTATTCCCGGTGCGTCAGCGGCCGATTTTAGCGGGCCGCGCGAACAATCCGCGGCGGACTCAAAAAGTTAGCCGGCGCCAACTTCCGTAAACGGTGGACAACCTTGGCGGGCCGCCGAGCCCGCCGTGCCGCATCGCGGAAAGCCCGACCAACGGACCGGAGTTTTCCAGCCACCGGCTCTCAAGGAATCGAAGGGCCGCCCCCGAGGTTCCTTGACCCCCTCGGGGGGCCTGGCGCGAAGCGACAGGTTTGGGGCGCTCAGGGGGCTGGCTTCAGCAGGACAAAGCTGGTCACGTCGTCGCGGCGCACGACGAGGTTCATTGGCTTGGCCTTGTCGGCCTTGTCGGCCTTGGCGACCTGGGCCTGGAAAGCCTTGACCGACGACACCTCGACGTTGTCGATGGACAGGATCAGGTCGCCCTCGCGCAGGCCGGCACGGGCGGCGGCACCGGTGGCGCTGTCGACCTTGATGCCGGACTTCAGCTTGAGTTCCTTGCGCTGCGCCTCCGTCAGCTCGGAGACCTTCAGCCCCAGCGCGGCGATGGGCGCCGCCGCCGGTGCGGGTTCCTTGCTCTCCGCGCTGTCGCTTCCGGGCTTCTTGCTGCGCTCGTCCTCGCCGATGGTGACGACGATGTCCTTGGTCGCGCCGCGGCGGAACACCGTCAGCGTGGTCTTGGCCCCGGGCTTGACGTTGGCCACCAGGCGGCGCAGGTCGGCCGCCTTGTCGACCGTCTTGCCGTCGACCTTGGTGACGACGTCGCCGCCCTCGATGCCGGCCTTCTCGGCCGGGCTGCCGGCGACGACGGAGCGGATGACTGCGCCCTGCGGCTTGCCCAGCCCGATGGCTTCGGCGATCTCCTTGGTGATGTCGTCGGGCAGCACGCCCAGATAGCCGCGCACGACACGGCCGCCGGCGCGCAGTTCATCGGCCACGCGGACCGCGTCGGCGATGGGGATCGCGAACGAGATGCCCATATAGCCGCCGTTCTGGCTGTAGATCTGCGAGTTGATGCCGATGACTTCGCCGCGCAGGTTCACGAGCGGGCCGCCTGAGTTACCGGGGTTGATGGCGACGTCGGTCTGGATCAGCGGCAGCAGGTCGCCGGTGTCGCGCTGCTTGGCGCTGATGATGCCGGCGGTCACGGTGTTCTCGAGGCCGAAGGGCGAGCCGATGGCCATGACCCATTCGCCGACGCGGGCCTTGTTGCTGTCGCCGACCTTGACGACCGGCAGGCCGCTGGCCTCGACCTTCACGACGGCCACGTCTGAGCGCTGGTCGGCACCGATGAGCTTGGCCTTCAGTTCGCGCTTGTCGGTCAGCGTGACGATGACCTCGTCGGCGCCCTGCACGACATGGGCATTGGTCAGCACATAGCCGTCGGCGCTGAGGATGAAGCCGGAGCCGACGCCACGGCGCATCGGGCCGTCGTCGTCGGGCGTGCCACCGCCGCGCGGCGCGCCGCGGCGCTGGTTGGGCACGGGAATGCCGAAGCGGCGGAAGAACTCCTGCATCTGCTCGTTCATCTCGGCCTGGCCCTCGGCCATCTTGACCTTCTCGGCGGTGCGGATGTTGACGACGGCGGGGCCGACACGGTCGACGATCTCGGCGAAGTCAGGCAGCTCGCGCGTCTGCGCGACGGCGGGTGCCTGGCCCAGGGCGACGGTGAGCGCCAGTGCCACGCCGGACAGCAGGCGGCTTGCGTTCGCAGGGGTGAGGCGGTTCTCAACAGACATAGAAGGCATTCCAGGTTTGAACAGGCGCGATGACGGACAGGTGCAAGGGTAAGCGCTTCAGGGTGGAGGCCGCGAAGCCGCGGGCTCGGGCAGCGCCAGCCCCCAGTCGATGACTTCGGGCGTGGCGTCGGCGGGCAAGCCGGGCTCCCGTGCCGCGCCGACGGCCGGCAGCGTACGGCCTGCAGCGGTTTGCGCAAAGCTCAGGCCGCTAAGGCCCTGCGCTCGCGGTGTTGCAAACGGTGCAGCCGCGGCGACGGCCTCGGTCGAGGCCGAAGGCCGCAGCAGGCCGATACCGAAGGCCACGGCGACGAAGCCGGCGGCAACGGCGATGGGCGCCAGCCAGTCCCGCCGGCGCGGATGCAGGGCGACGGCCGCCGGAAGGCGCGCATGCAGCGCATCGAGCAGGCGCTGCGGATCGGCAGTCGGGGTCAACAAGTCGGCCGAGCGCAGGCCATCGCCGGCGGCATGCCAGAGCGCCCAGCGCTCCCGCAGCGCCGGGTCGTCGGCCCAGGCCGCATTCACGCGCGCCCAGTCGGCCGGCGTCGCGCGGCCGTCCATGACGGCGGACAGGGACTCGTTCAACACGGCGTCGTCAATGGCGTTCACCATGGCCGCCCTCCTCCGCCCAGCAGCTCGCGCAGCTTCGAGGCGACGGCCTCGCGGGCGCGGAAGATGCGCGAACGCACCGTGCCCGGCGGGCAGTCCATCAGGTCGGCGATCTCGTCGTAGCTCAAGCCATCCACCTCTCGCAGCAGCAACGCCCGGCGCTGGTCCTCGGCCAGGGCGGCGACCGCACTATCCAGCCCCTGGGCCAGCTGGCGACCGGCCAGCAGGGCCTCGGGGCTTGCATCGTCGGTTGGATGCGCGTCGGTGACGAAAGTTCCTTGCTCATCGTCCAGCGAATGCACTTCCCGTTGCCGCCCGCGATGGCGCTGCGCCGCATTGATCGCGATGCGGTAGATCCACGTGTAGAAGGCGCTCTCGCCGCGGAAGGCCGGCAGCGCACGGTAGGCGGACAGGAAGGTCTCCTGGCACAGGTCGGCCACGTCGGCGGGGTCGCGCACGCTGCGCGACAGCAGGCGCTCGATGCGGCGCTGGTACTTCAGCACCAGCATGTCGAAGGCGGCTCGGCTGCCGGCCTGGGCCTCGCGCACCAGCAGTACGTCGGCGTCCTGGGCTTGCACGGTCATCGCTGCACGGCGCCGCCCGGCGCGGCGAACAGCGTCGCCCGCAGCGCGCCCCATTGAGGCTGCTGGCGACGCGACAGCGGCAGCCAGCAAGGGCTGGGATGGGCACGCAGCAGCAGCCAGGCATCGAGGTCGATCAGCACGGCAAGCTGGACGGCGGTTTCCTGCTGCTGATCCGGCCCGGCGAGCCACCAGGCTTCGCCATCCCAGCGCAGGCGGCGCGGCAATACCGCAGCCTCACGCCAGGCATACGCAGCGAGCGCAGGAACCGCCAGCAGCGCGGGCCAGGCCCGTGCTTCACGGCTGATGGCCCAGCAGGCCAGGCCGACGCCGGCCAGCATCACGATCAACACGACAATGGCCTGCACGGCCGGTTGAGGCTGGACGTGAACGACGACCGGCGGCGTGCGGCGCATCGCCGGCGGTGATCAGACCTGCTTGAAGATCAGCGTGCCGTTGGTGCCGCCGAAGCCGAAATTGTTCTTCGCGGCGACGGCAATCTTCATCGGCCGCGCCTCGTTGGCGCAGTAGTCCAGGTCGCACTCGGGGTCCTGGTTGAAGATGTTGATCGTCGGCGGCGCGATCTGGTCGCGGATGGCCAGCGCCGTGAACACCGATTCGATGCCGCCCGCGCCGCCTAGCAGGTGGCCGGTCATGGACTTGGTCGAGCTGACGATCATCTTCTTGGCGTGATCGCCGAAGGCCAGCTTGATCGCGTTGGTCTCGTTCACGTCGCCCAGCGGTGTGGACGTGCCGTGCGCGTTCATGTAGTCGACCTGGTCGGGGTTCAGGCCCGCGTTGCGCAGCGCCGCGCGCATGGAGCGCTTGGGGCCGTCGACGTTGGGCGCTGTCATGTGGTACGCGTCCGCACCCATGCCGAAGCCGGCCAGCTCGCAGTAGATCTTGGCGCCGCGCTTCTTGGCGTGTTCGTACTCCTCGAGCACCAGCACGCCGGCGCCCTCGCCCAGCACGAAACCGTCGCGGTCCTTGTCCCAGGGACGGGAGGCGGTTGCGGGGTCATCGTTGCGGGTTGACAGCGCGCGGGCCGCGGCGAAACCGCCGATGCCCAGCGGCGACACCGCGCCTTCGGCACCGCCCGCGATCATCACGTCGGCATCGCCGTACTCGATGAGGCGGCCGGCTTCGCCGATCGCATGCAGCCCCGTGGTGCAGGCCGTCACGATCGCCAGGTTGGGGCCCTGGAAGCCGAAGTTGATGGAGACGTGGCCCGAGATCATGTTGATGATCGAGGCCGGGATGAAGAACGGCGAGATGCGGCGGGGGCCGCGGTTGATCAGCTCGGTCTTGGTGTCCTCGATCAGCGGCAGGCCGCCGATGCCGGAACCCACGAGCACGCCGATGCGCTCGGCCTGTTCTTCGGTCAGCTGATCCCCGGTCGGAATGCCGGAGTCACGCACCGCCTGGAAGGCCGCCGCCAGCCCGTAGTGGATGAAGCCATCCATGTGCCGGGCTTCCTTGGCGGGGATGTAGTCCTCGATGTTGAAGCCCTTGACCTCACCCGCGAAATGGCAAGCCAGGTTGCTGGCATCGAAGCGGGTGATGGTGGCGATGCCGGAACGACCGGCGAGGATGTTGGCCCATCCTTCGGCAACGGAGTTGCCGACGGGACTGACAAGGCCAAGGCCGGTGACGACGACGCGGCGACGGGTCATGCGGTGCGGATCAGAGTTTCAGGAAAGAGAAGGCGCTCAGGCCTTCTGGTGCTTGACGGCGTAGTCGATCGCCAGCTGCACGGTGGTGATCTTCTCGGCCTCTTCGTCGGGGATCTCGATGCCGAACTCGTCTTCGAGGGCCATCACCAGTTCCACGGTGTCCAGAGAATCGGCGCCCAGATCGGCGACGAAAGCCTTCTCGTTGGTGACGTCGGCTTCGGCCACGCCGAGTTGCTCGGCAATGATCTTCTTCACTCGTGCTTCGATATCGCTCATGAACTCCTCCAGGAGAGGTTTGCAGAAAACAGCCCGACATTCTACGGGCTCTAGAGTTACATCCCTAGACGGGTCCGGGATGAGGCTTGGGAGCGGCCCTCAGGCCATGTACATGCCGCCGTTGACGTGCAGCTCGGTGCCCGTGATGTAGGCAGCACCCGGCGAGGCCAGGAAGGCGACGGCCGCGGCGATTTCCTCGGGCGCGCCGAGGCGGCCCAGCGGGATCTGGCCCAGCAGCGCGGCCTTCTGGGCCTCGGGCAGGACCTCGGTCATGTCGGTGGCGATGAAGCCCGGCGCGACGCAGTTGACGGTGATGCCGCGGCTGCCCAGTTCTCGCGCCAGCGAGCGCGTCAGGCCGGCCACGCCGGCCTTGGCGGCGGCGTAGTTGGCCTGGCCGGCATTGCCGGAGGCGCCGACGACGGACGTGATGTTGATGATGCGGCCGCAGCGCTGCTTCATCATCGGCTTGGTGACGGCGCGGGCGAGGCGGAACACGGCCTTGAGGTTGGTGTCCAGCACGGCGTCCCAGTCCTCGTCCTTCATGCGCATGGACAGCGTGTCGCGCGTGATGCCGGCGTTGTTGACGAGCACGTCCAGCCGGCCGTCCTTGGCGACGATGTCGTCCACGGCGGCCTGCGATGCGGCGGCGTCGGTCACGTTCAACGCGATGCCGCGGCCGCCGTGGGCGGCGAGTGCTTCGGTGATGGCGGCAGCGCCGGATTCGGTCGTGGCCGTGCCGATGACGCGCCAGCCGGCCTGGGCCAGGTGCAGAGCGATGGCGCGGCCGATGCCGCGGCTGGCGCCGGTGACGAGGGCAACGCCCAGGGATGCGGATTCAGTCATTTCAGCCGCCTCCCAGCAGCGCACGGGCCTCGGCCAGCGAGGCGGGGTCGAAGACGCAGGCGGCCTGCAGCTCGCCATCGATGCGTTTGGCCATGCCGGTCAGCACCTTGCCGGGGCCGGCTTCGATGAGGTGGTTCACGCCGCGGGCCTTCAACGCCTGCACGACCTCGACCCAGCGCACCGGGCCGAAGGCCTGGCGGTAGAGCGCGTCGCGCAGTGCGTCGACGTTGTCCGTCACGGCCACGTCGATGTTGTTGATGACCGGGAAGGCGGCAGCCGCGAACTGCACGGTCGCGAGCTTTTCCTTCAGGCGCTCGGCGGCCGGCTTCATCAGGCTGGAGTGGAAAGGCGCGGACACCGGCAGCGGCAGCGCACGCTTGGCGCCAGCGGCCTTCAGGATCTCGGCGGCCTTCTCGGCGCCGGCCTTGCTGCCGGCGATGACCGTCTGCTTGGGGTCGTTGAAGTTGACTGCCTCGATGGCCTCGGCGGTCTCGGCGGCAGCCTGCGCGCAGCCGGCGCGCACGGCCTCGCCGTCCAGGCCCAGGATGGCGTACATCGCGCCGGCACCGACCGGCACGGCTTCCTGCATGGCCTGGGCGCGGAATCGCACCAGCGGCAGCGCATCGGCCAGGCTCAGCGCGCCGGCGGCGACCAGTGCCGTGTACTCGCCCAGCGAATGGCCGGCTGCGGCGACAGGCACGGCGCCGGTCTCGGCGACGAAGGCGCGCCAGGCAGCGATGCCGGCCGTCAGCATGACGGGCTGGGTGTTGGTCGTCAGGTCCAGCTGCTCTTTCGGGCCGGCATGGATCAGCACGCCGACATCCTCGCCGAGGGCGGCGGAAGCTTCTTCGAGCGTACGGCGGACTTCCGGATGGTCGCCCCAGGCGTCGAGCATGCCGACGGCCTGCGAGCCTTGTCCGGGGAAGACAACGGCAAAGGGTGCAGTCATAGAGATTTCAGTAGTTCAGAAGGGCCGCGCCCCAGGTGAAGCCGCCGCCGACGCCTTCCAGCATCACGGTGTCGCCACGCTGGACGCGCCCGCTGCGCACCGCGACGTCGAGCGCCAGCGGCACCGAGGCTGCCGACGTGTTGCCATGCTCGTCGACGGTGACGATGAGCTTGTCCAGCGGCATGCGCAGCTTCTTGGCCGTGCCCTGCATGATGCGGATATTGGCCTGGTGGGGAATGAGCCAGTCGATGTCGGCATCCGTCATGCCGGCCTTGTCGAGCACCGAACGCGCCACCTTCTCGAGCACGCCCACGGCCACCTTGAAGACGGCCTGGCCATCCATCCTCAGCAGCGGCGAACCCAGCACCTGGCCGCCGGACACCGTGCCGGGCGTGCACAGGATGTCGCTGTGGCGCGCGTCGGCATGCAGCTCGGTGGCGAGGATGCCCGGCGTGTCGCTCGCCCCCAGCACGACGGCGCCGGCACCGTCGCCGAACAGCACGCAGGTCGTGCGGTCCTTGAAGTCGAGGATGCGCGAGAACACCTCGGCGCCAACGACGAGCGCCTTGGTGGCAGTGCCGCTCTTGATCATCGAATCGGCCACGCTGAGCGCGTAGACGAAGCCCGAGCAGACGGCCTGCACGTCGAAGGCGGCGCCGCCGAACGCGCCCAGCTTCTTCTGCAGCAGGCAGGCGGTGGACGGGAACACCATGTCGGGCGTGGACGTCGCGACGATGATGAGGTCGAGCTCCCCGGCCTCGATGCCGGCGGCTTCGAGCGCCGCCTGCGCGGCCGGGAAGGCCAGGTCGCTGGCGCCCTGGTCGGGTGCTGCGAAGTGGCGCGCGCGGATGCCCGTGCGCTCGACGATCCACTCGTCGGAGGTCTCGATGCCGTCCGCCGCGAGGCGCACCGCGAGATCCTGGTTGGTCAGCCGGTTGGCCGGCAGGTAGCTGCCGGTGCCGAGGATGCGGGAATATCGGGAAATGGTGTTGGCAGAAGGGCTCATGCAGCCTGGGCGGCCGGCGCCGCCTTGTCTCCAGCATCGGCTGCCCCTGCGCCCGTTGAGGCCTGCAGCGTGGCGACGATGCGGTCGTGGACCCGGTCAAGCAGCCGGTTGCGAGCGGCATCATAAGCGCGCGCCAGCGCCTGCTCGAACGCGAAGGCATCGGCCGAGCCGTGGCTCTTGAAGACCAGGCCACGCAGGCCCAGCAGCGCGGCACCGTTGAAGCGGCGGTGGTCGACGCGATGCTTGAAGCGATTCAGCACCGGCCTGGCCAGCAGCCCGCCCAGCAGGCTCAGCCAGTCGCGCGTGAATTCGGCCTTGATGAAGCCGCCCATCATGCCCGCCAGCCCCTCAGAGGCCTTGAGCATGACGTTGCCAACGAAGCCGTCGCAGACGACGATGTCCGTCGTGCCCTTGAAGATGTCGTTGCCCTCGACGTTGCCGTAGAAGTTCAGCCGGCCGGCATCACCCGCGGCGCGCAGCAATTCGCCGGCTTGCTTGATGATCTCGCTGCCCTTGATGGCCTCCTCGCCGATGTTGAGCAGGCCCACGCTGGGCTCCTCGATGCCGTCCACGGCGGACACCAGCGCACTGCCCAGCACGGCGAACTGCAGCAGGTTCTCGGCGGACGAGTCGACGTTGGCGCCCAGGTCCAGCACGGTCGTGAAGCGGCCGGCGGCGTTGGGCATCACGGCAGCGATGGCCGGGCGGTCGATGCCGGCCACGGTCTTCAGCAGCACCTTGGCCATGGCCATCAGCGCGCCGGTGTTGCCCGCCGACACGCAGGCATGCGCCTGGGCCGGCTCGCCATCACGCCCCTCCTTCAGCTGCTGGATGGCGACGCGCATGGACGAGTCGCGCTTGCGGCGCAGCGCCACCTCGATGGAGTCGTCCATCGTGACGACCTCGCTGGCCTCGACGACGCGGCAGCGCGGCCAGGCCACGGCCGCCTTCAGCGCCTCGGGCTGGCCGACGAGGACGAGCTCGGCCGTGGGGTGCTTGTCGAGGAAGGCACGACAGGCCGGCAGCGTGACCGACGGACCGTGGTCGCCGCCCATGCAGTCGACGACAAGGCGGACGGGATCGGGCAGGGGCGCGTGGGTCATCGAGACAGAAGCAGTTCAGAAATGACCAAACCCGGCACAGCGCTGAGCGCAGGCCGGGTCGGCAGATTCATCGATGGTGCAGCGCCGCGCAAGGCGGCGCGCAGCAGCATCAGGCCGCGTCGGCCTTGCTCTTCAGCACCTTGCGGCCACGGTAGAAACCGGTGGGGCTGATGTGGTGACGCAGGTGCACTTCGCCCGTCGTCGGCTCGATGGCCGTGCCCGGCGTGACCAGGGCGTTGTGGGAACGGTGCATGCCGCGCTTGGAAGGCGACTTCTTGTTTTGCTGAACGGCCATGAAATTCTCCGAATTCTGCGCGGTGCGGTGCGGGGTTTGGGGTTGCGACCCCATGGAGTGAGGCAAACGCTCGAACTCCAGGCCGCAGAAAAGCCCATGAGTGTAGCAGCGAATGCGCAGGCCGCCAAGCCACCCGGTTGATGTCGTCCGGCAAGACTGCGCCGCCCATGGCGTCAGGCGCTGCCGCCGCGCTTCAGGGCCGCCAGCGAGGCGAAGGGGTTGGGTCGCTCGGCCTCCTCCTCTTCGACGGCCGATTCGTCGTCCGCGTGGGCCAGCGGCTCAGGGCAGTCCTCGTGGCGCGGCACCAGCGGCAGGGCCAGCAGCAATTCGTCCTCGATGAGCTCGCGAGCGTCCAGGTGGCGCGGCAGAGCCAGCACGTCGTCGTCGCTGTCGACGTCCAGCGCCGCAGCCTCCGCCTCGGTGTCGACGAAGCGGATCCAGCGGCCGATGTCGACGGCCTCCTCGACAGGCTTCAGGCAGCGCTGGCAGGTCAGCGAGACCCGCGCCGCGGCCGCCAGATGCAGCCAGGTCTGGGCCTTGCCGCCCTTGGGCTGGCGGATCTCGCCATGCAGATGCCAGCTGATGGCCGGCCAGCCGCTGGCCGGCGCCTCGGCCGCGGCCGAATCCGCCAGTCTCTCCAGCGAGACTGCGGGCCACTCTCCTTCGAGGCTGGCGCCGTCTCGGGCAAAGGCGGCGAGGTCGAGCTTCTCGGCAACGAAGGCGCGTGATTTCATGGCGTCGATTTTAGGCGGGGGACAATGCCGCCATGCCCGCCTTGATCCTCGCCTCGACGTCGCGCTATCGACAGGAATTGCTGAGCCGCCTGCGGCTACCCTTCGAGGCCATCGCGCCCGACGTCGACGAGACAGCCCTGCCGGGAGAAACACCCGCCGCGCTGGCCGAAAGGTTGGCGCTGGCCAAGGCCCGCGCGGTGGCGGCGAGGCACCCCGGCGCGGTTGTCATCGGCTCCGACCAGGTCGCCGATCTGGAGGGCGAGGCCATCGGCAAGCCAGGCACTCACGCCAATGCCGTTGCGCAGCTGAAGCGCATGAGCGGCCGCGAGGTCGTCTTCCGGACCGCCGTGGCCGTCGTTGCGCCGGGCCTCGCCGCCATCGAGCGTGCCGAGGTGCGCGTGCGCCTGCGCGAACTGACCGACGCGGCCATCGAGGCCTATCTGCGCGCCGATGAACCCTATGACTGCGCCGGCAGCGCCAAGGTCGAGAGCTTGGGGCTAGCGCTGCTGGAGGCCGTCGAGTCCGACGACCCGACGGCGCTGATCGGCCTGCCGCTGATCCGCACCTGCGCGCTGCTGCGCCGCGCCGGGCTGGAGCCGCTGGCATGAAGCCCGGGAAACTGATCCTGATGCCCAACACGCTGGACTTCGGCGTCGACGGCACGCTGGACCTGCGCGAAGTGCTGCCCCAGCGCGTCATCGAGCGGGCCGCGCGGCTCACGCACTGGGCGGCAGAGAACGCGAGGACGACGCGGGCGCTACTGAAGCGCGTCGATGCCATCGCGCCGCTGGCGCAGCCGCTGCAGGCACTGCAGATCGCCGAACTGCCGCGCCCGCCCAAGGGCAGCAAGCCATCCAGCGATGACACGGCAGCCTGGCGCGCGCTGCTGGCGCCCGTGCTTGCAGGGCATGACGTCGGCCTGATCTCCGAGGCTGGCCTGCCGGCCGTCGCCGACCCGGGCGCCAGGCTGGTCGCGCTGGCCCACGAGGCCGGCGTCGAAGTCGTGCCGCTGTCCGGCCCCAGCTCGCTGCTGCTCGCGCTGGCAGCCAGCGGCCTGAACGGCCAGAGCTTCGCCTTCGTCGGCTATCTGCCCGTCGACGCAGCCGCACGCACGGCCCGCATCCGCGAGCTGGAGGTGCTGTCGGCCAAGGGGCAGCAGACCCAGTTGCTGATCGAGACGCCCTACCGCAACGAGGCGCTGCGCCAGGCGCTGTTGGCTGCGCTGAAACCCGGTACTCGGCTGTCGGTGAGCGTGGGCCTGACGCTGCCGGGCGGCTGGACTCAGACCGCGACGGTGGCCGACTGGCGCGCCAATCGCGTCCCCCTGCCCGACCGCATCCCTGCGGTCTACGCAATCCTGGCTTAGTTAAGACTCGGCCGGCGCCGGCTTCTTGGCGCCGAACAGTGCGGCGACCTGCTTCTTGGGCTTGATGTAGCTGGACAGGCCCTTGCTGACCGGCGCGGCCGCCTTGGCCTTCTCCCAGGCCGGCGCTTCGCCGCTGTTGCTGGCCTCGTAGGGCTTGTCGAAGAACGGGTCCTTGGGCGGCGCGGGCGGGCGGAAGGCGGCTCGCGGGGCGGGCCGGCTGGCGCTGCTCTCGTCCTCATCCGGACGGCGGCGCTCGCGTTCGCGCTCGAAACGCGGCGGACGGCTGTCCTGCAGCTCGAAGGCGTCGAGGTCGATCTTGCGCTTGATGAGCTTCTCGATGTCGGCCACGAGGCGAGCATCGGACTTGGTGACCAGCGTGACCGCCAGGCCCGAAGCGCCGGCACGCCCCGTGCGGCCGATGCGGTGCACATAGTCCTCGGCGTTGAAGGGCACGTCGAAGTTGAAGACCGCCGGCAGATCGGCGATGTCCAGGCCCCGGGCCGCCACGTCGGTGGCGACCAACAGGTCGACCTCGCCGCGCTTGAACGCGTCCAGCGACTTCAGGCGCTCGTCCTGCGACTTGTCGCCATGCAGGGCCGCCGTGCGCAGGCCGTCGCGCTCAAACGCACGAGCCAGGCGGGCGACGCCCAGCTTGGAGTTGCCAAACACGATGGCCTGACGGATCGATCGCTCCTTCAGGATCTGCTTGATGATGGCCCGCTTGTCGTCGTCGGTCGCGGAGATGAAACGCTGCTCGACCGTCGATGCCGTCTGGTTGGGCCGCGCGGTCTCGACGAGGATGGGGTCCTGCAGATAGCTCTGGGCCAGCCGCTTGATCTCGGGCGAGAAGGTCGCCGAGAACAGCAATGTCTGGCGCGCCTTGGGCAGGAAGCTGAGGATGCGCTGCAGGTCCGGCAGGAAGCCGATGTCCAGCATGCGGTCGGCCTCGTCGAGCACGACGTACTCGACCTGGTTCAGCACGCAGTTCTTGGCCTCGATGTGGTCCAGCAGCCGGCCGGGCGTGGCGATCAGCACCTCGACGCCGGCCTTCAGCGCGGCCGTCTGTGGCTTCATATCCACGCCGCCGAACACGACGACCGAGCGCAGATGGGTGTGCTTGGCGTACTTCTTGACGTTCTCGGCGACCTGGTCGGCCAGCTCACGCGTCGGCGCCAGCACCAGCGCCCTCACTGGGTGGCGGGCCGGCGACACGCTCGGGTTCTCGTGCTTGAGCATGCGCTGCAGCAGCGGGATCGAGAACGCGGCGGTCTTGCCGGTGCCGGTCTGCGCGGCGCCCATGACGTCGCGCCCTTCCAGCACGATGGGGATCGCCTTGGCCTGGATGGGCGTCATCGTCAGGTAGCCGGAATCGGCGACGGCGCGAAGGAGCTTGGCGTCGAGAGGCAGCGTGTCAAAACGAGCCGGCGGGGCTGGCTCGGCGCCTGCAATGTCGGGCTGGACGGACGGGAAGGCGGTTTCGCTCATAGCCGGCGATTATCGCTGGACGGCCTCAAACGAGTCCTTCATCGCGTAATCACCAGCCACTTCGGCGTCTTGAAGCGGACTATCCGGCGGTAAAGGCCGATGTAAATGACGATGAACAGCAGCATGCAGGCGGCAATCAGCGGGGACGAGTCCCAAAACGCTAACGCCGGTAGCAGTGACGACAGGCAGAGCATCCACAGGTAGGGGGCCGTCATCGAATTCCGGCGCGTCAATGCACGAGCATCCCGCGCGCCGATCGCCCAGCGCATCAGGCGACGGTAGATGAGGGAATGCAGATGGATACCGTCCGGCAGGCCCGGCGAGACGGCGCGGATGACCTGCCGGCGGTAGATGGAGAACAGGGTCTCGAACACCGGATAGATGCACACCATCAGCGGGAACAGAGGAGACACCTCGGGGTTGCGCCCCACCAGCAGGATGCCGATCTCGGCCAGATAGAAGCCAAGGAAGTAGGCGCCACCGTCACCCAGGAAGATCAGGCCCGCGGGGAAGTTCCAGACGAAGAAGCCGAGCGCAGCGCCGACGCCCGCGAGGGCCCACAGGGCCAGCGTCAAGTCGCCGACTTGGTAGGCCACGTAGGCGAACACCAGCAGCATCAGACTCACACACATCGACGACAGGCCGTTGAAGCCGTCGATGATGTTGACCGAATTGGCGACGCCGGCGACGGTGAAGACGGTGACGATCCAGGCGCCCGCCGCTGAAGAAATGATCCAATCCACCCCCGGGATGTCCGTCTTGGTGATCGTGGCGCCCAGCAGCCAACAGCCTAGCACCGCCGAAATCGCAGTCGCTGTTAGCCGCTTGGCCGGCGATACCCGTTTGGTCAGGTCCTCGATCAACCCGGCCAAGAAGGCCGGCAGGCCACAAACCAGCAAAGTGGCGCCGAATTTCCAATCAGGGTGTTTGGAGAGGGCGGCGACGCCGATGCAACAGGCCAGGCCAGTGAACATTCCCGTGCCGCCGATACGGGGAACGGGCGCGGCATGAAACTTCTGCGGGCCGGAAAGGTCGGCATCAGCCGACAGATGCCCGTGGCTGCGCGACGAATGGATAACCAGCAAGGTCACCACGGCCGCCACGAGGAATGAGACCAGGAGATAAACCATCACGCGCAGTGTAATGACGTGCTGCACCGCAGCAGCCCGTTAGCCGCGCACTAGAATCCGCGACCATTTCACGAGACTGCCGGCCACTCACGCGGGCCGTCCATGACATTCACCATGAGGCAATCCTTGCGCTGGCTTCCCCTCTCAGGCCTGCTTGTAGCGGCACTACTGACTGCGACACTCCCTTCTTCTGCCGCGGATTCCGCAGAGAACGAAGCCAACGTGCAAGGCCCGATTAGGCTGGGTACGCCGACGACGCGCGGGGCGCCGCTGGATGACACGCTGCGCGCGGTTGCGGCTGACGACGCGGCCGCGCCATCCCGCCAGGGTGGAGCGGGAGCCAACTCGTCAGGCGAGTTTGAGGCCTATGCGAGCGCGCTGGCTGGCACGACTGTGCAACGCCTGGGTAGCGACTTGATGATTCCCGGCCGCGCCGCGTCGGTTGAAGGCAACCGACAGGTGCCACCCGACTACGTTGTCGGCCTCGGAGACGAGATCCAGTTGACCATCTGGGGCTCCGTCGATGCCGATTTGCGCCTGACCGTGGACCGCGCCGGTCGCATCGTCATCCCTCGCGTCGGCCCTGTAGTCGTCGCCGGAGTGCGTCATGCCGATTTGAATGACCTGTTGAGCCGCCGCGTCGGTCAGGTCTTCAAGAACTTTCAGCTCAGTGCCACGCTTGGCCGACTCCGCAGCATCCGCTACTACGTGACGGGTTTCGTCGGCAAGCCTGGCGCCTACAGCGTCAGCAGCCTGGCGACCGTCATGACCGGCCTGATGCAGGCCGGCGGGCCGTCTACGGCGGGCAGCTTCCGCAACATTGAGTTGCGCCGCAACGGCCAGGTCGTCGGGCGCTTCGACCTGTACGACCTGCTGGTGCGTGGCGACAAAAAGGGCGACCTGCCGCTACAGGGTGACGACGTGCTCTACGTCGGCCCCATCGGATCGCAAGTTGCGCTGATTGGCAGCGTTAATCGCCCAGCCATCGTGGAGCTCAAAGGCAGCGAGACCATCAACGATGCCCTCGCCTACGTCGGCGGGCTTTCAACTGTGGCCGATACGCGCCGCGTGGCCATCGAACGCCTCAGCGAGCGCAACGACCGTCGCGTCGTGGAGTTGCCCCTGCCTCAAGAAGGCAGCCAGCGCCTGAACAATGGCGACGTGGTGCGCGCCTTCAACAGCGTGGCAGCAGTGCTGCCGCAGGCCAAGCAGTACAAGCGCATCCGCGTCGAAGGCGAAGTCACGCGCCCGGGGGACTACGTGCTGCCGCCGACGAGTACGTTGGTAGACGCCGTGCAAGCCGCAGGTGGCCTGACGCGTGATGCCTACCTATTTGGCACCGACCTGTCTCGGGAGAGCGTGCGCAAGCTCCAGGACGCCCAGTACGACCGGGCGCTGCGGGACCTGGAAACCGACTTCACTCGCAACACCTCGACGCAGAAGGTCAGCAACGCTGAAGACGCCGCAGCAGCGGTGCAAAAGCAGGCCGGCACGACGCGACTCATCGAGCGCCTCCGCGCCGTACGCCCCACCGGACGTGTAGTGTTGGATCTCACCGATGGCTCTCGCGAGCTGCCCTCTCTTCCCATTGAAGACGGCGACCGGCTCTACATTCCGGCCCGCGCCAACACCGTGGGCGTCTTCGGCAGCGTGTTCAACGGCGGCAGCTATCTGCTCAAGTCGGGCAACTCGGTCGACGACATCGTCCGCCTGGCTGGCGGCCCGACGCGCGGCGCCGACCCCGGCAGCATGTTCGTGCTGCGCGCCAATGGCAGCGTCGTGAGCGCCCGCCAGTCGAGCAGTGGCTGGCTGAGCACCACCAACGGCGTGCTGCAACTCGCGGCCCTTCCAGGCGACACCGTCTTCGTGCCGGAGGAATTGAACAAGACCACCTTTGTCCAGGAGGCGAAGGAATGGACGCAGATCCTCTATCAGTTCGGCCTGGGTGCGGCTGCTCTCAAGACGATCAAGAACTGATATGCAGATGCTCCCGGCCGAACATCCAAAGACATCCATTGACGACCTCAATCTCGTCGATCTCGTACGCATGGTCACCCAGCGGTGGCGCTTCTTGCTCGGCGGCTCGCTGCTGGCCGGGGCGGCGGCCTTCGGACTGTCGTATCTGATGACGCCCCAGTTCACCGCAAAGACGACCTTCCTACCCCCACAGGGCAACGGCAGTTCCGCCCTGACTGCGGCGTTGTCATCGCTGGGTCCGCTTGCCAGCCTCGGCGGCGGCGCGGGCGGCGGCAAGAGCGCCGAAACCTATGTGGCCCTGCTGCGCAGCCGCACGCTCGGCGACCACCTTATTCAGCACCACAAGCTCAAGGAGCTCTACGACGCCCGGTTTGATTTCGAAGCGTTCGAAGCGCTGAAGAGCCGCACTCGGATCGAATACAGCCGGCGTGACGGCGTCGTCAGCCTTGAGTTCGATGACATCGATCCGGCGCGGGCGGCCCTGATCGCCAACGACTACGTCAACGAGTTGAAGCTGATGACCAGTTCGATGGACCTGTCCGAGGTCCAGCGTCGGCGAACGTTCTTCGAGAGGCAGCTGAAACAGGCCCAGCAGAAGTTGACCGACGCCCAGACGGCGCTGCAAGGCACCGGCTTCGATTCGAGCGCGCTGCGCACTGAGCCACGCGCTGCCGCCGAAGAATATGGTCGCGTCAAGGCGCAGCTGACGACCACCGAGGTAGCGCTGGACGCCGCGCGCAGCCGCCTCGCCGACAACTCTACGGAAGTAAAGAGTCTGGCAGCGACTGCCACCGCGTTGCGTCGCCAATTGCAGGTACTGGAGCAGAAAAGCGACCCGACGCGCAATCAGGACTACGTCAGCCGCTACCGCGAATTCAAGTACCAAGAAGCGTTGTATGAACAGCTTGCGAAACAGTTCGAAGCCGCGCGACTGGAGGAAAGCCGCGAAGACAACTCTATTCAGGTGATCGACCCGGCCCTCGTGCCTGAGTGGAAAAGCAAGCCCAAGCGCGCCAGCATCGGGCTGGCTGCGGCTTTGATCACGACGGTCTTGCTCAGCGCAACGATCATCGGACGACAGTTGCGCCGGCTCGGACGCCCGTCACCAACTGCTTGAACGACCGCGCACTCCGACAATATCGAGTCGCCATTCCGGGCGCCTTGCTGCAAAGGGGTGCTAGACTTCGTGTTCAATGCCTGAACACACGCGTCTTCCAGTCAACCTGTCCGAATCAGGGACTCAGCATCAGGATGATGCCCGGCTGATGGTGCTGCGTCTTCTGGAGCAGGAGCCGAACTTGTCTCAACGAGCACTGGCTGCGCGACTTGGCATCAGTCTTGGCAAGACTCACTACTTGCTGCAGGCCCTACTGAACAAGGGCCTTCTGAAAATCCGCAACTTCGAGCGGAGCGACAGCAAACTCGCCTACAGCTACCTGCTGACACCCGCCGGAATGCTCGAAAAAGGCCGCATGACCCGAGACTTCCTCCGTCGCAAGGAGGAGGAATTCCAATCACTGCGCATGGTGATCGATCAGCTTCAACGCGAACTTCACGACGCCAGCGCGCATGCCGCTTCACCCCAATCTGATCGCGACATTCGCCAATCATGAAACGTGTCCTTGTCACCGGCGCCGATGGCTTCATCGGCTCCCACCTCGTTGAACTGCTGGTCCGCGAAGGCCTGGAGGTCAAGGCGCTAAGCCAATACAACTCCTTCAACTATTGGGGTTGGCTGGACGACATCGAATGCGCGAAGGATGTCCAAATCGTCAGCGGTGATGTGCGTGATCCGCACTTTTGCCGCAAGGTCACTCAAGGTGTGGACACGGTGTTTCACCTTGCCGCGCTCATCGCGATCCCGTACTCGTACGTGGCGCCGGATAGCTATGTCGACACTAACGTCAAGGGCACGCTGAACATCTGCCAGGCCGCGCTGGACAACGGCGTACAGCGGGTGGTGCACACGTCGACCAGTGAAGTCTATGGCACCGCCCGCTATGTGCCCATCGACGAAAAGCATCCGCTTCAACCGCAGTCGCCGTACAGCGCATCGAAGATCGGCGCCGATGCAATGGCGATGAGTTATTTCAATGCCTTCAACCTGCCGCTGACGATCGCCCGACCGTTCAACACCTATGGCCCGCGCCAATCCGCACGGGCCGTGATCCCAACGATCATCACCCAGATCGCCTCGGGCATGAAGCAGATCAAGCTCGGTGATACCACGCCCACGCGCGACTTCAACTACGTTGCTGATACCTGCCGCGGCTTCATCGAGCTGGCTCGCTGCGAACAGGCAATCGGCGAGACGGTCAACATCGGCTCCAACTCCGAGATCTCGGTCGGCGACACGCTGAACCTGATCAAGGAGCTGATGGGCAGTGATGTCGAGTTCATCACTGACGACCAGCGCATCCGCCCGGAGAAGTCGGAGGTGTTCCGCCTGTGGTGCGACAACACGCGAATCCGCGGCCTGACGGGCTTCGAGCCGCGCCACGACATCCGCGACGGCCTACGACGCACTATTGACTGGATGACGCGGCCGGCCAACTTGGCGAAGTACAAGGCTCACATCTACAACGTCTGAGGTCCGCGATGTTCGACCGCCTCGTCAGCTTCATCCGCGACCAGTACGCTACCAACGAGTTCATCCCGCTGCACGCGCCGATGTTCAGCGGTCGAGAGCGCGAACTGGTGCTGGACACGATCGATTCGACTTTCGTGTCCAGCGTGGGCGCCTATGTGGACCGGTTCGAGCGAGACACCGCGAAGTTCTGCGGCAGCCCACGCGCCGTGGCGGTGATGAACGGCACGGCCGCGCTGCACATCTCGTTGGTGCTGGCGGGCGTCGAGCGCGACGATCTAGTGGCGACGCAGTCGCTAACCTTCGTCGCGACCTGCAATGCCATCGCGTACTGCGGCGCGCAGCCGCTGTTCGTCGACGTAGACCGCCGCACGATGGGCCTTTCGCCGGCTGCGCTGGAAGCCTGGCTGCAGGAACATGCGTTGATTGATGATGCGGGTGACTGCCGCACGCGCGAAGGGCACCGCCGCATCCGCGCCTGCGTGCCGATGCATACCTTCGGCCATCCGGTGGACCTGGACGCGCTGGTCGGGGTCTGCGCGCGCTGGCATCTTGTGCTGATCGAGGACGCGGCCGAGTCGCTGGGCAGCTACTACAAGGGCCGCCATACCGGCACTTTCGGCCGCACCGGCGTGCTGAGCTTCAACGGCAACAAGATTCTGACCACCGGCGGCGGCGGCATGGTGCTGGCGGACGAGGAACTCGGCCAGCGCGCCAAGCATCTGACCACGACCGCCAAGATTCCGCATCCCTACGAGTTCTTCCATGACGAGGTCGGCTACAACTACCGAATGCCGAACCTGAACGCGGCCCTGGGTTGCGCGCAGCTGGAGCAGCTGCCCACCTTCCTGGTGTCCAAGCGCGAGCTGGCGCAGCGCTACATTGCGTTCTTCAAGGGTTCCGACCTGCGGCCCATCGTCGAGCCCGAGCATTGCCGCTCCAACTACTGGCTAAACGGCGTGATCTGCGAGACGCCGGCACAGCGTGACGCGCTGCTGAAGGCAACAAACGATGCTGGCGTGATGACGCGTCCGATCTGGGCGCTGATGACGCGCTTACCAGCCCATGTCAACACGTTGGCCGGCCCTCAGGACAACGCCGAATGGCTCGAAGCCCGCGTCGTGAACCTTCCTAGCAGCGTGACGCCTGGCTGACGCGCTCCTCGGCGCCCCTTCTTTCAATCACTTCCAGCTCAACCGGAGCCAGTTCGGATTCGACATGGACCAGACCCTCGTCATCGCCGAAATCGGCGTCAACCACAACGGCGACATTGGCCTCGCGAAAGAAATGATCGCCGCAGCCAAGGAGACCGGCGTCGACGTCGTGAAGTTCCAGACCTACAAGGCCGAGGAAGTCATGACCGACGAGACGCCCCTGGCCGGCTACATGAAAGATGGGGACAAGAACTTCCTCGAGCTGGCGCGCCGCCTAGAGCTCTCCTTCGACGAGACCCTGACACTGCAGGCCTACGCGAACGAACTGGGCGTGGAGTTCCTCTCCTCCCCTTTCGATGTTCCGTCTACCGAGTTCCTAGGCACCATCGGCATGCGCCGCATGAAGATCCCGTCGGGCGAGACGGTGAACCCCTTCCTGTTGCGTGCCGCCGCGGCGACCAAGCTGCCGCTGATCGTGTCGACCGGCATGGCGACCCTGGAAGAGGTCCGCCGCTCGCTCGCCTTCCTGGAACGCCATCAGAGCGGCCCCGTCACTGTGCTGCATTGCACGACGCAGTATCCTGCGGAACCCCAGCTCTCCAACCTGCGCGCGATGGCCACGATGGCGCGCGAGTTCGGCCTGCCGGTCGGCTACTCCGACCACACGCCGGGCATCGAGATCTCGCTGGCGGCCGTGGCGCTGGGCGCGACCGTCATCGAGAAGCACTTCACGCTGGACAAGAAGCTGCCTGGCCCGGACCAAGCCGCCTCCCTGGAGCCACAGGAGCTGCGCGCGCTGGTTGACGGCATCCGCAACATCAACTCGGCGCTGGGTCATGGCGAGAAGCGACCCTGGCCCATCGAGCTTGAGGTTGCCAAGGTGGCGCGGAAGTCCGTCGTCGCCGCGCGCGCGATGCCCGCGGGCCATGTGATCGAGGACGCGGACCTGACCGCCAAGCGGCCTGGCACTGGCATTCCCGCGATGGAAGTCGACCAAGTCATCGGCCGCAAGCTTGCGCGTGACGTCGCCAAGAACGCGCTGATGCGCTGGACGGATCTGGCCTGACCGGCCCGCAGGTCCCGGCCGCCACGCCGCCTTCGACACACGACCATGCCCGCCCCGATCACGCTCGCCTCGCTCACCGTCGCGCGGTCCGACTTCGGCCGCATGCAGTCTCTGTACGGCGTCCTGCACGCGTCGGACCGCTACCGGCTGCTGCTTGCCGCGGGAGCAGGACATCATGACGAGCGGCTGGGCCGCACGCTGAGCGATGTCGAGCGCAGCGGCCTGCCGCTGGACTGCGTGCTGCCCGCCGTCGACGGCGGCGCGGCCGCGCAGAGTGCTGCGGTGCTGGCCGGCGTGGCCGAATGGCTGGAGCGCCGCCGCCCGGACGCGCTGCTGATCCTGGGCGATCGCTACGAGATGCTCGCCGGCGCGCAGGCCGCGATGCTTGCGCGCGTGCCGGTCATCCACATCGGCGGCGGCCACCTAACGCTTGGCGCGATGGACGAGCGTGTGCGCCATGCGCTGTCCAAGCTCGGCGCGCTGCACCTGGTCGCATCCCCAGGCTGCGGCGCTCGCGTGATGGCGCTGCACGAAGACCCCGCCGCCATACACGTCATCGGCGCGCCCGAACTCGACGCGCTGGTAAGCACACCTGTGACCGCGCGCGAGGCATTCTGCGCCGAGGTCGGCCTGGACCCGGCGCGCGCCTTCCTGCTGGTGACGCTGCACCCTGAGACCAACGTGGACGATGCGGCCAACGCCCGCTTCGCACAGGCCGCGGAGCAGGCGCTGGCGACGGCGGCACCGCAGATCCTGATCACCGCACCCTGCGCCGATCCCGGCAACGCGCCCTTCCTGGCGCTCTGCGAGCGTCTGCCGCACCGCCGCGAAGGTGTCCGCTACTTCCCCAACCTGGGCTTGCGCCGCTACGTGGCCGCCCTGCATCACGCGGCGGCCATGGTAGGCAATTCATCGTCCGGCATCATCGAGGCCGCGACGGCCGGCCTGCCGGTACTCAACATTGGCGATCGACAGGCTGGCCGCGACCGCGCGGGCAACGTGCTCGACTGCCCGTTCGACGCCGCGGCGATCGCCGACGCGCTCGACACCGCGCTGTCGCCCGCCTTCCTCGCGAGCAGCCGCGGCGTAACCAATCCCTACGGCGACGGCCGCTTCGCCGCCCAGGCGCTGTCCCTGTTCGACCGCCTGTCCTGGCCCCTGGCCGTCGACAAGCCCTGGCTGGGCTGAGCGCCTGCCGCGACGGAACTTTGCATGAATGTCTTCTTCCTGAATGTTGGACGCCGCTGCGAACTGGTCGAGGCTTTCGCCCGGGTCCTGCCGACGGTGTCTCCCGGCCTGGTCTGGGGCAGCGATCCGAACCCGCTCGCGCCGGCGCTGGCCGTCGTCGACCGTCGGATCGAGTTGCCCACACCCATCGACGGCGAGGTCTTCCTCGATGCGCTGTGCGACTTCCTCGTGCGCGAGCGCATCGACCTGGTGATTCCCACCATCGATCCGGATTTGGTGCGCCTGGACCGTTGGCGGCCGATGCTGGTGAAGCGCGCCCCACGCGCGCGCCTGCTGCTGTCTCCGTCGCGGGTGATCCAGATCGCCCGCGACAAGCGCCTGAGCCGCGACGCCTTCGCTGAGCTGGGCGCCGAAGTGCCGGAGGCGGTTGATCCGGCCGCGCCGGATCTGGACTTCCCGCTGTTCATCAAACCTGCATCCGGATCTGCCTCGGTCGGCGCGGTGCGGGTCAACGATGCCGACGAACTGCGCGCGCGCCTGGCCGACACCGTTGACCCCATGGTCGAGCGTCTGATCGGAGGCGATGAGACCACTGTCGACGTGCTGCTGGATCTGGCAGGGCGTCCCCTGTGCGCGGTGCCGCGTCGCCGGCTGCAGGTGCGCGGAGGCGAGGTGACGCGCGGCATCGTAGAGCGGTCGCCCGAACTCGAGGCCCGCGCGATGGCGATCGCCGCCGGTCTAGGCTGTATCGGCCCGGTGACCGTGCAGTTCCGCAATCCCGCGCCCGGGCGCTGGGTGGCGATGGAGCTCAATGCCCGCATGGGTGGCGGCCTGCCGCTGACCATCGGCGCCGGCGCGGATTGGCCGCGATGGATCCTCCAAATGGCCGCGGGCCGCGAGCCCGCCGTCACAGCCGCAACCGTGCATGACGGCATGGTCATGACGCGCACCGATCGCTCGATCTTCCTGCCGCCGGAGCGGCTGACCGTGCCGCGCGGACTGGACGCGCCGCTGCCGCAGGTGATCGTCTTCGACATGGACGACACGCTGTATCCGGAGGCCGACTTCGTCCGTTCGGGCCACCGTGCCGTGGCGGAGCGCGCTTGGCAGGACCTGGGCGTGGACATCGAACCCGAACTGCGTCGCCGTTTTGCCGCCGGTCAGCGGGGCGATCTGATGAGCACTGTGCTGGCCGATCTTGGGGTGATTACACCGGGTGATGACTACGTCGGTCGCGTGCTCGTGCCAGCCTATCGTGAGCACGTGCCAGTCATTCATCCGTATGTCGAGACTATCCCTGTGCTCACCGAGCTACGTGCACGCGGCCACCGCTTGGCCCTGTTGTCAGACGGCTGGGGCGCGGTACAGCGCCGCAAGCTGGACGCCCTGCGGCTAGCACGATTCTTTGAGGAGATCGTGATCACCGACGAACTTGGCCGCGATGCCTGGAAACCTTCGCCTATCGGCTTCGAACGGATCCTGGACGCCCTGGGCGTAACGAGCGGCGACGCGCTATACGTCTCCGACAACCCGCTAAAGGATTTCGCCGGACCGCACCAACTTGGTATGCGGACCATCCGCATCGTCCGCCCTGGAACCGAGCACGGCGAGGCGCTCGCGCCGACTGCTGAACATCAACCACAAGCCATGGTGCACTCGCTCGCTGAGCTGCTCTTACCTGCTCGCAACTGAACACTTTGTTGAACGTTCGCTATGAATGACTGGGAACTCGCCCTCGTTCCGCCCGGCGCCTCCTTGCGCGAGGCAATGACGGCACTCGACCGCGGCGGCCTGCAGATTGCTGTCGTCGTAGACGAAGACCGTCGCCTGTTGGGCACGATTACAGACGGCGACGTACGCCGTGCGCTGATTCGCCAAGTCGCCCTTGAGGCCTCCGTCTCAGAGGCGATGCAGCGCCAGCCACGCACAGCCCCTGCCGGCTCGACCAAAGAGCGCGTGCTTCAGCTGATGGAGCGTCACCAGGTGTCGCAAATCCCGTTGGTGGACGCCATGGGACGCGTGGTTGGCATCGAGACCCTGCACGGCCTGCTGCACGGCAAGCGCCGCGACAACGCGGTCTTCCTGATGGCCGGCGGCTTCGGCACGCGGCTGCAGCCGCTGACAGACAACTGCCCCAAGCCGCTGCTCAACGTCGGCGACAAGCCTATCCTCGAGATCATCATCGAGAACTTCGTGAAGGCGGGATTCCATCGCTTCTTCATCTCGACGCATTACCTGCCCGAGATGATTCGCGAGTACATCGGCGACGGCAGCCGCTGGGACATCGACGTCCAGTACGTGCACGAGGACGAGCCGCTGGGCACCGGCGGCGCACTGGGGCTGCTGCCCCGCGACGCGATCCGCGAGCCGATGTTCATGATGAACGGCGACCTGCTGACCAACCTCGACTTCAACAAGCTGCTCGACTTCCACGACAGCCATGACGGTGTGGCCACCATGTGCGTGCGCGAGCACGAGCACCGCATCCCCTATGGCGTGATCGAGGGTGACGGCCAACGCATCACCTCGATGGTCGAGAAGCCCACCTACCGCTACTTCATCAATGCCGGCATCTACGTGTTGTCGCCCGAGATGCTGGACGGCGTCGTGCGCGGCGAGCGCATCGACATGCCCACGCTGCTCGAGCAGCGCATGGCTCAGGGCCAGCCGGTCAACATGTTCCCGGTGCACGAATACTGGCTGGACATCGGCCGCATGGAAGACTTCCAGCGCGCGCAGTACGACGTCGGGGGGCTGTTCCATGGCTGATCTGCCGCGCCTGCTCGCGCTCGTGCCCGCCCGCGGCGGCAGCAAGCGGCTGCCGCGCAAGAACGTGCTGCCGCTCGGCGGCCGCCCGCTGATCCAGTGGTCGATCGCGGCGGCGCTCGACAGCGGCGTCTGCGCCGATGTGCTGGTCAGTACGGACGACGAGGAGATCGCAGCGACGGCCCGCGCCGCCAGTGCGATGGTGCCCTGGCTGCGCCCGGCCGAACTGGCGAGCGACACCGCGGGCAGTGCCGGGGTCATCGCGCATGCGCTCGCCTGGTACGAGCAGGTGCACGGCGCCGTCGACGCGGTGCTGCTGCTGCAGCCGACCAGCCCCTTCCGAAGCTCCGAATCGATCCGCGGCGCTGTCCGTGCCTACGCCGACCAGCCCGGGCCGACGCGCCACGCGGTGGTCAGCATGAGCCCCGCGGCCTCGCACCCGGCCTGGACCTTTGCCTGGCAGGACGGCGAGCTGCGCCCCAGCCTCGGCTGGGAGCCGCTGTCGCTGCGCTCGCAGGACCTGCAGCCAGCCTATGCGCTCAACGGCGCGCTCTACGTGATTCCCGCCGAGGATGCACGTGCCGCCCGGGCCATCGTGCGGCCCGGCGTCTTGCCTTTCGTGATGACCGACGCTCGCGAGAGCCTGGACATCGACACCGCTGACGACTGGGCTTTGGCCTCGTACTGGGCCGACTCGTCCGGTACCGGCGCCCGCTGAGCCCGCCCGCCCCTATTTCCACGCCTTACATCGAACGTGCTGCCATGAATCAAAAAGTCGCTCTCATCACCGGCATCACCGGCCAGGACGGTGCCTACCTCGCCGAGTTCCTGCTGGACAAGGGCTACATCGTCCATGGCATCCGTCGCCGGGCCTCGCTGTTCAACACCGACCGCATCGACCATCTGTACCAGGACCCTCACCTGCCCGACACGCGGCTGTTCCTGCATTACGGCGACATGACCGATGCGTCCAGCCTCGTGCGCATCATCCAGCAGGTGCAGCCGGACGAGATCTACAACCTGGCTGCGCAGTCCCACGTGCACGTGAGCTTCGAGGAGCCCGAGTACACGGCCAACTCCGACGCCATCGGCCCGCTGCGTATCCTGGAGGCCATCCGCCTGCTGGGCCTGCAGGGCAAGACCCGCTTCTACCAGGCCAGCACGTCCGAGATGTACGGCCTGGTCCAGGAGATCCCGCAGAAGGAAACCACGCCCTTCTACCCGCGCAGCCCGTATGGTGTCGCCAAGCTCTACGCCTACTGGATCACGGTGAACTACCGCGAGTCCTATGGCATGTACGCCTGCAACGGTATCCTCTTCAACCACGAATCCCCGCTGCGCGGCGAGACCTTCGTGACCCGCAAGATCACCCGCGCGCTGGCCCGCATCAAGCTTGGCCTGCAGAACTGCCTCTACCTGGGCAACATGGACTCGCTGCGCGACTGGGGCCACGCTAAGGACTACGTCGAGGCGCAGTGGCTGATGTTGCAGCAGGACAAGCCCGAGGACTACGTCATCGCCACTGGCGTGCAGTACAGCGTGCGCGACTTCGTGAACGCCGCCGCCAAGGAACTGGAGATCGCGCTGCGCTGGGAAGGCGCCGGCGTGGACGAGAAGGCCTACATGGCCGATGCCGCCGCCCCGGGCGGCGAGCGCGTCATCGTGGCGGTGGACCCGCGCTACTTCCGGCCGGCCGAGGTCGAAACCCTGCTGGGCGATCCCAGCAAGGCCAAGAAGCAGCTGAACTGGTCGCCCAAGATCAGCTTCGAGGAGCTGGTACGCGAGATGACCCGAGAGGACTTGATCAGCGCGCAACGCGACGAATTGGTCAAGGGCCATGGCTACAAGGCGCTGAACGCGCACGAGTGAGGGAGTGCGGCGCGCGTCCGCACCCGCCCCATGGACACCCGACGTCTCCTCTCCTCGAGCGCCCTCTACGGTCTGGCCGACGTGGCCGTGGTCGCCGTCGGCGGCTTCCTGCTGCTGCCGCTGTATACGCGCGCTCTCAGCCAGGCGGAGTTCGGCCATTACGTGGCGGTCCGGGCCAATATCGACATTCTGACCTACGCGCTGCACCTCGGGATTCCCTCTGCCGTGGCGCGGCTGTATTTTGATCGCCGCAAGGGCGGCGAGCAGCACGCGTATATCAGTTCGGTGCTGTGGATGTTCCTGGCCACGCTGGTCCTGCTGTCGGGGATCTCGCTGTTCTGGGGCGGATCGCTATGGACCCTGCTGTCCCCCGCTGTGCCTGTCCAGCCGGCGTTGCCCTTCGCGCTGGCGATCTCTGCCGCCAGCTTCCTGGGCGCGCTGTCCGTGGTCTGGCTCCGTTCCGAAGGCAAGGTGTTCGCCGTGGTCGGCCTGCAACTGGGCGCCTCGGCAATCATGGCCGCGGTGGCGACTGCCGCGCTGCTCCTGGGACAGATGCGGCTCGAGGGCATCCTGCTGGCGCTGCTGGTCAGCGCCCTGGCGCCGGCAACCGCGCTGCCGGCCCTGCTGGGCCGGCGCTTCCGCTGGCGGCCGCGTCGCGCCGACCTGGTCCAGACGCTGAAATTTGCGCTGCCCGTGCTGGCAGGCTACCTGGCCTACTTTGTGCTGAGCCGCTTCAGCACACTGCTGCTGCAACGCCACGTGTCCTCCGAGGAGCTCGGCGTCTTCGGCCTAGCGCAGCAACTGTCGATGATCGTTGCCATGGCCTGCACCTCCTTCGGGGCTGCGCTGCAACCGATGATCTTCGGCAGCGATGCCGCCCATGTGAACGAGGCACTGGCCAAGGCCGGCCGGCTGCTGCTGCTCATGATGACGGCCATGTTCGCCGCGCTGATGCTCTTCGCGCACGAGTTGATCGCCCTCGTGGCGCCGCACGGCTACGGCCGCGGGCTGGACGCGATGACCGTGCTGGCGGTCGGCAATTTCACGCTGGCGGCGACGTTGGTGTCCGAGACGGCCCTCCTCTACCACCACAAGATCAAGACGTCGGTGACGATCAGCATCGCGAGCGCGGTGGCCGCGGCGGGGCTGGGCCTGTGGCTGGTGCCGACGCACCATGTCGCGGGCGGCGCGCTGGCCGTGGCCAGCGGCTTTCTCGTGCGCATGCTGATGAGCCAGTGGGCGGCCTGGCGACTGACAGGCACCTCCCGCTGGCGTCCGGCGCTGGGCGGCACCGCGGCGGCCACCGGCATCGGCTGGGCCGCGCTGCAGATCCAGGCCCTGCCGCTGGCGCCGCCGGCGCTGGTCGGCATCAAGGCCGCGGCGCTGGCGCTCGTCGGCATCTCGCTGTTCCTCTTCCATCGCAAGTCTTCCTAAACAGGATTCCCTTTCGCGCCATGTCCTCCACGTCGTTCCTGCCGGAATCCCTCAAGACCCTGAAGCGCCGCCTCTGGGATGAGCCGACGCTCGCCCAGTGGCTGCGCGACACATGGCGCATGCGCCGCTTCGTGCGGCAGGCGCCGTCCGCGCCGGCGGGCGTCGAGGCGCCGCGCGCGGCCACGATCATCACGCCCTGGTTCGGGTCGTCCGTGCCATGGTTCTCGATGGCGGTCGGTCTGCTGTTGGTCGTCCGAGGCTACCGCGTGACCTTCGTGCTGGACGACCAGCTCTTCGGCGCCGACAGCCGCATCTGGCGCCTGCAGCTGAGCTGCCTGCGCGCGGTGCTGGTGGTCGTCGGCCGCCGGCACCCGGTGCTGCGGCTGAGCGACTTCCGCACCGCCGGCGAGATCGACGCCGGTACCCAAGCCGCCATCGACCGCTTGGCCTACCTGAACGCCGTCTGGGCCCGCAGGGGAGAGACCGGCATCGACACCGAGGCCATGCGGCGATCCGCCGGACAGCTCGTCGATTCGCAGCGGGCGATCACGGCGCTGCTAGACCGACATCCGCAGGACCTGCTCTTCGTGCCCGGCGGCATCTGCGCCACCTCGGGCCTGTGGCTGCGCACCGGCCGGTCGCGCGGTATCCGTGTGTCGACCTACGACTCGGGCGGCTACGGCGTGCTGCTGCTGGCCGCCGACGGCATCGCCTGCCAGTTGCACGACATCCCGCGCGCCTACACCTCGCTGCGCGACGAGACGCAGGCGGCCGACGAACGCCGGCTCGTCATCGGCTTCGCCGAGGAGGAGATCGGCAAGCGCCGCGCGGGCACCGACAAGTTCTCGTCGCAGGTCAAGGACGTCTCGGGCAAGCGGCCCGAGTATGAAGGCGGCGTGCTCATCGCTCTGAACTCGCCGTGGGACTCCGCGGCGCTGGGGCTGCATGCGGTGTTCGAGACCACGCAGGACTGGATCGTCCAGACGGTGCGGCATGTACTGGAGCACTCCGAGGCGCCGGTGCTGGTGCGCCAGCACCCAGTCGAGCGCCTGCCCATCGCCCGCAGCGTAGACGACACGCGCGGGCTGCTGCGCCAACACTTCGGCGACCATCCCCGGCTGCACTTCATCGGCGCCGAGGATCCGGTCAACAGCTACGCCCTGATGGAACAGGTCGCGGCCGTGGTCGTGTATACCTCCACCGTGGGCGTCGAGGCGGTGGCCCATGGCAAGCTGGTCATCACCGAGTCGACGTCCTACTACGCCGACCTCGGCTTCGTACTGAAGGCGACGACGGCCCAGGCCTACTTCGGCTTCCTTGACGACGCCGTCGCCGGCCGGCGCACGGTGACGCCGGCGATGCGCGAGGACGCGCTGTGCTGCTACTACATCACGCAGTGCTGCAACTGGATGCAGACCTCGTTCACCGTGCCCGATTTCCCGGCATGGAGCCGACGGCCATTCGCTGAATTGGCAGCGGACACAACTGTGAGCATGGTAATGACATCGGTGGCTGAGGATATCCCGGTATCGCTACTCAATCACCAACGACGCTGGGTCGAATTGGGGCTCTCAGCCCGTAAGGTCGTCGCCCATGTCTGACCTCCGCGATGCTCAGCCGCGTCATGAACGCTGGCTGTGCCGACTGCGATCCATCCAGGTCCGGCTACACACTTTGCTTCAACGCTGGCGCTTCTCGCAATGGGACTCGACATCGCGCTTGGAATATCCATCAAAGCTGGAGTCACCACACCTCATAAGTGTCGGAAGCCTGGTGCACATCTGCGCCAACGCCTGGCTAAATGCCAAGGACGATCGAGGTGACGGCGCACCGACACTTCATATTGGCGATGGCACCTACATCGGACGTTTCGTGCACATCAATGCTTGGCGTGAAGTGAAATTGGAAGCCCGAGTACTGATCGCAGACCGTGTCTTCATTAGCGACTGCGGGCACCAGTTTGTCGCAGCGGACTTGGCGGTCGCGGACCAGCCGGACCCCTTCCTCGGCGCTGTGCTGCTCAAAGCCGGTTGCTGGATCGGGACGGGTGCCGTGATCCTGCCCGGCGTCACGATCGGCCGGAATGCCGTCGTCGCAGCCAATGCCGTAGTTACCACCGACGTTCCGGACCGCACCGTCGTCGGTGGAGTACCTGCGCGCGTGATTAGGGAACTGGCCCCATGATCATGACGACAGGCCTGCACACGCCCCCAGCCGTACCCATTGCAGGCTGCGTTAGCGGGTCTCGCACACTTCATCATCTGCCCAAAACCATGATCAACGGCAGCGACTCGCCAGAACGACACGCTTTAGCCTGCCCGGTGCGGTCTATTGACCAGCTCTGCAAAGCCCTATCGCGTCAAGCGTCGCTCGTCGGCCCCGCTCAAAGACTGGACGCTGCAAGACGTCAGCGAGAATTCCGTGGGAAGGGCCGCTTATGGATGCCATGGCCTCCCGTGCTCTAAGGGGACTGCATTGGATTGTCGCCTGCAACAGCGTCAGAGCGACCACATCCTTCCCTCTACCACCCAATCCGACTTCTGGCTCATGACCCTTTCCGTGCTGATCACCGGCGGTGCCGGCTTCCTTGGCCAAGCAGTCGCGCGTGAGTACGCGCGACTGGGCTGGGTTGTGACCGGCATCGGCCACGCGAATTGGACCGCAGACGAATCGCGGCAGGCTGGTTATGCGACCTGGCACAGCACCAGCGTCGACCTCGCTGGCCTGTCGCGCATCACCGCGCCGGTCGATGTGGTCGTGCATTGCGCCGCCAACGGATCGGTACCCTACTCGCTTACCCACCCGCTGGATGCGTTCCGCCGCACGGTACAGACAACTGCCGAAGTGCTTGAGTACTGCCGAAGCATGTCCCGGCCGCCCAGGGTGGTGTACCCGTCGAGTGCGGCGGTGTACGGCGCCGCGCCGGACGAGGCGCTGTCGGAATCGTCGCCGTCGAATCCGGTGTCGCCCTACGGCTATCACAAGCGCATGACCGAGGATCTGCTGGCGTCCTACGCCCGGCATGGCGGCCCCCGTGCAGCCATCGTTCGCTTCTTCTCGATTTACGGCCCAGGGCTGGACAAGCAGTTGCTATGGGACGCTTCAAAGAAGCTGACTGCCGGCGAGCCCTCGGTGACCTTCTGGGGAACGGGCGGCGAGACGCGAGACTGGATTCACGTGAGCGACGCGGCGCGGCTGGTTGTGACTGCCGCACAGTTAGACGAACCGTTCACGATCCTCAACGGCGGATCCGGCCAGCGGTCCACGGTGATCGACACCCTGACCCTGCTGCGCGAGCAACTCGGCAGCCCGACCGACATCGAGTTCAATGGCAACGTGCGGGCGGGCGACCCCAGGCACTACCTCGCGGACATGACGCGCGCCTCGGCGCTGGGCTGGGCGCCGCGTGTGGCGCTACGCGAGGGATTCAAGGAATACGCGACGTGGTTCAAGGCAAGACGATGATGCGCGTCGCCTTCTGGTTTGACGCCCCGGTGGCCTACACCGGCGGGCTCAACTACATCGCCAACCTGCTGCATGCGCTGTCCGTGGTCAACCGCGACGACGTGCAACCCTACGTGTTCTTCTCGACCGACGTGCCCGACGAGGTGATCCGCCGTTTCGAGCGCCACGCCACCATCGTCCGTACACCCATCCTGCAGCGCAAGACCCTGCCCTGGCTCGTGCACAAGCTGACATACAAGCTGTTCGGGTCGATGGCGTGGGTCAACGCGCTACTCAAACGGCACCGCATCGACGTCCTATCGCACGCGTGGACGCCCTATCTCGGGCGGCGCCTTTTAAAGGTGATCTCGTGGATACCGGATTTCCAGTATCTGCATCTGCCGGACATGTTTCCTGGCCTGGATGCGGACAAGGAAACCCGGATCAATCGCCAGATCGCCACTCACGCCGATGCCGTGGTCGTCAGCAGCGAGCACGCGCTGGCCGATCTGCTGAGCCTGCTGCCGCGTGAGTCACTGCCGCCCGTCGAGGTACTGCGCTTCGTCTCGCAACCCTTCACCTCGCCCAGCCAAGAGCTCCCCAGCCTGGAACAGGTGCAGGCAAAGTACGGGTTCTCTGGCAAGTTCTTCGTATTGCCCAACCAGTTCTGGGCGCACAAGAACCATGATGTCGTGCTGCGCGCGCTGGCAAAAGCCAAGCAGGCGGGCCTGTCCATGACGGTGCTGATGACCGGCAATACCAAGGACTACCGCCTAGCCGGGTCACCGTACATCGACGGCCTGCGCAGCACCATCAAGGAACTAGACATCGAGGCGGAGGCCCGTATCCTCGGCCTCATCGACTACAACGACCTGCTTGCGCTGATGCGGCATTGCGTGGGCTTCATCAATCCGTCGCGCTTCGAGGGGTGGAGTTCGAGCGTCGAAGAAGCCAAGAGCGTGGGCAAACCCATCCTGATGTCGCGCATTCCAGTCCACGTCGAGCAGGCGCCGCCGCATGGCGCTTATTTCGACTGCGACGACGCCGACACGCTGGCCCAGCAGATGCGGACCTTGTGGGAGCAGCACGACGGCGTCGACCAGGCCGAGCGCGCCCAGGCGGCGCGTGACGACCTGCGTCGTCGCACGGAAGCCTTCGGCCGCCAGTACATGAGCCTGATCAAGCGGCTGGCGGAGACGGCATGACGCAGCGCCTGGCTTCGCCATCGGTCGATGCGCCGGCGCTGCCGCGCCGGCTGATGCTCGCGTTCATGCTGACCACGGTGATCGCGCCCGCCACCATGCTGAACAAGCTGCTGTTCATCGGGCTCATGCTGTGGACCCTGCGCCTGCTCGCACGCCGCCGGGAGCCGCGGCCACACCTGTTCTGGCCGGCCTTCGGCGTGATCGGGATCTTCACGTATGGGCTGCTGATGTGCCTGCCGGCGAGCAATGACAACGCGTTGGCCGTCCAGTTCTTCCTCGCGACATTCGTGCTGCTGCTCATCCACTTCGTCGAGCATTTCCGCCTCAACATGGATCGGGCGGCGGAGATCTGCGGAAAGGCGATGATCGTCGTCACCGTGCTGTATTGGACGCTGGCGCTCAACCTGGAGTGGCCGTACGCGAGCGACATCTTCGCGTGGTTCAACGAGATCAGCATGAGCGCCGCCTCAGAGCGTGATTTCATCGAGGGCGGCGCGACGCTGACGCTGGCGCTGGGCTCGGTGCCTTTCCTGTTCGTGCCCTGGTGCCTTGTCGCCGTGCGGCTGTTCAAGCAGCCACGTCTGGCCGACTTCCTCTGGCTGGTGCTCTACGGCTTGGCGATCGGGCTCAGCGGTGCGCGGGGCATCGTGGTGGTCGCGCTGGCCTTCCTCATCGCGGCCTCGATCTGGCTGACGTCCTTACGCACCCGCGCCCTCATCATCATGGGACTGGTCGCCATCCTGGTGATCGGCGTGCCAGTGCTGCTCACGACGACGACGCTGTTCAGCAGCGAGGAAGTCTCCAATGCCGCCAAGATCGGCCACTTCAACTCCTTCCTCGACGCGCTCGACCTGTCGGGCGCGCTGTTCGGGAACGGGCTGGGCAGCTACTACTTCTCCAGCGGCAAGGGCGTTTCGACAGCGCACACGGAGCTGACGCCCATCGACCTCGCACGCTACTTCGGCATTCCCATGGCGACCGCCTTCTACGGCTTGCTGCTGCTGCCGGTCGGCCGCCTGGGCCGCTACAGCGGCGATCACTTCCTGTTCTGCTTCGCTTTTCTACTATTTCTCGTGCTGTCGGTGACAAATCCGACGCTGGTCAACTCCTACGGCATGTTGGTCGTGGTGTGGTACTGGGCGAAGATGACCGATCCGGGTCGGCCTCCGACGGAGCCGACGGTAGCGGCCACACCGGCGACCACGACGATCCCTTCCGGAGGTCTCACGTGACCGCCGGCGTCTTCGCCGTCGTCGTTGCCTACGGGCCGGATCCGGACGCCCTCGCCGCGTTGTGTGCACGGTTACTCTCTTCGGCCCAGGTGGTCGTCGTCGACAACTCGCCTGTCGAGAAGGCGCCGCAGGCGGTCGCGGGCACGTACTGGCTCTCCATGGGTGGCAACGCCGGCATCGCCGCCGCGCAGAACGCCGGCATCCGTGTCGCATTGGCGCGGGGAGCGGAGGTGCTGGCCTTCTTCGACCAGGACAGCACGCCAGATGAGCAGTTGCTGCCCTCACTGGTCGCCGCGCTGGGACAGCCGCCACGCGGCGTCGCCGCCCCCGTCTGCATCGACATGCGCACCGGCGCCGAGTACCCACCTTACCGCTTCAACCGTTGGGGTTGGGCACGGCCCGCGCCGGCCGCCGGCTTGCCGGCGCCCGTAGAGGCGGACCTCATCATCTCTTCCGGCTCCGTGGCCGCCGCCGAGGTGTTCGCGCGCGCCGGCCTGATGGACGAGGACTTCTTCATCGACTACGTCGATCTGGAATGGTGCATCCGCTGCCGCCAGGCAGGCATTCCTATCCGGGTCGTGCCCTCGGTGACCATGCTTCACGCGATCGGCAACGAGGTGGTCGAGAACGGCCCACTGACGACCTTCGTCCACAGCCCCGCGCGCGGCTATTACCGGCTGCGCAACGCCGTCCTGCTGATCCGCATGCCCCACGTACCTCGCTTGTACGCGCTACACGAGGTCGCGGCCGCGCTGCTCCATCACTTGCTTCAATGGCGCCACAGCCAGGATCGCGGCCAGCACGCGCGATTCGGCTGGCGCGGCCTCATCGATGGCCTGCGCGGCGTCCGTGGAAAATTCGAACCGACATGAGCGAAACAAAAATCCCGGCGGGAGCGGCGGCATGACGGTCAGTGTCTGCATGGCCACCTACAACGGCGAGCGCTACCTTCCCGAGCAAGTGGCGACCATCCTCGCCCAACTGGGTCCGGCCGATGAACTCGTCGTCGTCGACGATGCGTCCAGCGACGGCACCGTGGCCTATCTGGAAGGTCTCGGCGATCCGCGCATCCGAGTGCATCGCAACACTGCCAACCTCGGCCACGTGCAGAGCTTCGCCAAGGTCATCGGCCTGGCACGCAGTCCCTTCATCCTGATGGCCGATCAGGACGACCTATGGATCGATGGCCGCCTCGCCGCGATGCGCGACGCGCTCGCCAGCGGTCCGGCGCTGGTGTCGACCAACAGCGAGTTCATAGACGGCGAGGGCCGGCCGATAGCGGCGTTGCACGCCGATCTGATCGAGGCGGACTCCGGCCGCCATGTAGCCAACATCGCACGCATCTTCACTGGCCGGGCCTTCTACGACGGCTGCGCCATGGGCCTCCGCGAGGAACTGCGCCTCCTCATCCTGCCTATCCCGCACTACGTTGAATCACACGACCTCTGGATCGCCATGGCCGCCAACGCGGCGGGTTCCAATGTCCATCTGGCGCGCCGAACGCTGCGCCGCCGCGTGCACGGCAGCAACGCCAGCGTCGTCTCGCGTCCCCTAGGGCAGAAGCTCAGGAGCCGCGCCATCTTCTTCCTGTCCCTACTGCACATCGGACAGCGCCTGCTCACGCGGCGCCCGCGCCTGCGCCGCTAAGCCCGCGCGCGCCACTCGATATCACCACTGCCACCATGCCAACCTCGACCCGTCCGTATCAAATCTGCAGCCGCTGCATCATGGACACGTCGGACCCTCATATTCGGTTCGACCTGCAAGGCCTCTGCGACTATTGCAACAACTTTGACGCGACCGTAAAGCCCAACTGGCACACCGGCCCCGAAGGGGAGCGTCAGCTCGCACAGATGGCCGACGCTATCCGCGCAGCAGGCAAAGGCAAGGACTTCGACTGCATCATTGGCCTCAGTGGCGGCCTGGACAGTTCGTATGCCGCTTATGTCGCTAAGGAAAAAATGGGCCTACGGCCCTTGCTGTTCCATGTGGATGCCGGCTGGAACACTGACCAAGCCGTGGGCAACATCGAGAAGCTGGTAGACGGTCTTGGTCTGGACCTCTACACCGAGGTCATCAATTGGGAAGAGATGAAGGACCTGCAGGTCGCCTTCCTCAAATCGGGCATTCCGGACCAAGACCTGCCGCAAGATGCGTCTTTCTTTTCATCCCTGTACAAGTTCGCGCGCCAGCACAAGATCAAGCACGTCATCACCGGCTCCAATTTCTCTACAGAGTGCTGCCGAGAACCCGAGGAATGGGGCGGCTATCTAGGCATTGACACGCTGCTGTTCAACGACATCCATCGCCAATTCGGCAAGCGCCCGCTGGAGAGCTTCCCGTTGAAGGATATCCTGGTCTACAAGCTGTACTACCAGAAGATCCTCGGCATGAAAGTGCACCATCCGCTGAACCTCGTGCCCTTCGGAAAGAAGGACGCCGAGGACGAGTTGGGGCGGCGCTTTGGATGGCAACGTTTCCAGCACAAGCATCACGAGTCGCGCTTCACCCGCTTCTACGAGGACTACTGGCTGCCGCGCCGCTTCGGCTTCCAAAAGCGTCGCGCGCATTTCTCGAGCCTAATCATGACGGGCCAGATGACCCGTGAAGCCGCCCTGGATCGCATCTCGCGTCCCGAGATGGACGAGCACTTCCTGAAGCAGGAATTCGAGTACGTTGCCCACAAGCTCGACCTGACCGTCGACGAACTCCAGCAGATCTTCGCTCTGCCGAAGAAGACCTACCGCGATTACCGCAACAAGCGCTGGATGATCGGCTTCGGTGCGAACGCTATGCGGTGGCTGGGAATGGAGAAGAGGTACTTCCGATGATCCGAATCGTCGATTACGGAGTTGGCAACATTCAGGCATTCTTGACGATGTTCAAGCGCCTGGGCCTGGAGGCCACGCGCGCGCGCAGCGCCGATGAACTTGAGGGCGCCACGCGCCTGATTCTGCCGGGCGTCGGCGCCTTCGACACCGCGATGACCCTGCTCAACCAGTCCGGAATGCGCCCGCGGCTCGAGGAGATGGTGCTGGCGCGGCAGGTTCCCGTCATCGGCATCTGCGTAGGCATGCAGATGTTGGCCGGGGGCAGTGACGAGGGCGTATTGCCTGGCCTAAATTGGGTGCCCGGTCGCGTCAAGGCCTTCGCCAGCACGCCAGCCTCCAAGGACCTACCCATGCCCCACATGGGCTGGAACGACCTGAACGCGCGCCCTGGCAACAAGCTGTTCACGGACTTCGAGCCCGAGCCCCGCTTCTATTTCCTCCACTCTTACTACTTCGACGCAGAGGACAAGGCCGACGTCGCCGCGACCGCAGAATACGGCGTGGACTTCGACTGCATTGTGTCCCGCGGCCACGTCCACGGAGTGCAGTGCCACCCCGAGAAGAGCCACCACTTCGGTGCACAGCTTTTGAAGAATTTCGCGGAGCTCTAAGCCATGCTGCGTCCTCGCATTATTCCGTGCCTGCTCGTTCACAAAGGCGGGCTCGTCAAAACCCAGCAGTTCAAGGCGCCGAAGTACGTCGGCGACCCTATCAACGCCGTCAAGATTTTCAACGAGAAGGAATCCGACGAGTTGATGGTGGTCGACATCGACGCAGCCGTGAACAAGGTCGAGCCCAACTACGCGTTGATTGCCAAGCTGGCGGCCGAATGCCGCATGCCGCTGTGCTACGGCGGCGGCGTCACCACCGCCGAACAAGCTTCGCGCATCATCGACCTGGGCGTAGAGAAGGTGTCTGTCAGCTCCGCTGCCGTTGCCGACCCGTCGCTGCTCACGCGTATGGCCGAGGCCATCGGACGCCAGAGCGTCGTCGTGGTGCTCGACGTCCGCAGGAAGACGGGCCTGTTCGGCAAGGGCTACGAGATCTGCACCCACAACTCGAAGACCGCGCACAAGCTCGACACCGTCGCGTTCGCGCGGCAGTTGCAGGAGGCGGGCGCCGGCGAGATTGTCATCAATTCCGTCGACCGCGACGGCGAAATGAAGGGCTATGACATTGAGTTGGCCAAGCAGATGCGCGCTGCCCTCAAGGTACCGCTCACCTTGCTGGGCGGCGCTGGTTCGCACGATCACATCGGCGAGCTGCTCGCCGCCTGCGGCGTCATCGGTGCGGCGGCGGGCAGTCTGTTCGTCTTCAAGGGGCCCTATCGCGCGGTGCTGATCAACTACCCGACACCACAGCAGAAGGATGAGCTCTGCCGCGCCGCCCTGCGCTCGCACTCCAAGCACTGATCTAGCCATGTTCACCAACAAGACCCTGCTCATCACTGGCGGCACCGGCAGCTTCGGCAATGCCGTGCTGCGCCGCTTCCTGGACTCCAACCTACGCGAGATCCGCATCTTCTCCCGGGACGAGAAGAAGCAGGACGACATGCGCAAGCGCTACAACAACTCCAAGCTCAAGTTCTACATCGGTGACGTGCGTGACGCACGTGCTGTCGAGACGGCGATGCGCGGCGTGGACTTCTGCTATCACGCCGCCGCGCTCAAGCAGGTCCCATCCTGCGAGTTCCATCCGATGGAGGCGGTGCGTACCAACGTGCTGGGCACCGAGAACGTACTCGAAGCTGCGATCCGCGCTGGCGTGAAGCGCGTCGTTTGCCTGAGCACCGACAAGGCCGTCTACCCGATCAATGCCATGGGCATTTCCAAAGCCATGATGGAGAAGGTCATGGTGGCAGCCTCGCGCAATCTCGAAGGCACCGGTACCGTCATCTGCGGCACGCGCTACGGCAACGTGATGGCCTCGCGCGGTTCGGTGATCCCGCTGTTCGTCGAGCAGGTGCGTGCCGGCAAGGCGATCACAATCACCGACCCCAACATGACGCGCTTCATGATGACGCTCGACGACGCCGTCGAACTCGTCCTGTACGCGTTCCAGCACGGCAACAACGGCGACATCTTCGTGCAGAAGGCTCCGGCCGCGACGGTCGCCGTGCTGACCGAGGCGATCCTTTCGCTGATGGGCAAGCCCCAACACGAGGTGCGCGTCATCGGCACTCGCCACGGGGAGAAGCTGTACGAAGCGCTGCTCAGCCGCGAGGAACGCGCCGCGGCTGAGGACCTGGAAGGGTACTTCCGCGTGCCGCCGGACGGACGGGATCTCAACTACGGCAAGTTCGTCGAGCAAGGCGAGGTCAGCATCTCCGAGAGCGAGGACTACAACTCGCACAACACGGAGCGATTGGACGTCGAGGGCATGAAGCGCCTGCTGCTGAAGCTGGACTTTATGCGCCGCATTGCGGCCGGCGAGATCGCCCATCCAGAGGACTGACATGCGCATCGCCATCACCGGCGGCCGGGGATTCATCGGTCGCAACCTGCAGGTCCGGCTCCAGGAGCTGGGCCACGCGGACCTGGAGCTGATCCCCCACGACTTGCCGCCGGCGGAGCTGCCCGGCCTGTTGGCCGGCGTCGACCGCGTGTTTCACCTCGCCGGCGTGAACCGCCCATTGGACCCGGCCGAGTTCAGCACTGGCAACCACGACTTTACGCAGCGCCTGTGCGAGGCAATGTCCACGCAGGCCACGCCGCCCGGCATCGTGTACGCGTCCTCCACGCAAGCCGCATTGGACAATGCCTATGGCCGGAGCAAGCGTGCAGCCGAGGACGCGCTCTTCGCATACGGCGAGCGTACCGGCGCCACAGTGCATGTGTTCCGGCTGACCAATGTCTTTGGCAAGTGGTCGCGCCCCAATTACAACTCGGCGGTGGCGACCTTCTGCCACAGCCTCGCCCGAGGCGAGCCCATCACGGTCAACGCGCCGGACGCCCCGCTCAAGCTGATCTACATCGACGACGTGGTGCGCCATCTGGTCGCCCTTCTTGAGGACGGCGCGCCCCCATCCGGCCTGCTGCAGGCCGGCCCCGAGTACGACACGACCGTGGGCGCGCTGGCCGATCAGATCCGCGCCTTCCACGCAAGCCGCTACAACATGCTCAGCGAACGTGTAGGCACTGGGCTGACGCGCGCGCTGTACGCTACATACGTGAGCTTCCTGCCGCTGCCGGCTTTCGAGTACCAGGTGTCCCGTCACGCTGATCCTCGCGGAGTGTTCGTCGAGATGCTCAAGACCATCGACAGCGGCCAGTTCGGCTACTTCACGGCCTTCCCCGGCATCACCCGCGGCGAGCATTACCACCACACCAAGACCGAGAAGTTCCTGGTGATCAAGGGCACAGCCAGCTTCGGCTATCGCCACATCATCACCAACGAGACCCACGAGATCATCACGCAGGGTGGCGAGGGCCGCATCGTCGAGACCATTCCTGGCTGGACCCACAACGTGACCAACGTCGGCAACGACGAACTGATCGTGCTGGTCTGGGCCAACGAAATCTTCGACCGGCTGAACCCCGACACGGTCGCCCAGAAGGTGTAGCAAGCATGAAGAAGTTAAAAATTGTCTCGGTCGTCGGTACCCGGCCAGAGATCATCCGCCTGTCGCGCGTGCTGGCGCGCCTTGACGAGCACTGTGACCACGTGCTCGTGCACACCGGCCAGAACTACGACTACGAACTAAACCAGGTCTTCTTCGATGACCTGGGCGTGCGCAAGCCCGATCACTTTCTCAACAGCGCCGGCGCCAATGCCGCACAGACGATCGGCAACCTAATCATCGCTGTCGACAAGGTCCTAGAGGCGGAGCAGCCGGAAGCGCTGCTGGTACTGGGAGACACGAACAGCTGCCTCGCGGTCATCCCCGCGAAGCGCCGAAAGATCACGATCTTCCACATGGAAGCCGGCAACCGATGCTTCGATCTGCGCGTTCCGGAGGAGACCAACCGCCGCATCGTCGACCACACTGCCGACATCAACCTGACCTACAGCGACATCGCACGCGAGTACTTGCTGCGGGAGGGCCTGCCGCCCGATCAGGTGATCAAGACCGGCAGCCCGATGTTCGAGGTGCTCACGCATTACCGCGACCACATCGACGCATCCGACGTGCTGACGCGCCTGGGCTTGGAAGCCGGTCGCTACTTCGTGATCAGCGCTCATCGCGAGGAGAACATCGAATCGGACCGCAGCTTCACGAAGCTGTGCGCTGTGCTCAACGGACTGGCCGAGGACCATGACCTGCCCGTTATCGTCTCCACACACCCCCGCACGCAGAAGCGCATCAACGCGATTGGCGTGAGCTTCCATCCACAGGTGCGCTTGCTCAAGCCGCTCGGCTTCCACGACTACGTGAAGCTGCAGATGCACGCGAAGGCGGTGCTGTCGGACAGCGGCACCATCACGGAGGAATCGTCGATTCTCAACTTCCCGGCGTTGAACCTGCGCGAGGCGCATGAGCGACCGGAAGGCATGGAAGAAGCCTCGGTGATGATGGTCGGATTGGAGCTCGACCGAGTACGACAGGCCCTGGGCATCCTAGAGACCCAGGCGCGTGGCGATGATCGCTCGCTGCGCCAAGTGGCCGACTACAGCATGCCAAACATCTCGGACAAGGTCGTGCGCATCATCCACAGCTACACGGACTACATCCAGCGAGTTGTGTGGCGCCGCTACGAGTGACCGTCGATGAAGATCCTTGTCGTCAGCCAGTACTTCTGGCCGGAGACCTTTCGCGTCAACGAGATCGTCTCGGAGCTGACCGCTCGGGGACACGAAGTGACGGTGCTCACCGGCCGCCCCAATTATCCCGAAGGCGTACTGCACCCAGACTTCGTCGCTGATCCGGACCGCTTCTCGCGCTACACCGGCGCGGATGTGCTGCGCGTGCCGATGCGCCCGCGCGGAGAGGGTAGCCTGAAGCTGGTTCTGAACTACTGGAGCTTCGTGTTCTGGGGTTGCCTAAAGGGCCCGTGGCTGCTGCGGGGACGCGGCTTCGATGCAATCTTCGTATTCGAAACCTCGCCAATCACCGCAGCCTTGCCTGCGATCCTCATGAAGTGGATCAAGCACGCGCCGCTGTCGATGTGGGTACTGGACCTGTGGCCGGACACCCTGCAGGCGGTGGGCATGGTCAAGACTGAGCGCCAGCTGAAGGCGGTCGGTCTCCTGTGCCGCTTCATCTATCGCCGATGCGACCTGATCCTGGGACAGTCGCGCGCGTTCATCGATCCGATCCGGCGCTGGGCGGGCGCGTCTGAGCGCTTCCGCTACTTCCCGCAGTGGTCAGAGGAAGTCTTTGATGCCAGTGCTGCACCTGCGGAGCCGGCACCTGAGCTCACCGCGCTAGGTCCTGGCTTCAACATCGTCTTTGCCGGCAACATCGGCGACGCGCAAGACTTCCCATCGCTACTGAAGGCAGCAGAGCTTACGCGCGACCGCGAGGATATTCGCTGGGTCATCGTCGGCGACGGGCGCGCCGCCGCCCAGGTTCGCGCCGACATTGAGCGGCTAGGGCTGTCGCGCAGCGTCGTGATGCTAGGCCGACATCCAGTCGAACGCATGCCGGCCTTCTTCGCTGCGGCTAACGCCTTGCTGGTGTCGCTCAAGGCCGAGTCGATCTTTGCGATGACCATTCCCGGCAAAGTCCAGAGCTATCTGGCGGCTGGCAAGCCCTTGCTGGGCATGCTCGACGGCGAAGGCGCACGCGTCATCGAGGAGTCCGGCGCAGGTCTGGTTGCGTCGTCGGGCGATGCACGGGCCCTGGCGCGCCAGGCCCGGGCACTCGCGGATATGTCGGCCGAGGCACGCGCGCGCATGGGTGACAGTGGGCGACGCTACGGCACGATGCACTTCAAGCGTTCCGCGCTAATGACTCAACTCGAGGCCTGGCTGGCCGATCCCTCGGCGCCCTGATCACTCCCGCCCGCTGTAGCTCAACGGCAACCGCCCCAGTAGTTCGCGGGTGGTTGCGCCCTCGCCCGCCCGCCCATCCGACTCCAACATCTCCAGCAACATCATGACGGCTTCATCGTCGGCGACACCGTCCCCCAAGCGGGCGATGCGCAGAACTGAGATCCGCGTCGGCAGCGTCGTGTCCTCGTCGCCTAGCAACTCCTCGTAGAGCTTCTCTCCTGGGCGAAGCCCGGTGAACTCGATTCGAACGTCCTTCAGCTCCCTCCCGCTCATCCGGATCATCGTCCTCGCCAACTCGGCGATCTTCACTGGCTCGCCCATATCGAGCACGAACACCTGCCCTGACTCACCGATTGCGCCAGCCTGCACCACTAGCCTCGCAGCTTCCGGAATCGTCATGAAGTAGCGCGTGATCTCAGGGTGCGTAACCGTCACCGGCCCGCCTTTGGCGATCTGTTCCTTGAACTTCGGAATCACACTGCCGCTGGATCCCAGCACGTTCCCAAACCGCACCGCCATGAACCTGGTCGCATGGCCTTGCCCTGCCATCTGGCTGATCACCAACTCCGCCGCGCGCTTGGTGGCACCCATCACATTGGTGGGGTTCACCGCCTTGTCCGTCGAGATCAGCACGAAGCGCTCCGTCCCATGTTCTGCGGCAGCCAAACATGCATGATGAGTCCCCAGCGTGTTGTTGCGCAGTGCGGCCCAAGCGTTCTCCTCCTCCATCAGCGGCACATGCTTGTAGGCCGCGGCGTGGAAGACGATCTGAGGCTTGTATTTGCCGAAGACGTGACGCAGGTGTTCCAGGTCCTTCACGTCGCCGATCAGCCGCACCAGCGGGATGTGGGGGAACTTCTCGCCCAGCTCCTGCTCGATGGTGTAGAGGGCGAACTCGCTGAGCTCGTACAGCACGATCTTCGACGGGCCATAACGCGCCACCTGCCGGCACAGCTCCGAGCCTATGGAGCCGCCGGCGCCGGTGATCAGCACCACCTTGCCGTTGAGGCATTCGCTGATGCCGCCTTCGTCCAGTTGGACCGGCTCGCGGCCCAGCAGGTCTTCGGGCTCGATATCGCGGACCTGGTTGACGGCACGGCCAGACAGCAGTTCCTCGCTGCTGGGCACGGTCAGCACGGGTAGGCCTACCTTGCCGGCCACATCGAGCGCATGGCGGCGCTGCGCGACGGCGGCGCCAGGCATCGCGATGATCAGACGGGTGATGCCATGCATCTTGGCAAACTCGTCGGCCCGCTCCAGCCGCCCCAGCACCGGCACGCCAGCCACGCGCGCGCCCTGCTTCTCCGGCGCATCGTCCAGAAAACCCACGATGACCCAGCCTTGGGTGTGCTGCAAGCCAGCCACCAACAGCCGCCCGGCATCTCCCGCGCCCATCACCAGCGCACGCCTCTGCTCATGAGCGCTGCCGCTGATGCGGCTGCGCATGTGCTCATACAGCATGCGATAGCCCATGCGCATCATCGCCAGCAGCATCAGCGTGAAGAGCGGGTGCAGGGCCAGCACCGCGCGGGGGACGCCGTAGAGTTGGCCCATCTGCACCAGCGTCGCGGCGATGAGGCCGGCGCCGGCGCAAGCCAGGGCCAGGCGCTTGACTTCGCCGAAGCCGGAGAAGCGCCACATGCCCTTGGGCACGCGCAGCGCCCAGAAAGCAGCGGCATAGATGGCGAGGAGGCCGAACAGCACCCAGCCGTCGTAGTCGGGCCGCGCGGAGAACCAGCGCTCGAAGCCGAGGCGGAACAGGTAGGTGGCCTGCCAGGCGATGGCGACGACAAAGACGTCCAGCGTGAGCGCCAAGGCCTCGCGGTGCGGGCGCAGGCGCGTGAGCAGGGTGTCGAGGAACTGCCAGTTCATTGGAGAGGAATTGTCAGCCCCGCCCGGAGCGCGTCAGGCGGGCGAGGGTCGCGAAGATGAGCTTCAGGTCGCCGGCAAGGCTGGCGCGGGCGGCGTAGTCAGCGGACAGCCTGAGCTTGGCCGGCAGCACGACCTCGCGGTATTCGCGCTCGGGATCGGCGGAGCTGGCGAGCAGCTCGGCCTCGTGGCTGAAGGCCAGCGAGGCGGGGTCCGTGATGCCGGGCCGCACGGCCAGCACGCGCTGGCGCAGGTCGGCGGGATAGATGTCCACGTAGCGCGGCAACTCCGGCCGCGGGCCGACGAGGCTCATGGCGCCGCGCAGCACATCCCAGAGCTGCGGCAGCTCATCGAGCTTGGTGGCGCGCAGCCATGCGCCGGCGCGCGTGATGCGAGGGTCCGCACCGACGGTGATGGCAGCACCGGGCTCGACCCGCATCGTGCGGAACTTGTGGATGGTGAAGGGCCGGCCGAAGCGGCCGACGCGGGTCTGGCGGAATAGCGCGGGGCCGGGCGAATCGAGCTTGATCCACAGGGCTATGGCCAGCAGCAGCGGCGACAGCAGCAGCAGACCCATGCCCGACGCGATGATGTCGAAGACGCGCTTGCCCAAAGCCTGAGGACCCGACTCAGGCCAGCAGGCCGCGCACGGCGGCGATGACGCGCTCGACGTCGGCCTCGCTCATCGCCGTGTAGAGCGGCAGGCTGACCGTGCGCTCGTAGGCCTTCTGCGACTGCGGGAACTGCTCGGGCGTCAGACCGTAGCGGTCGCGCCAGTAGGGGTGCAGGTGCAGCGGCACGTAATGCACGCTGCAGCCGATGCCGGCCGCGAACATCCCCTCGATGAAGGCGTCGCGCGTGATCGGTGCGGCGTCGGCCAGGCGCACGACGTAGAGGTGCCACGCGTGTGTGTCGCCCTCGGGTGCCTGGGGCGGCAACAGCAGCGGCAGATCGGCGAAGGCGTCGTTAAAGCGCGCAGCGATCTGCTCGCGACGAGCCTGGAAGTGGAGCAGGCGCTTGAGCTGGTGCAGGCCGAGCGCCGCCGCGATGTCCGTCAGGTTGTACTTGAACCCCGGCGCCACGATCTCGTAGTACCAGCTCGGCACCTTGGCCGTGAAGCGGTCGAAGGCGTCGCGGCTCATGCCGTGCAGGCGCATCACGCGGGCGCGCTTGGCGAGCTCCGGGTTGCGCGTCACCAGCATGCCGCCCTCGCCCGTCGTCATCGTCTTGTTGGCGTAGAAGCTGAAGACGGTGGCGTCGCTGCCCAGCGTGCCGATCAGCTCCTTCTCCAGCGTCGTCGGCAGCGCATGGGCCGCGTCCTCGATGACACGCAGGCCGTGACGGCGGGCGATGTCGAGGATGGCCAGCATGTCCACGGCCAGGCCGGCGTAGTGCACGGGCATGATGGCCTTCGTGCGCGGCGTGATGGCGGCATCGATGGCGGCGATGTCGATGTTTAGCGTCGCAGGGTCGATGTCCACCAGCTTCACGTCGGCCCCGAGGTAGCGCACGACCTCGGCGGTGGCCGTGAAGGTGTGGGTCGTCGTGATGACCTCGTCACCGGGGCCCAGGCCAATGGCCTCCAGCGCCAGGTGCAGACCGGCGGTCGCCGAGTTGACGGCGATGCATTCGATCTGCGGCTCCCCCAGGAACTCGGCGAAGGCCTGCTCGAAGCGCTTGGCCTTGGGGCCAGTCGTGATCCAGCCGGATTTCAGCGTGTCGACGACTTCGGCGATCTCGTCGTCGCCGATGTCGGGCAGGGCAAAGGGAAGGAAGGGCTGGGAACTCATTGGAAAGGATTTTCGTGCATCACGGCTTCTCGATCAGCACGAGGCGGTGAGTCCGCAACAAGGGAACGAGATTCAGCAGCGGATAGGCGGCCGGGAAAGCGCGCGCCAGCGGCGGCGCCAGCGTCACGCGGCGAGCTGTGAACTGCCCTTGAGGGAACAACTCGTGCACACGCGCCATCGGTACACCGCGAACGTCGGGATTGCGCGGGTTGTTCACGGTGAAGTCGTACCAGACGACCGCGCCGCCGGGCTTGAGCCAGCGCCACATCGCATTCGCCACGCGCTGCTGCAGCGCGTCGTCGAGGATGGATGAGAAGACCGTGCACTGCAGCACCAGGTCCTGGCTGGCTGGCTCCACATCGGCCGCGGCGGCATCGCCGGCAAGCAGGCGCACGGCCTCGGGCAACGCGGCGCGCGCGGTGGCCAGGCGGTCGGGCAGCAGCTCGATGCCGGTCAGATGTGCGGGTCGCAAGCCCAGCCGCAGCAGATCCAGCAGGTTGTCACCGGCTCCGCAGCCGACCTCGGCGGCACGCCATTCAGCAGGCACGCCGGGCCGCTTCGCGAGCATCTTCAGCAGCGCGCGCTGGCGCTCCTGCCACATCTGCCAGACCTCGGGGCGCAGCAGGCTGTAGCGATCACCTGCCTCACGACGGGCATAGCGCTGGGCGATGCGGTCCAGTTCGGTCACTTCAGTGCCTCGATGAAGCGCTGGGCCAGCACCGGGTAGGCGTGGTGGGCCATCGCAAAAGCGCGGCCTCGCCCACCCATCGCCGCGCGATCGGCGGGCGACAGCGCGGCGAGCTTCAGCAGGCCATCGGCGACTGCCTGCGGATTCTCCGGCGCGACGGTCAGGCCCGCGTCGGCTTCGGCCACCGGGTCGTTGCCGGCCTCGACGGAATGCAGCACCGCGCGGCCGGCCATCAGGTAGTCGATCAGCTTGTTGGGCGCGATGCCGAAGCGGTAGATGGGCGTGCGCTGCCAGCCGATGTAGGCGATGTCGAAGTGGTCGAGCAGCGTCGGGATCTGCGCCTTCGGAATCGGAGGGAAGAAGCGCAGGTTCGTCAGCCCTTCGGCCCGGGCGCGCTCGGCCAGTCGGGCAGCCTCGTGCCCGCTACCGACCAGCACGAAACTCAGCGGCGCATCCTTCAGCTTCGCAGCCGCATCCAGCAGCACATCCAGCGCATTGGGCAGTCCCATCGAACCGGCATAGCCGACGACGATGCGGCCGGCCGCGTGCTCGGCGTCGAGATGAGCAGCCAGCGCCTCGTTCAACGGCGCCGACTCGCCCTGCCACTCCTCCGGCGCAAAGCCATTGGGCACGATGTGCAGCTTGCACAGGTCCAGGCCCCGTGAGGCCATGTGCTCGTGCACGCAAGGCAGCATGGACACGACGACGTCGGCATCGCGGTAGGCATCGGCCTCGGCCTTGCCGCACAGCATCGCGAACGGGTGGCGCGGCGACATGCCCGACAGCTCGATCAGCGACAGCGGCCACAGGTCGTGCACCTCGTAGACCAGCTTGGCCTTGGCCAGGCGCGCGAGCTTCTTCGCGACCCAGACATCCATCGGGTAGGTGCTGGACGCGATGACGGCATCGGGCCGGACTTCTCGCACCAGCCGCTTCGCATCGGCACGCAGCTGGCGCAGGAAGGAAAAGATGTTGAGCAGCCGACCAACGCCATTGCCCTGGTAGGTGGGCACCGGCAGCCAGCGGTAGCGGATGCCGTCGATAAGCTCTTCGCGAGGCTCGGCGCCGACCTCGGGCTGCACGGCGCGCACATGCGAGTGGCTGGCCGCGACGATGGTGACCTCGTGCCCCGCCCTCACCCACTCGCGGGCCAGGTAGTAGGGACGGAACTCCATGCCGTGGCGCGGCGAGCCGGCGTAGTGGTTGACGAGGAGCAGCCTCATGCGGGCGTCAGTTCCTTCAAGCGGGTCAGGAAGCGTTGCACATGCGGCTCGAACAGGCCGTTCGCAGCGACCCACTCGCGGTTGACGACGGCCAGCCTGGCGACATCCAGCGCGGCCATGCGCGCGGGCGGGTCGTCCAGCGCGCCGACGATGAGCCCACGCGCCGAGTCACCGATGACCTCGCGGTTGGCCGGCAGGTCGGACAGCAGCGGCACGCAGCCGTGGGCCATAGCCTCCAGCACCGACACCGACACCGAGTCGCTCTCGGGCAGGCTCAGGAACCAGGTCGAGCGGGCGTAGTGCGCGGCCTGGGATTGCGCATCCAGGCGGCCAACGAACTTGACCTTGTCTGCCAGCCCGCGCGCCGCCACATCGGCCTCCAGCGCAGCACGCAGCGAACCATCGTTCGCGACGACGAGCCGCGCCTCATCCTGCGCAGCCGCGATGCGCGCGAAGGCGTCGATGACGAGCTGCGGCCGGTAGATCGGCTCCAGCCCGCGGTTCGCAAAGCAGAGCCACGGCTGCTTCTTCGCGTTCTGCTTCGGCATGCTCTCCAGGCCGAAGGGAAAGGTCATCACCTCGCCCGCGCCGAGCTCGCGCATGCGCTCGGTCATGTAGAGCGAGTCCGACGTCGTGATCGCGCAGCTGCGCAGCACCTTCTTCGTCATCCAGCGCCAGGCGCCCCCCTGGTTGGGCGTCACGAGAATGTCGCTGCCCCAGGCCGAGCCGGCAATCTGCGCGCGCAGCCGCCAGCCGAGCTTGGCGGCCCAGGCCAGCGAGCCGTGCGAGGTCAGGTAGTGCGCATGCAGCCAGTCGGCGTCGGTGTCGGCCAGCCAGGTACCGATCTTAGGCAACTGCTTGATCAGTGCGACATTGCCGCCGCCGTGGTCGGGCGATGTGTTGAGCGCCAACCGCCGCGCATCGGGCAACAGTTGCAGGAACTCGGGCAGGAAGCCGCGCGAAGAGATCGCGTGCAGCTGAACGCGCGGCTGCAGCGCGCGCGCCCACTTCAGCAGATGCGGGCTTTCGCCGTCGCCGATGAGGACGAGCTTGAGGCCACCACCGAGGCTCACGATGCAGCCTTTCCGGCCCAGGCTTCATAGGCATCGCGCAGCTCGGGGTGCCGCGCAAGCAGCGCCGCATCGCGCTCGCGCGTGTCGCCCACCTGCCGCGCCGGCTGGCCAGCCATGATGGCGAAATCGGGTGCCGTGCCGCGCAGCTGCGAATAGGCGCACAGGATGGCGCCCTTGCCCAGCACGGCGCCGGGCTCGATCAGGCTGTGCGGGCCGACAAAGCTGTAGGCACCGAGGCGGATGGGGGCCTTGCGATAGCCGGGCAGCTCGCCACCCAACGTCGCGGTGCGCCGGCCATTGACGCGCAGGGCGTTATGCGTGCTGTGGGTCACGATGGAGCAGAAGTTGGTGATCTGCACGCCTTCCTCGATGACGAGGCCGGCGCCAGCGTCGATGAAGTTGAACTGGCCGATGAAGACGTGGTCACCGAGCTGCAGGCCGGTCTCGCCCTCGATGCAGGTGCTGGGTGCGATGCGCGTATACGGCGCGCCGGCCTCGCCGAAGATCATGCGATGGCCCAGCAGCCTCAACAAGTGGCGACGGAAACGGTTGAAGAACGCGCGCATCATTCCCAGGTCCACAGCGACCAGAAAAAGTAGCCGAAGTAGAGCAGCATCGCCGCTGACACGCCCCAGCCCGCGCCCGCGAGGCCTCCGAGGTGCAATCCAGCCGCCAGCCCAGCGACGAACATCACCTGCCCCACGAGCGCCAGCTTCAGCCCCCAGGCCTGCGCGCCCCAGGCCATCAGCACGACGGACAGCGGTGATGCGATGAAGTGCAGCGCGACATAGGGTGCCAGCGCGCGGGCCAGTTCACCGGCGCCGTGCCATTCCGCTCCGAACACGAGGTCGAACAGCCACGGGCCCAGCGCCAGCAGCGCCAGCATCAGCGGCACGGCGATGGCGGCCAGCAGCAGCAGGCTGCGCCTCACCAGCGCCCGTGCTTCGGCAAGGCTGGAGGCCTGCGTCAGCCGCGGATAGAGCGCCTGCGACAGCGCGCCGCCGACCAGCGACGCCGGCGCCTTCAGATAGCGCAGCGCCAGCGCCCAGGCGCCGGCCTGGTGCGCGCCCAGCCAGGCCGTCAGCATGGCCAGCGCCAGCGTGTCCTGCAGCGCGCCGACAAAGGCGTGCGGCGTGTTCAGCAGCGGGAAGTCGCGATGTTTCTCCGCAACGGCCCGCAGCGGCTGCGGCGCGAGCAGGCGGCGCCAGCCACCCGCCGGCGCCGGCCGGGCCTGCATCGCCGCAGCAGCGGCCGTGGCCAGCGTCGCACCGCCGACCAGGCCCCAGGGGCCGGCCTGCAGCAGCCCGAAACCTACCTGCGCCACGGCACCTCCGCCCCATTGCATGACGCGCGCCCAGGCCAACGTCGCGAACTCGCCCGCTCGTGCCGCCCACTGCGCCAGCGCCTGGCTGGCGGACGCTGCCAGAACGATGAGCGGCAGCGCCGCGGCCAGCGACAGCTCGGCCCAGAGCAGCCACGCCGCGCCGACGAGGACGGCCATCGCCGCCATCGCCAGCAGCATGCGCAGGCACAGCGCCAGCAGCGCCGCGGCGCCCTCCTCGCCCGTCTCCAGCGCCAGTGCGAACTCGTAGCGCGCGCAGCCGACGACGGCCAGATTGCTGGCCACGGTCCACACCAGCGAAAACTGCCCGTACTCGGCCGGCGTGTAGAGACGCGCGATCCATGGCCCCAGCAGCAACGGCACGGCTTGTGCCAGCGCGCTGCCGGCAAGCAAGGTGAGAGTGGCGCGCTTGAGGCTCATGGGGCGCGAGATTGTAGGAAGGCGCAGGCTGGCCGACCGGCGCCGACCCGGTAGTTCCTTAAAATCCCAGGTTCACCAAGGCCCGCAATGACCAACAACACAACGCCCACCCCAGTTCCCGCTCAAGCCGACGAAAACCAACTGATCGCCGAGCGCCGCGAAAAACTGGCCGCGCTGCGGGCCGCAACGGCGGTGCCCTTCCCCAACGACTTCAAGCCCCAGCATCGCGCGCTGCCCCTCCAAACCGAGTACGGCGAGCTGGAGAACGAGGCGCTGGAGCCCCAGGCCATCAAGGTCAGCGTGGCCGGCCGCATGATGCTCAAGCGCGTCATGGGCAAGGCCAGCTTCTGCACGCTGCAGGACGCCACCGGCCGCATCCAGCTGCGCGTGACCATCGACAACGTCGGGCCTGAGGTCTACGCCGCCTTCAAGCACTGGGACCTGGGCGACATCATTGGCGGCGAAGGCACGCTGATGAAGACCAAGTCCGGCGAGCTGACCGTCACCGTCACGACGCTGCGCCTGCTGACCAAGAGCCTGCGCCCGCTGCCGGACAAGTTCCATGGCATGACCGACCAGGAGCAGAAATACCGCCAGCGCTACGTCGACCTGATCACCGACGAGGACGCCCGCAGGCGCTTCACGGCGCGCAGCAAGGCCGTGTCGGCCATCCGCAGCTTCATGGTGGAGCACGGCTTCCTGGAGGTCGAGACGCCGATGCTCCACCCCATCCCGGGTGGCGCGAATGCCAAGCCCTTCATCACCCACCACAACGCGCTGGACCAGCAGATGTACCTGCGCATTGCGCCGGAGCTCTACCTGAAGCGCCTGGTGGTGGGCGGCTTCGAGCGCGTGTTCGAGATCAACCGCAACTTCCGCAACGAGGGCATCTCGGTCCGGCACAACCCCGAGTTCACGATGATGGAGTTCTATGCGGCCTACTGGACGCATCACGACCAGATGGACTTCACCGAGGCCGTGCTGCGCCACGCTGCGATTGCCGCGACCGGCAGCGCTGCGCTGACCTATGCCGGCAAGCCCGTCGCGCTGGACAAGCCCTTCGCCCGCGTGTCGGTGCGTGACTCGCTGATCCAGTTCGCCGGCCTGAGCGAAGCCGAGGCCGATGACGTCGACGTGCTGCGCGCCAGGATCAAGGCCGCGGGCGAAGAGGCACCCGCCCGCTGGACCCTGGCCGAGCTGCAGTTCGGCCTGTTCGAAGCCGTCGTCGAAGAAAAGCTGTGGGAGCCCACCTTCATCATCGACTACCCCGTCGAGGTCTCGCCGCTGGCCCGCGCGTCGGACGCCAATCCCAAGATCACCGAGCGCTTCGAGCTCTTCATCACCGGCCGCGAGTACGCCAACGGCTTCTCCGAGCTGAACGACGCCGAAGACCAGGCCGCGCGCTTCCACGCCCAGGTGGCCAACAAGGACGCCGGCGACGAGGAAGCGATGTTCTTCGACGCCGACTTCATCCGCGCACTCGAGTACGGCATGCCGCCGACCGGTGGCTGCGGCATCGGCATCGACCGGCTGATGATGCTGATCACCGACTCGCCGTCGATCCGCGACGTGATCCTCTTCCCTGCCCTCAGGCGGGAGGCCTGAGCTTCTCCAGCGCCTTGATCCGGGCCCACAGCTGGGCCTTGGACAGGGTCTTCATCTGCATGGCGCCCATGCAGGCATCGAGCCGGTGCGGGCGCTCGCGCAGGTCCTGCACGGCCCGGGTCAGGCTGGTTTCGATGCTGTCGCCGTAGGCTGCCGCGGCCTTGGCGATGGCGGCGCGCAGCAGCGGCTTCGCCGGCCGCATCATGGCCAGATCGATCAGGTCGCGGCTGAACACGCTGTCGTCGCGCCAGCGATCGGCGAGGGCCAGCAGCTTGCCGGCGGCGAGGTCCAGCGGCGTCAGCGCAGCCACGCCCGCGATGGCGTCGTCCGGGCCTGGCACATCGAAGGCAATGCGGGCCTCCAGCACGATCTCGAACTTGATCGTCATGCCGCCCTCGCGCACCAGCGTGCGCAGGCCGTATTGGTCGGCGCGCAGTTCGCGTACGGGCGTCAGCGTGGCGCCGGGGCGAACGAGAGCCTGCAAGCCCGTGGGGCCCGTCAGCAGCTGGCGCATGGCGCGATAGCCGGCGAGGTCGGACACGAGGAAGTCGATGTCCACCGACTCACGGTACTCGCCGTAGCGCAATGCCATCGCCGTGCCGCCGCCGAACCAGCAGGCATGAGCGGCCAGCACGTCGGCGTCCAGCGCGGCGAGCACGGCCGCGACGCGGCGGTGGTGCTCGCGCTCAAACAAGCAGCCGCCCTCCGCCGAGTTCGTCGACCAGCGCCTGGATCAGGCGGCGCTCCCGGGGCATCAGCGCCTCGCGGTCGAGGTGGCGCCAGTTGCGTTCATAGAGGTCGAGCGCCTGCGCGGGGCTCAGTTCGGTCACGCCTGGCAACTGCCAGGCCAGCTGCTTGAGCGCGGGATAGTCGTCCAGCCGCACGACGGTAGGCGTCGCCACGGCGAACTCGGCTTCGGGCTCGCGAACCTGCAGGCTCAGCCCGACGGCCGCCATGGCGCTGAGGTAGGCCCCCATCGTCACCGACGGTTCTCCTTTCTCGACGCGATGCAGCGTCACCCGCGACATGCCCGCCGCCTCGGCGGCATCCGTCGCCGTCACCTTCTGCTGCTCGCGCCGCGCGCGGATGCGCTGGCCCAGCGTTTCGAGCTGGGTCGCAACAGCGGGCGCAACGGGAGGAGCTTTAGCCGGCATGTTTCTCATTTTAGTCAAAACTCCAAGTTTGAATAGAATGAGAAACTAATATACCGCAGCTCTCGGGGAGCACGGCCAACAAAAAAGCGACCCTTTCGGGTCACCTTTCGACAGCTTGAGACCGCTTCTGGTCTCAGCGGCCGGCAACGGCCGTGGCGCGGCGGACAACGGGAGCCGGGAAATCGCCGAGTTCGCGGGCAGCGTTCTCGCCATGGTCGGCGGCCAGCGCGGCGGCAGTCTTGCGATCGATCGTGACGTCGGTCGGCTTGACCGTCAGCACGGCCTGGCGCGGCAGCTTGGTGGTGGCGACGGCGGCGGCGCGGGCCGTGGCGGGTGTCGTCACTTCGACGCCCTTCTCGCCCTGGATGGCGGCCAGTTCGCCACTGTCGCGGGCGGCCACCAGGTCGGCGATGACCTGCTCGCGGGTCAGCGGCGTGGCGGTTTGTGCGGGAGCGGCACCGGCGGCGACGAGGGCAACGGTGGCGATCAGGGTGGACAGCTTGCTCATGACGGGCTCCTTCAGTTCTGCAGGAACGTCCTGCTGGGTCTCTCGGACATCGCGACCGCGCTGTCCATGGCCTGAACTGTAGGCAGCCATCCTCAGTAGAAACACCAGGCTGGCCGGAACTGACTATTCGCCCAACGCAAACAGTAATCCCTAGATCTGCACCGCTAAGCCACCAATCTCAACGATCAACGATGCTGGAAGTTCGGCGCCCGCTTGGCCAGAAAGGCCTCCATGCCCTCGCGCTGGTCGTGGCTGCCGAACAGCGCATGGAAGTAGCGCCTCTCCACGGCCACGCCGTCGCGCAGCGGCGTCTGGTAGGCCAGGTTGACCAGTTCCTTGACGAGGGCCACCGACGGGCCGCTGAAGCCGTTGATGGTCTCGGCCGCAGCCAGCGCCTCCGCCAGCAGCTTGTCCGCCGGCACGATGCGCGACACCAGGCCGGCGCGCTCGGCCTCGGCGGCGTCCATCATGCGCGACGTCAGCATCATGTCCATGGCCTTGCTCTTGCCGACGGCGCGCGGCAGGCGCTGCGAGCCGCCGGCGCCGGGCACGATGCCCAGCTTGATCTCGGGCTGGCCGAACTTGGCCGTGTCGGCGGCGATGATGAAGTCGCACATCATGGCCAGCTCGCAGCCACCACCCAAGGCAAAACCTGCCACCGCGGCGATGACGGGCTTGCGCACCTGCAGGATGGTTTCCCAGTTCTTGGACAGCAGGCCGCTCGTGAAGGCGCTGACGAAGGTGTGGGGCAGCATGGTCGGGATGTCCGCCCCGGCCGCGAAGGCGCGCTCCGAGCCGGTCAGCACGATGCAGCCGATGCCGTCATCGGCATCGAAGGCCAGCAGCGCTTCGCCCAGTTCGTCCATCAAGGGGTCGTTCAGCGCGTTCAGCGCCTTGGGGCGGTTCAGCGTGATCAGCGCGGTCTTGCGCGGACCGTCGCCGTGGACGGCGGTCAGGATGTTCTCGTAGGTCATGGGCTCAGCCTCCGGGGGATGTCGTTGGCCGATTCTGGCGCGGCTTGCAGCGGCACGCTGCGAAGCACCATGTCGACGAAGTTGTCGGCGTCCTGCCGGATGATGAGCCGCACCGGCAGGTATTGCAGCGAGGGCGCCAGCCAGACTTCGGCTGCGAGATCGCCGCCGGTGGGTGGCCGCTGAGGGCGCAGATGCCAGGCGGAGACGAGTCCCATCGGGGTATTGAGCTGTTCCTCACCCAGCACCTCGTAGGGCCAGAGGTATTGCCGGTAAGGCAGCGCCAACGGGAATTGCACGACGCGGCCGGCCTGCAGCGGCTCGCGGCCGGTCAGGAACAGCCAGGTCAGATGCACGAACTGGCTGGCCGCATCCTGCGCGCCGGGGGCGACCGGCTGGCGTGCGCCGCTGGCCAGCTGCACCTCGGCACCGAGGAACTGGACGCTGACGCGCCGGGCGTCGCTGAAGATGACCTTGGTCTCCTCGTCGAAGCGCTGCGGCGCGATGCCGTCGGGCGTCAGCCGGCCCTGGCTGCTCATGCGCCGCGTGATCAGCGGTGCGAAGCTGGGGCCCACGCCGACGTCCAGGTGAACCTGGTAGTCACGGCCTTTGCGCATCCATTCGACCTGGGCCTGGCCATGCACCGGGCCGCGGAAGTTGCCGGTCAGCACATAGCTCAGCCGCGTGGACAGCGGCCACTCGGCGCCGGGCTCGTCGACCGGCACCGCGGAGGCCGCCTCGGCAACCTGCGGCACGGCCTCGGCGGGCGCCGACGCCGACTCGGCCACGCGCTCCGGCTCGGCCTCGGACAGCGGCACGGGCGCCTCGGTGGGCGGCGCAGAAGCGGGTTCGGACGCAGCCTCTGCACGCGCCGTCGATGGCGCAGCGGGCCTGCGCGCAGGCGCCGGTGGCAAGGCGCGTGCGGCAAGTGGCGGCGGCTGCACCGCCATCTCCCGCACGAACTCGACCTGCATGCGCGGCGGCATCGGCGCAGGGCCCTCGTGGACCCAACCATCGTGGATGCGCTGCACCTCGCGGCCCAGCAGCAGGTGGGCCGCCAGCACGGCCAGCACCAGCAGCCACGGCGGCCGCGGCGTCTTCATCACCCTCTCAGGCGTCGAGCCAGAGGCGCCGGGCCGGCTGGGCGTCATCGGCGGGCGTCAGCGCCACCGAGGCCGGGCGGGCCGGTGGCAGGTCCACATCCATCTCCAGCAGGCGCTGGTCGCGGCTGACCAGCAGGTGCAGTCGGGTCTCGCCCGCCGCCAGCAGCGCCGGCGCGTCGTCCAGCCGGCGCAGCCGCCAGCCATTGCAGCCCAGCACCTCGTCACGCGCGTTGACCCCACCGGCCTCCGCCGCGCCGCCCGCCAGCACATGGCTGACGTGGATGCCGGTCAGCGCTGCCTCGCGGGCGCGCAGGCCCAGGCGCTGGGCGACGGACTGGCGGCCGTCCTCGCGCCAGTCCACGCCGTGGGCCGAGAGCAGCGCGCGCAAAGGCAGTTCGCCCACGCCGTGCACCCAGGCGTGCAGCTGGGTCGCGACCTCGTCGCCGCCCGAGGCCGCCACGGCCGCGAGGATGTCGGCCTCGCTGACGGGGCCGCCGCCGCTGGACGTCCACAGGCTGCGCATCACCGCGTCCAGGCTGGACTTGCGCGCCCGCAGGCTCAGGTCCAGGCACAGCGCGACCAGCGCGCCCTGGGCGTAGTAGTTGCTCGTCGCGTTGGGGCTGTTTTCGTCGGGCCGGTAGTACTTGGTCCAGGCCTCGAAGCTGGCCGCGCTGAGCGGCTGCACATGGCGCCCAGGCGCGGCCAGCACGCCGTTGACCGATGCCGCCAGCAGCTTCAGGTAGCGCGCATCGTCGACGAGGCCGGCGCGGCGCAGAAAGAGCTCGTCGTAGTAGCTCGTGAAGCCCTCGAAGAACCACAGCAGCTCGGTGTAGTTCTCGCGCTGGTAGTCGAAGCTGGCGAACTCGGCCGGCCGCAGCCGCTTCACGTTCCAGGCGTGGAAGTACTCGTGGCTGAACAGGCCCAGCAGCCGCGCGTAGTTGTCGCCGGGCACGGCGCCTTCCGCCGCCGTGGGCAGTTCGCGGCGCGCGCAGATCAGCGCGGTGCTGGCGCGGTGCTCCAGGCCGCCATGGCCATCGTCGACGGCCCAGAGCAAGAAGCTGTAGCGCTCGAAAGGCGCGCCGCCCCAGAACGCGATCTGCGCCTCGCAGATGCGCCGCACGTCGGCCAGCAGGCGCTCGCCGTCGAAACTCGGCCAGACGCCCGCGACGACGATGAGGTGCGGCACGCCGGCGGCGGTGAACTCGCCCTGCCAGTGCGGGCCGATCTCGAAGGGATGGTCCACGAGCTCGTCGTAGTCGGCCGCCTCGAAGCCGCCGTCGACCGCGCGCATCTCGGTCGCAACCTGCCAGCCCTCGGGCACGCCGGCCAGCTCGACACGATGCGCTTCGGCCTCGCGGCCATGCGCGCGCAGGCACAGGCTGCTGGCGTTGAAGAAGGCGCGCTGGCGGTCCAGCCACGCGGTGCGCACCGACGCGTCAAAGGCATAGACGTCATAGCTCAGCACCAGCGCCGCCTGCCCGCTGCAGCGCACGCGCCAGCTCGCCTTGTCGAGCTGCTCGATGGCCAGCTCGCGGCCGCCCTGGCGTGCGCCGAGGCCGCTCAGGTGCTTGGCGAACTCGCGCACGAGATAGCTGCCCGGGATCCACACCGGCAGGCTGAAGTCCTGCTCCGGCGCCGGCTCGGCCAGCGTCAACGTGACGCGGTAGCGATGGGCCGCAAGGTCGGCCAGCTCGATGCGGAAACCCGGTCCGGCCATCAGCTGCCCGCGGCGGCCAGGAAGCAGCTCAGCGCGGCGACCGCCGTGAGGCGGAACCTCAGCGTCAGCCATTCGGCGGCGCCCAGTTGCGGGTACACCCGGCGGTCGATGACATAAGCCGCGATGAACACGCCGCCATGCAGGGCCAGGCCCGCATAGGGCGACATCAGCACACCCAGCCAGCCCAGCAGCACGGCGCTGACGCCCCAGACCAGCGGCTGACGCCCCGCGCCGCCGCGCACGAAGGCCAGCCCCCAGTGGATGCCGCCGAGGAAGGCAATGGCCAGGCCGGCATAGGCCGACATCGCCAGGCCGACGAAGGTGTGCTGGTCGAGGTCGCGCCCGCCGATCAGCCAGATCAGCGCGCAGCCCAGCACCAGCGGCACGAGGCCGGCATAGCCCAGGCGGTTCACCAGGGCGGCATTCATCGCGCTCACGACTTGCGCCCCGGCACCAGCGCCTGCAGGCGCTTCTCGAGTTCGACCGCGCCGACGGCGCCGGAAATGCGGTTGCCGTCCTCCAGCACGATGGCGGGCGTGGCATTCACGTAGATCTTGCGCGACAGCGCCAAGTTGCGCTCGATGGCCGCGTCATCGCAATTCGCCGGCGCCTTGGGCGGCTGCTCGCCCTTGAGCATCCAGGCCAGCCAGGTGGCCGTGGCATCCTTGGCACACCAGATGGCGCGCGTCTTCTCCGGCGAGTCACCGCCCAGGATGGGGATGAGGAAGGTGTAGACCGTGACGTCCTTCATCTCCTGCAGCGACCGCTCGAAATGCTTGCAATAGCCGCAGTTCGGATCCGCGAAAACGACGAAACGGCGCTTGCCATTGCCGTTCTTCCACATCAGTGCATCCTTGAGGGGCAAGCTGGCGAAATTGACGCGGTTGAGCTGGGCGACGCGCTCCTGCGTCAGGCTCTTCTTGGCCTTCACGTCGATCAGCTCGCCTTCGATGAGGAAGCTGCCGGTCGGGTCGGTGTAGCGCACCTCGTTGCCGATGCGCACCTCCCACAGCCCTGGCATGGGCGACGGCCGCACCTCGTCGATCTTGGGCGCATTCGGCATGCGCTCGGCAAAGGACTTGCGGATGACGGCCTCGTTGGCGGAGGTGGGCAGGCAGGCGATGACGAGCAGGCCGGTCAGGAGGCGGGCAATGAGGGACGACACGATGCTGGAAGTGCAGGAAAAGGGTTCAGAGCCCGAGGGCGCGCTGGGTCAGCCAGCGCTTGACGGGAGAGAGTTGATCGAGGGCATCCATGCCGCGGTTGCGCAGGCTCCTGACTACCGATGAATCCTGCGCGAAAAGGCGCTGCAGGGCGTCGGTCAGTTCGCCCATCGCCAGCGTGGGCGCGAGCCGTTCGCGCGCGTAGCGGCGCAGCAGGCGCTCGTCGCCCAGCGGCCGCCAGGGCTCGCGCGCTGCCAGCACGCGGGCCAGCGCGGCGACATCGCCCAAACCGAGGTTCAGGCCCTGGCCGGCGAGCGGATGCACGAGATGGGCGGCATCGCCCAGCAGCACCCAGCCCGGGCCGCTGACCGCATCGGCACGCGCCAACGCGAGCGGCCAGCTCGAACGCTCGCTGCCCAGGCGCAATTCGCCCGCAGCGCCGGCCGTGGCGGCATTCAGCTCACGCTCGAAGTCCTCGACCGGCAGCGCAGTCAGCTGCTCGGCCCGCGTCTCGGTGCAGGACCAAACCAGGCCATACGACGCCCCCGGTGCCGGCCGCTCGAAGGGCAGCAGCGCCAGCACCTCGCCGCCGGGCCGGAACCATTGCCGGGCCACGCCCTGGTGGGCGCGCCCCGCCGTCAGCCGCGCGGCCACCGCACGGTGGCCGTAGGCCTTGGGCTCGAAACCCACGCCCAGGGCCGCCCGCGCGGCCGACTCGCGGCCCTCGCAGAGCGCCGTCAACGCCGCCGTCGTACCCTCGGGCACGTTGTGGACATGGGGCGAGAAGCGCAGCGCCGTCGCCAGCTGGGCGTCCAGCTCTGCGGCATCGACGATGACCGCCAGTTCGCTCAGGCCCTGTTGCCATGCAGAGAAACTCAGTCGCCCCCCCGCGTCATCCGCCGTCGCGTCGCCATGGACGATCATGTCGTACACCGGGCTGATGGCGTCGGCGGGCAGGCTGGGCCAGATCTTCAACTCCGTCAGCAGCGCCACCGAGGCCGCATTCAGCGCATAGGTGCGCACATCGCCTTCGCGAGCCGCCTGCGACGGGCCAGCCATGCCCACCGTGAGGCCCTGGGAAGCAAGACTCAGCGCAAGGCCGCTGCCGACTGCCCCCCTGCCCCTGACCAACACGTCCACGCTTTGCATGGCCGCGATTGTAGGCAGCGGGGTATGCCCGCATCGCGGCGCCGCATGCGTGGGTGGCTGCCGACTAAAATCCCATCCTTCGGCACCGGCCCGCCGCCGGCTGCCTCCCCAGAGAAAGACCCGTCATGAGCCTCAAATGCGGCATCGTGGGCCTGCCCAACGTCGGCAAGTCCACGCTTTTCAACGCCCTGACCAAAGCCGGCATCGCCGCCGAGAACTACCCCTTCTGCACGATCGAGCCCAACGTCGGCATCGTCGAACTGCCTGACCCGCGCCTGGCCGCGCTGGCCGAGATCGTCAAACCGGAGCGCGTGCTGCCGGCCGTCGTCGAATTCGTCGACATTGCCGGCCTCGTGGCGGGTGCCAGCAAGGGCGAAGGCCTGGGCAACCAGTTCCTGTCCCACATCCGCGAGACCGACGCCATCGTCAACGTCGTGCGCTGCTTCGAGGACCCGAACGTCATCCACGTCAACGGCAAGGTCGATCCCATCTCCGACATCGAGGTCATCCAGACCGAGCTGTGCCTGGCCGACCTCGGCACCGTCGAGAAGAGCCTGCACCGCTACAACAAGGTCGCGCGCGCCGGCGACAAGGAAGCCATCGCGCTGGTCAAGGTGCTGGAGAAGTGCCAGGCCGCGCTGGATCAGGCCAAGCCGGTCCGCACGATCGACTTCAGCAAGGAAGAGCTGGCCATCCTGAAGCCGCTGTGCCTGATCACGGCCAAGCCTGCGATGTTTGTCGGCAACGTGTCGGAAGACGGTTTCGAGAACAACCCGTTCCTGGATCGCCTGAGGGAGTACGCGGCGGCCCAGAACGGCCCGGTGGTGGCGATCTGCGCCAAGACCGAGTCGGAACTGTCCGAGATGGAAGACGAGGACCGCGCGATGTTCCTGGCCGAGATGGGCCAGGACGAGCCCGGCCTGAACCGCCTGATCCGCGCCGCCTTCAAGCTGCTGGGCCTGCAGACCTACTTCACCGCCGGCGTGAAGGAAGTGCGTGCCTGGACCATCCGCATCGGCGACACCGGCCCGCAGGCGGCCGGCGTCATCCACACCGACTTCGAGCGCGGCTATATCCGCGCCCAGACCATCGCCTACGACGACTTCATCCAGTACCGCGGCGAACAGGGTGCGAAGGACGCCGGCAAGATGCGGGCGGAGGGCAAGGACTACGTCGTCAAGGACGGCGACGTGCTGCACTTCCTGTTTTCTCCGAGCTGAGAACCCGGCGATACGCCTGCCCCGTTGCGGGGCGGCCTTCGCCAGGCGCGCGAAGCGATGTACCTCAGGTGCCGCAGAAGGTGCGGAAACGTGCGGTCACTTCCGTGGGTGCCGGCACCGCATAACGCGTCGCCAGAGCGGCCTCCTGCCAGGGGTCGCGCAGCGCGGCCAGCAGGCCCTGGAAAGGCGCCAGCTCGCCGTCGGTCGCCGCGGCCAGCGCCTCCTCGACGAGGTGGTTGCGCGGGATCAGGGCAGGGCTGGCGCGACGCATCTGCGCGGCTCTCGCCGCGCCGTCTGTCGTGCCGTCTCGAGCACAACGCGCCTGCCAGCGGGCCAGCCAGGCATCGAGCGCGTCGCGGTCGGCAAAGAGGTCGCGCAGCGGCTCGGGCCGGCCTTCCGCCGCGGCGGCCAGGTGGCGCCAGGCCAGCGTGAAGTCGACGGCCTGCAGATGCAGCAGCCCCAGCCATTCGTCCGCCAGCGCGGTGTCGGCCTGATCGTCGGCAGGCGTTGCGCCAGACAGGCCGAGCTTGCGGCGCTGCCCGTCCAGCAGCTCGCCGGCGTACCACGCGGGGAAGGCGTCGATGACGGCAGTCGCCTCGGCCACGGCGCGTTCCATGGCCAGTTCATCGTCGCTGTCCGCCATCAGCGGAAGCAGCGTCTCGGCAAAGCGCGCGAGGTTCCAGCGGGCGATGCCGGGCTGATTGCCGTACGCGTAGCGGCCGGCATGGTCGATGCTGCTGAAGACGGCGGTCGGGTCGTAGGCCTCCATGAAGGCGCACGGCCCGTAGTCGATGGTCTCGCCGGAGAGCGCCATGTTGTCGGTGTTCATCACGCCATGGATGAAGCCCACGTTCATCCATTGCGCCACCAGCCTGGCCTGGCGTCTGGCGACGGCGCGCAGCAGGCCGAGATGTCGATCGGGCGCCTCGGCGAGTGCGGGATCGTGGCGGGCGATGGTGTAGTCGGCCAGACGGCGCAGCGTATCGAGGTCACCGCGCGAGGCGAAGAACTGGAATGTGCCCACGCGCAGATGGCTGGCGGCCACGCGCGTCAGCACAGCACCCGGCAGGGTCGTCTCGCGTTGGACAGGCTCACCGGTCGCGACGACGGCCAGCGCCCGCGTCGTGGGAATGCCCAGCGCATGCATGGCCTCGCCGATCAGCACCTCGCGCAGCATCGGGCCAATGGCGGCCTTGCCGTCGCCGCCTCGCGAGAAGGGCGTGCGGCCTGAGCCCTTGAAGGCGATGTCTCGGCGCCGGCCCGAGCGGTCGACCACCTCGCCGAGCAGCAGCGCGCGGCCGTCCCCCAACTGCGGCGAGAAGCCGCCGAACTGGTGGCCGGCATAGGCCTGCGCAATGGGCTCGGCGTCGTCAGGCAGCAGGTTGCCGGCGAACAAGTCGGCGGCTTCAGGCCCGGACAGTGCGTCGACCGGCAAGCGAAGGTCAGCGGCCAGTTCCATGTTCGCGAACAGCAGTTGCGGCTCAGGCGCAGCAGCGGGCTTCCACGCCACGGCCGCGTTAGGAAGCTCACGCGCATAGGTGTTGTCGAAACCGAAGCGATGCATGGGAATCCAGCAAGAGTTTGCCGCCAGTTTGCCGGCAAACCGCGGACCACTTCCGCGGAGCGGGCTTCGAGCCCACGCACAGGGAGCGCACGAGTGACCTCAACACTTGGCCTGCTGCCTCTTGGCAGAGAGGCCCTCAGTTGCACCTTTTCTAGTCGAGGCGCCTGAATGCAGAGCCGAGGTCAGAATCGCGATTCCCCAAAGCAAAGCGCCCCAGCATCTGTCGATACTGGGGCGGTTGGCTTCATAAATAGCCTGACGATGACCTACTTTCACACGGGAATCCGCACTATCATCGGCGCTGACTCGTTTCACTGTCCTGTTCGGGATGGGAAGGAGTGGGACCAAGT
>Ga0307408_100000041_pt1 | contig 172998 bp, 156 predicted proteins | sample 322Cmetagenome_FD_202116 | JGI IMG/M metagenome (GOLD analysis project Ga0307408, IMG submission 202116) | Maize rhizosphere microbial communities from greenhouse at UC Davis, California, United States - 322HYB-C-3 | ecosystem: Host-associated > Plants > Roots > Rhizosphere > Soil | place...
AAGGTCGCGCTAGTGGCAGTCATGCGCAAATTGCTCATCCATTTGAACACTCTCATGGCGAATTTCCACCAAACAGCCGTTGCATCCTAAGACCGTTCCTACCTAAGCTGCAATGCCTTCGGCATTCGCGTTCGCATTACCCCCCGTTTTCTCATCGTGGGTAATAGGGCGCTTCATCGCAGCTTTGGGGAGCAGATGCCTTTTCCCAACAAAGCGGCGATGAATCGCGCGCACTCTAAATATTACGCCTCGTGGTCGGAGAGGTAGCGCTCGGCTTCGAGAGCGGAAGCGCAACCCTGGCCGGCGGCGGTGATCGCCTGGCGATAGTAATGGTCCGCCACGTCGCCCGCGGCGAACAAGCCGGGAGTCTTGGTCTCGGTCTTGCCATTGTTTTGGAGAATGTAGCCGTTTTCGTCCTTATCGACCAAGTCGCCGAGGAACGAACTGTTCGGCACGTGGCCGATGGCGACGAACACGCACTTCACTTCCAGCTCGGACTTCTCGCCCGTGACCAGATTTTGAAGCGTCACCGCACGCATTTCGTTCGCGTCGTCGGTGAGGTATTCGGTCACGGCGGAATTCCAGACCGGCTCGATCTTCGGATTCGCCAAGGCACGCTCGGCCATGATCTTCGACGCGCGCAATTCTTCGCGGCGATGGATCAGGTAAACTTTGCTGGCGAAACGGGTGAGGAAGGAAGCCTCTTCGCAGGCGCTGTCGCCCCCGCCGATCACGGCCACCGGCACATCGCGATAAAACGCGCCGTCGCAAGTCGCGCACGACGTCAGGCCCCGGCCGATGAGCGATTTTTCGTTGGGCAAACCGAGGTGGCGAGGAGCTGCGCCGGTCGCGACGATCAACGTCTTGGTTTCGAAGGTTTCCGAACCGCAGTTCAGTTTGAACGAGCCATCGGCGTGGTGTTCGATCGACTCGACGGTCGCCCATGCGACACGAGCGCCGAATTTCTCGGCCTGCTGCTGCATTTTCATCATCAGCTCCGGGCCCATGATGCCTTCCGGGAAGCCCGGGAAATTTTCCACCTCGGTGGTGGTCGTGAGCTGGCCACCCGGTTGGGTGCCGGAAATGAGAAGCGGGGAAAGGTTGGCGCGAGCGGTGTAGATGGCGGCGGTGTAACCCGCGCAGCCGGTGCCGATGATAATGACGTTTTCCATGAATGACTCGGGACTGGGCCGGGATGTTGGAGCCGGACCCGCCCGCTGGCAAGGGGGAGCGGCCGAATTTCAAATTTGAGATTTGAGATTTGAAATCTCAGAGCCCTCTGGCCGCTTTTTGCTGCCGGATCCATTCCTGGTCGGCATCGGAGAGCCGGGATTCGACGGTCTTGGAACGGACGCCGTCGGGCTCCACGAGCAGGAGTTTCCCGTCGGAATAGGACAGCAACTTCGCGAAAACCTTTCGTCCGGAACGGTCCGCCCATTCGCGGTAGCCCTTTTTTTCCAGACCGGCCCGCCATTCGCCATAGCGTTTCTGGGCCACGGTATCGCCCTGCTTCAACAAGCCCCAAAAATAGTCGGCGTCGCCGGTGCGATAGCCCTTGTAGCGACCGATCACCTCGCCGTCGGGCGAGAGGACGAGCACCGTGGGATGGCCGAGCACCTTGTAGCGTTTCTTCAAAGTGGTGACGTATTCGCGCAGGTTCGCTTCCTTGGTGGCGGCTTCGTCCAGCGAGAGCTTCGGTTCGCGCTGACGGACTTGCGAGTCGACGCGCAGACGGACGAAGCGTTCTTTCACCCACGAATCGAATTCGCTCTTGGAAAACAATTCTCCGGCGAGCGCCTTGCACCCGGGACTGCTCTTCGAGTCGGTGAACCAAATGAGCACCGGCTTGCCTTCGCGGGACGCCCGGCGGAAAGCCGCTTTGTCACTTTCCTCCCATGGGCCTCGCTTCGGTTCTTCCATCAACGTGCTTAATTCCGGAATACCGGCTTCCGGATTGTCGGGGTCGGTCCAGGCGATGTCGCTTTCCGGCGTGATGTTCGCCGGAACGGCCGGGACATTGCCGCCGGGGCTCACCGGCGTGCCGCCGGTTTTGGCGCGCAATTCAGGCGGAATGCCGGTCGGGCCGAAAGGCTGGGGCGTTTCCTCTTTTTTCTCCGTCCCGCCCGTCAAACGATCCAGCCGGGCGCACGAAACGACCGAAAACAACGCGAGCACGAGACAGCAAAATCGCATCCTCATGGCTCCACTGTGAAAAGGCTCGCTCCGCTGCCAAGCGCCAAGTTTCACCTTCGCTTGCCGATCTCGCCCGCGGCCTCTTTAGTTGTCCGGCAATGCCCACCCGCTTCCGACTCCCGTTGCTCGCCATCCTGTTGAGCGCGATCGTCCCCGTGGCTCCAGCCTTCGCGGAAGAGCCTCCCGGCAAACCCGTGTTCCTCGTTCGCGCGGAAAATTTCCCCGCCATGGAAGCGGCCAATGGCGTCCACGACATTGCGGAACGCCTGGCGTTCCGGGCGCAGGACCAGCCGTTTCTACTGATCGCGACCGCAATCTTCGTGCTGGCCATCCTCCACACGTTCCTTGCCGTGCCGATCACCCGTTTGGCCCACCGGATCGAGCACGACCACGACGACCGGCTCGCACGCGATCCGAAACATCACGCAATCCCCGACGCCTACAAGCGGGTGTCCTTCAAAGCCACTCTGTTCCATTTCCTGGGAGAGGTCGAAGCGATCTTCGGCATCTGGGCGGTCGTGCTCATGGCCGTGATGACCGGCTTCTATGGTCTGGATGCGATGAAAGGCTACCTCGCCGGAGTGAATTTCTCCGAACCGATGTTCGTGGTCGTCATCATGGCGTTGGCCTCGACCCGGCCCGTGCTGCGCTTCGCGGAAAGCGTCCTGCGGTTCTTCGCCCGGTTCGGCAAGGAATCGCCCGCCGCGTGGTGGCTTTCGATTCTCACGCTGGCACCGATTCTCGGATCGTTCATCACCGAGCCCGGCGCGATGACGATCGCCGCGATGCTGCTGGCGCGGAAATTCTATCGTCTCAAACCGAGCCCGCGTTTCGCCTACGGCACCTTGGGTTTGCTATTTTTGAACATTTCGATCGGCGGATTGCTGACGAATTTCGCCGCGCCGCCGGTCTTGATGGTGGCCGATGCCTGGCAACTCACCACGCCCTACATGCTCACCCATTTCGGTGGCAAAGCGGTGGTGGCCATCGCTCTCGCCACGCTCGTCTATTATCTTTTCTTCCGGCGGGAACTGAAGGCGCTTTCCACCCAGGTGCCCGATGTCGACGGTGACGGCATCTTCGACTGGGCTCAGCGGGAAACGCCCGTGCCATGGTCTGTCACCGCCACGCACCTGCTATTCATGGCGATCACGGTCAGCTTCGTCCACGATCCCCCCATCTTCATCGGCGGCTTCTTGTTCTTTCTCGCCTTCTCGAAAGCGACCCGCCATCACCAGAATCCGGTTACCTTGCGCGGACCGATTCTCGTCGGTTTCTTCCTCGCCGGCCTTGTCGTCCACGGCGGTCTGCAAGGGTGGTGGCTGCAACCGATCCTCGCCAGCTTGGGCGAATGGCCGCTATTTATCGGTGCCGTGCTGCTGACGTCCTTCAATGACAACGCCGCGATCACCTACCTCGCCAGCCAGGCCGATGGACTTTCGCCCGCGATGAAGTACGCCGTCCTTGCCGGCGCGGTGACCGGCGGCGGCCTCACCGTCATCGCCAACGCACCCAACCCCGCCGGTCAAACCTTGCTTGCGCGGTTTTTCGGCGATGGCGTCTCGCCTCTAAAACTTCTCCTCGCCGCCTTGGTGCCGACACTTATCGCGGCCGCCTGCTTCATGCTCCTACCCCGTTGATCGAATCCTGATCTTGTGGGTGCCTGCGCGGTTCCATCTGAAGATTGAACACTGAAAACTTTCCGCTCTTGTTATGTTCACCGGCCTCGTTGAATCCACCGGCACCGTCGTTTCGCTCGAGTCACGTGCCGATCAAGCCCGCCTTACGCTCGATCTTCCGTTTCAAAACGAGCTCGCCCTCGGTGATTCGGTCGCGGTCAACGGCTGCTGTCTGACCGTGGCCGAGCTCAATGCGAACGGCACCGGTTTCGACATTCTGATGCAAACCCTGCGCGTCACCTCGCTGGGCGATTTACGGACGGGTTCCACCGTGAACCTCGAACGCGCGATGCTCGCCACCGCGCGATTCGGAGGACACTTCGTTCAGGGTCACGTCGATTCCACAGGGGAAATTCTCGCGCTCGAACCGCACGGACAGGATCATCGTTTCGAAGTTTCACTGCCGCCGGAAATCCATCGGTTGTGCATCGACAAAGGCTCGCTTTGCATCGACGGCATTTCCTTAACGATCGCCGAGCTGAAGGAAGGCAGCGCCATCTTCTGGATCACGCCGCACACTTTCGCGCACACCCATCTTCACGCCGCCCGCGACGGCCAACGGGTGAATCTCGAGGCCGACTTGCTGGCGAAGTACGTCGAACGACTGGTGAAACGGTGACCTTCTTTCGGCCAACTAACGTGGGGCCAACAGACTGAAGGGCCACGACGGAATGTTCCGGGCGACGGTAAAAAAAACGATCAGCCCGATCAAACTCCATCCCATCCAGGCGGACGGAACGAATGGCCGGCGCGCGCGCCATTCGGCGACCACGGCGTGGAAGAGCCAAGCTCCCGCCATCAACGCGAGCAACACCACCAACGGATTCATCCCCAGCGCGCCGGATAAATCACCGTCGAGCAACCGCGTGGCACAGCGCGTTCCACCGCAACCGGGGCAATTCCATCCCGTCCAACGCTTGATCGAACAGGGTGGCATGTTCGACAGCAACCACGGAAACGACTTGCTCAAGGCAACGCCGGCGGCGATTCCCGCCAGCGCCACCCATGTCCAGACAAACCGGCGTTTCGGCATGAGCCAGGGGAAAATTACTTCGAGCGGTTCTGCAATTCCTGCTGCCGGATCAGTTGCTCCTGAACCTCCGGCGGGAAGAATTCCATCCGGCGGATTTCCTCGGGGCTGCGGGTTCCAACCCAGGCTCCGAAAACAAAGGCCGCGATCGATCCCAACAATCCGAGGTAGCCGGTGATCAAACCCGCTCTCGCCATGCCTTTGCCACCAAATCTCGCGGGATCGTTTTTCGCTTTGGAAATGGCGACATGACCGAACACGACCGCGACGATCGCGAGCGGGCCGGCGAGGAACCATGCGCAGCAGATTACCAACGAGATGATGCCGCAGACCATGGAAGCGATCGACTGGCCTTGCGAAACCGGCGCAACCGTCACCGGTGCTTGGGAATAGCTCCCCGGCGACGAAGCGTAGGGCGCAACCGGAGCTGGACGCTCTACGAACGAAGATTCGGATGGAGGCACCGGTGGCGAGAGCAACGCCTGGATTTCAGACACTTTGCCCACCGGGAGCCAATCGGCCATGCCTTCTTTCCAAACGAGATCGGTCGAAGCGATTTCGCCTGCCTTGAGTTTCGACTCCATTTCGGCCGGACCGATCGGTCCGAGTTGAGCGCCGTTTTTCGAATAGTACCACATGGTTGGGAAAAGTTAGGGCATTGAGCTGAACACGCCGAAGGCCACGGCGAACATCGCCAGCAAAGTCAGGCCGATCCACAAATAACCGAGAATCAGACCGGTGAGCGCCATGCCCCGGCCGGTCATCGGCAATGGAGACTCGTTCATCTGCTTCAGCGCCATGTGACCACAGATCACGGCGGGAATGCCGAGGAGCGCGCAGAAATAACACAGCATGAATCCGACAATCCCGCATACCATGCTGGCGATCGCCAAGCCGCACGTCGGCGGCGAAGCGTAGTAAGGCGCATAGGGAACCATCGACTGCGCCAGTTCCGGCACCTTCGCGAGTGGCAACCACGAAGGCATGCCTTCCCGCCAAATCAAGGTCGACGGCGTCACACGGCCGGACGCAATGAGCTGGCGGATGCCCGCATCATCGACGGGACCGAACTGCAGGCCGTTTTCTCCGTAAAACCAATGAGTCATCGCCGCCGGAAGAGGCCGAAGCATTTCCCGCATCCCACCAAGGCGCAATCTCCAAAATGACACGATGCCCGCTCACTTATCATCGAGTTCGTTCTCGAAATCGGCCTTCCGTCCGGTTTGACGGCCAACCAAAAACAGCAAAAAGCCGCCCGTGAACGCGCCCCCGAATAAAATCCCCCAGAAGCTGGATTTGGCGAAGGCGGGCAAATCGACGTTCATGCCGAACAGTCCGCCCAGCGCGACGAGCGGCAGGAAAAAGCCGGCCAACAGGTTCAACCGGAACACGATGCGATTCAACCGCGTCGCCGACCTCGCCTGTTCTTCCGCACGTTCCGCTTGCCAGAATTGCAAGGTCACCCGGGCATCCGCGTTGAGCAAATCCGCCGCGCGTTCGATTTCCCTCGCCCGGTCCCGCAGCGAGCGGATCTCCCGGTCGTCGTGATCGATGGCGAGCACTTGTTCCAGCGCGTCGACCAGGTTGCGCGACGTCCGGGAAAGCGGTCCCGCGTGACGGAGAATGGCGAATACTTCCACCGCCGTGTCGGCTTCGTCGATCACCTCTTCATGGCCATCGATCGCCTTCGCATAGCGATCCAACAGCGCATCCAAGGCTTCCAGCCCCTGTTTCCCATCCGGGCCGATCCACCGGCCGTCACGGCGTTTCCAGAAGAACAACGCCTCTCGCTCTGGAATGCCCGGACGCGGCACATCATGCGCGATGACCAAGAGTTCGCCATCGCCCTCGATGCATCGCTGATGCCCCGGCCGACTGCTGAGTTGTTCGCGCAGTTCGGGTTCGATGCCAAAATGCGGGGGCAAATAGGTGGTTTCCGGAACGACGGGCATGCGACGACCATGAAACAGAGAGCCCACCGGAGCAAAGCGTGAATCCATCTCGATTCTTGCCGCCTAGCCGGCGATTCACGACAGTTCGCACGTCACCCATGATCGCCCGTTGGCTTATCTTCCTGCTCGCGCTGACTTTCTCAATGCTCGCTCCAGCGCAGGAAACGGAGGGCGATGAGGACGAGCTGCCCGCCCCGCGCGCGACCGTTCATCTATCACACGCAGAAGCCGGCGTCCGGCTCTACGAACCGGATACGTTGCCACCGAAGGCGATTCTCATCTTCGGCTCCGGCGACGGCGGTTGGTCGCCCTGGGAAGACTCCGTCGCCCGGTGGCTGCGCGAGGACGGCTGTTACGTCGTCGGTTTCGATTTCCGCGAATACGCGGCCCACGACTACGACCTCGATACGCTCAGTAAAGACATGGCCGCGCTGGCCCGCGACGCGGCGAGCCGATGCCAAGGCGAGAACACGCCTGTCATCTATACCGGCTGGAGCATGGGCGCGGTGCAAGCGGTCCCGGCGGCCTCGAAAAACCGCCCGCCTAATCTCGCCGGCGTGATCCTGATGAGCGCCGATAGCCGGGGACGCTACGGTCTGCGGTCGAGCGATGAACTCGGAGTCACGCCGGAAGGCTCTGGCACGTTCGGTCTCGGCCAGTTCAATGCCGCGCTGAAAGATCTCCGGGTCGCCCAGTTTCACGGCGGAGCGGATTTCATGGCCTCCACCGCGTGGATTCAATCGCTCGCCTCGCCGCACGCATTGTACACCGTTCCCGGTGCGAACCACGGCTTCGATGGTCCCGACAATTCGTTCAAGGACTGGATCGCGCGCGGAGTGAACTGGGTGTTAGGCGACGATTCGGCCGCCGCTCCGCCTCCGCATCTGGAGCTGCCGTGGGGACTTTCACCGCTCTGGCCGGCCGCCGCTTTGGCGATCCTGCTGGCGATCTTTTTCGTCTTTTCCCGGAAACATTCGATCCGCGTGCTGGTCGCCGCCGTCGTCGTCATGGGCGCCGCCGATTTGTTGGAAGCGATGTTCCCAAAGCCGCCGTCGGTGCTCGACTGGATGGAAAACTGGGTGCCGCTCGGCATCGTCGAAAACAGCCGGATGCTCCTGCTCGTTTCCGGCCTCACCTTGCTCGCGCTCGCCCGCGGCTTGAGCCGTCGCAAACGAATCGCTTGGGTGCTCAGTCTGGCGATGCTCGCGGCCTCGGTCGTGCTCCATTTGACCCGGGCGTTCGATTGGCACCACGCGCTCGCCGCCGCCGTATTGCTCGTCCCGCTGGTGCGATGGCGGAAAGAATTCATCGCCCGTTCGGACGCTTCATCGATTCGCGTCGCGCTCGGATTGGCCGGCCTGCTTGCGACGACCTTGTTCGTCTTCGGAACGCTGGGTTTGCGACAACACAGCGAGCGCGGCCACTTCGGCGTCGCGCTGACGTGGAAAGATTGCGCCGCGGGTTCGGCTTCGGCGCTCATCTGGCAGAAATCGGAATACGACCAGGATGGCAGTCGCGACGTCCGCTCGTTCCTTCGCGCCCTACGCCTCGGCAGCTTGCTCGGTTCCTTCACCGTGCTCGCGTTGATGCTCCGTCCGGTCGTGCGACGCAGACTCGCCCATGCCACGCCCTACGAACGCGACCGGATTTCCCGTTTGATCGACGAACATGGCCATGATCCGATGGATCCGTTCGCCCTCCTGACCGACAAATCCTACTTCTTCTCCAACGGCGAAAAGAGTGTCGTGGCCTATGCCCTCTGGCGGAATTTCGCCGTGGCGCTGGCCGATCCGATCGGACCGGAGGACGACAAGGCGGAAGCCGTTCACCAGTTCGTCCGCTTCTGCAAACGCCAGGACTGGACACCCGTTTTCTACTGCAGCCACGTCACCCGGCGATCGCTTTACGAACAAGCCGGGTTGGTCACGTTCAAGGTCGGCGAAGACGCCCGGTTGAGTCTCGAAAACTTCAATCTCCAAGGGGGCAAATTCCAAAACCTCCGCACCGCCTCCAATCGCGCCCGCAAGGAGAACATGGAGTTCGTCTGGTATGACGCGAAGCCCACTCCCGATCACGGCATCGAAGCCCAGCTCAAGCTGATCTCCGACCGCTGGCTTTCCGCCAAGCACGGGGGGGAAATGAGTTTCGACCTCGGCGCGTTCCATCTCGAAGACCTGCGCGAGCGAGGCGTGGGTATCGTCCGAAACGCCGAAGGCCGCATCGAAGCCTTCGCCACTTGGCTGTCGTTCGATCGCGGTCGCGGCCGGGCACTCGATCTCATGCGCGGCAGCGCGGAAGCCCGCAACGGAGGCCTGATGGACTTCCTGATTCTTGAATGCATCGCCCGTTTCCGCGATCAGGGCGTGACCGAAATCAGCCTCGGCAACGCCCCGCTGGCCAACGTCCGTGCCGAAGGAGACGACGAACCGACGAGACCGGAACGCGCGACGCAATTCCTGTTCGAAAACTTCGACCGCTTTTACGGCTACAAATCGCTGTTCCGGTTCAAACGGAAATACCACCCGGACTGGCAGGGCCGTTACCTCGCCTATCCGCCCGGCACTCCGCTGCCGATGCTCGGTCTGGCGATCACGGGCGTCCATTTGCCCGAAGGTTTCCGGGCGTTGCTGAAGAGCTAAGGTGAACTAAGGTGCAATATGAAGACCAACCTTAGAACGATTTTGGCCTTCTTAGGACTGGGAATTTTAGGAGCGACGTCATGCGCCCCAGTGGTTTGCCTCGTTTCAGGCATGCCTTGTAAAAGGATTCAATTGCGGGATGAATGGGATGCACCGGTTAAATCCGCTTCCGCAGGTGGCGATCCGCTGTCGCCGGCGATCATGAATTCGAGCAATGAAAAAGGTTACTTGGTTCTCAGCAAACATTGGGCCGACCCCAATGGAGTGATGACGATCAGAGCCCCTGGTTTTGTTACCGTGACGAAGAAGTTCGAGGATATCCCAGAGGTGCTCGTGCTCAAAAAAACCGAGAATTAGTTTAGAAAGCGATGCGTGGAAAATGCCCTCTCCGGGTCGTGGCACTCCCCGTTTCCGTCATGCCGGGATCTCCGCTTGCCCTGCCGGGCCTCGTTTCCGATAAACCCGCCGCGCTCCCGCACGCCCTCCCGTCATGACCACCAAGCCAACTCTCCTCGTCCTTGCCGCCGGCATGGGCAGTCGCTACGGCGGCCTCAAGCAAATGGACCCGATGGGTCCGAATGGCGAAACCGTCCTCGACTACTCCGTCTATGACGCCATTCGCGCCGGTTTCGGCCGCGTGGTGTTCATCATCCGCGAGGATTTCGCGGACGCGTTCAAGGAAGGCGTCGGTGCCCGTTTCGCCGACAAAATCGACGTCGACTACGTCTTTCAGAAACTCGACGACCTGCCCGGCGACTACACCGTGCCGGAAGGTCGCGTGAAACCCTGGGGCACCGCTCACGCGGTTCGCGCCGCCCGCGACGCGGTGAAAGGCCCGTTCGCCGTGATCAACGCGGACGATTTCTACGGTCACGATGCCTACGTCCGCGCGGCTGAATTCCTCGGTAATTTGAAAGCCGACGACAGTGCCGCCACCGCGATGATTGGCTATCCGCTGGAAAACACGCTCTCCGACCATGGCCACGTGAACCGCGGCATCTGCCAGACCGACGAGGAAGGCTTCCTCACCAACGTCGAGGAATACGTGAACATCGAACGCGAAGCCGACGGCACGGTCCGCGGAACCGCCCTCGATGGCAGCCGCCGGGAAATCGAGGAAGGCACCCCGGTTTCGATGAACTTCTGGGCGTTCGGTCCGGCGTTCTTCGGCCAGTTGGAAGAAGGCTTCACCCGCTTCCTGGCCCAATCGGGCGAACAGTTGAAGTCCGAGTGCTACATCCCGACCATCGTCGACCATCTCATTCACGCCGGTTACGCCCACTGCGCGGTGTTGAAAACGACCAGCACGTGGTTCGGCGTCACCTATCCGGAGGACAAGCCCTTCGTGGTCGAATCGATCGGCGAGCTGATCTCCTCGGGCGAATACCCGTCGAAGCTCTCCTAATCCGGGCCCTAACCGATCGCGATTTCCCCAAAGCCGCACCACGCCTCGTGGTGCGGCTTTCTTTCGGGCATTTTGCTCGCACCTCCTTTATACTCCGCGGTTGGCGGTGGAAGAAACCATCGTTAGTTTCCCTGCCATCGCATGACCGATCCCATCGCGCCGCCAAAGTCCTCCGTCCTGAAGTCGCTCGTCTGGATGACGCTCTTGCTCGTCTGCGGCTGGGCGGTTTGGAAATGGGGCATTCCGGCGCTGGCTTCGATGCAACAGGGGGAAAAGGAATCCGGTGGTCGTGGCGGACGCCGCGCCACGGGTCCCGTGCCGGTCAGCGTGGTCCCCGCGATTCGGGGCGACTTCGAGGAATGGGCCACGGTTTCCGGCACGGTCACGCCGCTCAACCTCGTCACCGTCCGTAGCCGGGTTGATGGCGAGCTCAAACACCTGCGCTTCCAGGAGGGACAATCGGTGAAAGCTGGCGATTTGCTCGCCGAGATCGATCCCCGGCCGTTTCAGGTCGAACTGGATAAAGCCATCGGCCAACAGGCCAGAGACGAAGCCCTGTTGGAAAACGCCAAAGCCGATCTGAAGCGTTACGAAACGTTGCTCACGCAGGATTCGATCGCGAAACAGCAGGTCGACACCCAGGCGTCACTCGTCCGTCAGTATGAAGCCGCGATTGCCTCCGATGCCGGTGCGGTCGCCTCCGCCAAACTCCAACTCGCTTACACCCGCATCGTCGCGCCGCTCACCGGTCGCGCCGGTTTGCGCCAGGTCGACCCGGGCAACCTCATTCGCGCATCCGACGCGAATGGTTTGGTCACCATCACGCAGATGAACCCGATCGGCATCGTGTTTTCCGTGCCGCAGGAACGGGTCACCGCGATCCGCGACCGCTCGGCCGCGGGCGAAACGATCCCGGTGGAAGCGCTCGCCGCCGATCAGTCGACCGCGGTCGCGCGCGGCAAGTTGCTGACGACCGACAACCAGATCGATCTCTCCTCCGGCACGCTGAAGATGAAGGCGGAATTTGCCAACGCCGACGGTCGTTTGTTTCCCAACCAATTCGTCACCGTGCGTGTGCGGGTGAACCGCATCGCCAACGCCGTGTCGGTGCCAGCCGCCTCCATCCAACAGGGCTCGAAAGGCGCGTTCGTTTACATCGTGAAAGATGGCGTCGCCGCGCTGCGACGGATCAAGACGGGGCCGACTCATCTAGAGCAAACCCAGGTGTTGGAAGGCGTCGCGGAGGGCGACTCGATCATTACCGAGGGCGTCGATCGCCTGCGCGAAGGCATGGAAGTCCGTATCGTGACGCCCGGCGTTGAGGAACCGAAAGCCGACACGCCGGAGCAGGCTCAACCGAAAGAACGGCAAGAGCGCCGAGTCCGATGAACCCATCCCGTTTGTTCATCGAACGCCCGGTCGCCACCACCTTGCTGATGGTGGCGATCCTCCTGGCCGGCATGCTCGCGTATCGCCTGTTGCCAGTCGCCGCGCTGCCGCAGGTCGATTACCCGACGATGCAGGTGACGACGCTCTATCCAGGCGCCGGACCCGAGGTTGTTGTCTCCTCAATCACTTCCCCTCTTGAACGCCAGTTCGGCCAGATGCCCGGACTCAGCCAGATGTATTCGGTCAGCAGCGGCGGTGCATCCGTCGTGACGCTTCGTTTCAACCTCGGCATGAGCCTCGATGTCGCCGAGCAACAGGTCCAGGCGGCCATCAACGCGGCGAGCAACCTTTTGCCGACCGATCTCCCCGCGCCGCCGATTTACAGCAAAGTCAACCCGGCCGACGCACCGATCCTCACCCTCGCCCTGACTTCGGAGACCTTGCCGTTGATCGAGGTGCAGGACCTCGCGGAAACCCGGCTGGTGCCGAAACTCTCCCAACTCTCCGGCGTTGGCTTGGTCACCGTCAGTGGCGGCATGCGACCGGCGATCCGCATCCGGGCGAATCCCGCCGCCCTCGCCGCGCGTGGACTGAGCACCGAAGATCTCCGCACCGCCATCGCCAGTGGCAACGTCAATCAACCGAAAGGGAGCTTCGATGGCGCCGCGCGATCAAGCACACTCGACGCCAACGACCAACTCGTCTCGCCCGACGATTACAAGACGCTCGTCGTCGCGTGGAAAAACGGCGCGGCGGTCCGGCTGTCCGATGTCGCCGAAATCGTCGATGCGCCGGAAAACAACCGGCTCGCCGCATGGAACGGCACTCAACCGGCGGTCGTGCTCAACGTCCAACGGCAGCCCGGCGCGAACGTCATCAAAGTGGCCGATAGCGTGAAAGCGTTGCTGCCGAAGCTGACGGAAGGATTGCCCGCGGCCGTTGAGGTCACGCCCTTGACCGATCGCACGATCACTATCCGCGCGTCGGTGCATGACGTGGAAAAGGAACTGCTCACCGCCATCGCGTTGGTGGTCGGGGTGATCTTCGTTTTCCTCTGGAACTGGCGCGCCACCTTCATCCCCGCCGTCGCCGTGCCGCTTTCGCTGATCGGCACCTTCGGCGTGATGTATCTCGCCGGCTTCAGCCTGAACAACCTCACGTTGATGGCGCTCACCATCGCCACCGGCTTCGTCGTCGACGACGCCATCGTGATGATCGAAAACATCGCCCGCTATCTGGAAGAAGGCGATTCGCCGATGGAAGCCGCGCTCAAAGGCTCGAAGCAAATCGCTTTCACCATCATCTCGCTCACCATCTCACTCGTCGCGGTGTTGATTCCGCTGCTGTTTATGGGCGATGTCGTCGGGCGTTTGTTCCGCGAGTTTGCGATCACGCTCGCCATTTCCATCCTCGTCTCGGCCGTCGTGTCGCTGACGCTCACCCCGATGATGTGCGCGCGTTTGCTTCGCCCGCACCACGAGCAAAAACCCGGGCGCGCCGGTCGCTGGGTGGCCGCGACGTTCGATCGCACGATCGCGGGCTACGGACGAATGCTCCACGTGGTTCTCGCCCACCCCGTGCTGACGATGCTGATCTTCTTCGGCACGCTCGCCGCCACCGCCGCGCTCTATCTTGCCGCGCCGAAAGGCTTCTTCCCCGATCAGGACACCGGATTGGTCCAGGCGATCACCGAAGCGCCGGAAAACATTTCGTTCGCCTCGATGGCTGAACGCCAGCGCGCCATGGCGGAAACGATTCTGAAAGACCCGGCGGTCGAAAGTTTGTCGTCGTTCATCGGGGTCGATGGCACGAACACCACGCTCAACAGCGGCCGGATGCTGATCAATCTCAAGCCGCTCGCCCAGCGAGACGCCGCGGTCGGGGAAATAACCCGCCGTCTCCAAGAACGAGCCACCACCGAACAAACCGGCCTCAAGGTGTTCTTCCAACCGGTGCAGGACCTCACCATCGACGACCGCGTCAGCCGCAGCCAATACCAGTTCACGCTGGAAGCGACCGACACCAAGTCGCTCGACGAATGGGTGCCGAAAATCGTCGACCGGCTGAAAACCAATCCGCTGCTCACGGATGTGGCCGATGACTTGCAAAACCGCGGTCTCGCCGCGCGTGTCGAGATCGATCGCGCGGTCGCCGGTCGCCTCGGCGTTCAGGCCGCCGACATCGACGCGGCACTCTACAATGCCTTCGGTCAACGGCAGATCTCGACGATCTTCACGCAAAGCGGGCAATACCGCGTCGTCCTCGAACACGGTCCCGAATTCCAGCGCGGACTCGGTGCGTTCGATCACGTTTACGTTCCGAGCGCCGACGGCCAACAGGTCCCGCTTTCAAGCGTCGCCCGCATCGTCGAAGAACCCGCCAACCTGGTCGTCGCGCGACAGAGCCAGTTTCCCGTCGCCACGCTTTCGTTCAACCTCGCTCCCGGAGCGGCGCTGGGCAAAGCCGTCGAGTCGGTCCGCGCGACCCTCGACGACCTGCAAATGCCCGCCCATCTAACGACCGAATTCCAAGGCACCTCGGTCGCGTTCCAAAACGCGCTCACCAACCAACTCTGGCTCGTGCTCGCCGCCGTGGTCGTGATGTACCTCGTGCTCGGCGTCCTTTACGAAAGCTTCATCCATCCGGTGACGATCCTTTCCACCCTGCCCTCCGCCACCTTGGGCGCGCTGCTTGCGATCGAGTTTACCAGCAGCCAGCTCGGCGTCATGGCCATCATCGGCATCGTTCTGCTCATCGGCATCGTGAAAAAGAACGCCATCATGATGATCGACTTCGCGCTGGAAGCGGAGCGCACCCGCAACCTCGATCCGCGCGACGCCATCCACGAAGCCAGTCTCCTTCGTTTCCGCCCGATCCTCATGACCACGCTCGCCGCGTTGCTCGGCGCGTTGCCCCTCATGCTCGGCCAGGGCGTCGGCTCGGAACTCCGTCGCCCGCTAGGCGTCGTCATGGTCGGTGGCCTGATCGTCAGCCAAGTCCTCACGCTGTTCACGACGCCGGTGATCTACCTCGCCTTCGACCGCCTCGCCCGCAAGCTACGCAACCTCCGGCGACCGGAAATCACCCTGATCGACCAGCCCTTGAGTGGCCAGGAATCAGGGGCCGGGGGCCAGTGAAGAAATCCGCTTCAATCGCAACGTCAACCCGACTTCCGCTTCTTCCCTAACCCCTAATCCCCGGCCACTGGCTCCCCAATCTTCATGACGTTCGCCGAGGTGTTCATCGAACGCCCCGTGGCCACCACCCTGGCCACTCTGGCCATCGCATTGGCCGGTATCCTCGCGTACTTCCATCTCCCGGTCGCGCCGCTACCGCAGGTCGATTTCCCCACGATTTCCGTTCAGGCGAACCTCCCCGGCGCGAGTCCGGAAACGATGGCCGCGACCGTGGCGACGCCGCTCGAACGCACGCTCGGCCGCATCCCGGGCGTGAGCGAAATGACGTCCACCAGCAGCCAGGGCAGCACCCGCGTCACGCTTCAATTCGACCTCAGCCGCGACATCGACGGCGCGGCCAACGACGTCCAGGCCGGCATCAACGCCGCCCGCAGTCTTTTGCCATCGGGGCTGCCTTCGAACCCGAGCTATCGCAAAGCCAACCCGGCCGACGCGCCGATCATGATCCTTGCCCTGACCTCGGACGTCTATTCGCCCGGTCAGCTCTATGATGTCGCCTCGACCATCCTCGCGCCGAAAATTTCCCAGCTCTCCGGCATCGGACAGGTCTTCGTCGGCGGCAGCTCTTCGCCCGCCGTCCGGGTTTCGCTCGAATTGCCCGCGCTGGAACAAACCGGGCTCTCGCTGGAAGACGTCCGCACGGCGATCACCCGGGAAAACGTGAACCGCCCGAAAGGCGCGATCGAAGAGGGCGACCGTCGCTGGCAGATCACCGCGAACGACCAACTTTCGAAGGCGAAAGATTACCTGCCACTCATCGTCAGCTATCACGACGGCTCGGCCTTGCGACTCGGCGATCTCGGTCGCGTGGAAGATTCGGTCCAGGACACGATGACCTACGGCACCAGCAATGGCGTCACCTCCGTCTCGCTCGTGCTCTTCCGCCAATCCGGGGCGAACATCCTTTCGACCGTCGATCAGGTGAAGGAAATGCTGCCGAAGCTGAAAGCCTCGGTCCCGGAAGCGATGAACCTGAATCTCGTGATGGAACGCACCGTTTCCATCCGCGGTTCGCTCGAGGAAGTGAAGCACTCGCTGATGCTCTCGGTCGTGCTCGTGATCGGCGTGGTGTGGGTTTTCCTCCGTCGCTTCAAAGCCGCCCTCGTTCCGGGAGTCGCCGTGCCCGTTTCGCTCATCGGCACCTTCGCCATCATGTGGGCGTGCGGCTACAGCATCGACAACCTGTCGCTGATGGCCCTCACCATCGCCACCGGCTTCGTCGTCGATGACGCGGTGGTCGTTTTGGAAAACATCTCGCGCCACGTCGAAGCCGGGATGCCCGCGCGGGAGGCGGCCCGACGCGGCACGCGCGAAGTCACTTCCACGGTCATTTCGATGAGCATCTCGCTGGTGGCCGTGTTCATCCCGATCCTGTTCATGGGCGGAATCGTCGGCCGGCTGTTCCGCGAGTTCGCCGTCGTGTTGTCCGCTTCCATCGGCGTCTCGTTGCTGATCTCGCTCACCACGACACCGATGATGTGCGCGCGCCTGCTGGCACATCATGAAGGCGAACGCACGCCTCGCCGCCTTTCCCGTTGGATCGGGGCGGTATTCACCTCCTTGCAATGCGGCTACGTCCGCACGCTGCGCGCCGCGCTCGATCATCGCTGGATCACGCTGATGCTGCTGCTTGGCACCGTCGCTCTCACCGCAAAGCTCTACGTCATCGTGCCGAAAGGCATCTTCCCCCAACAGGACACCGGCCAGCTCCGCGGCTCGATCAATGGCGACCAAGGCGTTTCCTTCCAGGCGATGCGGGAAAAGGTCGCCGCCATCGCGGAAATCGTCCGCCAGGATCCCGCCGTAAGCGCGGTCAACGCCAGCACTGGCGGCAGCGGCGACGCCCGCAACTCGGGCAATGTTTTCATTTCCCTCAAACGCAAACCCGAACGCACCGAGTCGGCCGAGCAGGTCATCGCCCGCCTGCGCAAAGCCACCTCCCACATTCCCGGTGCCACGCTCTATCTTTCGCCGACCCAGGACATCCGCGTCGGCGGCCGCCCCAGCGCTTCCGCCTATCAATACACCCTGCAAGCGGGCGACCTCACCGAACTCCGCACGTGGGAGCCGAAGGTTCGGCAAGCGTTGCAGAAAATTCCGCTGCTCAGCGATGTGAACAGCGACTTCCAGGACAAAGGCGGTCTGACCCGTCTCACCGTCGACCGTGAAGCAGCCTCCCGTCTTGGCGTGACCATGCAGGCGATCGATTCCACACTGAACAGCGCCTTCGGCCAGCGGCAGATCTCCGTCATTCACGGCGAACTCAATCAATACCGCGTCGTCCTCGAAGCCGGCGAATCCCAACGACAGGATCCCGGCGCGCTGCAACTCATCCGGGTCAAATCGGACTCGGGCGAACTCGTTCCGCTCACCGCCTTCGCGAAATGGGACGGCGCGCCCGCGCCACTCAGCGTGAACCACCAGGGACCATTCGCCGCCATCACGTTTTCGTTCAACGTCCAGCCCGGCGTGGCGTTCGGCGACGCCAACAACGCGGTGCGCGACGCGATGAACGAGATCGGCCTGCCGAACACCATCCAACGCGCCTTCACCGGCAGCGCGGGCGCGTTCCAGGCCTCGCTCGACAACCAACCTTGGCTGATCCTCGCCGCCCTCCTCGTCATCTATCTGACGCTTGGCATCCTCTACGAAAGCTTCCTCCATCCGCTCACCATTCTCTCCACCCTGCCCTCCGCCGGCGTCGGCGCGTTGCTCGCCCTGTTGCTTTGCCGCATGCCGTTCGACATCATGGGCTTCATCGGCATCTTCCTGCTCATCGGCATCGTGAAAAAGAACGCCATCATGATGATCGACTTCGCCCTCGACGCCGAACGCAGCCGCGGCCTCGGTCCGAAAGCAGCCATCCTCGAAGCCTGCGAAATGCGCCTTCGCCCGATTCTTATGACCACTCTCGCCGCGATGCTCGGCGCGCTACCGCTCGCCATCGGCTTCGGCGAAGGTTCGGAACTCCGTCGACCCCTCGGCGTCGCGATCGTCGGCGGGCTCTTATTTTCCCAAATCCTCACGCTCTACACGACACCGGTCGTGTATCTCTTCCTCGACCGGCTGAGACACCGTTTTGTGAAACCGCGATTGGCTTCTGGGATGGCTCCCGCATGGAGTGGCCAGGGGTCAGGGGCCAGTGGCCAGTGAAGAATCTCCTGTCCGATCCGCTCTTGATCTTCCAATTGGGCCACCACTTCAGTCCGCCTTCTTTCATCTTCACTCTTCCTCTTCTCTCTTCCCTAAGCACTGGCCCCTGACCACTGGCCACTCAAAGCCCGCCCTGCCAATCGAGCCGCTATCCACCTATGCGCCGCACGCTTCCTCTCACCGCCTTCCTGCTCGCTTCCTGTTCGATCCAGGCGCCGGTTTCCCATCCGGAAACCAACTTGCCGCCGGAATACAAGGAAAGCGGCATCTGGAAACACGCCCGGCCGCTCGCGCATATGCCGCGTGGGGATTGGTGGTCGATCTTTCATGATCGCGAACTCGATGCGCTGATCCAACGCGTCAACGTTTCCAATCAATCGCTCAAATCCGCCGTCGCCACCGCCGAGCAATCGGCCGCGTTGATCAAGTCCGCCCGGCTCGCGTTTCTGCCTTCGCTCGACGCCAACGCTTCGGTCCTCCGCAGCGGTGGCGCGTCCAGCAGCAGCGGCGGTGATACCGGCGTCCGCACCCAGCAAACGATCGGCGCGTCACTCAGTTGGGAAATCGATCTCTGGGGTCGCCTGCGCCACTCCGCCCGGGCCACCACCGCTGATGCCGAAGCCGCCGCGTCCGACGTCGAATCGCTCGAGCTCAGTCTTCAGACCCAAACCGCCCAAACGTATTTTTCGCTCCGTGCGGTCGACGCCCAGCGTGACCTGTTCAACCGCCAGATCGAAAGCTATCAACGGTCGCTCGACCTGACCCGCAACCGCTACACCCAAGGCGTGGCTTCGCGTGGCGATGTCGCCCAAGCGGAAACCCAGCTCGCCTCGACGCGCGCCGCCGAGATCGAACTCAGTCTTCAACGCGCCACGCTCGAACACGCGCTCGCCGTTTTGACCGGGCAAACTCCCTCAGGTCTATCCGTGGGCAAAGGCCCTCTCGCCCGGCGCGTGCCATCCGTTGCGACCGGGGCGCCGTCCCGCTTGCTCGAACGTCGGCCAGACATTGCCGCCGCCGAACGACGCGTCGCCGCCGCCAACGAACGCATCGGTGCCGCCCGGGCCGCGTTCTTTCCCAATCTCACGCTGGACGCGGACGGTGGCTGGCGGGGCACTTCTGGCCTGTTTACTTCCGCCACGCGATTCTGGTCGCTCGGGCCGACCCTCGCCGCGCCTATTTTTGATCGTGGCCAACGCCTCGCCGAAAAAGCACGGGCCGACGCCGCCTACGACGGCACGGTCGCGCAATATCGCCAAACCGTGCTCACCGCCATGCAGGAGACGGAAGACGCTCTCGCCACTCTGCGACTTCTCGCCCGCGAAGCGGAAGCGCAGGAACAAGCCGTCCGAGCCGCCCGGGACAACGAGCGCATCGCCTTGAATCAATACAAGGCGGGCACCGTCAGCTATCTGAACGTGGCAGTCGCTCAAGCGGCGGCGCTCACCGCCGAACGCAGCGCGCTGGACTTGCAGGCCCGCCGGTTAAACGCGGCGGTGGCCTTGGTGAAAGCGCTCGGCGGCGGATGGTGAGCACATCCCTCCGATAGGTCCTATAAGTCCCATAGGTCGTATAGGACCTATTCTTCCCAAACGCAAAAACGCCCGGAGTTTCCTCCGGGCGTCTTTTTAAAGCACGATATCCTAAGCGGAACTCGCTTAGCGCGAGTAGAGCTCGACGATGAGCTGCTCGTTGACCTGCGGGTCGATGTCCGAGCGCTCCGGCACGCGGGCGACGGTGCCTTCGAGTTGGTCGCGGTCGATGGTGAGCCAGTCGACAAGCGGGACGGACTGCGTGATGTCCATCATGCGCAGAGCGAACTGCTGCGAGGAAGGCTTGGCACCGACCTTGATCACGTCACCCGGTTTGACCTGGTAGGACGCGATGTCGACGCAGCGGCCGTTCACAAGGATGTGGCCGTGGTTGACGAGCTGGCGGGCGGCCTGGCGGGTGTTGCCGAAGCCGAGGCGATAGCAAACGTTGTCGAGGCGCTGCTCCAGAAGCTGGAGAAGAATCACGCCGGTCACGCCACGACGGCGAGCGGCTTCTTCATAATACTTGCGGAACTGGCCTTCGAGGACGCCGTATTGGAAGCGGAGCTTCTGCTTTTCGCCGAGGGCGACGCAGTATTCGCTCTTCTTCTTGCGGCCGGCGCGCAGACCGTGCTGGCCCGGCGGGAAGTTGCGGCGCTCGAGAGACTTGGAGGGACCGAAGAGAGCGACGCCGAAACGGCGGCTGATCTTGGTGCGGGGACCGGTGTAACGTGCCATGGTCTAGAAAAGTTCGGAGTGGGAATTACACGCGGCGAGCCTTCTTCGGGCGGCAACCGTTGTGCGGGATCGGGGTGACGTCCTTGATCGCGGTGATCTCAAGACCGAGGCCTTGGACGGCGCGGACGGCGGACTCGCGGCCGGAACCCGGGCCCTTGACGCGGACTTCGACTTCCTTGAGGCCGTGGCCCATCGCTTGGCGGCAGGCGTCTTGCGACACGACCTGGGCGGCGTAAGCGGTGCTCTTGCGGGAACCCTTGAAGCCCATCTTGCCGGAGCTCGACCAGCCAAGGGCATTGCCGTTGGAGTCGGTCACGCTGACGAGCGTGTTGTTGAAGGTTGCGGTCACGTGGACGATGCCACGAGTGACATTCTTGGAGCCCTTGGCCTTGTGGATCTTGATTTCCTCTTCACCGCCGCCGATTTCGGCGAAGATGTCGCGCTTCTGCTCCTTCTTCGGAGCTTCCACGGCCGCTTCGACAGCGGCGGGAGCGGGGGCCGGAGCCGGAGCGGCGGCGGCGGGAGCCGGGGCCGGGGTGGCGGCGGCTTCTGGATTGATTGCTTCGTCAGCCATGATCGAAAGGTGCTACGGATTACTTCTTAACGCCCACGGTCTTCTTCTTGCCCTTGCGGGTGCGGGCATTGGTGCGGGTGCGCTGACCACGAACCGGAAGACCGCGCTTGTGGCGGATGCCGCGGTAGCAGTTGATGGAGGTGAGGCGCTTGAGCTGGGATTGCTTCTCACGGCGAAGGTCGCCTTCGATGAGAATGCCTTCCGCTTGGATCACCTGGGCGATCTTGACGAGCTGCTCTTCGGTCAATTGACCGGTACGGATGTTCGGATCAATGCCGGCATGATCGAGGATCTTCGCGGCGGTCGAACCACCGATGCCGAATAGATACGGAAGCGACGCTTCGATGCGCTTCTCGTTGGGGATTTCAATGCCTAGGATGCGTGCCATATCGTGCGGAAAGTTCGCGTGACCCGCATCACCCGGAATGAACCGGACGCAGCGCGGGGGCGGGTGATTTAGCAGACATCCCCCCCGTGGCAAGTGGGAAATCGGAAAAAAGTGCAGATTCGGATCCCTCGCCCCTGCTTGCGATTGCGTGAATTCGTCCGGTTTTTCCCGGCGACGGGAAGTCGGGCGGAGAAGTTTCCTTTTCTCGACAATCCAAGGCACCGTCTTAGGTTCGAGTGAGGTTTTTGACCCGATTTCCCATGGATTCCGACCTTTCCGCCCCGCTGCCGCCCGATGATGTCGCCGCCATCGATGAACTGGGAAAAACTTACCGGGCGCTCCGCGAGGAGCTGGGCAAGGCGATCATCGGCCAGGACCAGGTGATCGAACTCCTCGCCATCGCCCTCTTCGCCAAGGGCCACGCCCTGCTCATGGGCGTCCCCGGCCTGGCTAAGACCCTCCTGGTTTCCTCGGTCGCCCAAACCTTCCACCTCACGTTCAACCGCATCCAGTTCACGCCGGACCTGATGCCCGCCGACATCACCGGCACCGACATCATCCAGGAAACCGGCGTCGGCGGCCGGCGCCAGTTCGAGTTCGTTCGCGGGCCGGTCTTCGCCAACATCGTGCTGGCCGACGAAATCAACCGCGCGCCGGCGAAAACCCAGTCGGCCATGCTGGAAGCGATGCAGGAAAACAAGGTCACCGTCCTCGGCAAGACCTACCCGCTGCAGCCACCCTTCTTCGTCCTCGCTACCCAGAACCCGATCGAGCAGGAAGGCACCTACCCGCTGCCGGAAGCCCAGCTCGACCGCTTCATGTTCCTGATCGAGGTCGACTACCCGACTTTCGACGAAGAAAAGCGGATCGCCCGGGAAACCACCGGCGGCGTCCGCGACGCCCTCTCCCGCCTCCTCGACGGCGAGAAAGTGCTCGCCTTCCAACAGCTCGTCCGTCGCGTGCCGGTGCCTGAGCATATTTATGAGCACGCGGTGAAACTGGTCCGCAAGACCCGTCCGCACCAGCCCGAAGCCCCGCAATGGATCCGCGAATACGTCGGCTGGGGTGCCGGTCCGCGCGCCGTGCAATACCTGATCCTCGGCGCGAAGTCCCGGGCCGCCCTGCGCGGAGCTTACATGGCGTCCATTGAAGATCTCGAAGCCGTCGCCGCTCCGGTCCTCACCCACCGGATCATCACCAACTTCGCCGCGGAGTCGCAGGGGATGACGTCGAAGAAGATCGTCGAGCGGCTCATCGCGGAGATGCGATCGGAATAGGTCCTATAGGACCCATAGGACCTATGAAATACGACTTCCTCGACAGCGATCTGCTTTCCCGCCTCGCCGCGTTGCCGGTGGAGGCGCGCGTGCCGATGCTCGGGAACGTCGCGGGAAAACATCGTTCGCCCCATCGAGGGTCGTCGGTCGAATTCGCCGAATACCGGAAATACGTCGCGGGCGATGACACCCGCCGCCTCGACTGGAAGGCCTATGGCCGGTCCGACCGCTATTATATAAAAGAGTTCGAGGCCGACACAAACCTCCGTGCCTACTTCGTCGTGGACACGTCTGGCTCAATGGCTTTCAGCGGCCACGCTCCGGCGAAAATCCAGTTCGCCCGCCGTATCGCCGCTTCCCTTTCCTACCTTCTGGTCAACCAAGGTGATGCCGCCGGGCTTTCGGTTTGCACGGACAAGCTCCACCTCGAAGTCCCGCCGAGCCGTCGCCCGGCCCATTTGGACCGCTTGTTTTCCACCCTCGGAAAATTGGAACCCTCGGGCGAAACCGGACTCGTCCCCGCGCTTCACACGATCGCCGAAAAAATCGGCCAGCGCGCGTTCGTCGTCATCCTCTCCGATCTGTTCACCGACCCGCAGGCGTTCGGCGACGCACTCCAACACCTCCGCTATCGCAAACACGACGTCAGTGTCTTCCACCTGCTCGATCCGCTCGAACTCGGCTTTGAGTTCGATCGACCGCACCGTTTCGTTGACCTCGAAGACGGCACTTCGATCGTCGCTGAACCGACTTTGATCGCCGAGGAATACCACGGCGCTCTACGTGAATTCCTCAAAACCGTGCGAGCGAAATGCCACGATGCAAACGCCGCCTACCAACTGGTGACAACAGACACGGCGCTTGAGCCGTTGTTGCGGGACTTTCTCATGGCGCGAATCGCCCGGGCCAAACACTGACGCGCGGCGATGCATTTCCTCACTCCAGCATTGCTTTGGTTCGCGATCGCCGCGGCGATTCCCATCGCGATCCATCTTCTCAATCGCCGCCGCCACAAAACCATCCCGTGGGCGGCGATGCAGTTCTTGCTCAAAGCCACCCGCGAGTCCCGGGGCAAAAAGAAACTGCGGCACATTCTCATCCTCACCTGCCGTGCACTCGCGCTGGCCGCGCTCGCGTTCGCCGCGGCGAAACCGGTGATCTCCGGCTTGTTCGGTTGGGGCGGTGGTAAAGTCGATCTGGTCGTGCTGCTGCTGGATCGTTCGGCCAGCATGGAGGCGAAGCCCTCGGACGGCTACGACGCGCGACGCGAGATCGTGTTGAAAAATGTCCGCGACACGATGCGCGACCTTGGCTCGGCGCGACTGGTATTGATCGATAGCGCCACGCTTTCGCCGCAGGAAGTTCCATCGCCGGATGTCTTGCCCGAGCTTTCCATCACCGGAGCCAGCGATACCGCCGCGGATTTGCCCACATTGGTGAGCAAAGCGGCGGAGTTCTTGAGCGAAACCAAAGGTCGCGCGGAAGTTTGGGTCGCCACCGATCTGCAAGCCTCCAACTGGCATCCGGGCGACAGCCGTTGGGCGAACGCTCGTGCTAGCCTCTCCGCCCTGCCGCGTAAACCGGCGTTGCGCGTGCTCGGGCTGACGGGCGCGAGCGCTCCTAACGTTTCCCTGCGACTGCTCTCGGCGAAACGCACCGGCAAGGAACTTCAGCTCGAAGCCGAAGTCACCCGGAGCGACGAAGCGCGAGGGACCCTCAACCTGCCGCTCACCTTGCAACTCAACGGCAGTCGCACGACCGAAAACCTAACGCTGACCGGCCAGTCGCTGCATTTTCAGAAACGGATCGCCCTGCCCGCGGAGGTCGATCAGGGCCACGGCAGTTTATCGCTACCCGGCGATGGCAACCCGCGCGACAACGTCGCGTTCTTCGCATACGGCCCAGAGCGACCGGTGAAATCGATCGTCGTTTCCCCTCGGGGCGAAGCCGCGGATTATCTTCTATTGTCGGCCGCGCCACCCGGCTTCGGCGGGCAAAGCGCCACCCGCCTCGATCCCTCGCAAGCCGCATCGCTCGCCACGGCCGACACTTCCGCCGTGATCTGGGCCGCGCCCTTGCCAACCGGCGCGACGGCCTCGGCGGTGGAAGCCTTCCTTTCCGGCGGCGGCCAGATTCTGTTCCTGCCGCCGGGCAGGGCATCGGAGGATGCGTTTCTGGAAACGAAGTGGTCCGCTCCCACCGAAGCCGCGGCCGGCAAGTTTTTCATCCTGAAGGATTGGAATCATAGCGACGGCCTCCTGCGCGACGGTGCCGACGGTTCGCCTTTGCCCGCCGAACGTTTCAAAGCGATCCGCCGACAGCTTCCCCTCGGCGATGCAACCCCTCTCGCCCGATGGGACGATGGCGAACCGTTCCTCGTGCGCCGGGTGATCGACCGCGGCACCGCTTGGTTCCTCGGTTCGTTGCCCGACTACACGTGGTCGAACTTGGGCGACGCCGATGTGCTGTTGCCCGTCGTCCAGCGCGTCGTCGCCGCCGGAGCCGAACGATTCGATGCGTCGTATTTAGGCGAAGTCGGTGGCGATGCCGCCCGCCTGAACCCGGGCGAAACCCGGACCCGTCTCGACGATATCGGCACGCCAGATCCCGCGAACGCCGCCTATGAAGCGGGCGTCTATCGCATCGGCGACCGGGTGGTCGCGCTCAACCGGCCCATCGCTGAGGATTTCCCCGAAATGGTCAGCCACGAGACCCTTGATTCTTCACTCGAAGGGACCGGCTACACGCTCTTCGAGCAAGCGGGCCAAACCGCCAACACCGCGCTTTCCCGCGACGTCTGGCGCGCCTTCCTTGCCGCCATGCTCTTCTTCCTGCTCTCCGAAGCGCTCCTCTGCCTGCCAAAACGTTCGGCGGAAGCCTCCACAGAGCGTCCGTTTTCTCCTTCTTTCACTGATCACTGATCACTGATCACTGATCACTGATCACTGATCACCGCTCACTTTCCACTTCTTGTCCTTCTCCATCTCCAACCTCCACTTCTCCGCCACACCCACCGCCTTGTGGTTCGGCATCGCCGCGATCGTGGCGGTTTTGCCCTTGGCGTTTTTGTCGTGGAAACGCAGTCCTCATCCGCGCCGCACCGCCGCGTTGGAATGCTCGCGCGTGTTAGCGGTGCTGACCGTGGTGCTTCTCCTCTGGCAACCTGAGTGGCGAGCCATTGTTCATCCGCAGACCAAACCGCGGATCGCCCTGCTTTGGGACGATTCGAAGTCGATGACGACTCTCGACGCCGCCTTGCCGCCGGAACTTTCTCCCAAGCAAGAAGTCGTGAGCCGCGCGGATTGGGTGAAAAAGGTGCTCGGCCACGATCTGTGGAAGCCGCTCGAAGATGGGGGCGCGAACGAAATCCTCAACCGCGCCTTCGCCACACCTCCCGCTAACGATTCCGCCGGACTATCCGGCACCGACCTTGCCACACCGCTTGAAGACTTGCTCAAGCAGGAAACCAACCTGCGCGCCGTGGTGATGTTCAGCGACGGCGATTACAACCTTGGTCGTCCCCCGGTGGCCGCGGCACAGAAACTCCGCCTGCGGGGCGTGCCGCTGTTCGCCATTCCGGTCGGCAGTCGCAATCGTTTGCCCGACCTCGATTTGTTCGCCGTCACCGCGCCGACCTATGGAATCGTCGGCGAAAACGTGCAGATCCCTTTCACCCTCCGGTCATCCCTGGATCGCGAAGTGCGCACATTCATTCGCTTGCGCGACGAATCCGGTCACGAGCGCACCAAAGACCTCGTCTTGCTTCCGAACTCCGAAACGTCCGACTCGATCGTCTGGAAACTGGAAAAAGAAGGCAGCTCGACGTTGGAGCTTTCCATTCCACTCGCGGAGGGCGAACGGATCGAAACGAACAACGCCCGCAAGTTCACCATCGCGGGCAAGCCCGAGAAAATCCGCGTGCTGGTGATCGAAACCATGCCGCGTTGGGAATACCGCTACCTGCGCAACGCGCTCGAACGCGACCCGGGCGTCGAGGTCTCCTGCCTGCTCTTTCACCCACAACTCGGCAAAGGACAGGGACGCGACTACCTCCAGGAATTCCCCGCGAAGCCCGAGGACCTGGCGAAATACGATGTCATCTTTCTCGGCGACGTCGGCGTGGCGTCCGATCAACTCAGCCGCGAGCAATGCGAATTGATCCGCGGCTTGGTCGAAAACCAGGCGTCGGGCGTGGTGTTCCTGCCCGGACCGCAGGGCAATCAGTTCACTTTGGCCGATGGCCCGCTCGGCGATCTCATGCCGGTGACGCTCGACGAAAGCCATCGCACCGGTTTCGCCGAATCCATCGCGTCGCCGCTCACGCTGACTTCGGAAGGCCGGAGTTCGTTGCTGACGATGCTTGGCGACACCGAGGACGAAAACCCGCAGATCTGGCGGCGGTTGCCCGGCTTCTATTGGCACGCGCCCGTGATCCGGGCGAAAGGCGGCTCGGAAGTCCTCGCCGTCCACGGCAACCGTCGCGGCAAATTCGGACCGCTACCCTTGCTCGTCACCAAAACCGCCGGCAACGGCAAAGTCCTCTTCATGGGCATCGACTCCGCCTGGCGCTGGCGACGCGGGGTCGAGGACCTCTACCATTATCGCTTCTGGGGCCAGGTCGCACGATGGATGTCGTACCAACGCAACATGGCATCGGGTCAGCGCGTGCGGCTTTATTTCACCCCCGAACGTCCGTCGCCCGGCGACACCGTGACGCTCAACGCGAACGCCTTCGATCCGAACGGCGCGCCGATGCAGGAAGGATCCGTCACCGTGGATATCACCTCGCCCGATGGCAAATCGCAGCGAATCGACCTGCGCAAAAACAACACCGCGTGGGGCGCCTTCAGCGGACGCTTCAAAGTCGAGCAACCCGGCGCCTGGAAACTGCGAGCGGTTGCCAGCGGAGCCGACGACAAACCGGTCGAAACCACCTTGCTCGCCCAAGGCGAACAACTCGAAAAAATCGGCCAGCCCGCACGACCGGAAGTGCTGGAGGAAATCGCCCGGGTCACGCGGGGACGAGTGATCCGGCCAAATGAACTGGCCGATCTCGTGAAGGAAATCCGCGCCCTACCCGAACCCCGGCCGATCGAGCGCAGACTTTCTCTAAACTCCCACTGGGCCGTGCTCACCGCCCTCATCCTACTGCTCGGCGTGTTCTGGACAGGCCGGAAATTGAACGGGGCGTTTTGAAAGGTGGCGCGCTCTCGCCGAGAGCGCTTCGCAAGCCTGACAAGCCACTGCGTCCAATCCGGAAATCGAAGTCTCCGATTCGCTAGCAGCAACCCTGCTACCGCATTCGCTCCGAAGCGGCCTCGGCGAGGCCGCGCCACCTTCAATCGTAGTACGTCCACAACCGCAGCACTTCCACGATCTCCCCCTCTTCCAACACCTCATAGACGAGCCGATGCTGTTGCTCCATTACGAGCCAGAAAGTAAATATTTCGTATCAGCTTCAGTTGGCTCTTTCCATCAGACGACGAACCATCAGATAGGTAAGCGGTTAATGAAAACCCCTTTCCTTTGCCTGTCCTTCGTCGTCCCCGCATTGGCTCAGTCGGAGTTCCAGCCGATCTTCAATGGGCGCGATCTCAGTGGTTGGTCGCCCGTGCTGGAAAACGCCACGGCCGGCAAGGACCCGCAAGGGCTCGTGACCGTCCACGACGGCGCGATCCATATGTATCAAAACGTGAAGGCGGGCGATTTGGTGCCTTTCGGCGTGATCGTTTCGGACAAAGCCTATTCCCGCTATCACCTGCGCTTTCAATACCGGTGGATGGGCAAGAAATTCAGCCCCCGCAACAACGACATCCGGGACGCGGGCGTGATTTATCATGCTTATGAATTCTCGAAAGTTTGGCCGAAGGGCATCGAGGACCAGGTGCAGGAAGGCGATACCGGCGACTTGATCTGGTGCGACTCGAACGGCTTCACCTGGATGCGTCCCGCGGGCCAATACGCGCCCGAAGGTCAGGGCCAGCCCGGCTTGCTTCCGGAAAACGGCGGCATCCTGCGCGAGATTGGTTTCAAATACGAATACATCGGCCGGTTCCCGGAGCATGACAACTACGAGGGCTGGACGAACGTCGACGTCATCGCGCAAGCCGATGAATGGGCGACGCATAAGACCAACGGTCGCGTTCGAGCCAGACTTCGCGATTTCAAGAAACCGGACGGCACGCCGCTGAAAGAGGGCCGCATCACCCTCCAGATGGAGGGCGCGGAGATCCAGTATCGGAACGTCGAGTTAAAGGAACTCCCCGAGCCGTTGAAACCTTCGCTGAAGCAAGTCGCGCTGGTCGCGGGTCACGGAGCGACCGCCGAAGCGGTGGTTACTCTCACGAATCCGGGCTCCACCCCGCTTGATGCCAGCCCCCGCTTGATCGGAAAAGACGCCGAGTTTTTTGCGATCGAGCCCGCTTCCGCAAACCTCGCCGCGGGCGCCACCGCTGAATTTCGCATTCGTTTCGCCCCCGCGGGCTTCGGCGGTCGCTGCAGCGCGGCGATCCACTTCGGAACGGAGGAAACCGGAGCCTTTGTCCCGGTGAATGGGATCGGCCATGGCAATGGCACCGAGCCCACGCTGCAGGAAATTTTCGATACGCTCGCCATTCCCGTGACCGTCGGCGGCGGCCGCTGGCAGGACGACAAGCCTTCGCGACTCGGCGACAGTATCCACGCGCGCAGCTTTATCAGCGCGAAGGATGGCAAAGCCTACCTGACTCCTCTCGCCGCCTTCCCGGATGACAGTGCCGCGCTACCCGCGCTCTCGCTTTTCACCGAAGTCGATAGCGCGCTCAAGTCACTCGGCGTCGCTTCTCCCACGCCCGGAGTGAATTCCGCGATCCTCGCGAAAGCCCAAGCGGGAACCCTCGCTTCGGCCGACTTACAGGAAATCGCCGCGCCCGATTCCGCCTTCGGGCTTAGCTTGGGCGACATCGCCTCGACGAATGTCGATCGTCCGTCGAATTTGAAGCTGCGCTACAAGGCCCGCGTTTTCAAAGCCGGCCGACTGCTCGAAACGAAGCTCAACGATGCCTACGTCGTGTGTTTCGAAACCGGCGGCGTATGCGATTATAACGACGCGATCTACCTGCTCACCAATGTTTCCGCCTGGCGAATCCCGGACGCGCGCGCGCAGGAGGAGAAGCGTTGGACTCTCAAAGAAATCCGCAAGGCACTTCAGCTTCCAGAGGAGTAACATCCGCAGCCATTCGCTGTAGGATCCTCCGAACCCTTAAAAACCCACCCCGGAATTCCGTGTTCCGACTCCTCCTTCTTCCGATCCTGTTGGCCACCACCGTTCTTTCCGCTCGCGCGGGTGACGAACGGGTGTGGATTTTCACGGGCATCCCCGGCGATGAAGAGCACCATACGGATTTCGAAAAGACGCTTGGAGCGTTGAAATCCGGCTTCACGTCGAAGCTCGGCGTAAAGCCGGGGAACGTCGCGATTTACTACGGCCCGAAGTCGGCGGGCTACGCAGGCGAAGCCACGCGGGATCACGTGCTGGCGGCGCTCAAAAGCATCGCGGCGCTCTCGCGCGAGTCCCCGCAAACGGCGCACTGGATCATTTTCATCGGCCATGCCCACGGCATCCGAGGCGGTGCTCAACTCAATCTCCCCGAGTCGGATTTGAATTCCATGGACCTCGCCACCGCACTGGGCGAGTGCAATCCAGCGGCTCCGCTCAACCTGATTTTCACCCACACCGCCAGCGCGCCGTTCCTGCGACCCTTGTCATCGCCGGGGCGCGTGATCCTCACCGCCACCGCTCCGGGCGGGATGGAAAACGAAACCGAATTCCCCGCCGCTCTCGCCGAAGCGATCGGCGAGCCGTCCGTGGATGCGAATAAAGACGGCAAGCTCGACGCCAAGGAAATCTTCCTGGCGACCCGCGAGCGCGTGCTCGCCCGTTACAACGCCGAAAGACTGATCGTACGGGAAGCGGCGTTGCTCGACGGCGACGGCGACGGACGTGGCACCCAGCGACCCGCAGAAGCCGATGCCGTGGGCGCGGCGACTCGTTTCTTCACCCTCACCACCGCCGGCAAAGGCGTTGAATAACCCTTCATCCCCGCCATCATGAGCCAGAATCACTCCGCCACCGAAACCGCCAAGTCCCTCGCCACTGCCAACGAGCGACTACGTTCCGAAATCCGTAAGCGCGTCGTCGGTCAGGACGAAACGCTCGATCTCATGATGCTCGCCCTGCTCTGCGGCGGACACGCGCTTCTGTTGGGCGTGCCGGGCGTGGGTAAAACGCTGATGGCCGCGACGATGGCCAAGGCGCTCAAACTGGACTTCCGTCGCGTGCAATTCACGCCCGACCTGATGCCATCGGACATCACCGGCGCGGAAGTGCTGGAGGAAGATCCCACCACCCGCAGCTACTCACGGCGTTTCCTGCCCGGCCCGCTTTTCACCAATTTCCTGCTGGCCGATGAAATCAACCGCACGCCCCCGAAGACCCAAGCGGCGTTGCTGCAAGCGATGCAGGAAAAGCAGATTTCGATCGGTCGCGAAACCTATGCGTTGAAGCCGCCGTTCGTCGTGTTGGCGACGCAGAACCCGATCGAGATGGAGGGCACCTATCCGCTTCCGGAAGCGCAGTTGGACCGCTTCCTATTCTGCATCCGCGTCGGCTATCCGACGGAAGATCAGGAAATGGCGATCGTCCGCGAGACCACGACCCAGGAACACGGCGAAATCGAGCCCGTGATGACTCCGGAGGAAATCGTTGCGCTGCAAGCGCTCGTCCGCGGCGTGCCGGTGGCCGACGACGTGATCCGTCACGCGGTGCGTCTCGTGGGCGCGACCCGGCCCGGCACCCCGGTCGCGGTGAAGGAAGTGACCGAATATCTGGAAGTGGGTGCGAGTCCGCGCGCTTCGCAAACTTTGATTCTCGCCGCCAAGGCCCGCGCGCTCCTCGCCGGCCGGGTGCATGTCGATTTCGCCGATGTCCGCGCGCTGGCCGCGCCGGTGCTCCGCCATCGCATGGTGCTCAATTTCAAAAGCCGCGCCGAAGGTCTGGATACCGACGCGCTGGTGAAGCGCCTGTTGGAGAAAGTTCCGACTCCTTGACCATGTCCGCCGGGCTTTCATTCGAAGATCCACACGATTTCCTCGCCATCGAGGATCTCGAACTCGCGTCGCGCGGCATCGTCGAAGGCGTGTGGCAGGGCTTGCGCCGAAGTCCGTTTCGCGGCGCGGGAGTCGAGTTCGAATCGCATCGCGATTATCGGCCGGGAGACGATCCCCGCCATCTCGACACCGCCGTTTACGCCCGCTCCCGACGGTTGTGCGTGAAAGAATTCCGCGCTGAAACCAATCTGCCGCTCTACCTCATGCTCGATCATTCGGGCTCGATGGATGTCGCCAACAACACCACGAAGAAATGGGCCTACGTCGTGCGCTGTGCCGCCGCGCTCGGTCGACTGGCGATCGGTTCGCAGGACGCCGTGGGTTTGTCGTTGTTGGGCGACAAGGTAACGGACCACCGGACACCGCGCACCGGCCGCACGCATTTCCAAAATCTGTTAGGCGCTTTGGGAGCGAGTGTTGCTTCCGGTGGTGGAAGTCTTGCCACCGCGCTTGGTGAAGCCTCCGGTCATTGCCGCCGCCGCGGGCTCGTCGTCGTGTTTTCGGATTTTTTCGATTCGCCTGAAGAGACCGTCGCCGCACTCTCGCGGCTCAGTTCGGCACGCCATGACGTGGTGGCCTTCCAAGTCCTCGATCCGTTCGAAGTCGCGCTCCCAACGAGCGGCGATCTGGAAATCGAAGACGCCGAAACTGGGAGAATCCTGCGGCTCAGCGCGGCGGACGTGCGCGCGGCCCACACTGCGGCCGTCGCCCGCTGGCGCGATGACTTCGCCGCCCGCTGCCAGGCCGCGGGTATCGACCACTTCTTCGTCACGACCGACGAACCGATCGCCGGATCCCTGGTGAAATTTCTGGAACGAAGGGAGATCCAATGATCGTCCGTGGTTTGCTTATCTCCATGGCGTTGCTCGCCGTCTCTTGCAAGGGATCGGCGAAAATCCCCTTATTGCAACGCCAGCAGAAACCGGGCGAACCGGTCACGGTGGACACCGAAGCGGGCAATCCGATGTCGGCGCAAGCGGCGCTGGAATCGATGCGCTTGCCGGACGGTTTCACGGCGACCTTGTTTGCGGCGGAACCCATGGTGCGTCAGCCCATCGACATGAAAGTCGACGCGCGGGGTCGCGTGTGGGTTGCGGAAGCTTACTCCTACAAGAGCAATTCCCAGCCGAATCAGGATCGAATCATCGTCCTGACTGATACCGATGGCGACGGCGTGGCGGACCAACGCGAGATCTTCGCCAGCGGACTTGGACAACTGACGAGCATCGAAGTTGGATTCGGCGGCGTTTGGGTTCTCGCCCCGCCGCTCCTGAGTTTCTATCCCGACGCGGATGGCGACCTGAAACCGGATGGCCCGCCGGTGATTCACGTGAGGCAATGGAACTCTTCGGGCAATTGGAACATGCCCAACGGTCTGGTGTTCGGTCCCGACGGTTGGCTCTACGGTCGCGAAGGCCAGATGGGAGCGTCGACTCCGATTTCGTCGAAGGGATTCACGTCCGGTCGAATGAGCGGAGCCGTCTGGCGCTACCATCCGCCCAGCGGAAAAATCGAAGTCGTCGTCCACGGCATGACGAATCCGTGGGGTCTCGATTGGAATGCCGACGGCGAACTTTTCGCTTCGGGAAATTGCAACGGTCACCTCTGGCACATCGTCGGCGGCTCGTTGTTCGAGTGGGGGTTCGGCGCACGTCAATTTTCCTCGGAATACGGTCGCACACCGTCGATCGAAGCCGTTCCCCATTACGCTCCCGGCAAAGATTGGTGGGGCGCATGGCAAGAGCGTTATGAAATGGCGGACGCCAACGATTCCTACGGCGGCGGTCATTCTCACTGCGGCTTGGTCATCTGCAACGGAACCGCGTGGCCGGAGAAGATGCGGGGCCACGCGTTGATGTCGAACATCCACGGCCACCGGATCAACGAGGACACCATCGAAGCCACCGGCTCCAGTTACGTTTCACACCGGGTTGGCGACCCGATCAAACCCGCCGACCCCTGGTTCAAAGGCGTCTCGCTGGTTCCCGCGCCGGACGGCTCCTTGTTTCTCTCCGATTGGTCGGACACCGGCGAGTGCCACGACAACGACGGCATCCATCAGAACAGCGCGCGCATTTTCCGGATCGTCGCCCAGCCCACGCGGAAGATTGAAGCGATCGACTCATTGAACGACGCCGCGCTGTTAGACTTCTTGACCGGCGACCGCGAAGAGCCCGCGCGGCAGTCGTTGAAGCTTCTGCAATTCAGAGCGCTCGAAAAGAAACTCGCGTCCGGCACCCGGGAAAAGCTGCTCGAACTTCTCGCGAATCCCGACGGCACCGTGCGGATGCGGGCGTTGTCTGCTTTGCACGGCGGAGCGATTTTGGACAACGACCGATTGATCGCCGCTTCGCGTGATAGCGACGAACGGGTTCGGGCGATGGCCGTTCGTTATTGGGCCGAACGGGCGGATGCCGCAGCCACGGCCGATCGTTTCCTGGAAATGGCGGCCACCGAGACCTCGCCGCGCGTGACATTGCACCTTGCCTCGATAACCCGATTGTTGCCGACGGGGCAGCGCGGCGTGCTCACGGAAGCATTGCTCGGTCGCGTGCAAAACCTGATCGATGCCCGCACCGCCCAGCTCCTGTGGCACATCCAGATTCAGGGCTCCTTTTTTTCCTCCACCCGTGCGCGTGAACTCCTGACATCCTGCCAGTCTCCGTTATTCGCCGGTTATCTGGCGAAGTATCTCGTCGAGGACGACGGTGACGAAGGAATCGCCATCATTTTCGCCATCGCCGCCGCCCGCGATAATCCGGCGGCCATCCTCGTTCCCGCGATCGAAATGGCCCGCAAGCAAAAGGGTTTCGTCAGCCCGCCGGCGAAGTGGCCGGAATGGCGCGCCAAGTGGTCGGCATCCACCGACAACGCGACACGTGGCGCGGCGTTGTCCGCCGCCGTTCTGTTCGGTGATCGCAGTGGATTGAAGTCGCTCCACGATCAACTCGTCGATCCTCAGGTTTCCGCGGCCGCCAAAATCGAAGCGCTCGAAACACTCGCCGCCGCACAATCCGAAGAGTCGCTTGAGATCGTCGCCAAGGCCTATCGCGACAAATCCCTGCGGATTCCCGCGATTCGCGCGATGCGGCATTTCAACCAACCCGCGATCGCGGATCGCTTGATTGCAAACTGGCCTCGTTTCGACGAGAGCGAACGGCTGGCCGTGGTCGAAACATTGGCGGGCCGCAAGGTTTGGGCGATGACTTTGCTCGCCGCGATGGGGCCGGAAAAAATCAGTCCGTCGCTCTTGTCCGCCGCCCAGGCACGCCAGCTTGCGGAGAGTGGCGATGCCGCCCTGCGTGACGCGGTGCTCAAGTATTGGGGCGATCCAGATCGTTCGGCTTCACAGAAGGAAGCCAGCTTCACCCGCGCGACGCGGCTGCTGGCGGAGAAAACCACGGGCGACCCAAAACAAGGCCGGGCGTTGTTCACCCGGACATGCGGTGCCTGTCACATGCTTTACGGCGAAGGCGGCAATCTCGGACCCGATCTCACCGGCCGTAACCGAGCGGATCTCGCGTCGTTGATCCGCTCGATCGTCGATCCCTCGGCGGACGTGCCCGAAGAAGGCCGCCTGTCGATCGTGACGCGAACCGATGGCAGCATGCTCAGCGGCATCGTCCTTTCGAAAAACCCGTCCGGCATCACGCTCCGCAGCCAGCAAGGCGATGTGACGATCAAGCACGAGGCGATCACCAGCCTCCAATCCCAGGCGGTATCGCCGATGCCGGAAGGTCTGATCGACGGACTCACCGACGAACAACTGCGCGATCTCTTCGCCTACCTGCGGGCCGACCAAGCCACGAACAAGAAATGACCTCACGCCTTCTCGCTCTGATCACGATCGTTCCCTGCCTTGCTTCGGCCGGAGAACTTTTCACCGCGCCTTTCGGAGAAGGCGGCACGTGGAATGTCTACCAGGTGATAGACGAGTCCGTCACCTGGAACGAAGCCAAACTCGGCGCTCAGGAATTGAAGTTGCCCCTTGGCGAATCCCGGCTGCCCGGTCATCTCGTCACACTGTCGTCGCTAGGCGAAAACCTGTTCGTCCGCTTTATCGCGCAACGCCAGGGAGTCTGGTGCGGGCTGACCGACGACGAACGTTTCGGCGGTCAGGAAGCCGGGGCCGGAGCACGGGACGGTTGGAGATGGGTGACGGGCGAGCCGCTGACTTTTTCCCATTGGAAACCTTCCGAACCTGACAATTGGTCGGAGGCCGGAGAAGACGCCGTCTTCATCGACCGCTATGGCCAATGGTCCGACACAGGCAACGGCGTCGCGGGGCAGTCCCCGTCGCGCCATGGCTATGTCGTCGAATGGGAAACGCGTTCGGCTAAGCCGGTGGCGGGAGCGACTCCGATCTCCAAAGCATGGCCCGACGGCGTGGAAATGCCCGCGCTTCTCCCGGGGAAATGGAACGCCCGCTGGGCGACGGGATACGTTTCCTTGAATGCCAATTCCTATGGCACTCCCAAGGCGATTTTCCAAGCCGGGGCGTTGTTCATGAAGCCCGGGCAAACCAATACGCGGACGACTGTCCAAAGCCAGGCCACCTCGTCGTCCTCCACTCCATGGTTGTGGATGGCGACCCACGACACCAACCGCCAAGGCTGGCTGGTTTCCGGCACTGGAACGGAGCTTTCGAATTTCGCCGGATTCCCGTCGAGCAGCCGCTACGCCGCCGCGACCGTCGGCAAACTCCGGGTGGAAAAGGCGGGCACTTACACTTTCGCCGTCACCGCGGAGGATGCCTTCGCCTTGCGCGTTGACGGATTGAATTGGAAAACCGCCCACGGAGCGGGCTACATCGACCCGCTCGACCCAAAAACTTTCGCACAGCCCTACGGGGAATTCAGCACCAAAGCCCTTGGAGTGATCGATCTTCCCGCAGGCGAGGTGACGGTGGAGGCGTTATGGATGGTCGAAACGACCGGCTCGGAATTCCATGTCCTGTCGGCACCCGGCGTTCATGAAACGGAAGGCGCGACCACGGAGTGGAGACTGTTGGGACATATTCAATCGACCGAGCCGGTGGCCAAGTTGGGCGTTACCCCCGCTGGCTGGACCCTCGACGCCTCCCGTCAGCGCGAACGCCCGAAGGGCACCCCACGCATGGGATTGCAGGAAGGTTTGTTGGAGCTGGAACTCGATCTCGACCGTGTTTCGGCAAGCGGCCTTGTTTCGGTGAACTTCGCCGACAATCCCGCGGCCAACCCGGCCCACTTTCCGAACGCCTCGCCCTTTCCCAATCGCGAGGGCCTGCCAAGGAACGGCGATTGGCCCCTGCGCGCGCGGGCCAAGTTGGTCGTGCCGAAGACCGGTTCTTACAACATCGGCTTGCACGCCGCAGGTCAGGCCGCCCTCCGCATCAAAGGCGGTGAATTGATGGGACCCGTGCAAACCGCGCAAGGCACCAAAGAGCTGAACCGCCGGGCCGATTCGTTCGATTTCAACGGGCAGATCGATTCGAATTTCGAGCCGAAGATCGTCACGACCTGGCTGCTGCAGGAAGGCGAATGGGACATCGAGGTGTTTTACGTCAAACACGCTGGTCCCGCGTCGCTCGCCGTTTTCTCCAGCCCGATCGGACCCTACTGCCCGGGTTTACTCACCGCCGGTGGAGCGAAACTCGAAGCCGATTCACCGGGCCTGCCCCACGCCTCCCGCTAAGCCATGTCCTTCATCCACGCAGCATTCCTCGCCGCCGGCTTGGCGATCGCCGTTCCGTGGCTGCTCCATTTGACGCGGAAGCGGAAGTATCTCCGCATCCGGCTGGGTTCGCTGCAGTTTCTCGATCCCGTCGTGCGCGACCGCCATCGCATGAGCCGCATCGAGCAATGGCCGTTGCTCATCGCGCGTTGCCTGGCCGTGTTGTTGCTGGCGCTGATTTTCGCGCGACCGTTTTTCCCGAAACCCGCGCCCGCACCGCCGGTCGCCGGTGAGGTGATCCTTCTATTGGACGCCTCCGGATCGATCACTACCAAGCAAGCCGACGCGATCCGCAAGCAGGCGGCGAAGACGTTAGACGGTTTGCCGAAAACGACCCGGCCGGTCATCGCGGCGGTTTCGGACCAAGTGGAGATCCTGCCATCACTCGACGCCTATCAACCGGTTCCGGGCTCACCGAGCGGTTACAGCCGAGCGGTCGACTGGGTCGTGGATCGGGCGGCGTCCACGCCCGATGCCACCGCCGGAGTGCATTGGTTCACTGACCTCCAAAAGTCTCCCCTCCCTGCGGCTCCATCGCGCCTGTGGCCTTCCGGCCTGACCGCCGAAATCCATCCGGTGCTACCGCCGACGAATTCGAATGTCGCGATCGAGCAAATCGATCTCCTGACTCCGTTCGGGGGCGATCGCTGGGAGGTCGAGGCGCGTGCCCGGGTTTACGGCATGCCGGGCACCACTCCGATCGAGCTCGTGCTCACGACCGCCGACGGCAAACAACTCGCGGGCACGAGTCCTCCAGAAGGCGGAACGGTGCGTTTCATCTGGGAAGGCGTGGCGAAAGGCGACCTCCTCACGGGCAATGTCGCGGTCGTCAGAGCGGACGATTCCTGGCCCACCGACGATCAACGTGCGTTCGCGTTTCCCACCACGCAGCCGAAGCGAATCCACCTCGTCGATGGCGATCCGGGCGACTCGCCGTTCCTGAGCGAAGCGTATTTCCTTGAGAAGGCACTGCATGCCTCCGCTTCGGGAAAAGCCCTGTCGCCCTTCCGCGCGACGGTTTCCGCATCCTTTCCCAATGCCACGGACGCGGTTGATGTGATCGCACTCTGCAACGTGGCCGGCCTTACGTCTGCGAACGCACGGGAGCTTCAACGACATCTCGAACGCGGCACGGGACTGGCGATTTTTCTCGGCGACCAAAGCGTTCCGTCGTCTTGGACCGCCGCCGCGACTCTGGGAATTTTCCCCAACGGCCTCCGTGCGTTCTCCGAACCGGCCCCGGCGTTTCTCCGCAAGACCGATTTGACTCACCCTGGATTCACCGGTCTGAGCCGGGATTCGGCACGTGGGCTCGGACTCGTTCCGCTGATGCGTCGTTTCACTTGGCCCAGCGATAAGAACTGGCCGGTAGTCATGGAGTTCGACGACGGCGCGCCTTTGGTGGCTTTCTCCAATCAATCGAAAATCGCCGTGATCACCCACCCGGCGAACCGGGAGGGATCGGACCTGCCGCTGAGTCCGGCGTTCGTGCCTTGGGTTCAGGAGATTTTCAGTTACCTCTCCCGACCTGCCGCTTCGGCGACCGGAACCATCGTCACGAATCTCGTGCCGGGCAACGCCGAGCGCCGTTCGCCCGGACTATATCCAAACGAGAAAGGCGTCGAGTTGATCGCCGCGGACGTGACGGAGTCCGACATTTCCAACGCCGACGAGAAAACGTTCCGTCGGCAGCTCGGTCTGCCTGCGCTGGATGCTCCGGCCCCCGTTTTGATCCCGCCCGCCGCCGCCCCGAATTCTTCGCATTTGCGCGAAGGCGAATTGTGGCCGTGGCTTCTTGCCGCGCTCCTTGTATTGCTCACCTTGGAAAGCGGACTCGCCGCCCGGCGTGTTCGTTCCTCCGCAACGCCTGACGCCCATGTCAACTGACCTGCCTACTCCACGCGGTGCGAAACCACCGCCCCTCCGCATGGCGAAGTTCGACGAATCGCCGCTCCAGAGTTTGGTCGCGCGAACGCGTGGCTGGCTGCGAATCGCGGGGCTCGGGCGAATCCTGGCTTGGATCGCCCTCGCCGTCTGTCTGGCGATCGCCGTCGATCTGACGACCAGCCTGCCTTCTGGAGTTCGCGCGATCATCGGCAGCGCGATTTTGGCGGGAACCGCCGCGCTGGCGATTTGGTATTTGTGGCGGAAACCCGGACAGATCGACACAGCTACGACCACCCGCGAAGTTGAATCGGCTCATCCGGAGATCGGGCAGTTGCTGCGCACCGCGCGCGACGCGTCCCTTTCCAAAACCGATGTTTCGCCCGTCTTTAAGGAAGAGCTATTCCGTCGCGCGGCCGTTCAGATCGCTACGCTGGATCTCACGAGCCATCTGCCACGAAGGCCGGGAAAAGTTTGGCTCGCGGCCGGCCTCGCGGCGGTCGCCGGATTCCTGATTTTCCTCACGGCAAACCGGGAAGCGCCGATCGCCTTCGCTCGGCTGATCGCGCCCTTCGCCTCGATCACCTACACGAAGGCGGAGAACGTCACGCCGGATCCCACCTTCGACCGCAACCGTTTGCCCCGGGTCGAGGCGAAGATCAGCGGCCGTTTCGCCAACGACGTCACCGTTCATATCGGCAACCCGGATGGCAGCGACTCCGCTTTTCCGATGAATCCCCTCGGTGGCGGACGTTACGAAGTCACCTTGCCCACATCGGAAACGTCGTTCGCGTTTCGCATCGAAGCAGGCGACAGCGCACCGGCCACCGGCGTCATGGAATGCGTGGACCCGGCGGTTTTCGTCTCGTCCTCGGCGGAGATCGCGTTGCCCGACTACACCGGGCAGCCCGTGGCAAAACTCGATTCCGCGGATGTGGAAGCGGTCGAAGGCAGCCGTGCGACTCTGCGTTTCAAAATGAGCGGGCCGATGGCGGAGGCCTCGCTCAAACTTCCCGATGGGACAAGCGTCCCGCTCGCGGTCGATGGTGCGGAACTCTCGACGACGATCGAAATGAAGGCCGGTGGCGACGTGGCGGAACTCACCGGCACCGACGCCCGCGGCCACCAGATCGAACCCACCCAGTTCAAACACAAGGGGGATGTCGATCGTCTGCCGGTGGTCGAGTGGATCGAACCGACGAAAGATATCGAGATGACCTCGGTGGCCGAGATTCCGCTGCGGCTTCGGCTCCGCGACGATTTCGGAGTCGCGTCCTATGGCGTGGTGCTCCAGGCGCAAGGTGACTCGAAGGAGATCCTGACCCGCCGGATCGAAGCGAAGGATTTACGGGATCTCTCGGAGATGACCGCGGCCGCGTTGGAAACATTTCCTCTCACGATCCGCGACAACGTCCGCCTCTATGCGTGGGCGACCGATCACAAGCCGCGCGCAAACGCCCGCTCGGTGAGCAAGTTGCGGAGCGTGGACATCAAGCCATTCAAACAGAAGTGGATGATGGGGAGCGCGGGAGAGAGCCCCGGGATTCCTCCGGAGGATCTCGAGGAAGTCGATGACCTGATCAAAACCCAGCGGGAGATTCTTTCCGACGCCTTTGCCGCGATCCAAGGGAGCCCAAAACCGCCCGTCGAAGCCACCAAGGGATTCGCCGAACGGGAAGCTGGACTTCAGCAACGGACGTCAGTGCTCCATCGCGAGGTGAAAGCGTTGGGGAATTGGCCCGCCGACGACATCAACTTATTGGCGGCCTCGATTTCGCAAATGGGCGAATCCACGGATGCATGGTTCGCCGACCGGGCGCAGCCAGGCTTCGATCGTGGCGACGCCGCGCTATCGACGCTGTTGGAACTTCGGAAGAATCTGCTGAAGATCCTCTGCAAATGCAAAAACGGGCTGAAACCCAAGGCAAACGAAGTACCGGAAGAGCTCGCCAGCCTTGCCGTCGAAGCCGAGCGACTGGCGAAAGAAGAACGCGACGTGAGCGCCCAGTTGGGAACCCAACCGGACGAGAATCGCCTGGGCGCGATCCGCCGCCAGCAGAACGTCGCGAATTCGGATACCGGTGAACTTTTTTCCAAGCTGATGGATCATCCGGAATCCACACCGCTGGTCCTTTCGCACATGGCCGAAGCGGAAAAGCAGGTCCGCGAAGCGACGAAAGCCAGCACTTCCAACGATGCAATTTCAACCGCGCCACCGGCACTCGCCTCGGCCGGGGAGAAGTTGGACGAAGTCGCCAAGCACCTTCGCGCGCTCAACGAATCGCGGCTGGATGAAACTTTGGCCGAAATGGCGAAAGACGCCAAAAAAGCCGCTGAAGCCGCATCTCCGAAGGAAGGCGAAGGCGAAAAGCCTGACGAGAAACCCGGCGACAAAGAAGGTGCCCAAGCGGGCGACAAACCGGGTGAGAAGCCAGGAGACCAGGGAGAGGGAAAATCGCCCGGAGAGGGTGAAGGCAAATCCCAAGCTCAAAACGGAAAAGGTCAGGGTCAGGGTCAGGGTCAGGGTCAGGGTCAGGGTCAGGGTCAGGGTCAGGGTCAGGGTCAGGGTCAGGGTCAGGGCTCAGGGGATGGCGAAGGCAAAGAACCGGACGACCTTGCCGCGAAGGGCGAGGAACAAGGTACCACCCAAGGCAATGGCGGCGCGAAGAAGCCCAATGGCGAAACGGGCGATCCCAACGCCGGGACCAGCTCCAATCCTGGCGAGAAAACGGCTCACGCCTCTGGTGAGGGTCCGTCCGCCACCCCGGGCAAAGAAGATTCCAAGGACGCGGAGACGCAGCGCAAAGAGGCCTTGGCAAAAGCCGCTCGCCAAGCCGCGACGAACGACGATGTGCTCAAGTTCTTTTCCGAAAAGTTGTCCGATCCCGAACAAGCCAAACGGTTCGAGGCACTCCGTGAACAAGCCGCGACCGCGGACCTGGAGAAGAAGTTGAACGAAGCCGCCGAGGGCAAAAACGATGGTCAGCAGACCGCCGAAAATCTGAAGGCGCTTGCCGAAGCTCTTGAACAAGAACGCGAACTCCGTCGCCAAAGCCGCCTCGAGAGCTTGGCGAAGAATCGCGAGAAAGCGGCGGAGTTGAAAAAACAAGCGGAAGCCAGTCGCGACGCGAAGCGCGAGGCCGCCGAGCAAATGGCGAAAAAGAACAACGGCGAATTTTCCTTCGACGTGCCCCAAGACGTCCTCGAAAAGGCCCGCCAAGGAGCGCAAGGCAGCTCCGGCAAAAACGGAAAAGGAAGCGGGAGTTCCCCCACGCCCGGCAAGGGCGGCGGTGGACCAGCGAACAACGGTGCGGATAGTGGCACAGGTTACACGCCGCACGACCTGGCCCGCGACATCGACAAGCTCAAAGACGACGAACTCTCGCGAATCGCCCGCGAGCTGGAAAAGACCACGCCGCAGATCGATCAGGTCAAACCGCTCGCCGATGCGGAACGTCGGCTGGCCGCGATGATCGCCGAGATCTCCGGCCTCGCCCGCGACGATGACTCCGGCAATAGCGTGCCGCCCGCTTATCGTCGCGCGGTCGAAGATTACTACCGCGCACTGTCGGACGACTTCGGCGACGAAGAGGTCGTTCCCCGCTGACTTTCCCCAAGCCCATGTCACGCCTTTCCTTTCTCATTCTCACGGCGAGTGTCCTCGCGGCACCCCTTGCCCAGGCGGAAACCTCGCCGTTTAGCGTCGATCCCACCCCTGCCCCGGTAAGTGCGGAAGCCGCCATGCTCGACAAGGTGCGGCCCGCGATTGTGAGCGTATTCCCAGGGCGCTTGGCGAAAATTTCGGAGAGCGAAGCAGGCTCGCCGATGGACCGCTATTTCCGGCCGGACGAAGAGAAGGACAAAGACAAGCCGTCCGAGGAAGGCGTGGGGTCCGGCGTCATCGTGTCGGCCGACGGGCTCATCATCACGAACCATCACGTCGTGACCCTGTCTTCGGGCAACGCCGCGGATTCGATCACGGTGGAGCTAACCGACCGCCGACGATTTCCCGCGAAGCTGATCGGCAGCGACCGCCTGACCGACATCGCGCTGCTCCGGATTGAAGCGAACGGATTGCCCATGTTGCCGTTCGCGGATAGCTCGAAAGTCCGCATTGGCGATCCGGTGTATGCCGTCGGAAATCCGTTCCGCATCGGCCTCACCGTGACGCGTGGGATCGTTTCCGCTCTTGAACGATCCGGCCTGAACATCAGTGGCTCGAACACGTTCGAAGGCTTCATCCAAACGGACGCGGCGATCAACCCGGGCAATTCCGGCGGCGCGCTCACCGACTCGCTCGGACGATTGGTCGGCATCAATACCGCCATCTATTCGCGAGGAGGCGGTAACATTGGCATCGGCTTTTCCGTTCCCTCCAATCTCGCCCGCGCGATCGCGGGTCGCTTGTTGCGCGATGGAAAAATTTCCCGTGGCTTCTTCGGAGCGCGCAGCGAGTCGGTCGATCAGGAGATCGCGCGCGCGTCCAAATTGCCAGCCATCACCGGAGTCCATCTGGCGGACGTCGTTTCGGGTGGCCCGGCCGACAAGGCGGGTTGGAAGTCCGGCGATGTCATCACCTCGATCAACGGCCAACCTGTTGCGGATCGCGGGGCTTTCCGGCTGATCATCTCCCTGTCCGCGCCCGGCGAAACCGTGAACTGCATGGGATTTCACGAAGGCAAACCGGTTGAACACGCGGTGAAGCTCGGCAGCGAAACCGAAGGAGGAGCGGGAGAGTTCGAGATCGGCGCTATCCCGGGCCTTCGACTCAAACCGGTCGAGAAAGGATTGGAGGTGGTCAAACTCACAACCCGCTCCGCCGCCTCCAAAAAGTTCAAGACCGGCCAGATCATCACCGCGCTCAACGGCGAAAAAACACTCTCCGAACCCGCCCTTGAAACCGCCATCCGTCCGGGCGTGAACACCTTCACCGTGCTCGCCGATGGCAGCGAGATCACCGTCATCCTCCGCCTCGAATGAGCCTCCCCGACCTCCCCGGTTTCGACTGGCATCCTTCCCTACCCGCCCCGGTCATTTACTCGCTCGCGGGTCTCGCAGCGGTTGCCGCCGTGGCGTTCGTCCTCTTTACCCCCGCGCTTCGGGGTTGGGCGAAGCCGCCGGTTCTTCTGTTGCGCCTCGCGACGATCGCCGCGTTGGCCGCCATCGCGCTGAATCCCGTCACCAGTGACAAAGCACCAGAAACCCGCCGCTCGGCCGCGATCTTGTTGGATACCTCGACGAGCATGGTGCTCGGTACCCGCGCGGCCGATGCGACCGCTTTTGTCGAAACCGCGACCAAGGCATTCGGTCCCGGCCTGTTGCAACGTTACGTCTATGGAGCGGAAACGAAAACGCTCGGCACCACGCCTCCCCCGCCCGCCGGTCGCAGCACGTTGTTAGGAAACGCCCTCCGTCGCGCGCTCGATACGCAACCCCCGCCCGCATCCGTGCTGGTAACCGGGGACGGCGGCGGCGACGACCGCTTTGAACTGGACGCCGCGGCCCGTTTGGCAAAGGCCCGCGGCATTCCGGTCCACGTCCATCCGGTGGGTGGAGTCGACCCGATGGCCAACTCATGGATCGCGGGCATCAAGGTCGCCCGCTCGGTCCGGCCGCAAGCCAGCGTGCCGGTGCAAGTGTGGGTCGGCGGCCGTGGCACCGCGACACCCCTCGCGTTGAAGTTGCTCAATCCGGGTGGAACAACCTTGGCCAGCACCAAAGTTCAACCTTCGGAGGACCCAACGCCGGTGACGCTCGATTTCACCGCCGGTATCCGGGCGGAAACCTTCCGCCTCGTTTTGGAGACGCCGGAGAACGATGTCATTGGCGAAGACAACGAACTCACCTTCCAGCTCGACATCACGAGTCCCAAAATCCGCGTACTCTACATCGAGGGAACCCACATTTCCCATCCGGTGACCAGCGGCTCCCATACCGCCGTCTGGAACACGATGGAGCTCAAGACCCGGGCGTGGGACGCGACCGGCGAGATCGAGACGGACATCCTCAGTCCGACGACCCAATTCGCCAATTCGAAGAATCTCTTCAAAGTCCGGCGGTTCCTCGGCGGCGGGATGGAATTCGACACGACGCACGGCTTCCCGACTTCGCGCGACGAATTGTTCAAATACGACGTGGTCGTTTGTGGCGACGTCCCACGCGGCAACTTCACGGAGGAAGAAATGCAATGGGTCGTCGATCTGGTCACCCGCCGGGGCGGCGGTTTCTGCATGATCGGCGGTTACACGTCGTTCGATAGCGGTGACTTCGACCAAACTCCTTGGGAAAAAATCACGCCGGTGGACATGGTCGAATACGGTCACGGCTACTCGAACAAGGCGACCGATCTTCTCATCCCCGAATCCGCGCGCACGCATCCGATCTGGCGGATCAATCCCGATTCGTCGGAAAACGAACGCATTCTCGCCACGCATCCGACGTTTTACGGATTCCACGACATCCGCCGAGCCAAACCGGGAGCGATCAATCTCGGCCTGCACGCCGATGGCAAAGGCCCGCTCATCACCGTGCAGTCCTACGGTCGTGGCCGATCGATGGCGTTCCTCAACGATACGAACGGCGGCTGGGCGAAGGACTACATCCACTGGGGCGAGGAGAAATCGGGAGCGACGATTGGCGGGACGACCGAACTCGGCCATGGCCCCCGGATTCTCACCAGCGCGGCGGGCATGACCGAGGAAGACGCCGTGCCGGTGGGGATGATTCATCCGTCCCCTTACTTCGGTCAGTTCTGGGTAAACACCGTGCGCTGGCTGGCGGAAAACAGCATCCGCCGCCTCGGCGAAGGCATCAGCGGTCGCGCCGCGGACTCCGTGGCCCGACCGGGAACCGATCTTGTGATTTCCGCCGAAATCACCGCCGGCGTCTCCCCAGAGGAAATGCCCGGCCTGCCGGTCACCGCGCGGCTGTTACTTCCCGGCAACCGCGCGCAACGTCTCAAATGGGATCGCGACCGACGCGAATTCACCGGCACCATCGAAGTGCCGTCACAGATCGACGCGAAAAACGTCGGTCTGCTTTTCGAGTGCGAAACTCAGACTCGCGACATCTCCGACCGCATCAACCTGCCCGTGCTCTCGCTCAATCCCGAGATCGAGCGCGTGGAAGCCACTCCGGGCCTCCTCCGCGATCTCGCCGCGGCGACCGGTGGCCGCGAAATCAGCACGCCCGAAGAAGCCGCCGAACAACTTCAATCCGACATCGACCGAAGCGAAAAAGCCGACGTCATTCTGCTTAAGCCGGCGTGGGATCGCCCGCTGGTTTGGGTCCTGATTGCCGCGTTGCTCACCGGCGAATGGTTGCTGCGCAAACTCGCGCGGCGCGCCGCTTGAACGCGAGGCACTACTTGGGAATCGAACGATCGATCTGCTCCAAGGCAAGTACGACGTAGGCGGTAACAAGCACCGGGTTCGATTCCATCCAGCGACCGTTGGCGTTTTTCCAGGAACCGTCCGGTTGTTGGAGTGAAAGCAACTTTTCGCCCAGGTCTTTGCGCCAATCCGCTTCGGTGCCGTCGGCGAGCTTTAAGGTGCTCAGGTTCGCCGCGGCCAACGCCTTCGGCATCGCATGGTAATAGTAGTAAAGCCCCTGATCGCCGAGGCCGGGGTTTTCGGAAACGGTGTAGTTTCTCCCGAGCCAATCCTTCACCGCGACCACGCGCGGATCTTCGGGCGAAAGCTTGGCATAAACGAGCGAGAGCAAGCCCGCATACGACATCGACCCGCAGGAACGCAGTGCTTTGCGTCCATCGGGCAGCGTTTCTTCCGACTTCGCGCTCGTCGGGCTGTAAATGAAGCCGCCTTTGTTCTTCGGATCGTCGGTCACCCACGGTTGGTCGTTGGACTCACCACGATTCTGGCAGCGTGAAAGAAACGTCACCGCCGCGTGCCAATCGAGATCCGGTTGATCGCCATGCTTGTCGTCTTCGACGACCTTTTTGGAAAGCGCGAGCGCTTCGATGGCGAGGTAGGTGTTGGAAAGATCGTCGTGATCCTTGTCGGTGCCCGCGCCGTAGCCGACACCACCATCGCCCGGCTGATCGGCTTTGCCCTTCTCGCCCTTATCCCATTGTTGACCAATGAGATGCTTACGGGCGCGGACGATCGCCGGTTCGAACTCCGGCTTGCCCGCGGCGACCAACGCGGTGATCGAGGTGGCGGTGTTGTAGGTGGAAAGCCCGCGGTTGTAGATGCCGCCGTCTTCCTTCTGTTGCTTCATCAGCCAGTCATAGCCTTTCGCGACATGGTCGGAATCCTTCACGGAAGGATCCTGCACGGCGGCGGTCAAAGCCAAGGCGGTAAACGCGGGCAAACCTTCGTCATCCCAATGCCCGTCGTCCTTTTGCTGCGATTTCAACCACGCGTTGCCGCGGGCGATCGCCTGACGCATTTCCTGTTGAAGCGAAACATAACGGCCGGCCGGTTCGGCGGCGACGGCGAAACCGGTGACGAACAAAGCGAGAACGGCGACGGCTTTCATGGTTCAGATGGCGAAGGAGTGAGGATCAAGGTGACCGGCGTGCCGACGGCTGGCACCCGCTTCGGAAACGGTAGCCAGACTTCGTCGTTCTGAAAGTCTTTGCCCGCATAATGCAGCAGCGCGGGGTTGCCGCCGAAAATCGCGACCGGTTCGGCACCCGCGGCCAGCGCGCCGCGATCGTCTTCCGCTCCGGTGTAAACCCACGGCCCGGGCGGCAACGTGCCAGCGGTGGGCTCATGCTGAATCCATTCCCGCAACGGAACGCGCCGGGTTTTGTCGCCCTCTTGCCATTCGACTTCGAGTTCGAAGCGCGAAGCCTTATTCAGTTCGAAGCGCTCCTCTTTCAGCGGCGACGCGGGAAACCGGAGCAACTTCAGCGCGACCGCCAGATGCACGGGCGACACGTCCGTCACCAGCAGCGATTCGTGGACTTTGCCCTGCCGCCCCACGACGGCGAACTCCAGCAAGCCTTCCGTCATATTGACCGACGCGGGCAAACGGATCTCGCGCGTCTTGCGGTCGAAGGTCAGCAAACCCACGCGAAAACGCGTTTCATCGATTTGCTCCACCGCCGGCTTGGTTGGTGCCATCGATTGTTCGGGCGAAGGCAAGGACGCCGGTTCAACCGGAGCTTGTCCCTGCGCCCGCAACGGTTGCGTCAGAAGCAGCATCCATCCGAATGAGCGAAGGAGAGTCATCATTGATGCATCGTCGGCCCGGCAAGGGAAACCACCCCGGTTATTCCTGATTCGCGTCGCGGGCGGGTTTCGGTTTGGGCTTAGGTTTCGTCGCCACGGGTTTCGGCACGACCGGTTTTACCGGCTTCGCCGCGGGTTTGGTGGGAGTTGGTTTCGCGGATGGTTTCGTTGTCGCTGGTTTTACCGGTTTCGTTCCGGTCGGGGCCGGCGGCGGAACCGCCGCTGCGGCGGGCGGAATGACGTTCATCGCCTTGGCGAAGTCCTGCCAACAAAAGCGGGTGATGTTGCAGGTCAACGCACCCACGGGATCCTCGGTGGAACCCGCCGCGGAAGGCGCGGCATAGGCGGGGCTGCGGGAAAGTTTCATCCGCACGAGTTGGAACACGGTGCCGTAAACCTCCCTTTCCAGCAGGTCGTTCGAGGCCACGGTGAATGGCACCGCCTCGGTGGCGGGCGCTTCTTTCGGGCCACCCGACAACCACAAGGCGACCGGTGGCGCTTCCGTTCCGGCGGCGGGCCTTTTGCCGACGACCAGATCGGTGGAAACCGCGACCACTCCACCCGACGCGCGCTCCAAGGTGCGCGCGATGTTTGGCAGCAACGGCTTCAATTTCTCCGCCGCGGCCGGGCTTGTGCCGAAATGCAGGGTGAGAGGAAGCGCCCCCTCGGGGTCGACGTTCCACATGGGTTCGGTCGCCCGCAGACGACGAATCGCCTTCAAGGCTTCGCCGGCTTGGATGGTGTCGCCTTTGCCGAAATCGAGCACCCGCTCCCAAGCCAGCAGCGCTCGGGAGGTCGCGCCCAACTCCTCCAATCGCTTCGCCAGCCGGATCAGATGGTCGGCGCCTTTTTTCGCCTCGGGGGCGTACGCGTTTAAGCCGGGCGCGGTGATCAAGTCGCCCGGGTCCAGCGGCGCCTCGACAGCAGGCGGAGCGGGTTCCGTCGGGCCGGCCTTTTTTTCCTCCACCGGGTCGGGGCGGGAAGCGACGGGCGGAGCCGACTGCCCCGCATGCTGGCGAACCACCGCGAGCGATTCTTCCGAAGGCGGTGTGAGGAAGTCCATCCCCTGCGTCCACTTCCACCAAAAGCTGCCGATCACCAGAGCGCAAAGCAACAGGACGACTGGAAGGGGAACGCGCACGACGGCAAATTGCCGGGAACAAACCCGGCCGCAAAGTCGAATTCGCCCCTAAAACAAAACGCCCGGCCGATGAACGGACGGGCGCTTTGGAAAATTGACTGGGAAGCCGGGAAGTTCAGCCCTGGCGATCGGCGCTCTTCACGAGGAGGGCGCGCTTACCGACGCGGCTGCGGAGGTAGTGAAGCTTGGCGCGGCGAACCTTGCCCTTGGTGACGACTTCGATCTTCGCGATGCGCGGGGTGTGAACCGGGAACACGCGCTCGACGCCTTCGCCGTAGGAAATCTTACGGACGGTGAACGAGGCGTTCACGCCGGTGCCGCGCTTGGCGATCACCAGACCGGCGAAGATCTGAAGGCGCTCCTTGCCGCCTTCGACGACCCGGGTGTGGACCTTCACGGAGTCACCGACGTTGAACTCGGCGACGTCCTGCTTCAGTTGCTCTTGCTCGATCTTCTTGATGATGTCCATGGGGTCCTCCTTCGGCTGAAAGTAATTCCGCTTGGAACGGCCAAAAACGGCACGCCCGTCATGCGGGGCGGGAGAGCTAGCGGTCGCCGCGACCGATTGCAACCGCGAAATTCACCTTTTCAGGCTTTTCCATAGACCGCCGCAGGATCGAACGAGCGGCCCTCGCCCGAAAATTCCAGCACCGGGCTGCCATCGGCCGCCTTCACCACCTTGCGGTAAAAACACGAACCGCGACCGGTGTGGCAGGCGCCCGCGCCGATTTGCTCGACCACCAGGACGAGCGCGTCTTGGTCGCAGTCGGTGCGGATTTCCACGATCTTCTGCACGTGGCCGGAGGTCGCGCCCTTGTGCCAGAATTCCTGGCGCGAACGCGACCAATAGACGGCTTCACCGATCTCCAGCGTGCGACGCAACGACTCGGCATTCATGTATGCCAGCATCAGCGGCTCGCGCGTCACGGCATCGATGGCCATGGCGGGGATCAAGCCATCGGCGTCGAATTTCGGGGCAAAGGCGGCGCCTTCTTCGATTTCGGCCTTGTTGCCTCGGCAGGCGAACGGGGTGCTCATGGGCGGGACCGTGCCCGCACTCCCTCTGGCTGTCCATTGAGATTCGTCGGATTTAGTCCAATCCGTGCGATCTGTCAGATGGATTGACCGTCCCCGGCCCCACCGCCAGCATCCACGGCCATGGCGTATCCGGCGGAGCGGGCATTCGAATTGGTGGAATCGGCGTTTAAACGCGGCCGACTCGCCCACGCGTTTCTGATCAGTGGAGCTCACGGTTCCGGCAAGGAACGCCTCGCCGCGCGAATCATCCGCTTGGTCAACGGCGGCGGCGGCTCCGGCGGCTTCGATTTGTTCGGCGCACCGGTGGTCGAGGAAATCCCGCCGCTCGATGAACTCGAAGGCTCTTGGGTACACATTCTCCGGCCGCGGATGAAATCGCGACGCATCGCCGTCGACGCGATCCGCGAGCTGGAACATCCGCTGCGCCTCGCCGCGCCCGAGGGCACGTGGAAAGTTGGCGTCATCGCCGAGGCAGACCGCATGGGACCGGAGGCCTCGAACGCGTTCCTGAAGACGCTGGAAGAACCTCCCGCCCGCACTTTGCTGCTGTTGCTGACGGCGAATCCGCAATCGTTGCTGCCGACCATCCTTTCCCGGTGCATCCGCTTGCCACTGACCGGCGGCACCACGCTGGGCGCGGACGGCGGCGCGGAATTGGTCCAGGCGCTCAACTCGGTCGCGGGCGATGGTTTCGGCAATCCACGCTCCGCCTTGCTGTTGAAATCGATTTTCACCGGCGTTCTGGAAAAGCGTCGCGAAGCCGCCCTCGCCGCCGCCGAAGCCGCGCTGAAAGAAGAAGAGCAGGCTTATAAACAGGTCACCGAGGGCGATTGGTTGAAACGCCGCGAGGAATTCCACAAGGCGACCGCCGAGTCGGAATACCTCGACGCCCGCGGACGGCTTTTCGACGTGCTGATGGCGTGGATGGCCGACGTGTTGCGGGTGAAAGCCGGCACGGAGGTGGAAGGCCTCGATTTCCCCGGATCGTATGCCGCACTCGAACCGGTCGCCGCCGCCGAAGGGGAATCCCGCCTGCTGCGGCGCATGGAAGCGCTGGAATCGCTGCGGCGCACGCTCGACACGAACGCCCAGGAACAACTCGCCCTCGAGGTCGGCTTTCTTAAAGCGTTCGCCTGATCGATGGAATTTCGCTTTCCCGCTCTCCCTGCCCGCTCTTTATTAGCCGCCATGTCTCCGAAGTCGTTCTTCGCCCTCGCCGGTGCCGCCGCTTTGCTCGTATCCTGCGGAAACGATTCGGACGGGCTACCGCTCGCCGGACAAAGCGCCGCCACCCGTGCGGAAGGTGAGCAAATTTACTACCAGGCAAAGCAGGCCGATGACGCGGGCAACGCTCCGAAGGCGATCAAGCTTTACGCGAAAAGCGCCGAGCTCGCCCCGAATGCCTCGACTTCCGCTCAGGCGCGATTCCGTCAGGCGCAATTGCTGGAACAAAAAGGCGACGTCGTCGAAGCCTTCGACGCCTATCAGAAAGTCCTCGAGCGCTATCAGGCGAGCAACCTTTACGCCACCGCCCTCAAGCGCCAGACCACCCTCGCCCAATCGGCCGCGGACGGCGAAGTGAAAACCAGTTTCCTCGGTCTGAAATCCGGCCTCAGCACGGAGAAGGTCGTCGGGATGTTAGAGAAAGTGCGGGACAACGCTCCGAAGTCCGCCACCGCTTCCAAGGCCCAGTTCACCATCGGCGAGCTCCACCAGAGCAAAAAGCAGGAAAAGGAATCGATCGATGCGTTCCGCAAGCTCGTCCGCGACTTCCCGGACAGCAAGGAAGCGCCCGAAGGCCAGTTCCGGATCGGCAAGGTGTTCGTCGCCCAGGCCGAGCGCGGCAATCAGAACCAGGCGACTCTGGACCTCGCCCGTGAAGCGTTTCAGGACTACCTCCAGCAATACCCGGGCCACTCGAAAAACTCCGAAGCCAAACAACTCCTCGCCGACCTCGGCGGCCGCAACGTCCAGCGCACGTTCGACGTCGCTGAGTTCTACCTGAAGACGGGCGAAAAGGAATCGGCCAAAGTTTACTATCGCCAAGTGGTCAAACGCACCGGCTCCGGCGAGCTCCACGACAAGGCGAAAGCCCGCCTGGCCGAACTCGGCGAGCGCTGAAAGAGGAATATCGATCGCTCATTGCCATGCGCACATTTCTTCTTCTCGCGGCCGCGTGCCTGACTTCCTGCGCCGGCTATCAGCTCGGCGGGGTAAAACCGAAGTCGCTGGCGCACGTGAAAAAAATCGCGGTGCCGATGTTCGACAACGACACGCAACATCCGCGCGCCGAAGCGATCGCGACATCCGCGGTGATCAGCGCCTTCACTCAGGACGGAACCTACGTGATCGTCTCCCGCGACAAAGCGGACGCGGTGTTGGAGGGTAAAATCGAAAAAATCGTCTACAATCCGCTGCGCACAAACCGGCTCGACACGATGTTGCCGGAGGAACTCGAAAACGACGTCTCGCTCGGGTGGGAGCTGAAGGACGCGAGCGATCCGACCAAAACGCTCGCCCGCGGCCACTCCAACGGCAGCAGTCGTTTCTTCCTCGACGCCAACCTCCAGACCGCCCGCAACAACGCCCTGCCTGACGCGATGGAACGAGCGGGCGAAGCGCTGGTTTCCCGCCTCTCCAACGGCTTCTGAGCCGAACGGTTCCCCATTCATGGATACCCCGCCCTCCGGTCGCGTCGTCCTCGTGCCGACACCTATCGGCAATCGCGACGATCTGACGCTCCGCGCGTTGGAAATCCTCAAGTCCGCCGACCGGATCGCCTGCGAGGACACCCGCCATTCGTCGCCGTTGCTGGCGCATCACGGCATTCCTCACAAACCGTTGGTTTCGCTCCACGAGCACAACGAAGCCCGGCGCATTCCGGAACTGATCGCCGCCGCGAAAGCGGGCGAAACGATCGCCGTGGTCACCGACGCCGGCATGCCCGGCGTTTCCGACCCGGGCTATCGCCTGGTCCACGCCTGCCTCGAAGCCGAGGTGCCACTGGAGGTTTTGCCCGGTCCGTCCGCCGTGCTGACCGCGTTGGTCGGCTCCGGACTCCCCTGCCACGCGTTCCGTTTCGGCGGGTTTTTGCCCGTGAAATCCGGCCGGCGACGCCAGGCGCTGGAAGCGGGCCTCGCAACCGGCGAAACCGCGATTTTCTTCGAATCGCCCCACCGTTTGTTGGGAACGCTGGAATTGCTCGCCGAAATCCAGCCGAACGCCCGTGTCTGCGTCGCCCGCGAACTAACCAAAAAGTTCGAAACCTATCACCGCGGCACCGCTCAGGAACTGGCCGCATGGTTTTCCGAGCACGCGCCGAAGGGCGAAATCGTGCTGCTTTTCCATACGGAAGGCTAACCGCCCGCTAACAGGCGCACGACCGCTATTGGCCTTGACGTCAGGCCGCATGGACGAATCATCCCGGGCAACTTCGATACCCCGACATGTTGTCGTCTCCATCCAACGGTTTCCTTCGAATCGCGGCCCTGCCCATCGCGATCGCCGCCCTCGCCACTTCGACGGTCCACGCGCAGGACTTCGAAGGCAAGACCATCAGCGAAGTCGCCATCCGCTACAACGGCCCGAAGACGGTCGACGAAGCGCGCTTGCGCAACTTCATGGCGACCACCGCCGGCCAGCCCTATCAGACCGAAAAAATCGATCGGGACATCAAGTCCCTCTATGAGTCCGGCTTGGTCGAAGACGTCCGTTTCCTCGCCGAACCAACCGGCACCGGTGTGAAACTGGTGGCCGAAGTCACCACCCGCTCCGAAATCGGCGGAGTCGGCTTCGTCGGCAACTCGATCTTCAGCGACAAGAAGCTCGCCAAGGAAACCAAACTCAAGTCCGGCGGCACGCTCAGCGACGCCGCGATCCTCGAAGCGAAGCGCAACCTTGAGAAATACTATCAAGGTTACGGCTATCCGGATGCCACCGTCAGCTACCGCATGCAGCCGACCGGTCAGAAAGGCGTCGCCGATCTGATTTTCGTCATCGACGAAGGCGCGAAAAACGAAGTCCGGGACATCCGCTTCGAAGGCAATCACGTGTTCAGCGACGTCGAGCTCCGCAAGAACATGAAGGTGAAGGAGAAGAGCTTCCTTTCCTTCCTCACCAAGTCCGGTCGCTTCGAAACCGGCCAGCTCGACGAAGACCTCGACTCGATTCTGGATTACTACCGCAGCCACGGCTACCTCCGCGCCAGCTCGCCCGGCATCCGCCGCGAACCGGTCGGCGACGGCCGCGTCGACCTCGTCATCCCGATCACCGAAGGCGAAAAATACACCGTCGCGGGCGTCGGCTTCGGCAAACTGACCGTCTTCAAGTCCGAGGAACTCTATCCGGCGCTGACCCTCACCGGTGGCGAAGCGTATTCCTCCAAGAAAATGCGCGCGGACATCACGATGATCCGCAACTACTACGGTTCCCGCGGCTATGCCGACGCCACCGTCACGCCGGACATCAGCGACGCCGGCCCGAACCGCGTGAACATCATCTACCGGGTCAGCGAAGGCAGCCGCTTCCGCGTCGGCACCGTCCGCATCGAGGGCAACACCAAGACCAAGGACAAGGTCATCCGCCGCGAAGTCCCGCTCAAGCCGGGCAACTGGTTCAACTCCGTCGACCTCGACACCACGAAGAGCCGGCTGACGAACCTTCAGTATTTCTCCGACGTCCAAGCCACCGGCGTCCGTGGCGAAGGCGGCTATCGCGACGTGAACATCCTAGTCGAAGAACGCAAGACCGGCTCCGTCGGCGTCGGCGTCGGCTTCAGCTCGATCGACAGCATCGTCGGCTTCGTCACGTTGGAGCAAACCAACTTCGACTTGTTCAACCCTTGGAGCTTCACCGGCGGTGGCCAGCGTTTCTCGATGACGCTCCGCGCGGGTAGCGAGCGCAGTGACTTCAGCGTTTCCTTGGTCGAGCCGTGGTTCCTCGACCGCCAGCTCGCGCTCGGCGGCGAACTCTTCTTCCGCGAGGCCAATTACTTCAGCGAGAACTACGACCAATCGAACGTCGGCGCTTCCGTTTTCCTGCGCCGTCCGCTCGGCCCGAAAGGCTCGGTCAAATTGGAATACCGCCTCGAGCAAATCGGCATCGAAGTGGAAAGCAGCGTCCCCGCGGCTTCCGCGTTCTGGCTTGAGGACGACGACTACGTCCGCAGCGCGCTCGGCCTGACCTACATCTACGACAGCCGCGACAGCAACATGCTGCCCCGCGAAGGCGAGAAGTTCGAAATCGGCACGACCTTCGCCGGTCTCGGTGGCGACGTCCAGACGTTCACCGTTTCCGCCCAAGGCCAGAAATACTGGAACCTCTGGCGCGACAGCATCTTCTCGCTGAACGGCGAGCTCGCCTTCGTCGACAACGCCGGCGGCGACCGCGTGCCGATCTTCGAACGCATGTTCCTCGGCGGTGGCCGCACCTTGCGCGGCTTCGAGTTCCGCGACGTCGGCCCGCGCGACGCGGCCACCGGCGATGTCATCGGCGGTCAATCGCTCGGCTTCCTTTCCGCCGAGTACACCATCCCGATCATCGAAAACATCCGCGCGGCGGTCTTCTACGACACCGGTTTCGTCAACGACGGTTCCTGGGATCCGAGCCCGAGCGATCTCTACAGCGACGTCGGTTTCGGTGTCCGCCTGAAGCTTCCGATCAGCCCGCTGCCACTCGCCCTCGACTACGCCATTCCGGTGTCTTCGCCCGACGACGAAGCGGACCAAGGTGGTCAGTTCAACTTCTACCTGAACTACACCTACTAAACAACGGCTTCAAAAAGGCCGGTTCCCGCGAGGGAGCCGGCCTTTTTCATTGGAAGGATCTGACCACAAAAAAGCCTCCCGGCCGGAACCGGAAGGCTTGGAGAACGCGCAAAGCTGTCCAGGAAATCAGAAGCGGAAACGCGCGCCGATTTCCAACGCGACGTCATCCCCCGTATCTTCGGATGTAAAGTGCCAATCCGAATCATCCACCCAAATGTAGCGATCCCCCGCATAGAGTTGGAAGCTGGAGCACAGCTCATAGCTAATCCCGGCAAACGCCTGCGCCATGAACTCGACCGAATCATCTTCCCGGCTGGTGGCAATTCCATAGGCGGTATCTTCCCTCCAGACCGCGCCCGCTCCAAACCCAGCGTATAACGAGAAGCGACCTCCAATTTGATAGTCGAGCTTGTAGTTCAGCGTGACGGGAATGAATTGGGCATCGGAGACATCCTCTTCACTATACCCCACTTCCGCGAACACGGAATGAGTCAGCGAACCGGAATGGAAGAGGTTGGCACCCAAGTGTAGCGTGTAGAGCGTTTCATCTCGATTCGACAGGTGACCGACTGAACCACCGGCATACCAAGTGGAATCGGATGCCATTGAAGGGGACGATTGATAGGCGACTTGTTCGGAACCGGCGAACGCGACGGAGGACAACAGCGCAAAAGCTGGGAGGATAGACTTCATAAAACGCGCGACAGCCAAAAGGAGTAGCCGCGACGCCACAAGCCAAATGCCCTAAACAAAAAAGCCCTCCGGCCGGAACCGGAAGGCTTGGAGAACGCACAAAGCTGGCGAAGAAATCAGAAGCGGAAACGAGCGCCGATTTCGAGAGCCACGTCGTCGCCGGAGTCGACCGAAACGCCGAGCAATTCGGTGTCGTCGATCCAGATATAACGAGCGCCGCCGTAAATCTGGAAGCTTTCGGAAATGTCGTAGCCAACGCCGGCGAACGCCTGCGCCATGAACTCGACCGAGTCGTCGGAAGCACCGAAAACTTCGACATCCTGAAACGCCGCGCCGATACCTGCGCCCGCGTAGAACGAGAAACCTCCACCGAATTGGTAGTCGAGTTTGTAGTTCAACGCGACCGGAATGAACTCCAGCTCGACCGGAGACTCGTCCACCTCGCTGTAGCCGACTTCGACGAACAACGAGTGACTGAGCGGGCCCGACTGCGCGAAGGTCGTGCCGAGATGCAGCGTGTAGAGCTCTTCCTCGCTGTCGATCAGGTAGCCCACCGAGCCACCGGCGAACCAGGTGGACTCAACCGCAGTCGAGGTGGACACGCCCGAAGAAGCCGGTTGGTAGGCGACGGATTCGGATCCGGCGAACGCGGACGAACCGAGGGCGAGAAGCGCAAGGACTGGAATGATAGGTTTCATGACAGGCCAAATGAAGAATCTGTCTTTAGGCCTCGCAAGAGAAAATGCTTAACTAAGATAAAGCAATTTGCCCGCCTTAATCCGCAATTTGCACGACCACTCCCGACGCGAGGCGGATCTCCCCACCTTCCGCGCGGCGCTTGAGATATCCCAACGCCCGCTTACAGGAGTCGCCCACGAGTGGAGCCACGCTTGTTACCACACCCGCCTCGTCGCCATTCGCGTCCAACAATGGATCGCCCGCTTTCAGCACGGCCCCGGCATCCGCGACCAGGCGCACCAATCTCCGGTTCACCTTTCCCGCCGACTTGATGCGGGAAATGACTTCCTGACCGATGTAGCAGCCTTTCGCGTAGGAAATATCCGTCCGGTCCAAACCCGCTTCGGGCGGCAGCATGCCTTCGGTCAACTCGGCGCCCCAGGCGGGAACTCCGGCGGCAACGCGTTGGGTTTCCGCCTCGTCCACCGGCCATTCGTCGAGGGCGAGCAAGCGGTCGAGCGAATCGCCCGAAGCCGTCGCGGGAATCCACACGTCCCAACCGGGCAAACCGATCCGGTCCGAGGCGACCGCCTGAAAACCCAAGTCCGCCGGCAATTCGCCGGTTACATGCACCATCCGCCACTCGCCCGTGACGTCGAATCCCTCCGCGTCATCCGCGATGAGATAACGCGACAAACGGGCGAACAACGCGTCAGGATCGGCATGTTCGGACGAAACCAACCAATCGCCCTCGGTCGATCGATGCAACCGGACACGGAACTGCAATTTTCCTTTCGCATCCGTGACGCACGACGGCAGAGAACGGCTACCATCGGCGACCCGCTTCACATCCTGCGTGAGCTGGCCATTCAGGTAGCGCAACGCGTCGGGACCGCGAAAGGCGATCACGGTGGGAGTCACGAGCGGGAGCCGACGAGCGGGAACAGGAGAACTCATTTCTGTCGCTCAAGGGCAAGCTCGACCAGTTTCTCAGCCTGCTTGCGGATAATCGCGACCTTTTCCGGCGTGGGCACGCCGTTTTCGCCCAGCGCCATTTCGTTGCGCAGACCGGAAAGCACGTCGCGCATCGATAAATAGTTCGGTCGCTCGGAAATCCGCGGCTCCAGCCCGGCCACCGAGTCGGTGTAATAATCGGCGATATCCTCACGCATGATCAGTTTCGCGCGATCCACGCTGAACTGCTTCTCCACCGCGACCGAAGCCACGCTCAGCGCCCGAATCCAGCCGCCAAGAGAAATCAAGTGGGCCAGGTCGGCGTCGCGGAGGGAAACGAGCTCCTTTTCCACGTCCTTCTGGGTCGCCGAGAGCTCCTTCTTCAACTGCTCCACCTTTTGATCGCGGGCGCTTTCGAGCAAACTCGCGGCGTGCCGGTTCACCCGGTCGCCCGCCCCGAGCGCCTTGCCATAACGGGTCAGATCGGCCGCCAGCGGCTCGACCTTCTCCATTTGACCGGCCTGCACGACGAGGAATCCATCGGCAATGAGAAATCCGAGCTCGACCGCCAGATCGGCGCGATTGAGCGGCATGCGTTCCGGGATCTTCCGCTCGGCCACCGGCAGTGCGCCAAGAGAGCGCAGCGTATCGAACAGTTTGGAGATCGAAGGAGCGGTGAACTCGTTGACGCCCAATTCCTCACGGACGTGCGGATCATCCACCAGATCCGCCGGAATCGGGTTCGGCCCTCCACCCGCGCCTTCCTGAGCCTGCAAAGGCAGCCCGGCGACCCACAACCAGCCACAGCACCACGCCATCGAAAGTTTCACACCCGGAACGTGGCATCCGGGGCGCATTTCGGCAATGGACAAAGCGAGACCGTCCAACAGTTATGCGGGCTTGACGCTTGTCCCGCGTTCTGTTCGCCTAGCGGCGGGGCGGGCAGACTTTCGTGAAGGCTGAACCGCCCCTTCGCATTTCCGTTTCGCACTTCCTGGAAGTGGATGGAAATTACCCGCATGACTCACTGACCAACCCGAAACCCTTCCCAGACCATGGACCTCACCTCGCCGCTTTGGTACGCCAGCTATCTCCTCGTCCTCATCGGCCTGTCGGGTTACGGGTTTCACCGCCTCACCATCGTTTACCTCTACCTCAAGCATTCGCGCAATCACCCGAAGCCGAAGGAAACGTTCAAGGACCTGCCGCTGGTGACCATCCAGCTCCCGCTGTTCAATGAGCTTCACGTGGTGGACCGCCTGCTCGATTCGGTCGCGGCCATCGACTACCCGCAGGACAAAATTCAGATTCAGATCCTGGACGATTCCACCGACGAAACGGTGGAAATCTGCCGTCTCGGAGCGGAACGCCTGCGCGCCCGGGGCTTCGACATCGAGCACATCCACCGCACCGACCGCACCGGCTACAAGGCAGGCGCGCTCGAACACGGCACCCAGTTCGCCAAGGGTGAATTCCTCTTCATTCTCGACGCCGACTTCGTGCCGAATGCCGACGTCCTCCAGCGCACGATCCATTTCTTCAGCGACGAGCGCATCGGACTGATCCAGACCCGCTGGGGCCACATCAACCGCACCTTTAACATCCTCACCCGCATCCAGGCCATGTTCCTGGACGGCCACCTCGAGCTGGAGCAAACCGCCCGCAACCGCAGCGGCCGCTTCTTCACCTTCAACGGCACCGCCGGCATCTGGCGGAAGAGCTGCATCGCCGACGCCGGTGGCTGGGAACACGACACCCTCACCGAGGACATGGACCTCAGCTATCGCGCCCAACTCAAAGGCTGGCGCTTCATTTTCCTCAACGACGTCGAAACCCCGGCCGAACTCCCGGTCGACATGGACGGCTTCAAGAGCCAGCAACACCGCTGGACCAAGGGCTCGATCCAGGTCTGCAAAAAAGTCCTGCCCGCCATTTGGCGCAGCGACGCCCCGATGGCCGCGAAACTCGAGGCCACGGCGCACCTCACCTCGAATTTCGCCTACCTGCTCCTGATCTGCCTCTGCTTCCTGATTTACCCGAACCAACATACCGACACCCGGGCGGAACTCGGCGAAGTCGGCTACTACGTGGTCAACGGCACGATCTTCTTCTTCTCGTCCGCATCCGTCGCCCTCTTCTACTTCATGTCACAAAAGGCCCTCCGCCCGAATACCTGGTGGAAGGAAATCCCTTACCTGCCGCTGCTCCTCGCGCTCGGCATCGGGATGTCGATCAACAACGCCAAGGCCGTGCTCGAGGCGATCTTCAACCACCAGTCCGGTTTCGTCCGCACGCCGAAATACGGCATCGGCCAAACCAAGAAGGCCGACTGGAAAAAGAGCAGCTACAAGGCGATGAAAACCCTTACTCCCTTCGTCGAGCTGTTGTTCGGTTTCTTCTTCCTGTTCGTCGTCGTCGAAGCGGCCGTGAAAGGAAATTGGTCCTCCTCCATTCTTCTCCTTCCATTCCCGGTGGGATTCCTGTACACTGCAGTTTCTTCATTGGGCAGGCTGCTCCCAGCCGGCCGCTCCTCCCAGCCAATTGTGTCCCGCAGCGAACCTTAACCCCATGTTCGGAAGACATACGCGAGTCGCACTTTTCGCTCTCACCTCCCTCCTGACCGCACTCGGATTCTCCAGTTGCGGAAACACCCCCAAAGATCACCGCAACAAGGTGGTCGTGAGTGTCCGTGATCAGAAAATGTTACTCTTGCGGGACGGCAGAACGGTGAAGAGCTACCCCGTCTCGACTTCCAAGTTCGGCATCGGCGACAAGCCCGGCAGCAACTGCACTCCGCTCGGGCGCATGGAAATCGCCAGCAAGATCGGCGAAGGCTATCCGTCCGGCACCGTTTTCAAAAGCCGCCGCCCGACCGGCGAAATCCTCCGCCCCAATGCTCCGGGGCGCGACCCGATCGTCAGCCGGATTCTCTGGCTCAAGGGCACCGAGCAATACAACCACAACGCCTTCCGGCGCTGCATCTACATCCACGGCACGCCAGAAGAGTGGCGCCTGGGTTCGCCGGCCTCCTACGGCTGCATCCGGATGGGTTCGAAGGACGTGATCGATCTCTGTAAAAACATCGGACAAGGAGCTGAAGTCTTCATCGTCCGCGGCTCGGTTGGCAATAGCGTCCAAACGAACAGCGTCGCGGTGGCCACCAATGCCCCCAATAGCGCTACCTTCTACGGCAACAACTGATTTTCGGCGTAGAAGCTTGACACCCGGGGTCGAATTTCGATCATTCGCGCCCCACCGCCAGCCAGGCGAAACTCATTTCCCTTTCTTTTACCACCATGGCCAACCACAAGTCCGCCCTCAAGCGTGTCCGCCAGACCGAGGTCCGCACCGAGCGTAACCGCGCCGCGAAGAGCCGCATCAAGACCCTTCGCAAGAAGGCTCAGTCCGCGATCCTTGCCGGTGACAAGGCCGCCGCCGCCACCGCGCTGAGCGAATATGCTTCGACCGTGGACAAGGCCGCCAAGACCAACCTCATCCACCCGAACAAGGCCGCGAACCTTAAGAGCAAGGCCGCCAAGGCGCTTGCCGCGCTCGCCTGAGTCCGGTCGCGACCCAACGAATCAAGCGGGCCGGATTACCGGTGCCGCTTTTTTCGTGCTAATCTGTCCCATGGCAAAGCCCACCCCATCCGATCCCTCGCGCGAACAAAAGGCCGCGCGTATCGCCGCCAACCCGTCCGCCTACAAGGTGTGCGAAGGCTGCGACTCGATCGTCGGCTCCGGTGCCGCCTTGTGCCCGAATTGCCACAGTTTCCGCTTCGACGGCTCGCCCGAACGCGTGAAGCAGCAGGCTCTCTTTCTCGGCTCCCGCGAGCAAAGCTCGGTGACGGCGGAGGATATTAGTTGAGAGCTGAATCCGGCGGGAGCGAAAGCGACTCCATTTGAGAGCCGCGAAGCCGGTAATTGGGATGGTCCGAAGGGCAAGGTTGAGTGTTGAAAGATAGAAAGCCGGAGTCATCCCTCCGGCTTTTTCGTGTCCGCTTTCCCACAAGGATCTTCACGCGATGATAGAACTTATCGATACGGTCGACTACCACGACTTCTCCCTTCGCGGCTACACTGTTCGCGATTACGGCCGCTCAATCCTGCTCGATTTGGTCAGCCATTCAGATCCATCCCGAGAAACCGCGCTGGAGTTCACCGATGTGATCTACTACCGGTTCATTCACCCCGGTCCCGCCATCATCACCTACATCCATGATCTCCCGTTCATGGACGCGGTTCGTGAGCTGGGAATCCATATTCCCGAGGATTTCCGCCAACACGGAGGATTGCCAAAAGATTTCCAGAGCAACGAAGACTACGGTGTCTATTTTGAAGCTGAAGGGTTTCGCACTTGGCTCATTTCATCCGCCATTGGCTTCGTGGGCATGGTTGTCGGAAGACGATTGTTTCATGCAAATCATGAATTTGAGCTAATTCCAGGAACGCGGGAATAAGCTACGTTCCTTTACGCAAAAGATGTCGGCACCCTTGGGACTTTTTTTCATTTCCCTCCCACCTCGGCATTTGACCGGCTAAAATTCCTCCGCCCTCAACTCATCAAGTTTTAACAAGCAACGTTGCGCTGGATTCCGAAAAAGATTGCGGAACTAAAAATGAAATAGTTAGAAGCACCGGTCGCAAAAACACGACTCATCCTACGCGTTTCACATGATTTCCGATTGAGTTTTCGCATATCTATGTTTGGCCGACTGATCTAAGTTTTTAGCGGCGAACCGCTCCGGGGATTTTGAGAAGCGCGATCTTTTTGAAGTTCGTCCTTTTGACCAAAACCCATGAAAACCCGGATTTTCGCGTGGCTCTGCCTGGCCATGAGCCTTGGGCTCGTGTGCTCCGGCCTTCTTCGCCGGGACGTTCGCAGGGAAGCCCCCGTGGAAACTGCTCCGAACCGGCTCCCCGCACGCGACACCGGACCCGCGCTTGGTGGGATCGAGAACGACGCGAATCGGGCGTCCGAAACGGCCTGTTCCCTCGCTCGCGACGGACAAATGGAGCGGGCGTGGAAAGAGTGCGACGCTCTCCCGCCAGCCATCCTGGCCGAATGCGCGCCACTGGTCGCCTCGATTCAAGCGACAACCGACCCGCTGGGAGCTTGGCAAAAAGTCGACTCGCTCGCCGATGAATCGCTTCGGGCGGTCTGTCGGAAGGCCGTGCTGCGAAGCGCTCCCGATGGAAATTTCCAGGAGCTCGCCGGGCTTGCCGCGACTCTTTCCGATCCTGCGGACCGCGAAACGCTACTGTGTGAAATCGTCTCGCGGTGGGCCTTGCAGGATCCGGCGGCGCTTTCCCAATGGGCCGGTCTAGCCGAAATGCCAGACGCGGTGCGCGACGTGGCGGCCCGCCGTTTGGTTTACGATGGCGATGCCTTGAATCGCTCGCCCGAAGTCGCGGGAGCCTGGGCCGAGAGCATTGGCGATCCCGGCCTCCGCACCGCCGCCATCGAAACCGCCGCGCGCGAGTGGGGCGCGACGGATCGAGAAGCCGCACGGGAGTTCGTGCGCCGCTCCTCCCGCCTGGATGCCACCACGAAGGATTCGATTCTCACCTCCCTCACGGAGGAAACGCCGCCCTGAGCGCGAAAACACCCTTTCGCTCCGTCATCGCCGTTGATGTCGGGACGAAGTGCCAAAACCCAACAAAACCCATCCATGTGTAAAAACCCAATCCGCTGCCTGATCGCCGCAGCCATAGCCATTGTTCTCGCCGCCCCGTCGGCGCATGCGGCCTTTGGCCTCACCACCGCCACCGACTACTATCAGGTCGATACCGGCGCCGGCCTCGTCTTCAAAGTCCGCCGTACCGACAACGGCTCCAGCACCCAGTCTCCCGGCGATATCATAAGCCTCGTCTGGAATGGCGTCGAATACCAGAACCAGAGCCGCGGTTCCCAGATCACTTCCGGCTTCGACTACCTCTATAGTAACACCTCTTCGGTCACTGTTTCCGGTGCCGTGGTGAATACGAACTACATCAAGATCACGGTACAGGCGGGAAACCTCACTCATTACTACATGGCGCGGAACGGCTATCCGCACATCTACATGGGCACCTACTTCACTACCGAACCCGATATCCATGGCCTCGTCCGCTACATCTTGCGCCTCCAGTCCGCCAAGCTCCCTACCGGCCCGACATCCTCCGACATCCGCAACAACACCGGCGCGATCGAAGCGGGCGACATCTTCGGTCTCTCCAACGGCCAGACCCGCTCCAAGCATTACTCCAATATGCGCCTCCGCGACTGGTCCTACATCGGCGCGACCGGCAACAGCGTCGGCATGTGGGTGGTACGCGATAACAACGAAGGCAACTCCGGCGGCCCGTTCTACCGCTGCCTTCTCAACCAGTGCACCTCCACCGATCAGGAAATCACCTACATCGTGAACTACGGCGAGGCGCAGACCGAGGCCTACCGCACCGGCATCCTGAACGGCTACACCTTCGTGGCCACCACCGGCGCGACGCCGTCCACGTCCATCGATACCTCGTGGTTCTCGTCGATGGGCCTGTCGGGTTACCTCGCTTCCTCCGGTCGCGGCGCTGTTGCCGCCGTCGGCATCAACGGCCGCAATACCGCCTACACCTATACCGTCGGTTTCGCCAACTCCACCGCCCAGTATTGGACCACCGCGGCCGCTTCCAACGGCTACTTCAACTGCGGCGGCATGCGCCCGGGCACCTACACCATGAAGTTCTACAAAAACGAACTCGCCGTTTACAGCGAGTCCGTGACCGTCAACGCCGGTTCCACGACCGTCCTTAACACACGCACCATTACCACGGATCCGAGCTTCATCACGCCGATCTTCCGCGTCGGCAACTGGGACGGCAGCCCCGCCGAATTCCGGAACGGCACCTTGGTGACGACGATGCATCCCTCCGATGTACGGATCGCGTCGTGGAATCCCGGCACCTTCGTCGTCGGTTCCAGTTCGGTTTCAAACTTCCCGTGCTATCAGTGGAAGGACGTCAACGGCTCCCAGGCGATCCAGTTCACCCTGACCTCCGCCCAGACTTCCGCCGCCCGCACCGTGCGCGTCGGGATCACCTGTGCTTACTCCAACGCCCGACCGAAGATTTCGGTCAACAGTTGGTCGTCCTCCAACCCAAGTGCTTCGAGCCAACCGGGCACCCGCACCCTCACGGTCGGCACTTACCGCGGAAACAACACCACCTACACGTTCAGCGTACCTTCAAGCGCGCTGGTCGCCGGCACGAACACGCTCACCCTGATCCCGATTTCCGGAACCTCCGGGACCGCTTATCTTAGCCCCGGCTACAGCATCGACTGCGTAGACGTTTATTGATCGTAAGGAGTGCCGCTCTCCGAGCGGCATGTGCAGGCAGCGCCTCGTCCACAAGGCCCTTGATGGACGGCCGGCGGAAACGCCGGCCGATCCGGTGAAGCGGCCGGAGACCGCTCCACCTCAATGCCGCGCGGGAGCGCGGCACTCCACCTTCACCGGAACTTCACCGGCAACGCCTTCGTCAGGCTTTCGAGCACGCGCTGGTGGGCGGCGTCGATTTCCTCCGCTTTGAGGGTGCGATCGTCGGCGCGGTAATGGAACCGGTAGGCCACCGACTTGCGATCTGCGGCGAGCTTCTGGCCGCTCGGGTCGCGGAAGACGTCGAAGCATTCGAAGCCGGTCAAAAGCGACTCCTTCGTCTTTTCCACCGCACGCTCGACGTCGAGGTTCGGCAGCTCGATCGGCAATTCCATCGCGGCGTCGCGCGAGGAACCGGGGAACTGCGGGAGATCTTCCACGTGAGCGATGCCCGCGCGAAGTTTGCGCAGCTTGGCGAGGTCGAGTTCGGCAACGTAAACCGGCGAACCGAAATCGAGTTCGCGTTCACGCGAGGGCAGCAGCCGGGCGAACACGCCGACGTTCTGGCCACCGGCCTGGATGTCGCAACCGAGGGCGAAACCGTCGCGATCGCGCGGCAGGAATTGCACCGAAACCGACGGCACCAACGCGGCAATCGCGGCTTTCAAATCGTAGAGGTCGCTCGCTCGCTCGGCCTGCGCCCAGCCAGCCGGTTGCGCGGGACCAGCAACGAGCAGGGCAAGCGTATCGCTTTCCTGATCCTTCGCCTTGCCGCCGCCCGCGTTGCGGAACACGCGGCCCATTTCGAAGAAACGCAGCGCCTTGAGACCTTGGCGGACGTTGCGAGCGGCGCTCGCGACTAATCCCGGCACGATGCTCGGGCGCATCACCGCGTGGTCCTCGCTAAGAGGGAGTTTCACGCGGATGACGTCGCCATTCAGCAGCGGACGCAGCGGCAGCGCGTCGGCCACCTGCGCGTCGGAAATCAGTTTGATCGTGTGACTTTCGTAGAAACCGAGAGCCGCGAGCGCGCGACGGATCGCCATGTCGGCGTCATAAGACGCATCAACCGGGCTGGCCGGGACGAAGGTACCGGAAAAGCGCGATGGCACGTTTTCCAACCCGTGGACGCGGGCGATTTCCTCGACCAAGTCGATGTGGCGCTGGAGGTCGGCGCGGAACGAAGGCACCGCCCATTTGCCGTCGGCCTGACGGGTCAGACCGAGACGTTCGAGAATGTCCGCCGCGGCGTCGGGCTCGATCGAGCCGCCCATGAGCTGGTCGAGGCGGCAAAGGTTGAGCGCCACCGGCTTGGTCAAAACCGGAGCCGCGCCCGCGACTTCCGTGACTTTCGCCGCGGTGCCGCCGGCGATTTCCAAAATCAATTTCACCGCCAAAGCCGACGCGGGAAGCACGCCCTGCGAATCGGCGCCGCGTTCGAAGCGGTAGGACGAATCGGACGACAGCAGCGTGCGACGGGAGGTCTTGCGGATGCCGGTCGGCTCGAACCACGCCGATTCGAGCAAAATGGAAGTCGTCGCTTCAGTCACGCCGCTGTCCGCGCCGCCCATCACGCCGCCAAGAGCGAGCGTTTGGCCGGCTTCATCGGAAATCACCACGTCAGCCGCCGCCAAGACGTGTTCGCTGCCATCGAGCGCGAGGAATTTCTCCCCCTCCGTTGCGGAGCGCACGACGATGGAGCCGGAAACTTTGGCCGCGTCGAAAGCGTGGAGCGGTTGACCCAGCTCGTGCAGGACGAAATTGGTCACATCCACGACGTTGTTGATCGGGCGCAGGCCGATCGACTCCAAACGCGCCACCAGCCAGGCCGGGCTGTCTTTCACTGTCACGCCGTCGATACGCACCAACGAGTAAAACGGGCAGGAATCGCCCGCCTCGAGGCGAATCGAGGTGGCCGGCGCGGTTTTGACTTCCGGCAATTCCAGCGGCTTGAACGGCACGCGCAGCAACGTCGCCAGTTCGCGGCCCATGCCACGATGGCTGAGCAAATCCGGCCGATTCGGGGTCACTTCGACCTCCAGCAGCACATCCGACTCGAAAAGCTCCTTCACCGGCCGGCCGATCGGCGCGTCGTGCGGCAAAATCATCAGCCCGTTTTCCGCGTCGATCAAACCGATTTCGCCCGCCGCGCAGAGCATCCCCTTGGATTCGACTCCGCGCATTTTCGTTTCGCCGATGGTGAACCCGCCGGGCAGAGCGGCGCCTGGCAAGGCGCACGGGACCTTGTCGCCCACCTTGTAGTTCTGCGCGCCGCAAACGATCTGGCGCAGCGAGCCTTCACCCGCGTCCACTTGGCAAACCTTGAGGCGATCGGCGTTCGGGTGCTGGACGGCTTCCTTGACCTGGGCGACGACCACTTGGTCCGACGAAACGCCCTTCACTTCGAGCCCTTCGACTTCCACTCCCGCGAAAGTCAGCAAATCGTCCAGTTCCTGCGGCGATTTGCCACCCAGGTCCACGTGCGTCGAAAGCCAGTTGAGGGAAACGTTCATGATCGGCCCGCAGGTGGTCGCGAACCGGCCGGAGAATGTCAAGGACGGGGGCGGCCGGGAGGGGCTCCGGGCAATGGGCGCGAATTTTTGAAAACCACGAATGGTCACGAATAAACACGAATCAAAGGAGACAACCTCTCGTCTCCTCATTCGTGGTAATTCGTGTCGATTCGTGGTTGGGAAAAACAGGGATTCGCGGAATTCGCCTGATTCACGGTTCGAATTCCCAATGCAGCCCTTCTGTGTGCGGCGCTTCCTTGCAATTACCGGGGGCCTGTGGCATGTTAGATCGCCGTCCGAGTCGTTCGGCGGTGGCACCCTATCCCGCAACCAGCATGCTTGAATTCTTCAAGCCGAGTTTCTGGAGACGAAAGTTTCCGGATGCCCGCTTCGGAAGGCCAATGGGCGAACAACCGCCCTTCAAGCCGAAGCTCGGGCTGGCGCTTTGTTGCGGGGGCGCCCGGGCGCTCGCCCACGTCGGCGTGCTGGAAGTCCTGGAAGAAGAAGGCATCGAAGTTCACGCCATCGCCGGATCAAGCATGGGCGCTTACATCGGCTCACTGTGGGCCGCCGGGTTTTCAGGGGTGCAATTGGGCGAACTGGCGGCGGAAATGAACGACAGCCGTAAAATGTGGAAGCTCGCCGACCCTCTTTTCCCGCCGCTGCAAGGGCTGTTCCGAGGCGAAAAGGGGAAACGCCATCTCGCACGATCCCTGGGGAACCTGAAATTCGAGGATCTCGACCGCAAATTGTTGGTGGTCGCCTTCGATCTGGATACCGCCCAGCGACTGGTCTTTCAAAAAGGCTGCATCGTGGATGCCGTTCACGCGTCCTGCGCCATGCCGGGAATCATCGCGCCCGTGACTCTCGGAGGCCGCCGTTGCTCCGACGGAGGCGTCGTCGACCCGGTGCCGGTCGGAGCGCTCCGCCGCTTCGGCGACGTCGATCGCATCATCGCGGTATCCACCCTGCCCAGCCTCGCGGAGGTCGAATCGGGCAAATGCCGGCTCGAGCGCGACGAAACGGTCTCCCTGTGGCGACGCGGACTCACCACGGTCAGCCGCCACACCAATCCACTGGCCAGCGGCAACATCGGCGACACGTTCCGCAAAAGCATCCGCGCCGCGCAGATCCGCATCGCGGCCGACGCTTGCACGCGGGCGGATCTTTGCCTGCACCCGCCGTATGTGCCGGCCCGCTGGCACGAGTACGAACGCTTTGAACAATTCATCCAAGCCGGGCGGGAGATCGCCCTGGCCCATCTCGACGAAATTCGCGCCCTTACCGAAAGCACAGAACCGCCACCGCCGCGTCCCGATGAACCCGACCCCGACCTCATGGTGGTGGGAGAATGCCTCGTCTGACGAGCAACTCCGCCTGCAAGCCCTGCACCTCCGGAGATTTCTCCGCGAGGCGGTGCTTCCGTTTTCGCCCCATTACGGTCGAAAATTCCAGGAGTTAGGAGCTTCGTGGCATGATTTCGATTCGATCGAATCGCTCTCCCAACTCCCGCTGACGTCGAAGGAAGACCTGCAAAACCCGCGCGACTTCATCCTTTCGCCCGATCCCGAGACCCTCCGCCGTCGCCCCGCGACGATCACCCATGCGATTCTCCATGGATCCCGCGCGACGAAAGAGAAACTCGAACGCGAATGGCGGCCGGTGCTGCTCACCAGCACCACCGGCCGAGCTTCGACGCCGGTCCCGTTCTTTTACACCCAGCACGACCTCGACCGTCTCGCGCGGGGCGGGCGCCGCATGATGGAAGTCTGCCGCTCCTCGCCCGCTTTTCGCCACATCAACGCGTTTCCTTTCGCGCCGCATCTCGCCTTCTGGCAGGCGCACCAGGCATCGCTCGGCTTCGGCACGTTCATGCTCTCGACCGGCGGCGGCAAAGCGCTCGGCACCGAAGGCAACATCCGGCTGATCGACCGGATCGACCCCGACGTGGTCATCGCGATGCCGACGTTTCTTTACCATTTGCTCCAACAAGCGCAGGCGTCCGGCAGCCGGTGGACCAAATTGAAACGCATCGTCCTCGGCGGCGAAAAAGTCCCGCCCGGCATGCGCCAGAAGATCGCCGAACTGTGCGAAGCACTCGGTTCGCCCGACGCCCACGTGCTCGCGACCTATGCGTTCACCGAGGCGAAACAGGCGTGGGCCGAATGCCATGCGAGCCACGGCGGACCCGCCACCGGCTTTCATCTCTATCCGGACATGGGCATCGTGGAAATCATCGATCCCGTCACCGGACGCACCGTTCCCGACGGCCACCCGGGGGAAATCGTGTTCACCCCGATCGACGCGCGCGGCACCGTGGTGCTCCGTTATCGAACCGGCGATGTCACCGACGGCGGCCTCGTTCGCACGCCTTGCCCGCATTGCAATCGAACCTGCCCGCGCATCATGGGCAATATCACGCGGCTGACCGATCGCCACCGGCTGCATATCGATAAACTGAAAGGCACGCTCGTCGACTTCGGCGCGCTCGAACACCTCCTCGACGACACCCGCGAAATCGGCGCGTGGCAGATCGAACTGCGCAAACGCCACGACGACCCGCTCGAATGCGATGAAGTGATCGTTCACGTCGTGCCGATGAGCGGACAATCGGTGGAAACGATTCGCCCGGTCATCATGCGCCGTTTCCACGAACTCGCTGAATTTTCGCCTAACGACGTCCGTCTTCACGACTGGGATGAAATGCGACGGCTGCAAGGCGTCGGCGTTCAGTTGAAGGAACAAAAAGTCGTCGATCACCGCCCACCCGTATCCTCATGAGCCTTTGGATTCTCGCCGGTGCCCGGACGCCTTTCCTGCGCGCCGGAACGCAATTCGCCCCGCTCGACGCGGTCGAACTCGGCCGGCATGCGGTGGCGTCGTTGCTGACGAAAACCGGCCTCGATCCCGCGGAAATCGATGAAGTGATTCTCGGCTGTGTCGGCCAACCGGCGGACGCGGCGAACATCGCGCGCGTGGTCGCCTTGCGCGCGGGCATCCCCGTGTGCGTGCCCGCCGCCACCGTGCAGCGCAACTGCGCGTCCGGGCTCGAATCGATCACCACCGCCTACGAGCGGATGACCGCCGGGCGGGGCGAATTGTTCATCGTCGGCGGCATGGAGAGCATGTCACACGCGCCGCTGCTTTTCCAACAAACCGCGGCGAAGAAATTCGAATCGCTCGGCCGGGCGAAAACTCCGTTCGCGAAACTCGGGGCGATCACTCGTTTCCGTCCGGGCGATTTCGCTCCGCGGGTCGGATTGAAACTCGGCCTCACCGATCCTTATAGTGGTTTGCTGATGGGCTCGACCGCGGAAATCCTTGCCCGCGAGTACGGCATTTCCCGGGAAGATCAGGACGTCTTCTCCGCCGACTCGCATCGCAAGGCAATCGCCGCCAAAGACGCCCGCGACGCGGAGATCACGCCGGTGCATGTGAATGGCGAAGCCGTCACCACCGACAACGGGCCGCGCACCGATTCGACGTCAGAGAAGCTGGCCAAACTTCGTCCGATCTTCGAACCCGGCTGGGGCACCGTCACCGCGGGCAACAGCTCGCAGGTCAGCGATGGCGCGGTCGCCTTGCTCGTCGGCAGCGAAGCCGCGGCACAACGACTCGGCCTCACGCCACTCGGCCGGCTCACCCACTATCATTACAGTGGTTGCGATCCCTCGCGGATGGGACTTGGCCCCGTTCACGCCATCGCCGCCGCTCGCGCCCGCGGCGCGCCGTCGCCGGAAGAAGCCGATGTGGTCGAACTCAACGAAGCCTTCGCCGCGCAAGCGATCGCCGTGCTCAAAGCGTTGCGCGATCCCAAGGCCGCTCAACTCGCCGGTTTGCCCGATGCCCTGGGCGAAATCCGGCCGGAAACTCTCAACCGTCGCGGCGGCGCGATCGCCCTCGGCCATCCGGTTGGTGCGACCGGCTCGCGTCTGGTTCTCACCGCCCTCGATCAACTCCGCGAAACCGGCGGACAACGCGCGCTCGTCACCCTCTGCGTCGGCGGCGGACAAGGAGCCGCCGTCTGGCTGGAGTCCGTCTAACCCAACCACTTCAGACAGGATTTACAGAATTCCCCAAGATTAACAGGAAGCATGCGAATCCAATCATCATCTGAATCCTGAAAAATCCTGTTAATCCTGTCCCTTCATTGCGCCCAAAACCTCATGTCGAACCTCCATCTCCAACGCGACGGCGACCGGGCGATTCTCACGTTCGACCGCGAAGGCTCGTCGGCGAACATCTTCGACGCGGCGACCTTGCGCGAGCTCGACGCGGCGCTCGTGGAACTTGAAACCACGCCACCGCGCGCCGGCTTGCTCCTCATTTCCGCCAAGCCTTCGATCTTCATCGCCGGCGCCGACTTACATGCGCTTGCCAACGCATCGCCCGACGAACTCGACGACATGATTCGCCTCGGCCAAGCGGTCTTCGAACGCCTCGCCCGCTTGCGCGTGCCGAAGGTGGCCGCGATTCACGGCGCGTGCGCGGGCGGCGGCTACGAACTCGCGCTCGCCTGCGATTGGCGGGTCGCTACTAACGACCGCGCGACCAAGATCGGTTTGCCCGAAACGCAACTCGGCATCCTGCCCGCGTGGGGAGGCTCGACGCGTTTGCCCACGCTGATCGGTTTGCCCAAAGCGCTCGACGTCATCCTCGGCGGCAAACTCCACGCTGCGGAATCCGCTCGACGCAAAGGACTCGTCGATGCGGTCGTGCCGCGCGAAACACTCGTCGAACAAGCGTGGAAATTCGCCGCGCGCGGGCGTCGTCACCGGCTCCACCATTTCCTGCTCCATTCCGCTCCGAGCCGCGCGGTCATCCTGCGCAAAGCCCGTGAGGCGATGTTGGAAAAGACCCACGGCAATTATCCCGGCCCGGCGAAGGCCCTGCATGTGGTTTGCGACGCCGCCGGATCATCCGTGCGCACCAGCCTCGACCGCGAACGCGAAGCGATCCTCGAGCTCGCTCCGTTGCCGGAAACGAAGAACCTCATCGGACTCTTTTTTCTCACCGAGAAAGCGAAGAAACAACAACCGGTCGCCGTTCCTCCGAAACCCATCGGCCAAGTCGCCGTCATCGGGTCCGGCGTGATGGGGTCCGGCATCGCGCATTGGCTCGCGCTGCGCGGTCATCGAGTGCTGCTGCAGGACATCGACGACGCGGCGCTCGCCCGCGGCATGCGGAACATCGACCAACGCTTCGCCGAAGCCGTGCAACGTCACGTGATCACCCGCACCGAAGCGATGCACGCGCGCGACCGCATCATGGCGATCCGCGAAAAGGTGCCGCTCGACCATTGCGATCTGGTCATCGAAGCCGCTATCGAAGACCTCACGATCAAAAAGAAAGTCTTCGCCGATCTCGCCGTGCGCGTTCGACCGGATTGCCTGCTCGCGACCAATACTTCCGCCTTGCCCGTCCATGAACTGGCCGAAGTCGTCAGCCATCCGGATCGCCTCCTCGGTCTCCACTTCTTCAACCCGGTGCACCGCATGCCCTTGGTCGAAGTCGTCCGCGCCGAAAGCACCTCGGACCAAACCATCGCCAGCGCGTTCGCTCTCGTGCGCGGCTTGGGAAAAACGCCCGTGCTGGTGAAAGACCACCCCGGTTTCCTGGTGAACCGCATCCTTTTGCCTTACCTCGTCGAAGCCGGACTGATGTTCCAAAACGGCGGCGACCCCCGGGACATCGACAAGGCGATGGTCGACTTCGGGATGCCGATGGGACCGCTGCGGTTGATCGACGAAGTCGGCCTCGATGTCGCCCTGCACGTCGCGCGCACCTTGGCCGAAGCGTTTCCCGATCGCATGACGGTGCCCGCGATTCTCGAGGCGATGGTCGAAAAGAAGCTGCTCGGGAAAAAGAACGGCGCGGGGTTTTACCGCTACAACGGCAAGCATCCTTCGCCCAATCCCGAGGCGCTTGCCTTGAGACCGGGCGAAGCATTCGCGCCCTATGGTTTGCCCAAACGCCTCGCCGATAAGATGAGCGAGGAAGCCGCGCTTTGCCTCGAAGAAGGCATCGCCGCCAGCGCCGAAGACATCGACCTCGCGATGATTCTCGGCACCGGTTACCCGCCGTTTCGTGGCGGACCTTTGCACCATCGCGATCACCCGATTCCGTCATGAGCCTCGACACTTCCAAAATGAGCGCTGGCCAACGCGCGGCCCTCGAGCTGACCGAAGCCTCGCGCGACACCCGCGAACTGAGCGGCTTCGCCGCGTCGATCTTCGACGGCCGGGCGAATCTCTCGCTGATCTGTCCGTTTCCCCTGCAAAGCGCGGCGGACCGAAAGGAAGGCGACGGTTTTCTCACCCTGCTCAGGGAATTTCTCGACCAGCACACCGATCCCGACGCGATCGACCGCGAAGGCGAAATTCCGGACGAGGTGCTGCAAGGTCTCGCCCGGCTCGGCGCGTTCGGCATCAAGATCCCGCGCGAATACGGTGGCCTCGGACTTTCGCAAACGAACTACTCGCGCGCGGCGATGATTCTCGGCGGACATTGCGGCAACCTCACCGCGTTGCTCAGCGCGCATCAGTCGATCGGCTTGCCGCAACCGCTGCTCTTGTTCGGCAACGAAGAACAAAAAAGCAAATACCTGCCGCGTTGCGCCGCAGGTGGAATCTCCGCGTTCGCCCTGACCGAACACGACGTCGGCTCCGATCCTGCGCGGATGAAAACCGAAGCGAGGCGCGAAGGAGATCACTACATCCTCAACGGCGAAAAGCTTTGGTGCACGAATGGCGTAAAGGCCGAGCACCTGATCGTCATGGCCCGCACGCCGATGCCCGAGAAGCCGAACGCGACGACGGCGTTCATCGTGGAAACATCTTGGCCCGGCGTGGAAATCGTCACGCGCTGTCGCTTCATGGGCTTGAAGGCGCTCTACAACGCGGTGGTGCGTTTCACCGACGTTCGCATTCCGGTGGAAAACGTCGTCGCGGGCGAAGGCCGCGGACTGAAGGTCGCGCTGAGTACGCTTAATACCGGCCGACTCACCCTCCCCGCCGCGTGTGCGGGCATGATGTATCGCCTGTTGGATATTTGCCGTCGCTGGTCGAAGGAACGCGAGCAATGGGGACAAGCGATCGGCAAGCACGCGGCCATCGCCGCGAAGCTCGCCGACATGGCGGCCGATGCGTTCGCGACCGAAGCGATGGTCCGTTATGCTTCCGCGCTGGTCGACGCCGACCATTCCGCCGACATCCGGTTGGAAGCGGCACTCGCGAAACTCTGGGGCACCGAAGCCGGCTGGCACGCCGCCAACGACGCGGTGCAAATCCGTGGCGGGCGCGGTTACGAAACCGCCGATTCGTTGCGCGCCCGCGGCGAATCGCCCGAACCGGTGGAACGTTTCCTGCGCGATTCGCGGATCAACACGATCTTCGAGGGCTCCACGGAAATCATGCATCTCTTCATCGCACGCGAAATGCTCGACCCGCATTTGCGTCGCGGCGCCGATGCCGTGGACACGCGAAAACCTTGGGGCGAACGAATCGCCGCGGGGGCGAAAGCCGGTGTGTTCTATGCCGGTTGGTATCCCCTGCGGCTGTTCCCCGACGCCTCCCACATGCCAGGCAGCCTGGACCCGGCCCTGAGCAAAAGCATTCGCCTCGTTCCCGGCCTCAGCCGGTCGCTCAGCCGGTCGATTTTTCACGCGATGCTGCTCTACGGCCCGAAACTCGAACGCCAGCAATTGCTTCTCGCCCGTCTCGTCGACGCCGGCGCGGAGATCCTCGCGATGGCCTGCGCGTGTAGTTACGCCCAAGCGGTGAAAGACGATGCCACCCACCCGCTCGCCGGAAATGTCGTCGCCACCGCCGATTACATCTGCCGTCGCGGCAAGCGACGCGTCGACGCGCTGCTGCACGCGAACGCCAAGCACGTCGACGCCCAAGGCTACGCTCTCGCGAAGCGGTTGCTCGGGTAATGTAGCCGGAAGCTCCGCTTTCGGATTGTCAGGTAAGCCTCCGGCTTGCTCTACGACGCATCAAGAAGCGGAGCTTCTTGCCACTCTCTCAAAGCAGAGCTTTGAGCTACTTAAGCGAACTGCTTGAGGAAGCGCGCGTCGTTTTCGATCAGCAAACGGATGTCCTTGATGCCCCAGCGAATCATCGCCAGGCGATCGAGGCCCATGCCGAAGGCGAAACCGGTGACATGCTCCGGATCGAAGGCACGATCCTTGCGTACCGCGCTCACCGCATCGAACACCGCCGGATCGACCATGCCGCAACCGGCGACTTCGATCCATCGCGGCGCCTGGCCTTTGACGACGAGTTTCACGTCGATCTCATAGCTCGGCTCGGTGAACGGGAAGAAATGCGGGCGGAAACGAACTTCGGTGTCCGGGCCGAACAATTCGCGGAAGAAGTATTCCAGCGTGCCTTTCAAATCCGGCAACGAGACGTCCTTGTCGACGTAGAGGCCTTCGAGCTGGTTGAAGACGGAAAGGTGGGTCGCATCGATTTCGTCGCGTCGATAGGCCGAACCCGGGGCGATGATGCGGACCGGCGGCTTCGCGGTTTCCATCGTGCGGACCTGGACGCTCGACGTGTGGGTGCGGAGCAGTTTGCCCGAGTCGAAATAGAACGTGTCCTTTTCGTTGCGCGCCGGATGGTGGGTCGGCGTGTTGAGGGCGTCGAAGCAATGGAACTCGTCCTCGATTTCCGGACCTTCGGCGAGGGCGAAGCCCATGCGGCGAAGAATCGAAATCGCCTGATCGCGGATGATCGTCAGCGGATGCAGCGCGCCGGTGTGAATCGAACGCGGGGGCAAAGTCGGGTCGATCCCGGCCAACGCGGCGCGGTCGGCGGCGTTCTGCAGCGCGGTTTGTTTTTCCTCCAAAGCGTAGGTGATCGCGCCACGGGCGGCGTTCAGAAGCTGGCCGACGGTGGCTTTTTCCTCCTTCGGCACATCCTTGATGCCGGCGGCGACAAGCGTCAGCGTGCCTTTTTTGCCAAGCACGGCGACGCGGGCGTCATCGAGCGTGCGGGCGTCGCCAGCGGCGGTGATGGCGGCAAGCGCTTCGGCTTGGATGGAATCGATCTGCTCCTTCATGGGAAAACGGGTCGCCGGGATAGCCCGGATGGCCGATCCCGTCAACCCGGGGGAAAGAGAGCCGCGCGAGGTAGCCGCGCTGGTGACAGCGCGGGCGGGGAAAATTAACGCACTTCCCCCAATATTCGTTCGCTCTTCGGGAACAACGACGGGATGGAAGGTCGGGAGTCTATACAGCCCGCGCTGTCACCAGCGCGGCTACGTTTTAGCGGCTACGTTTCAATTCCCCACCCCCGCCAATGCCTCCCGCCGCCAATTCGTCGGCGATTGCCCGGCGATCCGGGCGAAGCTGCGATTGAACTGCGAAAGCGACTGGTAGCCGACTTCGAAGGCGATCTCCGACACCCGCTTTTCCGGCTTCATGAGTTCGCGTTTCGCCCACTCGATGCGACTGCGATTGACGTAATCGGTGAGCGTCAGGCCGGTGCTATCCTTGAAAATCCGGCAAAAGTGCGACTCGCTGAGTCCGGCTTCCCGCGCGACCGCGCCCAGCGGCAACGCGTCGTCGAGATGGGCGTGGATGTAATTCCGGGCTTTCGCGATGGCCGCGGGCTCGCTGCCCTCTTCGATCAACGCGAGCGACTCCGCATGACGGGCGAGTTGCTGCGCAAAGCTATTCAGTAGCGTGATCATGCTCGCGTAGCGCTCCGGTTCCACCGTGCGGGTCTGGAAATAGGCTTCCCGCAATTTTTCAATCTCGGACGGAGCCAAGGTCTTTCGGCCCAGCGTATTGAGAACGCGTTCGAACTGCCCTTCGTCGGGCGTCTGCGAAAAGACCTGACCCGTCTTCAGATAACCGACCACCTTGCCGCCGAGAACCACCGGCACCGCCGACGCGCATAAGCCGGCGAAGCAATGGCAAGACGATGGGCCGTCGACCTGCGCTTCATCCATAAGACGCCGGTTGGTATCGATGCACGCCTTGCACGCGCTGTTGCAGAGATTGAGTTGTTCGCAAAACGGGCTGCGGTTCACCGTTTGTTCGTCGAGGCACCAAGCCTCGGCTTCCGCTCCGACCAAGCGCAAGGGCAGACCGGTGGCGATGCGGAACGCGTCCTGATAAATCCGGAACAGCTCGGATTGCTTCAGTCGCTCGTGGAGAGTGGCTTCAAACTGATCGCTCGCTTGGCTCATGAGACGGTGGTGGAGAGGGTTTTGCCCGAAGGGTTGAGAGAATAGGAGGAGTCGGAGATGTTAGCAACCCGACGCGTAGAAACCCGCACACGGCGGCCGGCGATAGCGACCAGACCGATCGCCACGATTGAGCTGAGCGGCATCAGGATCGCCGCCAGCAACGGGTTCATCCGGCCGGTGGCGGCGATGGCCACGACGATGAGATTGTAAACCAGGGCGAAGGCGAACGCCGCCCGCACCCCGTTCGCCCGCGCGTCCGCGGCGGCGAAGGCTTCGGGCAAATAGGCCAAGCCCGAACCGAGCGCGTAAAAGTCCGCTTTGGACTCCAGCAAACTGCGATCGACGACCGGCGTGCCGGTGACGAACGCGGCGTCGAACGCGAGCGAGTCGTTCGCGCCATCGCCGAGATAGAGCGTGTTCTTGCGGTCGAGAGCCCTTACGCGCGCCGCCTTTTCCTCCGGCGTGAGTCCGCCGAACGCTTGATCAGCCGGCATGCCCAAGGCCTCCGCCAGACGGGCGACCTTCTCCGGCGCGTCTCCTGAAAGAATGTGCAATTGCAGGTTCCGGCGCTTCAGCCACGCGGTCACCGCCGGCGTTCCGGGACGCAAGGCATCGCGGAAATGGAAACGCGCGACGGGTTGCCCGTCCCGCCGCAGTTCGGTCGAACCGTCAGCACCCTTGCCAAGAAACCAAGTCTCCCCCCCGCTGACGCCGCGAACGCCCGAGCCGGGAATTTCCTCCACCGGAATCGTGCCGTCGGCCTCGAGGAGCATCTGGCCGCGGGTACCGATCGCTTCGAGCAACGTCCGAGAAACCGGATGCAACGAACCCCGCGTGAGCCGGGCGAGGGCGAGCGACGCCGTGTTGTCCAACGCTTCGACCGCTTCCGGATTCCGCAACTGAGGCCGCTCAAACGTGAGTGTGCCGGTTTTGTCGAAGATGAGATGTTTCACCCGTCGTAACCGCGGCCAAAGACTCGCGTGACGCACGAACGCGCCCGCCCTGGCCAATCGCGCCGCCGCCATTTCATCGGCCAACGGCACCGCCACGCCGAGCGCGCACGGACAGGAAACGACGAAGACGGAAATCATCGCCTGCAGGCCGGTCCGCCAATCGCCACCCGCCGTCCAGCGCGCGAACGCCGCCACGCCGACCAACAACACCACCGCGAGGTAGATGCGCAGCAACCGTTGGAACACCGGCGAACCCCGGTCGCCTGGACCTTCCGCCGTGAGTTTCGAGAGCAACGAATCTTCCCATCGTTCGTCGGCGGTCACCTCGACCGCTTCGCGACCGAGCAGGATCGCACCCGCCGGCAAACGCGCTCCGGGTTGCAGGGTCACCGGATCCGATTCGCCGTGAATCCACTCGAGCGAAACTTCCGCGATGCCGCGCGACAGACACGCCGCGACCGGCAACGCTTTGCCCGGTTCGAGCCGGAACGTCATGCCGGGTTCGAGCGCGGCGAGCGTGACGTCCGTTTCGCCCGACCGCACGGTCGCGGGCAAAGGCGAACGCCGGACCAGCCGCAGGCGATTCCGTTCGACCGCCGCCGTTTGCACGGAGCGACCCAGCAGCATCAGGAAAACGAAGGTTCCGACGAAATCGAAGTAGATCAGTTTTTCTTCACCCGCGATCCACCCGGCGATCGAGCCGGCGTAGGCAGCGATCAGCCCGAGCGCGATGGGCAAATCGATGTGGAGCGTGCCAACCCGCAACGCCCGCCAAGCCCGGGTGATGAAATAGCTCGCGCCCACCAGCATCGCCAGCGTCGCCGACGCGAAGGCGATCATGCGGAACAGTCCTGCGAATTCGAAATCCGCCGGCATCCCGAGGTAAAATGGCAGCGAAAAACCCATCGCGTTCAACGCGAACGCGCCGCACAGCCCCATGCGCGCGGCGAGTTTCCGTCGCTCGGGTGTCGCGGTGGTGGCTCCCGCCGGAGCGGCCACATAGCCGAAGCCCGCCAACTCGCGCAGGTAGCTTTCAATGTCGCACTCGCCCGCTTGCCATTCCAGATGCAAGCGACCGCTCGCGGGATTCGCCGACGCCCGGATGGCACCCGGATGACGTTCGAACAATCGCCCGATCAGCCACACGCAGCCGACGCAGGAAATGCCTTCGACCTGGCAATCGAGCTCGGCCACACCGTCGCGGGCCGACGTTTCCGCCGCGTCCGCCGACGGTTTCAACCAGGCAAAATCGTGCTCCTCGAACGGTCGGCTGCGCACCGGCGCGACCGCTTTGTCGCGCTTCAACTCATAGTAGCGGTCGAAGCCCTGCTCGTGAATCATCGACGCCACGAACTCGCAGCCACGACAGCAATAGCGGTCGGCCGCCACGCGTGGCGTGAAAGCGGTGCCACAGTGGTCGCAGACGTTCACTGCGCAAATCCTCTCATCGTCCCCCGTCCGCCACTACGCATGGATTGCTGCAAGCCGCGCATGGAGTGCCAAGGAGCGCCGTCATCCTGGCGGCATAAAGGAGGCGGGCGGCATCATGCCGCCCTGTCTGTGCCTGCCGATTCCAAAGCGGCACTCCGACTCGTCCTCAAAAATTGCGGAGGCTAACAGTCAACACGCGAAGCGAACCGGCGAGGATTTGAGCAGAGTGGCGTTGCAACCATGAACCAAACATCCACTCGATCCGTCTCGCGCATCGCCAGCCTGCTCGCCCTCGCCGCGTCGTCCGCCCTCGCCGGAACGATCGCGCCGGAAATCGATCGCGTCGCTCCCGCGACGGACGGTTTCGCCGATGCCCGCCGGCCGATCACCAATCCGACGCTGTTCGACCTCGCGCTGCCAACCACCAACGTTCACCCGATCGCGATGTTCCACCGCTTGCCCGACTATGTGGACACGACGATCGGCCGCGTGCCAATGGGCGGCGACGTCCAGGTTTATGCGCTGCAATTCGAGATCGCCCTCAATGAGCGCTTTTCCATCGTCGCGACCAAAGACGGCTATGTGGACATCGACGCGAAAACCGAACCATTATGGTCGGATCAATCCGGCTTCGCCAATCTGGGCGCGGGCGTGAAATACGCGTTCCTCCTCGACCCCGCCACTCGCACCGCGGCCAGCGGCACGCTCACCTTCGAACTACCGACCGGCAATCACGACGTCTTCCAAGGTGAAGGCGACGGCGCGGCGAACCTGATCGTTTCCGGACTGAAGCTGTGGAACGACTTCCAGTTCGCCGCCGGTTCGGGCGTGCATCTGGAATTCGACGACCAACTCGCCTCGACTTCGTTCGTCAGCGCGCATGCCAGTTACGAAGTCTGCCGTTGGTTGATTCCGCTGGTGGAAATCAACTGGCACCACGTGCTCGACACTGGCGACGGTCGTCCGAACTTTTCCAGCCAAGCCGGCGGCGCGGTGCCGGTGGTGGCGACGTTCGAAGGATTCGACCTGCTCAATTTCGGTGCCTCGAACGCCAGTCAAAATCGCGATCTCGTCACGGCCGCCATCGGCACGCGTGCCAGAGTGACCGATGATCTCGATCTCGGCTGGGCCTACGAAATCCCGCTCACCGACGAACACGAAAGCATCTTCCGTGATCGCCTGACCTTCGATCTCGTGTGGACGTTCTAAAGGCGCTTCTCGCGCGGAGTGTCGCCTCGAAGGCGACATTCCGCCCTGCCTGCCCATGAGGGAGCGAGGCTCCAGCCTCGAACCCCTTCATCCGCGCTGCTAAACAAGCCAGAATTGCAGCGGGCCAAATAGAGACATCAATGCTACTTTGGACAATGTTATGGTTCCCGGCTTTTGAACGAGCCAGTGGCGACCAATTTTTGGAGTGGTATACCGACACGGAAATCCAGAAATTAAAAAGTTACGGCTTCCGCGACGATGACAAACAAATCAAGGAACTCGAGGCATTGAGGTCGGAAAAAAACCACGAGGAAGCTAAAGAAAAATTGATATCCTACCTGCTCCTGGGCCCGCACTTAAATCCAGAGATCAAATTCTATTTAATGCGCACCCAACCCCTTAAAACAATGGAGAAGGAGCAGCTCCTTGAAGCGCGAAACCGATTAATTTCAAAGCTGAATGAATTGATGATGAACGGTCGGATTACTGCCATCGAAATAAACCCAGAAGAAATCAAATTCCGGCTCAAAGCCGATCATTGGCCACCCTTTAAGGAAGTCCAATGGATTCACGACGAGTGGAAATCTTCTGTTATTGCTTACGAGAAACGATAGGGAGTTGTTGCGTTCAAAATTATAAGATGACGGGCGCCCAAAGTGTTCTGTAAGGACACCCATTGCCATGCCGGTCATTGAACTATCCACGGTCATTCACGCCCCCAGAGAGCGGGTGTTCGATCTCGCTCGCAGCATTGACGCGCATCAGGATTCGACCGAAGGCACCGGAGAACGAGCCGTCGCTGGCGTCACGAAAGGACTGATCGGCCTGAATGAAGAAGTAACGTGGGAAGCCCGGCACTTGGGGATCCGACAAAGACTGACGGTTCGGGTTACCGGATTCGAGCGTCCCGCTCACTTTCAGGACGTGATGATCGCCGGGGCATTCAAAAGCATGGTTCACGACCACTGGTTCGTTGAACACCCGGATGGCATGTTGATGCGCGACCGCTTTGAATTTCAATCTCCGCTCGGCATTCTTGGCTCACTGGCCGACCGGCTTTTTCTCACGTGCTACATGCGCCGATTCATTATCCGACGCAACGAGGTATTGAAGCAATTGGCGGAGTCGAACCAATGGACTCGTTACCTTGGGGACGTTTGAAGCGAAACTGGTTCTCAACCATGACAGCAACTAGGCAGTTCCTTCGCGGGCGATTCTTCGCGTGATCCTCCGATCAACGGAACCGTCGCGTGCAGACGAACCGCCAGCACCAGTGCCGTCACCAAGGCCAATCCTCGCTGAATGCGCGCGAGGACTGTCGGGGTGAGTTTTCCGCGCAGCCGTTGGAACTGATGCTGCGCGAGCCAAAGCAACGGCACGGTGCCAAGTCCGAATGCCAGCGCGGTTTCGGCTCCGCGAGCGGCGGAACCCGAGGCCACCAACGCCAGAAACATCGCGTAAAGCGGACCGCATGGCAGAAAGGGCGTGAGCAGTCCGGTGACACCCGCGCCCGCGACCACGGGCAATGTCCGGGCTTTCAACCGGGCACGGGCGGTGAAGCGCAGAAGAAACGCAGGCTTTGGCATCTTCTTGTCCAAGCCGGTGGCGACGAACAACAGCGCCGCCACCAACGCCCAAGGCAACAACACTGCGGGCGAATCGAAGAACCAGCTCAGCGGTTCCTTGCCGAGCGCGCCGCAAATCGTCCCGATGATCGTGTAAGCGGCCAATCGACTCCCATGATACGCGCAGGCCGCCGCCATGCGTTCGCCGTCGCTCTTCGCGAACATCCCGACGCCGCACGCGAGCGGACCACACATGCCCGCGCAGTGCAGGCTGGTGGCGAGACCCGTTAACAGGGCTCCAGCGAGGGTGAGGGTCATGGAAGTTAGAGGGATACGTGATGGGTTACTGGGAAGAAGAAGAGACCTCGATGCGCTGCGGCGCGTGTTTCACGGCGATGGTGATCAAGGTGCTCCAAGCACCGAGCAACAGCAGGAACGCGAACAGCACGAACAACCAGGGATGGCGGACTAGAAATGGCGGACGGGTTTCAACGGAATTCATCGGAGTGTGGGTTGGATGGAGGAAGGATCGGGACCGAGAAAACGCATCTTGTGGCGTAGCACGACGTCGCCAGGTTCGGCGGTCATTTCGATCGTGACGTCGGCCGGACCGCGGTAAGCGATCGAGGACGCGACCACGATCGCCGGACGGGTGATTTCACCGTGCGGCGGCACTTCGACAAACGCCCCGGCTCCGCTGAGCGAGAAGCCTTCGGGCGCTTCGGCGAGCCGCAGTTGATAGCGGGCCGTTTGGTTGCGCTTGTTGTGAAAACGGAGCTGGTAATGGTTTCGCACCGCGTTGGCGTCGGCATAGAACGCCTGACCCCGCATGCGGGAAAAGTCGGCGGTGTAAGGCCGCGCGTTTCGCCAACCGGCGATGCCAAACGCCACCAGCCCGATCAATCCAAGCGCGGTGTAGGCGAAAACCCGAGGTCGCAACCAGCGGCGACGTTTTCCCGCCAGTCCGTTGAGCGAGTCGTAACGGATCAGCCCGGAAGGGCGGTTCAACTTCGACATCACCGTGTTGCAGGCGTCGATGCAGGCGGTGCAGCCGATGCATTCCATCTGGAGTCCGTTGCGGATGTCGATGCCGGTCGGGCAGACGTTCACGCAGCGGAAGCAATCAATGCAGTCGCCCTCCTTCGGACCGGCGACCGGTTTCAAGCCCTTCGCCTTTCGTCCACGCGGTTCGCCTCGGTTCTCGTCATAGCCGACAATGAGCGTGTCATCGTCGGTCAGCGCGCTCTGCAGACGGCCGTACGGGCACATCATGATGCAGAACTGCTCGCGAAACCAACCGAAGCAAAACCACAATGTGAGAGTGAGTGTCGCGACGATGCCGAACGCCGTCGCGTGTGCGAGCGGGCCTTCCCGCATATGCGCGTACAGCCGCGGGATCGAGATGAAGTAGGAAAGGAACACGTGCGCGATCAGCGCGGAGCACACGGCATACAACGCATGCTTGCCGCCGCGACGCAGAACCTTCGCCGCCGACCAAGATGCGACATCGAGTTTTCGCCGCGCCACCGCGTCGCCTTCAAGCAAGCGCTCGATGCGCCGGAACACGTGATCGATGAACACGGTGTAGGGGCATGCCCAGCCGCACCACACGCGACCCAGCAATGAGGTCACGAAAAACAGCGAAAAGCCGAGGCCCGAGATGCCGAAGAACATCACCCACAAGTCCTGTGGCACCAGCGTGAGGCCGAAGACATGGAAGCGGCGGCTTTCCACATCGAGGAAAAGCGCGGGATTCCCGTTCACCGGAATCCAGGGCAGTGCGGCGTAAAGCGCCATCAGGAACCAGCCCACCAGCTTCCGCCGGAAAGCCCAGCGGCCGCTTACATCGGCCGGATGCAGGAATACCCGGGAACCGTCCCGACCAATCGTCGTGACGGAATCCAAATCGGGAGACCGGCGTTCTTGAATACCTTGCATGCGGGATAACGCCGACGACTATGCCCCAGCGCGTCCCCGCGAACTCCGCATCCTCTCGCGCAAACTGCGCGGATTCTGGCGATGGAGGCGGATTCCCGGGGGAACGACGCAGGAAATGCGCAAGGGTTCACAAAAGCCGCGTGGTCGCCCGAACGCATCCCGAACACTCTTGTGCCATGCCCGCGAATCCGTCCGCTCGCCCCACCCTTCCCGATATCACCGGTCGCCCGGATCTGGTGAAACTGGTCAATGCGTTCTACGCGAAAGTCCGCGCCGACAAGGCTCTCGGTCATGTGTTCGACGAGGTCGCACAGGTAAACTGGGACACGCACTTGCCGAAGCTCTACGACTTCTGGGACACCGTGATCTTTCGCGCGGGGACGTTTCGTGGCAATCCGATGGAAGCGCATGCGAATCTGGTCCCGCGCACCGACATGAGCTGGCCGTTGTTCGAACGCTGGCTGGAGCTCTTCCGGGAAACGGTGGCCGAACGATTTGCGGGCGAACGGGCGGACCACCTCGTGCGCTGCGCCGAGGACATGGCGAACGTCATCCACAGCCGCATCCACGGAATTCCGGACCGCCGTTTCGATCCTGCCCGTCTGACGCCCGAGCAGCGGGAAAGGTATGCGAAGTACCGGGAGAAGACGCCTGGCGCACCCTCCTCCCCATAGACGGCTCACGCAGTACAATGTCAGGTCCGGGCTTTCAGGTTGGCCGACTCGGTAATGGGACTCAGCCGAGACGACCTTCAAGTCCGGACCTCTGTGGAAAGATCGCCCCGGATTGACAAAATGCAACCGTGGCTGCCGCGGCTCGCGGCAGGCCGTGATTGCGGCGGCCCGCCGCAATGAAGATCAGAAAAACGCAACGGAGCTTTCGCTACTGTGTCGCCGTGTCCTTGGAGAAATCCTCCGGATTTTTCGCGATCAGGAAGGCGGTGACTTCGGCGATTTGTTTCGGCGAAAGCACCTGTCCCCAGGCAACCATTTTCGCGCCGTTGTGACCCGGCGATTCGGGCGGCGTGCCTTGGTTGACGAGCTTGAAAATATCCATCGGATTGCCCCCATATTTCCATTGATGGTCGTTTAGCGGCAAGCCGGGCAGCGGAACCGCGTTGCCGGAAACCGTCATGGTGCCGCTGAGGTCGGATGCGTGGCAGGCCGAGCAATTCGTCATGAAGGTCGCCTCCCCCGAAGCGACGATCATCGGATCGACCGCCCACTTCCCGATCAACGTCTTATCGTCGAGCGAAGCCAGTGTCTCGGCCAGTTCGGCGTCTTTCTTTTGTTGCAACGCGGTCACCTTCTCGATGATCGCCTGCTGATCGGTGCGCAACGCGCCGGTGTAATAGTAAACGCACCAATAGATGACGAAAAAGACCGCCGCGCCGTAAAAGGTGAACAGCCACCAGTTCGGCAGTTTCTGGTCGAACTCCTGGATGCCGTCGAACTCGTGTTCGCGCAGGACGACCTCGCCTTTTTCGCGAGCGTAATGACCGCGTTTGATTTCGGGATTCATCGGAAGGAAGTGGTCAGTGCTTGGAATCTGAATCGTCGTCGAGCGGCAGCGATCCCATGCGATCGCGCTCGGAGGGCTTGAGACGGATCGCCCGGATGGTGGTGACGAGAAACACGATGAAGAGCACGCCGAAGGCGATCATCGGGACGATCGATACCCAGTCTTCATGGATGATGCGTTTGAACATCGGCGGAACGATTCGAAGGATTCACTCGGCTTTGGATTCCTGCTTGCGACGGAACTCCTGCGTCCGTTCGTCCAGATCGCGGCGCGAGTCCGGGTCGAGTCCGTTGGCTTCCGGCGGTGTCGCCTTTTCGATCTCGCGATACGCGCCGAGCTTCTGGATGTAGGCGATCAGCGCGACGACTTCGCTTTCGGAAAAGTGGCTTACGAGTTCCTGCGAGCTGGCGTTCTTCATCGGCTCGTAGCTCACGGGCGAACCGCCTTCGAAGAGCGAGCGGGCGATTTCCATGCCTTGTTCGCGGGCCTGTTGCTCGATCTCGTCTTTGGTCCACGCCGGGAACGGCACGCCGAGCTGACGTTGGACGGAGATCTTGGTCGGCAGGGATTTGAAATCGGTCTTCCGCTCGAACAGGAAATCATACGACGGCATGTTCGAGTCCTCGTTCGCCCAGCGTGGATTCTGGAAGTGGAAGAAGTGCCACTTGTTGTCGCGCTTGCCGATGCGCATCGCCTTGGCGTCTTTCACCAACGGACCGCCTTCGCGGGCGAGATCGGGACCGGTGCGCTTCGATCCCCATTGATACGGGTGGTCGAACAACGATTCGCCCAGGTGGGAAAAGTCATCCTTCACTCCCGCCCGGCCGTAACGCATCACATCGGGCATCAGCGTGCGGATCATCTGCGAGTGGCAGTTGTAGCAGCCTTCGCTCACGTAGATGTCGCGCCCGGCGAGTTCGAGCGGCGTATAGAGTTCCTGCATCCGGCCTTCGATGTTCTTTTCGCGATTCACCAACAGCGAAGGAACGATTTGCACCGTGCCACCGATGGCGACGGCGGCGAAGGTCAGCAACGTGAACGGCAGATAATTCGCGAGCAGGCTTTCATGCCAGTGATCCCAACCATGTTGCGAGCGACGGAACGATCGAACGGTTTTAATTCCGACGATAATGACCGCGATCAACGCGGCTTTGTCGGCGTGTGGCGGCAGGAAGAACCACAGGATCAGCAACGCGAGACCGAGCACGGCGTAGGCGACCGGATCACTGCGGAAAGTCGCGCCCAAACCCATGCGGTCGTGGCGTTTCTTTTCGATCAACGCGACCTCCACCGTATCGTCCTCCGCCTTGCCCGAGCGGGCGGTTTTCCAAATATTCAGGGCGCAGAGGCCGAAGCCGAGGAGGTAAAGCGTGCCGCCGATCGAGCGGAGGATGTAGGGCAATTGGATCGCCTTGAGCGTTTCGACGAACTCGTATTTCAACGTCGTCCCGCCTTCCGCGACTTCGCCCAGCATCAGGCCCTGCATGATGCCGGACGTCCACATGGCGGCCACGTAAAGCAGGATGCCGGTGAGACCGATCCAGAAATGCATGTTCGCCAGCGAGGTCGACCACAGCTTCGTTTTCCACAAACGCGGAGCGAGCCAGTAGAACATCGCCGCGGCCATGAAGCCGTTCCAACCGAGCGCGCCGCCGTGAACGTGGCCGATGCCCCAGTCGGTGTAATGCGAGAGTTCGTTCACCGCGCGAATCGAAAGCAGCGGACCTTCGAACGTGGCCATGCCGTAGAACGTGAGCGCCGCGACGAAGAACTTGATCACCGGATCGGTGCGGAGTTTCGCCCACGCGCCACGCAGGGTGAGCAAACCGTTGAGCATGCCACCCCACGATGGAGCCCAGAGCATCAGTGAGAACAACATGCCGAGCATCTGCAGCCAGCGAGGCAAGGACGTGTTCAGCAAGTGATGCGGTCCCGCCCAGATGTAGATGAAGACGAGCGACCAGAAATGGATGATCGAAAGCCGGTAGCTGTAAACCGGACGGTTCGCCGCCTTCGGCAGGAAATAATACATGATGCCGAGAATCGGCGTCGTGAGGAAGAAGGCGACGGCGTTGTGCCCGTACCACCACTGCACCAACCCGTCCTGCAACCCGCCGAAAATCGGATACGAATGCGTGAACGACGTGGGAAGCGACAGGTGGTTGACGATGTAGAGCATCGCCACCGTCACGATCGTCGCGATGTAGAACCAAAGCGCGACGTAAAGGCTCGGCTCGTTGCGCTTCGCCAGCGTGCGGAAGAAGTTGATGCCGAACACCACCCAGATCCCCGCGACCGCCAGGTTGATCGGCCAGATCAGCTCGGCGTATTCTTTCCCGCGCGTCAGCCCGGCGGGCAAGGTGATCGCCGCGGCGACGATGATGAGCTGCCAGCCCCAGAAATGGATTTTCGAAAGGAGATCGGAAGCCGTGCGCGTTTTGCACAACCGCTGCGTGGAATAGTAGATGCCGGCGAACGCCATGTTGCCGACGAACGCGAAGATCACCGCGTTGGTATGCAGCGGCCGCAGTCGACCGAAGGTGATGTAGGAAAGGCCATCGCCCTTGAAGAGTCCGAAGGTCAGCGTTTCGAGGAACTTGCCGTTCATCTGCCACCACGAAAGCTGGGTGGCGGCGATCACGCCGACGAGCATGCCGACGATCCCCCACACGATGGAGGCGATCATGAAGTAACGGACCGACTTGTCGTCGTAGGTGATGGTGGCGGTGCGGGTGGAAGACTGGCTCATGGGTCGGGAAAATTCAGCGGGTGGTGTCGTCATCGAGCGGCAGCAGCGAATCGCGCTCGGGCGAGGCGTTCCGCGAGCGACGGAATTCGCCCGCGAAGCACAGGATGAAAATCCCGGCGAGGCAGGAGCTGATCAGCAGGGTGAGCGCGATGACGGCCATGCGAGGATGAGAGAGGATCGGAAAAACGGCGTCGGTGAGTCGCCGCGTGACTTGCGGGATTGTGCGCGGATTTTCTCAAACCGTTGCCGCACGGCTCCACGCCGCCTGCCATTCGAGATAGGTGTCGCCGATCAACCCGGGGAAGTAGCAGTCGTGAAAACGCTCGGCATTCAGCAGCAAATGCAGTTCACCGATGTCCTTCGGCGCTCCCGCCATGCCCGCGCGGAAGACGGTTGCCAGCGACTCGGACGCTTGAGCGGCGAGCGGTCCGTTCAGCACCACCCGTCCACGACGGGCGAGCGCTTCGAAAACGGCACACGTCAACGCCTCGCCCGAGAGCGATTCGTCCACGCCGAGCAAAGAGAGCTGGGCGGCGCTCGACTGGATCGCTTCGATCAACTCCGGGGCGAACGCGATCCACCGGCCTTCGGCATTTTCGTCGAATTCGTTCAAGTGCTCCGCCACGCTTTCGGCCAGCGTTTCAGGCAGACCCTGGGTGGGTTCGAGCAGGATGGCCGGCGCGAACGGCAGCTTCGCGGCGGGAAGCCAGTGGTGGAAATCGGCGAGGGTTCGAGCGAGCATGGCGGCGGAAATTGGCCGCCACCTTGCCCCGATCGCCGCGTTTCCGCCCCGCGCCCGCTGTCGGAAACTGCGCGGATTTTCTCAAAATGAATCCTTTAGTCTCTTCGGCCTATTTCCCAAAATCCGTAAAATCCCGATGCCGCCCCCAGTTGGCGCGGATTGGGGGTTGAATTGGGAAAAATCCCTTCGCAACTTCCTGACGTAGCCGGGGTTTCCCTCCGTGAACCGCTCTACCGCCATGAACCGCACCCCTCTTCCCGAAGACGAATCGTGGGAATCGGACGCCGTTTGGAAGCTTCTCGACGAGGCTCCTCCGGCTTCGGCAGGACCGCGTTTCGTCGACGACGTGATGCGGGCGGTGCGTTTGGAAGAAACCCCGCAACCGTGGTGGAAGCGCCTATTCGCACCCTTGCCGGCCGCCGGCCTGGCCACCGCGACCGCCGCCATCGCTTTGGCGGTGCATTCGCTCGTCTCCGTCCCCTCGCCCGGCCACCCGCCGGTCGTGACGGCGCCCGCGACGGAATCGTTCGCCGAAGTTCAAAACGTCGCCGATGAGGAAGTCCTCGTGGCCGCGGCCGATCACCTCGATCAATTCAGTGACAATGAATTGGTCAGCCTGATCGGATTCTGACATCACGCCGCCGTGCCGCGCGGACTGATTTTCGATTTAGACGGAACCCTGGTGGATTCTTTGCCCGGCATCGCCGCGTCGTTGAACCGTGCCTTGGCGAAACTCGACCGCTCCCCGCATCCGGTGGCGAAAGTGCGGAGCTTCGTCGGCGATGGTTCCCGCGTCCTGTGCCAGCGCGCCTTGGGCGGAGTCGGCAGCGAAGCGGAAATCGATGCGCTCGAGTCCGCCTTCAAAGCCGATTACGCCCAGACCTGGCGGGAAGGCACAACGGTGTTTCCCGGCGTTTCCGAACTCCTGCGCGATCTCGCCGCTGCTGGACATTTCCTCGCGGTGCTGTCGAATAAACCGCATCCGTTTACCGAGGAAATCGTAACGCTGCTTTTTCAGGGCGTTCCGTTTGCCCGCGTGCTCGGCCAGCATCCCGGCCTGCCCTGCAAACCCGATCCGGCGGGAGCCTTGGAAATCGTCGCCGCGTCAGGCCTTCCGGCGGAGGCGTTCACGATCATCGGCGATTCCACCATGGATCTGGAAACCGCCCGCCGCGCGAACATGCGAAGCATCGCCGTGACCTGGGGCTATCAGGATGCGCAGGTGCTTACCGGGGCGAACGGAATCGCGAACGACCTATCGAAACTCGCGCAAATTCTGCGAGAGGATCGAAGAAGCAAAGAGGATCTCAGTCCGCCTCAATGCAACTAGGCCGGAAGTCGAACAGGCAGTCGCCCGACAACTTCCGGCCAATGAAGATCCTCGGTTCGGCGAAAACCGGAACGTTCAACCTGTCCGATTCCTGCCTCCGAAGTCCGATTACGGGGTGATCACGTAGTCAGCCGGCAACGACATGCCGGTATTGCCCTGACGGTCGGTCACGATTGCGACCGCGCGATGCGAACCCGTGGCAAGGCCCGTCAACGAAAGCGTCCAGGGGGAATACGTGCGCGTGCCCACCAAGACTCCTTGGTCGTAGAAGTCCACTTTTTGGATGTTCAACGTGCCATCAGGATCCGTGACGGTGGCCGACAAGGTGACCGCGCCGGGATAGAATCCCTGCGTCACGTTGGCCGACAACGTCGCGTCGGGCGGCGTCGGCAACACGTTGAAGTCGTTGACCGTGACCCGCGTCGCGATGTTCGTGCCCGTCAATGTGCCGTTGGCGAGCTGGCCGTTGTTATTGACGCCCCACGAATAGAGGCTGCCGTCTTCCGTCAACGCCAAGCTGAAGTTGGAAGTGGAACTGCCACCCGCCGAGATCTGCGTCACGCCCGTCAGGTCGCGGTTGCCCGGGTAGCCCGGTTCGCCCGGCAGGATCGGCGTTTGCACCTTCACCGCGTGGAGGCGGTTGGTGGTCGTGCCATCGCCCAAGGCGCCAGCACCGTTGTAGCCCCACGCCCAGACCTGGCCGCTGCTATCGAGGGCGAGGGTGTGCGTCGGCCCCGCGCTGACCACTTCGATGCCAAGCAGCGTCGAGCCGTCGCTCTTCACCACCTTCACCGGGTACGTGGTGTTGCCCGAGCCGCTCACGTTGTTGCCCAGACGGCCGTAGGTTTGCAGGCCCATGCACCAGACCGAACCCTGAAGCTCCGGATCGCCGTCCTTCCAGCGCACGATCGCGCTGTGCGCCGTGCCTTGCGACACTTCCAGAGCATCGGTCAGATCGGTCGTCGCGTTGAGCTTGACCTTCACCGCGTAAGGCTGGTTCGACGTGTTGCCCGTGCCGAGCTGGCCATTGGAATTGCTGCCCCAGGCCCACACGTTGCCGAACTCGATCAGATTCTCCGTCGGATGGGCGCCGCGCGCCAAGCCGCCGGCATCGCCGAGTTCGAAGTCGTAGATTCCCGTCAGTTCGTCCGTGGAATTCTTTTTGACCGGGCCAGCGTATTTCCGGCTGCCGCTGGAGGAACCGCTGCCGAGGCGATGGCTGGATTGCGAGCCCCATGTGTATACTCCGCTACCGTACAACGCGCCGGAGAAATTGACCCCCGCGCCGACTTCCGCCGCAGAGTTGAGATAGATAGGCGGGAAACCGCTGATCGGCTCCATTTGAACCTGCACCGCATAGGCGCGATTGGTCGTGGTGGTGTCGCCCAGCTCGCCCAAACCGTTCGAACCGTAGGCCCAGACATGACCGTCGTTCGCCCGATAGACCGAGTGGCTTCCGCCCGCCGCCATGTGGGTGGCGTCGAAGATCAAATAGCCGCCGGTTCTCTGGCTGGTCCCAGGCGCATTCCAATAGCCTGAGGACGTGTAACCATTGCCCAAGCGGCCGTTAGTCTGAAGACCGGACGCGCACAACTCCCGCGCGGAGGTGAGGAAAAGCGAATGCTGCTGGCCCGCGGACACGTTGCCGGTCAAGTGCGAGATCTTGGTGGCCACATCGCTCACTTGGCCATTGGCCCATGCGCGCGCCTTGAAGGTGTTGACGCTGCGCGGCAGCTGGACGAGGCCGGTATTGGCGATGATCGGATCGCCTTCGGCCGGATCCAAGCCGTTGGTCGTGTATCGCAAGGTGACGCCGGGCGTCGAATGGAATATGTACTGATTGTAAATCGTTGGCACCCAGAACTCGGACGTCGAACCCGGTGGCAGGAAGGGCGGAGGCAAAGTTTGGGCATGAGCCGAAGTGGAACCAAGGGCAGCAAGAGCCCCGAACAGATAGGAGTGTTTGTAACGCACGCGCGCTGTATGCATGTCTCAAGACTCGCCTTCAACAGCTTTTCTAACATTTTTCCGTCACATGTTTTTAGACAACAATTCAAGCCCGGAATCAAGGCCACCAACGGCGAAAATTGGGAAGCATGTGCCGATTCCGCAGTAGCGGCGAACCTGCACAAGCCCACAGTGGAAGCACAGGGCGGTGACGAGGACAGCTCGTTAGGCCACGAGCGGTGGCGGCGGTTGCGAGCCATTGATGCCAAAATGAGAGGACCGACCTGAATGGTGACGAAACCTGGCGCAACCTAGCCGCAAGCCGGAACCAAACGGTCGAATTGGCGGCCTGTTGGGCGCACGCCCGGCGCAAACTCCATGACGCCCGCGAGCAAGCGCCGCGTCTCACCGGCTGGCTCATCGGCCAGGTCCGGCTGCTCTATGCGGTGGAAGCGCGATTGCGGGCGGCACGGGCCGGTCCCGTCCTGCGCCAGGTCCGGCGCGCCGGGGAAAGCCGGATGATTTACCAACGGATCGGCAAACCCCTCGCCTTATTGCGAGCGCGCAAAGGCATCCTGCCCAAAAGTCCCTTGGGCATCGCCATCCGCTATCTATCCGGTTTGTGGCCGCGGCTTGGCGTTTTCCTACGCGACGGACGCGTGGAGCTGGACACCAATCTGGTCGAAAACGCGATCCGGCCCACGGCGATCGGGAAGAAAAACTGGCTGTTTGTAGGCGGCGAGGAAAGCGGTTGGAAGGCGGCGGTGTTTTACACGCTCATCGCCAATTGCCGCCTGCACGGCATCGATCCGCACGAGTATTTCCGTGACGTGCTCACGCGCCTGCCCGGCTACACGAACCATCAGGTGGCCCAACTGTTGCCTGCGGCCTGGGCCACCAGCGCGGGCCGTGAATCGGCTCTGGAGGCATAAGCGTCATACCGCTGCGACCTACGACGCTTACGACTCCGAAGGTGGTCGGCTTACCGTTTACCTTTTACTTATGGATCAACCTGACCGATTCCATAGTGCTTTCCTCCTTGATCGCTGAATATAATCGCCGATTTCATTGGCACATCAAAATCCGATTCGAGCAATACATCCCTGAATTTCGGGTCTGGTGCCTCTTCCCCCTCAAGAGTTTGAATATGCTCATAAAAAGGAGTTTTGATATACCATCCAAGCATATGAAATATTACCTTTTTAGATTCGGGAGCATTGTGTCTAACTATGGGTTCGATCATTCCTCCTGTAAAGTGACCAACAAGAACCAACCGGAGCCGATTAGGTCCTTTGTCGCCACAACCAGCAGCAATATTTTTTTTCAGGCCGTATAGCGCCTCAACCGCCGCCCGATCACTATCTTCACTAAAAACGACTTCCACCTCTACGCCTTGACCTCGCTTTAACGCAACCCCATCCAGCAGATTGACACACTCAAACAACGCAATTGGAGGCATATTTTCGGATTCTTTTATATCTTCAGATGGCAGGCATCCGACCGACAAATACGCGAAACCAATCAAACCAAAAAAAAGAATCCAAATATTCATGGAGCAACATCATTTCGGGTTACATTTTTCTCACCAGTGGGCCGCTCGTTTGATGGATCAGTATGAGTGGGGGCTCCGTTTTTCCAATATTGGTAACCGCCAGCACTTGATGGAGAGATAAATCCTTGACCCAAATCACCGTATCGAGACTTGCCAGTTGACCCCATAATTTCAGCGCCTTTATAAAAATTCGACAAAACCTCAGCCATTGACGGAGCCCCCCATGATGCCCCGTACATGTTCGTGCTTTGGTTAGTGGTATTCCCAACATCACAGCCGTACAGGCGACTTGTGAAACCTTTGGTTGTTCTATTCGCCGGAATAGCCTTGGTTATATCCGAACCGTCAATCGCCTCCTTGTCTCCACTCCCATAGTCTAGAAGCATTTTTTGCGGGTTAGAATGGCCAAAGTATTTCAGCGAACTCACCGATTCTGCTTTCGCCATAGCTTCAGCTGTTGCAAGAATATCTTTTGCGCTGGTGACAACTTTGACATCGACGCCCGCTTTCTGTGCTGCAGTCACATGTTTTTGAAGGTTGTCTTTTTTGCCATCGGCAGCTCCGCGTTTATCGTACGCCGGGCCGTATATAATAATGGAAACCGTTTCTTTTGATCCGCTTTTCTTAAGCGCCTTCTGCTCCATCATTGCATGTCGCACCCCTGCCTGTAAAAAATGATCATTCGATTTATCATGATCCTTATCAGGAATAGTTTTGACGCCTCCGACGATGGTAACTTTTTTCAGCCCGTCGGGATCGAACGCCGTCCAAGGGTTCTGCCTTACGTAAGTGTAAACGTTTGGACCGTCGACGAAACCCGCCGGGTCGCGGGTCAGGAAGATCCCGAATTCGAGATCCCGGTAGCGGAATCCTTCGTTGAGCAGGCCGGTTGGGTCCTCGTCCTTGGTATTGGCTTTCTGGCGATCCTGTGTGGCCCCTTGCTCCTGGGTGCGGGTGCCGAACGCTTCGTAGGTCGATTGCCAGGTGATCGCGCCGCTGTCGCCGGTTTGGCTGACGACGTCGCCGCGCGAGTTGTAGGCGTTGTAGCTGCGGTTGCTGCCGCCACGAATGGTATAGAGCACACCGCCGATGCCGCCGCCGTAGTCGCTACCGCGAATGGTTTCGACCGCCGGCACGCTGGTGCCGCTGGCGTATTCCTGCACCGCGAGGCCGCCGGCGAAGGAGAGCTCGGTGTTGGAACCGCCCGCCGCAGCTTCATTGCGGCCCACCCTCCGGTTGCGGTGGTCGTAGGTGTAGGCGAACGCGCCCTTGGCCGAGTCGGCTAGCGAAACGAGGCGATTCTCGAAATCGTAACCGTAGGTTTGGACGGTGACGCCTCCGACTTGCTTCAAGCTCCGGTTGCCATTGGCGTCGTACTGGAAGGTGGTGATCGTCGCGTCCTTGGTGACCGATTTAAGTTGGTTGCTGTTATACCCATCCGTCGTGGTGCCGTAAACGGACGTCCACGATCCCGGATTCGTGCCACCGGTGACGGTTTTCGCGGTGCGGTTGTGAGCGGCATCGTAGGTATAGCCGGTGGTCACGGTCGCACCGCCGGTTTCCACGGCCGTTTCGCTGCCAAGGCGGTAGCAACGGTCATAGACGTTGGACACCGTGCGATTACGCATCCCGGCATGACCGTAGGTTTCCACCATCTTGAGCAGGCTGCCCGCCGCATCATAGCCACTGGGGAAGCCTCCGGCCGACTGGGTGTAATCGAAGCCGGATATCAGTGAACCGCCCGCCGTGAGCGTGTTTTCACCCAGCTTGCGGTTGAGCGCATCAAAGGTCGAATTGGCCACGCTGCCATTTGGCAACACCTTGCGGGTGACGTTGCCCGCGAGGTCGTAGGCGTAGCTGGTGATGTTGCCAATCGGCGCGTTGACGCTCGTTTTTTCGGTGCATGTCGCCAGACGATTCAAGCTGTCGTAAGTGCTCGCGAGATAACGGCCGGATCCGGCGTAGGTCGTGGTCCGGCGATTACCCGCCTTGTCGTAGGTGTGGACGTGGGTGGCGTTGGCCGACGTTTCCTGGGTCAAACGGTTGAGCTTGTCGAACTCCTGGGCCGAACGGCGCAGCGTTTGGCGCGCCGTGGTTTCGTTCGGATAGGTGACGTTTCGCAGATTTCCAACGAGATCGTAGTCCAGCAGGCGGTTGTCCGCCGAGGCCCCCGTATACAGCACGTTTTGGAGACGATGGAGCGCGTCGTATTGGTAGGTGGTGACCTGGCTCTTCGCATCGGTGCGGGTGAGTTGCACCACGCCGTCGAACGACGCCTGCTCGATCCGCTGCACCGTCGCGCCCTCGTCCCACAGCGTGCGGGTCTTGCGCTTGAGTCCGTCGTAACGGAAGCCGGTCAGGTGGTTTTCGCCATCCTTCACCTGCACCAGATTGCCGGAATCGTCGTAGCTGTTGGTGACGGTGATGTCGCCGGAGTTGGGAGCCGCGGGATTGGCCGAGGGTTGGCCGGTGACGGAGTTAGTCGCGGTGGTGGTCAACCGATTCGACTCGTCATAAGTGTTGCGAATAGCGTTACCATTGCCGTCGATCACTTCCAGCGCGTTGCCATTGGCGTCGTAGCTGGTGCGCACCCGGATGTCGTTCGCCCCAAGGCTGGCCGGGTTGATGGAAGGTTGGCCATTGACCGGATTGGTAAGCACGTCGGTGACGCGGTAGGCGAAGTCGTGGAAACTCCGGGTGACATAGCCGCGAGCATTGGTGCTGGCGATCGGCGTGCCAACCCCATCGTAGGCCGTCGTGATGACCGGTCGCAGGCCCGGGGTACTCACCGGGGTGCCGTTGACAATCTCCGTCCGGGTGACCGCGGGCTGGCGTTCGACGGTTTTACGGTTGCGGGCGTCGTACTCGTAATCCCATCGGAAGCCGAGCGGGTTGACGGTGAACGCGACGTTGCCATTACGATCGTACCCCGTTTGAGTGCAGGGCGAGCCGAGCAACGGATCGCCGGGCGTGGCACGATTGACCACGCCGGTGAGCGGGTCGGGCTGCCAGGTTTTCACCGAGCGTCCGAGACCGTCATACTCGGTTTCGCTCTGGCGGTTGAGCGGATCGATCTTTTTCCAAACCAAGCCCGTGCTAGCGTAAACCGTCGACGAGGTGGCTGCCAAGGCGGTGCCGGACGCGTCGGTCACGCCAAGCGGACGCTGCAAGCCATCGAGGGCGGTCGCGGTGACCTTGCCGCGGTCGTCGGTGGACGTCATCTGCAACGCCTCTTTGCCACCTGAAATCGCGCCGTAAGTGGTGGTCGCCACCGCGTAGGTGCCGCTTTCATACTGCGTTTCAGTGCGCAACGGGCGGTACAGCGCGTCGTACTGGGCAAACGTGCGCAGATCGAGCGTGCCGGAAGCGGCCTTCACCGCCCCATAGCGGATCATCTCAGTGGGCTTGAAGACGGACGAATCGAAGGCGTTGCCGCCGGGGTTGCCTTTCACCGTGCCGCCCCGAGGAAGGGCCAAGCCGTTGTTGGTGTATTTATATTCGGTATGCGTCTTCGCCGGTGAATTCGCGGCGGCGGTCGTGCAAGCGGCCAGCGTTCCCGCCGCTTCCGTCGGCGTCAGCCCGGTGAACACCTGGACCGGGCGCTGGATCGCGTCGACAAACGTCCGGCACACCACGCCACGGGGATCGGTCTGGCGGATCAACGTCCCCACCTGGTTGTATTCGAACGTCGTGACCAGGTCGTTGCCGGTGGCACTCCCCTTGTTAGCCTCGGGGACCAGACCTTCCGCGTTGCGAACCGGCAAGCCCGCGCCATCCATGTCACGGATGGTTTTAATCCGGCGGTTGCGGACGTCGTAGTGATGGATGGTATAACGGCCTTCTTCGTCGATCTCCGCCGCCTTGTTGCCGTTGAAATCATACCAGGTCTCCTTGGTCGTCACGGCCTCGCCATTGCGAGTCCCAGCCTTCGGGTAGGTGACTTTGACCAAGCGGTTGAGCTTGTCGTATTCGAATCGCGTCCGGTTGCCGCGTGGATCAAGCGTCGAGAGCTTGTTGTTGTTGAAGTCGTAACTGTGCTCGGTAACGAGTTTTTCCCCCTGCGGATCCGCGACCTCGCGCCAGAGGCGGCCGTTGCCATCCGGCTGAAAGGCGGACTGGAGGTCCTTTTCCCAAGTTTGTCCGGACACGCTGCTGAAGGCGACGACGGTCTTCGCGGTTTGGAACGCCTTGAACCGAGAGTTGGCGTAGTCGTAGCGCTCACGGGACAACAGCGTGGTTCCGTTCTGCCGCACTTCCTTCGAGGTTCTACGGCCCAGCGCGTCCACATCGAACTTGGTTTCCGTGCCAAACGGATCGGTGATGAGATCCATGACCCGGTAAGCGCCGTAACGATATGTCTCGCTCCGGTTCAACGCATCCACCTTCTGAGTCGGATCCGCCCATTTGGTCATCAACGGGCTGCCCTGAGGCAAGCCGGCTGGAATCGCGCCGTACGCATCACCAAACGTCCAAGTGGTCGTATTGCCCGACAGGTCGGTCGCGCTGCCGAGAGCCAAGCCCGAAGCGGGATCGAAGGCATACGATTCCGTCCCGAGGTAGGCAGGTGATCCGGGGAGGCCGCCGTGATGAATGGCGGAATTGAGGTAATAAACCATCCACTCCTTGCTCACCGATTTTTCGGTCAGATCGATATCGACGATCTTTGCGTCCAAGCCGGAGAATTCGTAGACGGTCTGATTGCCTTCGGCATCCGTGACGGTGGTCGAGGCCGGCGTCAACTCGACCTGCTTGCCGAACTTCATCCCTCCTTGCGGAACGAACGAGGCGGTTCCACCGCCTGGCAGGCTCACGCCGCTCACACGACGCTGCATGCCGTACATCGTCTTCCAGCCCGCATGGCCTTGAGGCTGGCTGCCATCGAGATGATCTTTGACCATCTCTGCGATCTCCGACGGCAAGCTTTCCAAAGGCACGGCGCACTCGGTGCCGCTCACGCTGCTGTCCCAGTACTGCTTGCTCTGGTCGAACCCGTAGGTGAACGAGTGCGTGTTACCGCGCTTGTCGGTAACCGACTTGAGGTTGGTGTGGTAATGATAGGTGAACCTGACGTTTTCCGGATCGGAATTGTCCTGTTCCGTCTCCACCGCGGACTCGTAACCATAGCCCACGGTAGTGCCATCGGCGTAGCCGATTCCGGTGAGCTTCGATGCCCCCGCAGGATTATTCGGTGGAAGCGTGTACTCGTTGGCCGTGAACGTGTAACTGAAAGTGGTGGTATGGCCACGACTGTCCGTGATGGATTCCACTCGCCGGGAATCCGCGCTGCGGCCGATGACCAGGAACTGACCTTCGCGGTCGGGCGAAGAAATCTTGCGGGGAATCAATGCCACGTCGTTCGGCGAGCCGGGCGCGTTGTCATAATCGTATTGCAGACGAACCCCATAGCGGTCCCGGGCCTCCGTCAGACGCCAATAAGTGTGGCGCTTGATCTTCGTGCTGCCCTCTACACGGTCGGTGGAATACATGAACCAGGTCTTGGCCTTGGCGAAGGTCAGCGTATTGCCGAACTTTTTCTGCAGGACGAAGTCCGTACCGTTCCGGCTCAGCGTATGGAGGTAAGTCTTCTTGTCGACGTAGGTCGACGGCCAAGGGAAGAAGCTCTGGAAGTTACGGGTGCCGAACCGCTGCGAGTGACCCGCCTCGTCGACGACGTTTACCGTTACTGGATCATTGCTATCGTCGCCGATCGTTTCTACAACCTCGACGTAAGAGCAGAGATTCGACGACCATCCCACGCCAAACGGCAGATCGAACCGTTCATGGGGACGCAATCCGGAACGGCTTGAAAAGTTCGTTTCCTGCGTGCTGGCACTGGCTTGGAGCACCAAATCGGAGGCACCAAGCGAGGTGTAATGGAAGGTCGTGTCGTGATGAAGGCTTTGGTTAAAAGCATCCACGTAGGTTTCCTCGTCCGGCAGGTCGCTTTCCTCTTCCTGCTGTGGTTTTTCATCGGCAAGCGGACGCCCGTTCAGTGCCACCTTGCGGTACTTGGGTCCCACGGCATCGCCGCCGCTATAACTCGAAGCCCAGGAATAATTGTCGAGTGGAACCAGGTAAATCGGCTGGGTATCCAATAACGCCGGGTCCGCATCGTTGTGGAATGTCGATGGATCGTTCTCATTGATCGCGTCGAAGCTTTCCGGGTCGTTGAGATTCTGATGCGGATCGCAAAGCAGAAACACCGAATGCGGGCTCAGTTTGACAGCCGCCCAATAATCGTAGTCCGGTTGACCATGCGCGAGTAGATAGGTGGGATCCGTCGCCATGTGTTGGAACTTGATTTCGTGCGCGCGCGTTGGATCGAGTTTGAACTCAATCGCCTGGGACATGACCCCGAAGGCATCCGCGACCACTCTTTTATCTCCGATATTCAGAGCCCATTGCTCTGAATGTGTGCCGGATGGGTCACCGATCTGCGCCACGACAACGGAATCACTTCCGCTGGGAGCCTTCACCACCGTGCCGAGATTGCCAATCGGCGCATACGAACCGGAAAGATTATCGCCGTAGTAATCCAGAGGATCGAGCGGTTTGCTGGAGATATCGGCAGGATCCGAACCGAACTCCATTTCCTGCAGATCGTTTATACCGTCCCCATCGGTATCCACGACGTTCGGATTCGTGCCATTAAGGTATTCCAGGTAGTTACTGAGCCCGTCGTCATCGGAATCTCCATTCCTTACAGGTTTGGCAGCATTGTTAGGATCGACATTCGCTGAAAAATACTTCGCCTCCCAATAGTCGTCAAAAAGATCGCCGTCAGTATCGAAGTTGTTCGCTTGGGTGACACCGAACACCTTCGGCGCACCGTTGAAATTGATGGCACCATTCGCCGCGGTTTCCTCGGCATTGGTCAGTCCGTCACGATCGACATCATCCTCATAGAGTAACGGATTGCTACCGCCTAGCAATTCCGATCGATTGGACATTCCATCTCCATCCGCATCGTAATTCCACAACGCCTGCAACTCCGCAGCAGTTAACACGCGGTTGTATATCAGGAATTGATCAAGCTCCCCTTCGATGCCACGGGCCGCGTTGAAGGAAGAAAATTTTCCGAGGTAGGTATTCGTTCCCGTACCCGAGAAACTTACTGCGGTAGACTGAGTCGGCGCGGTAAAGTCGCCGTCCACGTATATGGCCTTACTGCTGCCATTAACCGTAACGAGGATGTGATGCCACTTGTTGTCATCCAGTCTCATCGCTGGATTCGCGGTGTTGCTGTCGTTGCCAACCCGAGGAACGAAAACGACGCCTGTAATATTGGATCCGCTCGCTGGGTTAGCGAAGTCTTGAATGAACGCCATCTTAGGCACGCCGTTGATGATCCCATAGGCGATCGTGACCGCCATTCCGGTGCTAAGCTGGTGAGAGAAAATCGTTCGATAGAAGCTATCGGACAACGGGGCTTGTTTATACCAAAAGGAAAACGTCAGTTTGGTTTTGTCTGACAGGCCATTGATGACATTGGGCGCAATGCTCAGGTAGTTGCCAGTTCCAGGAAACACCGCCGCTTTTGAAACAGGGCCCGCGTTTGCTGCGCTCCGGGTAACCGAGCCGGTGATCGCCGCAGTGAAAGCATTTCCACTGGAGTCGAGAAACGTCCCGCTGCCCATGTTGTCGAAACCCCAGGCAGCTCTGAGGTTGCCTGCGAGATTGATGCCACTTTCATTACGCAAACCCACTTTATCCGGATCCGCAGTGAACTGATTGACCAGAGGGTTGGTTCCCCCATCGACCTCTGCCTTGTCACTCAATCCATCACCGTCCGAGTCGACCTTTTGCGGGTCGGTTCCCAGCGCGGCTTCTTGGACATCAGTGAGCCCGTCACGATCGGCATCGGCAATCACGGTGACAGTGGTTGCGGCATTCGCACCGCCGGCCTCGCCTTGGATCGTGGCGGTGTCGGCCCCCAACGGCCGGATCATCAGAGAAACAATCAGCAAAAAACGCAGGTGGGACATACTCGAAATCAGTGAGCTTTGAAACGGAGGGAGACGTTGCCGTTGGCATCCGTCCTTAAGTCGAGGGACTCACCGGCGGTTTCGCCGGTCAGGGTTTCCAGTTCACCGATTTGCTCGGGATGGCTGAACTGAACTGGGGCGTTGACGAGCGGAGTGGCACCATTCATGACGCGAAACACCAAAGGGGAAACAATGCGCTCGCCGCTGTAAATCGTTTGGCCCGAGCCCGATACCAAAGTCAGCGAGGGAGCCACTCCGTTGTAATATTGATTAGGATGGGTCCCGCTTTCGAATTCCTGGCGGTTGCTCAGCCCATCGCAGTCAAGATCGCCAGCTGTGGAGACGAGAGTCGCCAAGTTGCCAAACAACGCCCGTTCATAGTCATCCGGCAGGCCATCCCGATCGAGATCGTTGAGCCCGAACAATTCCGTAAACTGCGGTTCGGCCAGCGCTGTCGAATAAACGCGCACTTCGTCCAATAAGCCGATGAACGGGCGAGTGGTGTCGTAGGTCGAAACCGACAGATGCCGCTGGCCGAGAGTCACAGCTTCGACCGATATGGCCGCCAAGGATACCGCTTGGGGAGCGCCAAGGATCGCGCCATCCAAGCGGAGAGCGACCTGATTGGTGGCAGGATCCCGAGTCGCGATCAAGTGATGCCACAAACCGTTGGCGAGGTTTCGCCCGCAGGCCCACGCGACGGAATGCCCGGCTCCGTAATGGAAGCGGACGCTTGTGCCGTTCTCTAAAGTCAAAGCGAACTCGGCGCTTTGGCTTGATCGAGCCCCACTAATCAGCGTCTGATAAGCTGCGACTGAAGAAGTTTTGAACCACAGGCTGAGGGTAAGCGAGTCCACGCCATTGAGGACAGCAGGGGGAAGCGTCACAGTATCGGTGCCGCCATGGAATTCGAGCGCTCCATTTTCAATTCCACCTGTCGGAAGCCAGGTGGGCGTACCCGCCAGGCTGCCCGGGCTATTACTGAAGCTACTATCGGCGGCCGTCATACCGCTTGTTTCACTCAAGCGAAGATGGACCCGTTGATCGACCGATAAGCGGTCTGAATATCCGTCGCCGTCCGAGTCCGATTGATACGGACTCAGCCCCCATTGATATTCGACTCCGTTTGTCAGGCCGTCGCCGTCGGGATCATCGCCCGCGTGGATGCTTGAGAGGGCGGCATCGGGAGTAAGCGAGGCGTCGATTAGGGACTGTTCCCACACATCCGCCATGCCGTCGCCGTCGTTATCCTCTTGGGCATCCGGAATCCCATCGAAATCGGAATCGGCCAGAGGCAATGCCGGAATCGTCGACTGTTGGAATTCAACAAGGTTCGTGACCGAATCTCCATCGGCATCGCCCGCGCCATTTTGACTGGTGACATCGCCGAACCACCATCGTTCCCAATCATCCGGCAAACCGTCGCGATCAATGTCCACGGCAGTCAACGGATTGGTGCCTTGGAGCCACTCCTTCGCATTCGAAATCTTGTCGACGTCCGCGTCCGACGCGCCGCTTTGGCTGGTGGTATTGGTGAACCATAGACGCTCCCAATCGTCAGGCAATCCGTCCTCGTCGCCATCCGCCGCGCTGGTGGGATTGGTGTTCAACGTCCATTCCTGCGCGTTGGTGACGTGATCGGAATCGGCGTTACTCGCCCCGCTTTGACTTGTGATGTCACCGAACCAATAAATCTCCCAATCGTCGGGCAGATCGTCTCCATCAGAATCCGCGTTGCTGAGTGGATTGGTCTTCTTGAGCGCTTCGTTGACGTTGGTAATTTTATCCCCATCAGGGTCGTTCCCCGGTAGAACGGAGGTGGCTCCAAACCAAAAGAGTTCCCAATCGTCCGGTATGCCATCGCCATCGCCGTCAGCCGCCGATGCAGGATTCGTCCCTTGAGTTTGTTCGGCAAGGTTGCTTACACCGTCCTCATCGAAATCGCCGGCGCCATTCTGATTCGATGGATCGCCAAACCATTGGATTTCCCACGTATCGCTCATGCCGTCGCCATCAGTGTCGGGAGCGATCACATAATCCACCGGTAAGGACATGCCGGTATTACCCTGCAGGTCGGTCACGATGGCATAGGCGTGATGGGAACCGGCGGGAAGCGCCGTCAACGCCACATTCCACGGCGCGGCCGTAAGCGTTCCCACCAGAGTTCCCTGGTCATAGATTTCAACCTTTTGGATATTCGACGCGCCGTCGGGATCCGAAACGGCAGCCGACAACGTCACCGCTCCGGGATAAAATCCCTTAGTCACACTGGCTGATAACGTCGCGTCAGGAGGCGTCGGCAACACATTAACGCCGTTGACGCGCGTCGCCACGTTTGATCCTGTCGTGGTCCCATTACCCAACTGGCCATTGGCGTTACTACCCCAGACGTAGAGACCGCCATCTTCCGTCAGCGCCATGCTGAAGTTGGTTGTACCGGTACCACCTGCGGATATCTGCGTCACACCCGTCAGGTCTTTATTGCCGGGATAGCCGGCTTCGCCCGGCACCTTAGGCGTCTGAACCTTGACGGCGTGCAGGCGGTTGGTCGTCGTGCCGTCGCCCAAAGCGCCAGCACCGTTGTAACCCCAAGCCCAAACCTGGCCGCTACCGTCGAGCGCCAAGGTGTGGGTCGGACCCGCGCTGACCACCTCGACACCGAGCAGCGTCGAGCCGTCGCTCTTGACCACTTTGACCGGATACGTGGTATTGCCCGTGCCGCTCACGTTGTTGCCCAAGCGACCGTATGTTTGTAGGCCCATGCACCAGACGGATCCCTGAAGTTCCGAGTCTCCTTCTTTCCAGCGCACGATCGCGCTGTGAGCCGAGCCTTGCGACACCTCCCACGCGTCGGTCAGGTCGGTCGTCGCGTTGAGTTTGACCTTCGCGGCGTATGTCTGGTTCGTGGTATTGCCCGTTCCGAGCTGGCCGTTGGAATTCAAACCCCAGGCCCAGACATTCCCCGGTGCTCCATAGTATTCGGAGTGATTGTAGCTTCGCGCCAAGCCACCTTGATCGCCGAGATCGAAATCCTGGATATCCGAGAGATTTTCGTTCGAACTCTTTTTGACAGGAGCGGCGTATTTACGGCTGCCGCTGGTCGTGCCATTTCCCAATCTGCCATTGGATTGACTTCCCCATACCCAGACTTTGAGTCCTTCCAGAGCACCCGAAAAATTCAGTCCCGCACTAACCATGCTCCCGCCCAAAATCTCCAAAGCCTGCACTCCACCTGTTCCCGTGGTCACCTGAACCGGATACGCTTGTTGGGTGGTGCTATTGTTTCCCAGTTCTCCCGAGCCATTGGTGCCAAACGCCCAAATCAACCCGGCAACATCCCGGATCACCGTATGCGTGGAACCCGCCGCAACCTCGACCGTATCCGCGATGGGAACGCCCGCCGACTTTTGAGAACCGGCATAGGAGAGAACGTTGGCCGCGCCGGTTTGCCCATTCCCCAATCGCCCGTTGGTTTGCAATCCGGCCGCGAATAGCTCTCTTGAAGATTTGAGCAGTAGCGCGTGCTGGTTTCCGGCGGAAACATTTCCCGTGAGATGGATGGTATTCGCGACGACAGCACTTTCCATCGCCCCCGACCAAGCTTTCGCTTTGAACGTCAGGTTCCGCTTGATTGGCAGATAGGTATTGCGGGCGATGATCGGGTCGCCAACGACCGGGTCCACGCCATTCGTCGTATAACGCAGGGTGACATTCGGATCCGTATGGATCACATATTGATTGAAGCTCGTCTGCACCCAGGCTTCGCCCCAAGTTCCAGCCGGCGGAGCGAGACTCTGTCCGTGACCTGACTCTATAAAACAGGAGACAGTGACCAAAAGCGTCAGAAAAGCGGGGATGCGCACGCGCGCTGTTTGCACTAGCAGGATCACGAGTTGCAATCGGATTCCATTTACATCTATCACTCTCTTAGGCATCAAAATCGGCCATATCCTTACTAAGGATTCACAATGAAGGAGTAGTCAATCCGATCCGCTTAAGTCCTTTCTCCCAAGGCGAGCAACCGCGCGCGACTACTCATGCCGCAGCGCGTCGATCGGGTCGAGTCGCGCGGCGCGGCGGGCGGGCATGAAGCCGAAGAGCACGCCGATCGCGGCGGAGAAACCGAACGCGATCAGGTTGATCTTCGGATCGAACAGGAAGGGCACCTCGATCAGCTTCGAAATCCCGCTGCAAAGGCCCAGCGCCAACGCCACGCCCACCGCTCCACCGACGGCCGAGAGGGTGATCGCTTCCACCAGGAACTGCAGCAGCACTTCGCGCGCGCGCGCGCCGATGGCGAGACGAATGCCGATTTCGCGCGTTCGTTCGGTCACGGACACGAGCATGATGTTCATGATGCCGATGCCGCCAACGAGCAAACTCACGCCCGCGACCGCGCCGAGCAACGTCGTCATCACCTTCGTGCTCGAACTCACCGCGTCGGCGATCTGACGAGTGTCGACGACGGAGAAATTGTTCGCCTCGCTGCCGCGCAAGTTGCGGCGTTCCCGCATCAACGGCGTGACCGAGGCGATGATCTCCTCGCCGCTATAACCGTCTTCGCCCGAGATCATGATCTGATTGATGTTCTGCTTCGAACGCTGGCCATTAAGACGCCGCTGCAACGTGGTGACCGGCACGAGAATGTTATCATCCAAGTCTTCGCCGAAGCCGCCCTGCCCTTTCACTGCGGTGACGCCAATCACCACGACGGTCATTTGGTTCAGGCGGATTTTTCCACCGATCGGATCGGTATCGCCGAAGAGTTCCTTGCGGATGGTTTCGCCGATCACCGCGACCGGATTGCCTTTGACCACGTCTTCGTCGTCGAAGAACCGGCCCTTGCTGATTTTCCAGTTCGCGATGCCGAAGTAAGGCGGCGTGGTTCCCTGGATGTCGGTGTTGCGGGCTTTCTCGAAATGAATCGCGGGCGCCATCGTCTGGGCCATCGGCGCGGCGGCGCGAATGCCCGGCACTTGATTGGTGATCGCCTGCACGTCGGCGAGATTGAAAAACGGCGCGTTACGGCCACCACCGCCCCAGCCTTGACCGGGCCGGAGCACGAGCAAATTGCTGCCGAGATTGGAAATCTGCGATTTCACCGCTTCGGTCGCGCCACGACCGAGCGTGACCATGGTGATCACCGCGGCCACGCCGATGATCACGCCCAGCACCGTGAGAAAGGCGCGGGTCGGATTGCGGCGGATTTCCCGCAGGGCGATGAGGAAGGCGTTCCAGAACACGACAGGAAGAATTGCGGATTTCGGATTTCGGATTTCGGATTGAAGATTTCAGAGAACGTCCACGGAGGATTGCTGCCGCCCTTGATTGCCCACCTCTTTCCCTCTTCCCTGACCACCGGCCCCTGTCCCCTGGCCCCTCAACGGGTGTTCGTTCCAGTGATCGGAGTCGATCAAGCCGTCCACCACATGGACGACGCGTTTGGCGTAGGCGGCGACATCGTCTTCGTGAGTCACCATGAGAATCGTGATGCCGAGGTCGCGGTTGAGATTGCAGAGCAGCTCCATGATTTCGTGCGTCGTGCGCGAATCGAGGTTGCCGGTCGGCTCGTCGGCGAAAAGCGTGCCGGGATTGGTCGCCAACGCCCGGGCGATCGCCACGCGCTGTTGTTGGCCGCCGGAGAGTTCGGCCGGGGTGTTGCGCTCCTTGTTAGGCAAACCGACACTCGCCAGCGCGGCGCGGGCCCGGTCGTGACGTTCCTGGCGGGAAATGCCGCGATAGAGCATCGGTAATTCGACATTCTCCAACGCCGACGTGCGGGCAAGCAGGTTGAAGCCTTGGAAAATGAAGCCCAGCGCGTAACGACGCAGCAATGACCGTTGATCCGGGTTGAGCGTTTCGACCGCGATGCCATTGAAACGATAACTGCCGGATGTGGGTGTATCGAGGCAGCCGAGGATGTTCATCAACGTCGATTTACCCGAACCGCTGTGGCCCATCACGGCCACGAACTCGCCCGCCGAAATATCGAGATCGATGCCCTTGAGCGCTTGGAACGCGGCGTCGCCCTTGCCGTAGGTCTTGGTCAGACCCCGCAAACGGATGTGCGGTTGGTCGGCTTGGCTCATGACGTCGCGGCGCTACGGATGTGCGTGATGACGGCGGTATCTTCGTCGATGCCTTCGCCGGAAACCTCCGTGCGATTGCCATCCGAGAGACCGGTTTTCACTTCGATCTCCACCGGCTTGCCATCGCGCAACACCCAGACGTGAGGTTTTTCGGGGCCATCGTCCTTCGGCGCGGGTGGACGCACGGCCCCCATGCGGCGACGCGGCGGGCCGGGCGTCAGACTTTGCACGAACGACTTCTTCTGCTCCTTCGAATCGTCCTTTTCGTACTGGCTCGGATCGAATCGCAACGCGGCGTTCGGCACGAGCAGCACGTCCTTGCTCTCCGCCACCGCGATGTCGGCGGTCGCGGTCATCCCCGGGCGAAGCGTCAGATCGGGATTCGGCACCGCGAGCTCGGCATCATACGTGACCACGTTGTTCACCACTTTGGAACCGTAAGCGACCAAGGTGACGCTCGCGCTGAACTCGCGATCCGGCCAGGCATCCACCGAAAAGGTCGCGCGCTGGCCTTTGTCCAAACGCCCGATGTCCGCTTCCGCCACGGCGACCTGCAGCTCCATCGTCTCCAGATTTTCGGCGAGCAAAAACAACACCGGCGCGGTGAACGAAGCCGCCACGGTTTGCCCGGGGTCGACGCTGCGGGTAAGCACGAGACCGTCGATGGGCGAACGGACGATCGCCTTGGAAAGATCGCTTTCGTTCGCCCGGATCGACGCTTCCGATGCCTCGACGTTTGCCTTCGCGCTTTCGAGATCGGCGACGGCGCGATTGCGGGTGGCGATCGCGGCGTCCATTTCCACCGGCGCCGGCGTTTTGCCTCCGCTCAAGCGATGCAATTCCTGCAAGCGCCCCAACCCGGCGTCGCTTTCCTTCAACGTCGCTTCGGCCTGGCCGACCCGCGCGATGGCGGCGAGCCGGTTCGCCTTCAAGCTCGCGTTGGTTTGCATCAGCTTGGTGGTGTCGATCTTCGCCAGAGGCTGGCCCTTCTTCACCTTGTCGTTCCGGTCGACCAGCACTTCCTGGACGATGCCTGAAAGCTCGCTGCCGACGCTGACTTGATTGGTCGGTTGAAGATTGCCCGTCGCGGTGACGGTCAGCGCCAAATCGCCGCGCTTCACGTTTTCCGTCACGTACTCCGGCCCGGAATCCTTCGAACCGTTGCGTTTCTGGTAGAGGAAAAATCCGCCGATGGCGACGAGCGGTAGCACGCCGTAGACGAGCGTGCGACGAAGCGGGTGGGATTGACCACCGCGTGCGACCACGGTGGCGAGATCGGGATTGGAACCGGATGAACTCATGCGATGGGGAAGAAAACGGAAAATTTTCAGGAAGCGGGCGACCAGCCACCGCCGAGCGCTTTATAGAGCTGGACGTAGGCGGCGCTGCGATCGGCGCGGGCGGAAACGAGGCCTTCCTCGACGCCGAGTTCCGTGCGCTGGGCGTCGAGCACGGTGATCAAATCGACCACCCCGGCACGATATCGCTGCGCGGCCAGCACCGCCGCTTCACGGGCGGAAACGGCGGCCTTTTCCAACGTCGCGATCCGTTCGCCCGACCGGCGGCAGGCGATCAAGGCGTCCTCCACTTCGGAAAGCGCCGTCAGCACAGAAACCTCGTAATCGTGGAGCGCTTGCTCTTCCACCGCGCCCTGGGCGGCAATGTTCGCGCGGATTCGCCCGGCGTCGAAAATCGGACTGGCGAGTCCGGTCACCAATCCGGCGGAGGCGTTTTCCGGGTTGAACAGCTTCGACCCGGAAAGCGTGCTCAAGCCGAGCGAGCCGGAAAGATTCAAGCTGGGCAGTTTTTCCAACTCCGCCGCCCGGGTCCGTTGCACCGCCGCGACCCAGCGATGCCCGGCGGCGCGCACGTCGGGTCGCTGGCGAATCGTGTCGGCGGGAATGCCGAGCGCGAGTCCGCTCTCGGGCGTGGGAATTCCCCGGTCGCTGCCAAGCAATCCATCGAGCGTCCCGGGCGTCAGGCCCGCGAGCAAAGTCAGCCGGTTGCGCGTCTGGGCGACCGATTGCTCCAACGAAGGAATCGACGCGTTCGCCTGCTCCAGACTGGTCTTCGCCTGCTGCAACTCCAATTGATCGGTTTGCCCCGCCTGCTGCCGCCAGGTTGTGAGCTGATACGTGTCCTGACGGCTTTTCAGGCTCGCCCGCACCACTCCGCGACGGGCCTCGGCCGAACGCAAATCGAGGTAGGCTTGAGCCACCTCGGAAGAAAGCGACGCCTGCACCGTGTGAAGATTTTCCACCGCCGCGTTGACGTCCGACGACGCGGCCAAGAGCGACGTGCGGTTTTTGCCGAACAAATCGACCTCCCACGACGCGTTCAGGCCGGCTGAGTAGCGCGTGTCGGACGTTTGCCCGACTCCTTCGCTACGACTCACGTTGGAATTCGTGCCAGTCGAACCGGTCAAATTCGGGAACAACGTGCTCGCCTCGCTCTGACGTCGCGCCCGGGCTTCCCGCACGCGAGCGGAGGCGGAGGCCAAGTCGCGATTGTTCGCCAAAGCCGTGCCGATCAATTTCGTCAGCACCGGATCGTCGAATCGCCTCCACCAGCGCGAAAGATCCCGGTCGGGCGAGGCCACCGGAAAACCGGCCGCGTTTTTCCAATCCGCCGGCAACACCACGGACGAGCCGGAATTCGCGCGAAATCCCGCGCAGGCGGACAAACTCAGAGCCAAAGCGAGCCCGTAAAGCGGAAAAGCGGAAGTGAAACGGAACGGTCCGGGCATGGGCGGGCGAATACGAACGGGGGTGGTGAAACCTTTCGGATGGGAAAAGGGTGCATGAAAATGAAGAGAAACCACCAAAGACACGAAATTTCACGAAAGGTTCCGCTTTCGTGTCCTTTGGTGTTTTTCGTGGTTTCCTCCGGTTCAAGCGAGTTTTCTTGGGGCAAAAAAATCCGGCGGCGGGGACCCTGAACCCCGCCGCCGGACACCCAAACACTGAACTCAATAGATCAAGCTCCAGCCGGCAACCCGCCAATAGGCTTGGGCATCGGCTTTTCTTTCTTACGCAGAGCTCTGCGCATTTTTGTCAAAGCGGAGTTCTGAAGTTGACGAATTCTTTCGCGGGTCACCCCAAACTGGCGGCCAACCTCCTCCAAAGTCATTGGTTTTTTGCCAGTTAAACCAAAACGTTCGTCGATAATTTTTCTTTCACGTTCGTCCAAAACGGAGAGCAAACCGTCGAGTTGGCCGTGCAAATTTTTGTCGGAGAGCATTTCTAGCGGATTCGCCGCGCGCTCGTCGCCGATGATTTCACCGTATTCGGTCGCCTCGCCCTCGTTGATCGGAGCGTCAAGTGAAGTCGGGCGCTGTGACGCCTGCTTCAGCATGGCGAGCTTGCGGCGCGGCAGGCCGATTTCATCGGCGAGCTCCTCATCGGTGGGCTCACGGCCCAGCGCCTCGGCCAGAATGGTCGAAATGCGGCGCATTTTCGCGATTTTGTCTACCATGTGGACGGGCAGGCGAATCGTCTTCGATTGGTTCGCCAACGCGCGTTTGATCGATTGCTTGATCCACCAAGCCGCGTAGGTCGAAAGTTTGCCGCCTTTTTTCGGGTCGAAACGCTCCACCGCCTTCATCAGGCCGATGTTGCCTTCGGAAATCAAATCGGAGATCGGCAAACCGTAGCCGGCGTAATCCTGGGCGATCTTCACGACGAGGCGAAGGTTCGCACGGATCATGTGGGAGCGAGCTTCCTTGTCGCCCTTTTTGATGCGTTTCGCGAGTTGCACCTCTTCCTCAGGGGTGAGGAGCGGGGTCTTGGAGATCTCCCGCAGGTACAACTTCAGGCTGCTGTCGGATTCGTAGGCCATGGTCGTAAAAACTTGGTTACGTATTAAAGCGTTTTGAGGATTGGAATTATTCCAAATTTCTTCTTTCCTCGCGATTTTTTCGGGCGATATTCGGGACCTTTTTCGGCCATGAAAATCGGACGTCCCGAATGCGGATGACTGTCGGATTTTCTTTAGCAAACCCCGTGCCCTGCTCGAAATTCGCGGCAACCCCTTGACAATCAGTGGTTAGAATTTTCAGAGCTTTGGCCCGGCATCGTGCAAGTGACAGAATGCACGTGCAAAGCGCGCCATTTGAGGTGCGTACCGTGACGCATCGTCGCAGTTGGCAAGGCGATTTGGCCCGGCCATGCTCCTCCGCGTGTCCGACTCGCTTTATTCTTTTCTCCGTCCGCTTTTGTTCCGGTTCGATGCCGAGGTCGCCCACCACGTCGGGATGGCGGGCTTGAGGATCGCCGAACGCTGCAAGATTTTGCCGTTGGTGTTCCCGGCCGACGATTTCGCCGCGCCGGTTGAAGTGATGGGCCTGCGTTTCCCGAACCGTGTCGGGCTCGCGGCCGGCCTCGATAAGGCGGGCAACACGATCGACGCGCTCGGCCGCCTCGGATTCGGCTTCGTCGAAATCGGCACCATCACTCCCCGCCCGCAGGCCGGAAATCCCAAACCGCGGTTGTTCCGTCTCGTGCCGCACGAAGCGATCATCAACCGCATGGGTTTCAACAACCCCGGCATCGAGCAAGGCGTGAAAAACGTCAGCCGCAGCCGGTCGTTCGACGGCGTGATCGGCTTCAACATCGGCAAGAACAAGGACACGCCGAACGAAAACGCGGCTGACGATTACCTCGCCTGTCTGCGGGCCGCCTGGCCGGTCGCGGATTACATCGCGGTCAATCTTTCGTCACCTAACACACCGGGGCTGAGAGACTTGCAGAGCGAAGACGCATCGGCACGGTTGCTCGAAACGCTGAAACGCGAGCAGGACAAGCTCACCGCCGAACACGGCAAGCGCGTGCCAGTGCTTTTCAAAGTCGCACCCGATCTCGACGCGCCGCACATCGCGGGTCTGGCGAAGGTATTCCTCGACGGCGGGCTCGACGGTCTGATCGCGACGAACACCACGCTCGACCGCACCCAGGTCGCCAGTCATCCGCGGGCGAACGAAGCGGGCGGTCTTTCGGGCAAACCGGTGACGCAGCGCAGCACGGAAGTCGTGGCGGCCTTCGCCTCGCACTTCGGCGGACGGGTGCCGATCATCGGCGTGGGCGGGATTTCGTCGGTTGAAGACGCCCTCGACAAACTCCGCGCCGGGGCGACGTTGATCCAGATCTACACCTCCTTTATCTACCAAGGGCCGGAACTCGTGAAAAAATTAGTGAAGGGATTGCCGGCCGGTCCCGTCTGATGGAAAAGCGCTGTTGGAAATCCACTTGAGGCCTTCCGATTTCCGCTTACCAATACCCTAACGCTAGCAACCATGAAAACGATCCTCACTTCGACCGCTGCCGTCGTCACCGCCATCGCCTTTTCGAGCTGCGCGGCTCCCGCCGGCCCGAACACGCAGCGCGGCGCCGCGACCGGCGCGCTCCTCGGTGCCGCCGCCGGTGGCATCATCGGCCATCAATCCGGCCGCGCTCTTGAAGGCGCCGCCATTGGCGCAGCCGCCGGTGGCACTGCCGGTGCGGTGTACGGCAACGCACGCGACCAGGACGAATACGGCTATCGCCGCGGCTACTAATCCTGCCCATCGTTCTCCACGGGCGTCCGGAATTTCCGGGCGCCCGTTTTTTTTTGGATGAATCGAACGCCCACCGCCTCGTATGGATACCTTTCCGCCATGGCCCGCCTGTTCGTCCTCCTCTTCAGTTTGCTCGTCTCGCCTTTCCTGACCGCCCAAACCCCGGGCTTCGGATTCGGCGGAGGCAAAACGGCAGCGGCCAGCAAGGCGATGCTCGTTTCCGAAGTGAGCGCCATCGCACCGGGTCAACCGTTCACGGTCGCCCTGCAACTCTCCCACCCGGACGGCTGGCATAGTTACTATCAGAATTCGGGTGGCTTGGAAAAACCACCCGTCCTCACCTGGACGCTTCCGGAGGGTTTTACCGCCGGGCCGATTCAATGGCCGGTGCCGGAGGTCAAAGACGGTGTCTTCGGCAAAAGCTTCGTCTATCCCGGCAGCCCGGCGTTTCTCATCGAAATCACACCACCCGCCACCTTGAAATCAGGCGAGTCGATCACGCTCGCCGCGACCGCGAATTGGCAGATCTGCCAGCAAACCTGCCGGGACGAATCGGCGAAGTTTTCGCTGAACCTGCCGGTTGCCGACAACGCCAGCCCCGATCCCGCGCAGGCCGGACTTTTCACTGAAGCTCGTGCGAAACAACCCGCTCCATCCAAGTCTCTCACGTTTCAATGGCAAGCCGGCCCCGGCAACATCCGGCTGAAAGTTTCCCCCGCTCCCGCAGCCGATCCCAACGGTCTCGATTTTATCCCCGATCAACCGTTCGCCCGGCCGCTTTCAGAAGGGGGTTCGTTCGCCCGCGAAGGCGATGCGTGGGTGTTGACGCTCAAACAGGCGACCAAGGACGTGTTGGACAACGACATTTCGTTAGGTGACCGCCTTTCCGGCATCCTCGTCGCCAAATCCGCGATCGATTCCGCATCGGGTGCCACGGCACTTCTGATGGAACCCACCCGCGCGGGAACTCCAACCGCCATACCGGCATCCGCGCCAACGCAAGTCGCTGCCTCGATGGCGATGCCCAAGTTCTCCGCCCTGCTCGGCTTGATCGCCTTGGGCGGCCTGGTGCTCAATCTGATGCCCTGCGTCTTTCCGGTCATCGGTTTGAAGATTCTCGGTTTCGTCCAACAAGCGGGTGAAGACCGAAAAAAGATCGTCGCGCACGGACTGACTTTCACCCTCGGCGTCCTGATTTCCTTCTGGGTGCTCAGCGGCATCTTGTTCGCGGCTCGCACCGCCGCGCTGGCCAAAGGCGGATCGGCCGAAGCCATCGGCTGGGGTTATCAACTCCAACAACCGTGGGTTGTGCTCGCGTTGATGCTGCTCATGTTCGGCCTCGCGCTGAATCTTTTCGGCGTGTTCGAAATCGGCGCTGCGGCGACTTCCATCGGTGGCTCGCTCCAAGCGAAGCAAGGTCTGGCCGGAACGCTGTTTTCCGGCATGTTGGCGACGGTCGTGGCGACACCCTGTTCGGCCCCGTTCCTCGGCGTCGCCCTCGGCACGGCGATCGGTTTGCCCGGCCCGCAATTCTTCCTGGCCTTCACCGCGATGGGCCTCGGGCTCTCGCTGCCCTATCTGGTGCTCTCGGCGTTTCCGAAACTGATCGCCTTTCTGCCCCGTCCTGGCGCGTGGATGGAAAGCTTCAAGCAGGCGATGGCCTTCCTGCTTTTCGCCACCACGGGTTACTTGCTCTGGGTTTACACCGGGCAAATCGGCCTCGAACACATGCTCGGTCCGGTCTTCGGCCTCAGCCTCGCCGGCCTCGGCGCGTGGATCTACGGCCGCTGGTCGCTGCCTCATCGCAGCAAGCGTGCTCGCGTCACCGCCACCTTGCTCGCTCTGGTATTCACGATCGGGGGCGTGGTCGCCAGCATCCCGCCGAAACCGAGCAAACTGGTTTGGGAAACCTGGTCGAGCGAACGCGTCGAGTCCCTCGTGAAAGAGGGCAAACCGGTGTTCGTCGATTTCACTGCCCAATGGTGCGCGACGTGTCAGGTGAACAAAAAACGCGCCTACACGCCCGAGGTGATCGCGTTGATGCAGAAACGCGGCATCGTCGCTTTGAAAGCCGATAAAACCAAACCGAACCCGGCGATCGAGCAAAAGCTGCGCGAACTCAATCGCACCGCGATTCCCGTCAACGTGTTCTATCGCCCGGGCAAGGAACCGGTCATCACGCCGGAGCTCCTGAGTTCGGACTATTTGTTGGAGTTGTTCCGGGAGTGAGTTCTCCTCGGTACCTACCTCAACTTGTTGGCTTCTTCCTTTCAATCTTGGCTCGCTGCGCCTTCGGATAGGCTTCCAACATTCGCTGAAAACCGGCGTCACTGACATGGTAGCTGAAAATCTCCCTCATCGTCATGATGTCGCTGAGCTTGAACCACCTTGGCAAATCTTTAACGGCTGCCTCGACCTCAGAAATATGCTCGTAAAATCCGACTGCAACCGCAGTAAGAAGATCATCCGATGCGGTCTCTCCCCGTGGTTGCTGACATGACCAATCCGCATACTCGTAGATCGCTCGAATGTCCGCCTCGTTGTAAGGATATTCGTAGGCGCGCCTGAAGACATCGCGGAGATTCGACCACAGGCTGTAGGGCGTATCGACATACTCGAAGACGTCTTCTCGGTCCCCGAATCGCCGATGAGCCTCTTCCAGCCACTCCGTATTCATATTTTCTGAGCCAACGTTAGCAGTGCTGGCAACCAGCGGGCTGGGAAGAGCTGGAATCCACCACGGAACTTGGACAGTCCGCGGGGTTGCCAGGCATGACTTTGTTGGGCTTCTTCATTCGCCGAACCAATGGAGCCGCATCCTCACAAGAAAATCGCGGGTAAGGGGGGAATCTGACTTCGATCCAATGACCGAATCGATCCCACATTTGGGACATATCGCCGTCTGACCAATGCCATCTTTGTCTTCGTCGACCCACTCGGTGACCTCGCTAGGGGCAAAGGTGCCGAGGCAATGGAAGCAACCGCATAGGGAGCTCTCTTCGATCTGCTTTCGATGCTGACTCGAAGACTTGTGCGCTGCAGTGACGTCGTCCGGGAAAATGGGGTATGCAGCGTCCATGAATTTTCTTGCCCAACAGTTATTCAACGACGAGTCGTGATAAATCGCGACGAGTCGTCTTTCATCGCGACCGGATAGATCTTCGCGAATGGACAAAATCAGGCCCGGTTCTGGCAATGGCCAATTTGCGCCAGCCGCACCGACGGCCACAACGCCTTCGGCGTAGAATTCCTCCCGCTACCACCCAGGGTAGCTCGTTCCTCGCAACCCTGGGCTCAAGGACGTCGTCCCGTTGGGACGCAAACGGCACCGAATGAGAGATCCAGCCTTACCGGGATGATCGTCCGAACCGTTTTCCCATTGATATGACGCCGCCCGCTTTCATTTCCCGAAATCCTTTCGCACGCGACTTTCAAGCTTCCCCGCTCGTCATCATCACGTCAGGTTTTCAGGTGAATGAACGCCACTCCCGCGCTGGTTCGAGATGATCCTTGGTTGACCCCGCACACCGACGCGATCCGCGGGCGGATGGAGCATTTCCAACACATCCGGCGGGAAATCGAGCGAAAGTCCGGCTCGCTCTCGGCGCACGCTACCGGCCATCGCTCGACCGGCATCCATTTCCTCGGCGCGGGCCCAAGTCCGAACTGGATGGTTCGCGAATGGGCTCCGAAAGCGCGGGCGGTTTTTCTCATCGGTGATTTCAACGGCTGGAATCCCGAATCGCACCCGCTCGCCCCCGCCGGTGGTGGCGTGTGGCAACTCCGTTTGCCCGGCGATGCGCTGGCGCACGGGCAAAAAGTGAAGCTCCGGGTCATCGGCGCCGACGGCTCGCATCGCGACCGCATTCCCGCCTGCATCACTCGCGCGGTGCAGGATCCCGTGACGCATGACTACAGCGGACAGATCTGGAATCCGCCGCAGCCCTACGAATGGAAACACGAGTTCGATCCCTCGGGCATTGGCGCGCCGACGATTTATGAAGCTCACGTCGGCATGTCGGGCGAAGAAGGCCGCGTGCACACTTATTGTGAATTCGCCGACGAGGTGCTGCCCCGCATTTCCGCTCTCGGTTACAACGTGATCCAGCTCATGGCGATTCAGGAGCACCCCTACTACGGCTCCTTCGGCTATCACGTCTCGTCATTCTTCGCCCCTTGCTCGCGTTTCGGCACGCCGGAGGATTTGAAATACCTCGTCGACACCGCTCACGGACTCGGCATCGCGGTGTTACTCGACGTGGTGCATTCCCACGCCGTGAAAAACATCGCCGAGGGACTCAACGACTTCGACGGCTCGGGAAATCAGTATTTCCACACCGGTGAACGCGGCGATCATCCCGGGTGGGACTCGAAGTGCTTCGACTACGGCAAACCGGAAGTCCGGCAGTTTCTGCTCTCGAACCTGCGCTGGTGGATCGAGGAGTTCCGCTTCGACGGCTTCCGCTTCGATGGCGTGACGTCGATGCTCTACCACTCCCGCGGCAACAAAGCGTTCGGCAGCTATGACGATTATTTCGGCGCCGATGCCGATGGCGACGCGATTCTTTACCTCCAACTCGCCACCACCTTGGTGAAGGAGTTGAAACCCGGCGCGATTTTGATCGCCGAAGACATGTCCGGCATGCCCGGCCTGTGCCGTCCGGTCGAAGACGGCGGTTGCGGATTTACCCATCGCCTCGGCATGGGTTTGCCCGATCATTGGATCAAACTGCTCAAGCATCAGCCCGACGAGCAATGGGACCTGGGCGAACTGTGGGACGTGCTGACCAATCGCCGCCACGGCGAAGCGACCGTCGCCTACGCCGAAAGCCACGACCAGGCGTTGGTCGGTGACAAGACGCTCGCGTTCTGGCTGATGGACAAGGAGATGTACTGGCACATGGCCAAGGACGATCCGAATCCCGTGATCGAACGCGGCATCGCCCTGCATAAAATGATCCGCCTCATCACCTTCGCCCTCGGTGGCGAGGGCTGGCTCAATTTCATGGGCAACGAGTTCGGTCATCCCGAATGGCTCGATTTCCCGCGCGAAGGCAACGGCTGGTCGTTCCATCATTGCCGCCGCCAATGGTCGTTGGTGGACAATCCGGATCTGAAATACCCGTGGCTCAACGAGTTCGATCGCCAGATGATCGCGCTGGGTCAACGCCTGCTCAACGCACCTCCGGCCAAGCAACTGAACCTCGATCCCAGCAACAAAGTCCTTTGCGCCGAACGCGGTGGCCTTTTGCTCGTGTTCAACTTTTCCATCGATCGCTCGATTCCCGGCTACGAGTTCTCCGTCCCGGGCAAAGGGAGCTACCGGGTTCTACTCGATACCGATTCGACGGAAACCGGCGGTCAGGGACGGATTGATCGCACGATCTCGCATCACGTTTCGCCCAAGGGCAAACTCGCCATCTACACCCCGGCCCGCACCGCCCAGGTGTTGGAACCCATCGGCTAACGAAGACCCTGCCAGGGTCACCGCATTTAGAGATCTGGAACCGCGAATGACACGAATTCTCACGAATGGTTCAGAGGGTTGGCACCGCGAATCCGGCGAATCTCGCGAATCCATTTTTAGCTAGCCGCAAAAAGCCGCAAAGGCGCAGAGGAAGAACGGGGAGATAAGGAAGGCAGGAATTACAGGAAGGGATTCAAATCCATCTGCTTCCTGAAATTCCTGCCTTCCTGTAAGCGCGGACGAGAAATTAGAAAACTCCACGGACACTTTAGAAAAGTGACCTTTTTTCCGGCTGTTCCCGCCCCTTCCGGCCGCGCGCTGCATGAGTGCTGCACCGGCCGTGCAGCCACCCCGCAGGCCCACGATCAGACGTAAACGATGTTGTCCTGGGGCGTGCGGCGGATGCGATCCACGAACGTCCGGTAATCCAGTCGGGCCGGAGCGCCGAGGCCGAGCGTGGTGCGCCCGGTGTCCAGGTCCAGCATCTCCGATTCCACCAGCGCCCCCATGGTCGCATATTCGGGGAGCGCGCCGGTGAGGTTGACCTTGCAGCCCCGGTAGCGGGTGCCGCCCGCCTCCTCCTCCTCGATCGCCAGGGAACCCGCGTAGGGGGTCCAGCCTTGGCTCTCCTGCATCCCGGCCGCGAATCCGGCCGGAGGAGCGATGAAATCGTAGTCCGCCGGGCGATAGACCGTCGTGAGGGAGCTGAAAGGGTCGCCGATCAGGCTCACCTCGATGGTCACCGCGAGCGCCACCCAGTGGATGTTCTGAGTGGCGGAAGAGTTCGACCAGCCGCCGACCCCGCCGACGCTGGAAATCGACTTCGGCAGCATCGCCTGAAACCAAGGCGTCGTCGGCGTGGTCCCGGAGGTGTTGTAGAGTGCGGCCACCCACGTCAACGACAGGTTGGCCTTGGTTACCGGGTAAAGCGCTTTGAACCAATCCGGGAGATCGCCGATCACCACCACCTGGTCCGCCGCCCCGCTCGTGATCGCCGCGCCGGTTGCGGGATCGGTGAACTGGATGCCTGGGTAGGACTCCGACGTGAACGTCGGGTTGGAGCTGAAGCCCGTGTAATAATTCACGATGCTCGCCGGGCCGCCCAGAGCGCCATATTGCGCGGCGTGGCTGGAGAGGAAGGGGTCGGTCGCGCGGATGTAATCGGTCAGCGCCGTGGCCGCCGGGATCGTGGTCGAGCGAGGCGTTGTCTTCACGGCCACCGAATCGAACACCTCGTTGGGGAGGAACGTGTCCAGCTCTTCCCCGGACACCACTAGCATTTGAGTGGTGCCGGTGCCAACCGGCAGCCCGGCCCCGATCTTGTAGACGCTGGTGTTGTTCGGCGTCGTCGTCCAGGCGCTGTTGACCGTGGCCACCTTGGTTGACCCCACGTAGTCGGTGATCGTCCGGCTCTGCCCCGCGCCCGTGCCGCTGATGATCTGGACGGTCAGGTTGTTGTAGGCGTCATCGGAAAACGACGCCCCGGACCGCAGCTTGAGCGTCGTCGAGGTGCTGCCGCTTTGTGCGGTGCCTTCGTCGCCGGAGAGCTGCTCGCGGAAGACGCGCTGGCCGTCCGTGCCGCGCGCCACGTAGGGAATTCGCACAAACTCGGCCTTCAGCTCATCGAGCGGGTAAACCTCGAAGTCCGCCAGATCCTCGGGCGCGAGCGTGCGCGTGGTCATCCCCGAGCGCCGGGCGGTGTTGAAAGTCGGCGTCGCCGTCGTCGTGTAGTCCCACCAGCCGGACACATCGGGCGTGAGGCGGATCAGCTCCGCTAGCGATTGCCCACACGTGCTTTGGTTGAGCGTGATACGCGGACAGCTAAAGGTCGTCGCGAGGGAACCGATGGCGATCGGTGCGCCCAGCGCGATTGCACGCGTCAGGAGGTTGTCGATGCTGGTGGTAAGGCTTTGAGTGGGAAAGCCGAAGGTCAGCCGCTCGGCCGTGGCGCTGATGCTGTCCGTTTGCAGCGAGGTGAGCGTTAGCCGTTCCAGCCACCAGCCCGCGCCGGAGATCGTGATGTTCACCACGTAGCCGCGCTGACGGCGCTCCGAACAATGCCCGGTGAAAAAGCGCACGCCGTTGCGGTAGAGGATGAATTTCTGCCCGCGCTCCGGCAGCAATTCGGTCGTCGGAGTCAGGCCATCGAGAAGCACCGAATAAGTCAGCGTATCCACGCCCAGGGAGACGAATCGCAACACCGGCCGGATCGCCCCGATCGCATCAAGATCGCGGGTCGTGGCATCGAGGGCTTTTCCAGCCTCTCCTTGGCAGGTCCAAAACGCAGGCATGACGGTGAAAGGTTAGCGGAACGGAGTCGGCGCGGACGGGACGGCGCGAGAAAGCTGGTCGAGGCGGCGGTTCGCTTCGTTCACTTGGCGGATGAGGCTATCGAGCGCGCGGGCCGTCGCGTCGTCGCGGCCGCGCAAGGCGGCGGCGAGAGCCGCGATCTGTCCGACCACCGCACCCGACTCCCGCTCGTCGATCAGGCCATCCGCGAGCGCTTGCTGGATCGAGTTGAAGGCCAACGAAACTGTGTCGCGGATCTGCTTCGGCATCGCCGCGATTTCATCGGCCTTCGCCGACACCTCTTTCAGTGCCTCTTCGGCGTTGACTTTGATGTCGTCGCGGATCGCGGCCGTGAGCTTGGCCTGTTCCGCATCGAAGGTTACCTTGAGCGCTTGGCGGTTTTGTTCGCTGATCGCCTTGAGCGCTTCCACATCGGCGCGGGCGGCTTCGGAAGTGCGTTCCGCGTCGCTGGCGGCGGACGCCGCTTGTTTGTATTTCTCGCTTTCGACACCAGCGCTCAACTGAATCGCGGCGGCGGCGTCAGCGGCATACTGGGCGGTTTTTACCGCAGCTTCCAACTTGGCTTGGGCCGCCGCCAACTTGCGATCCTCCTCGGCGTTATCGCGGGCGAAGGCATTGGCCCTCGCCTGCGTCTGCGCGCCAGTCGCGTCCCCGCCACTGGCCTGCGCTTGGGTGATCGTGGCTTGATCCTGGGCCGCTTGATTAGCCTCACGTGCTCGGGCGATTTGTTGGGCGCGTTCCAGCGCTGCGACCAAGTCATCGGCCGCTTCTTTCTCGCGCTTGAGGGTGTTCTCGATTGTGGTCGTTTGGAAGGCGCGGTCCGCGTTCTGCCGCGCCGTGATCATCTTATCGAGATTCTCCTTCGCTTCCTTCGCAGCCTGCTTGGAGGCCGCGAGGGCTTGCACGGATTTCAACGCTCCATCCGTCATCACATCCCAGAAGGTATCGATCGGATGTGCCAGCATGGTGATCGCCTGCAACCCGATCGCGTGTTCCTCCGCCCACTTGGGATCCACTTTCGCCATGGCCTGCGCCACCTTGTCGACTTGATCGATCGAGAGTTTGGCCACCGCGAAAATCGCGGCACCCGAGGCCGCCCACGCGGTCGTGCGCGCGGCCGTCGCTTGCGCGAGTTCGACTTCGGCAGCTTCGGCTTCCTGGATCGCCAGCTTCTCTTTCGCGCGCCACTCTTGGACGCGGCGGCGCGCATCGGCTTCACGTTCGATGGCTCTATTGAGCTTCTCCTGCTTCGCCTCTCTCTCGGCGACGTAGTCGGCCAGCCGCTTCTCAGCGGCGGCTTTGGCTTCGGCTTTGGCGGCAATTTCCTCGGGCGATTCGTAGGCTTTCGGCGTGTATCCCGCTGGCAGGGCCATCGGATTGTGGCGCGCCTGAGCACTCGCCGCTTCCGCCTTGTGCGCCGCCTTCTCGACGTTGTTGAGCGCGGCCTCGGCTTCTTTGGCACCCTTGGTGTCGGCCTTGGTCTGGATCTCCAGTTCGAATTTCTTATCAGCAGCCATGGAAAGGTGTGGATCAGATCACGCTCAAGCCGCCACCGGTGATCGTGTAGGTCGTGATGGTGCGAGCTACTGGCGCGCCCACGACTCTTCGCGAGGGCGCGGATTGGATGACGGCTTCGTCTATGAGGAAAGAGGCCCCGCCTTTGACTTCGATCTTGAGCGTCTTGGTCACCAGTGCGGGCAAGGAGATCGAGTAGATCAGCATCCAGTTGCGCGCGGTCGCGTCATCGGCGTGGTCTTTGAAGGCGGAAATGACCAAGCCCCTCGCGACGTTCCCGCGCCCGTAGTATTTCTTATTCGCCGCCCGCGTCCGGTTGGAATCCTGCACGAGTTGCGCCCAAGGAATCTCCAATTCCTCGGCAGTCAACTGGCCGAAATCGACCAGCACCAAGGGCGTGCCGCTCGGGTCGTAGGTGATCTTCCAGTTCGATTTGACCATATGGGGAGAAGGCGGAAAAATTAGAGGCCGAAGTGACAAACACCCGCGATCCAGAGAACGGCGCAAACCAACGCGGCTGCGCCAACGATGCCCAAGATCGCTCCCACGGCGCGTGCGCCCGGCGACTCGTTCAAGGTGCGAAACAGATCGCGGATCTCGGCCCTGAGTTTCATGCGTTGAGAGGGCTGGCGGTGATCTTGCCGGTCGCGTCCGGCATCAGAGTGACCGGCGGATCGACCTGCACCGGCAGCTCGCCAAGGATCTCGGCGGCACGGCATTCTTCGCGGAACGCGATCGCCGCGTTAAAGAGGGCCAAGCCCTTCGCCATGACCGTCGGAGGGACGTTGCCTCCTGCGAGCAGGTGCTTGAAGTTCGCGCCGTTGGCCATGATCGCATGACCAACGCACAACGGGAAACCGGCGGTGCCCACGTCGTTCCAAAACGCTTGTGACGCTTCGATGTCGGGCACCATCACCGTTACATCCGACCCGTATTGTGGTGGGTCGAAAGGTTGATCGTCATCGTCCAACAGCTCCGAGCCTTGGACAGCCATCGGCTTTCGCGGATAGGATTCGGGCCAGTGGTTGGCAACGGTGGATGCGATCAAAGCCGTGGCGCGATCGAAAGCGGCGATCGCCCGGGCGGCGGCGGTGCGGTTGGTGAAGGAGTTCATCGGTTTACGGAGTAGTGAGATCGTTGAACCAGTAGGAGCCGCGTTGACGGAGGACCACGTTGAAGCCCGGTGTTCCGGTCGCGTATAAGACCACTTGAGATGAATCGCCTGATCCGGTGGTTGGCGGCGTGGCGGTCACGGAGCCTTTCAGTGCGAATCGGTTCGGCCGTCCCTGCGCCACGTGGTTCTCCTGGTAGAGCCCCAGCGTGCCGGTCTCGCCATCCCACGAGATGAGGAAGCGGTTGATGCGGCCGATGTCGAAGTCCCCGATGGAGAATGGTGCGGATTCGGTCAGAGTCGTGCCGTCGTGGATCTGAAGTTTCGCCGTCTGGTAGCCGGTGAAAACCACCCCGAGACCGGCCGCCGCCAAGGAGGTGACGCCCGTGGCAACGCCCAACAGCACTCGGATTTCGCTATTGGAGAACCCATTGCAAAACAGGTCGGTCAGAAACGCGAGCCGGCTGCCGTTAAGCCGCATGTTCGCGCCGCTTCCCGGTCGGGTGAGCGGGCAATCCGCGAGCGGAAATAAGACGTAGTTCCCCGCGACGGCCGTCCCATTGTTCAAAGTCGCGATCCACGAAAAATAATTGAACGTGTTGGCGGTGTTCGCGGTCGCCGTGGCGGTGGTCCAGGCGAGCGGAGTTGGCATCATGTTCGCTAGTTCGATGCGCGGTGAACCCTGCGGAGTGATGGTGACGGCGTAAGCATTGCTGGAGAGGTATTCGATGCGGGCTTTCGATCCACGTTCGATTCGGATGCTCGCGGTGCTGCCATTGAGAGTCACACCCGAAGCGGCGAGCAGCAGCGCGCCCGTGCCCGTCGTGTTGTTCGCGAGTTCTGTGGTGAAACCGGAAGTCAAGCCGGAGACCACCGTGCGGGTGACAATCGCAGTGCCGGTGACGCTGGTATACTTGCCGTTGTCCGAGTTGGCGAAGTTGCCGGAGCTGGTCACGCCGATCACGCGGGAGGCGGTGGACTTGTAGGCATCTGCCGAAACATCGAGACCGATCAGGCTGCCCGTCGCCGTGACACTGCCAAACGTCGGGTTGAGCACGTCCCCGCTGCCCAATAGGCTCACGCCACCCACTGTCTTGATGCTCGTGCCGGAGACGAGGGCGGCCTGCTTCGCGTTCCATGTTGCAGCGGATGCGATGTAAGCGTCCGCGATCGCCGTGCCGTTCCAGGTGCCGCTGTTGACCGTCCCGAGGGTGGTGATGTTGGCAGAGCCCGCCCAGGTCGAGAGCGCGGTGTTCTCCACGTTGCCCAGGCCGACTTGCGCCTTGGTCACCGCGTGCGGGTTGTCGGTGCGGGCGGTGTGCGTGCCCAGCGCGGCCGAGGCGGCGTTCGCCACGGCCGTGTCCGCCGCCGCTTGAGCGGTGCTCACCGGCTTGTTGGCGTCGGACGTGTTGTCCACGTTGCCGAGACCGACCTGGGCCTTGGTCACCGCGTGCGGGTTATCAGTGCGGGCGGTGTGGGTGCCGAGTGCGGTCGAGGCTGCGTTGGCCACGGCCGTGTCCGCCGCCGCTTGAGCGGTGCTCACCGGCTTGTTGGCGTCGGAAGTGTTGTCCACGTTGCCGAGACCGACCTGGGCCTTGGTCACCGCGTGCGGGTTATCAGTGCGGGCGGTGTGGGTGCCGAGTGCGGTCGAGGCTGCGTTGGCCACGGCCGTATCCGCCGCCGCTTGCGCGGTGCTTACCGGCTTATTGGCGTCGGACGTGTTGTCCACGTTGCCAAGGCCGACATCGCTCTTGTTGAGCACGACAGCGCCTTGCCTGCCCGCTACGCTGGTGACGAGATTGGTCGCCGGATCGCCTTGAACGCCTTTCGGCCCTTGGCGCACGTGAATGACTTTGATGAGGGGCATGAGCTTCAGGGAGGAGTTTGAGTGCCGGGAGCGGTGGAGACATTCACTGGCCCCATCGGGATCACTTCGGGATGGCCTTCCGAATCGGTCACGGTGAGCGTCCAGCCGTAGAGCGTGCCGGTGAGTTGCAGCGTGCTTGCATCGGCCGCTTCGATCAGCAGCTCGCCGTTGGCGGCATCGGTCGCGGTGGCGGTGAGTTCGACCAAGGCCGGTCCGTCCGGCCGCCCAATCACCGCCTCGAAGGTGCAGCCGGTCAGATCCGCAGGCACCGTCGCGGCCATATCCTGAAACATCAGGAGCGCGGCGCGGATCGGAAAGCCCCGGTGGACGTAGAGCGTTGGGAGCATGATTTCGAGGCGGTGGTCGGGTTAGGACAGGATGGAAACGGGAACGAGCGGCAGCGTGCCGGTGCCTCCCGCGAGGTTCGTTGCGGCCAGCGAGACGACCGCGCCGGTGCCGTCGTTACCCGTGGCGATCGCAGGCACGGCCACCGACTTGACGGCATCGCTGGAGTTGCGCCACGCGTCCGCGACCTGTTGTCCGGTGGTAGTGGTCCCGCCGGTGATCAGCAGGCCGGTGTAGGGCGCTGCCCCCACGGTGGTGATCGCCACCGGCGCGGAACCAGTGATCGTGTATTGGATCGTGAGCGAGTTGCCGCCGGTGCCAGGCGCGACGGCCTGCCACACAAGGTCGTTGTTGTTGCCCGCCAGTGCGGTGGTGAGCGAGGCCCGCGTGGGAGACGCCGCACCGCTGGCGAGGATGGCTACTGGATCAGCAGGCATGACGAGAAGGGGTTAGATGGAAATGAAAGAGTTCAGCGACGATTCCACGGCCTTGAAATCGAGTTCCAGTTTGCTGGTCGAAGGTTCTGCCCCAGCCGGGGTGTTCACCTTCAGCTTCGCCCAGGTATGATGGCGCTCGATCACGCCCGATTGAGCGCGGCCGGTCACTTCGATCAGCAGCACGCCTTCGATCGTCGCGTCGCGGCGTTGCATCGGTTTTTGAGCGACGCCCGAAGCGGCCGGATTCGCGAGGCCGTTTTCCAACTGCTTGATGAGGCTGTTGGTCATCGGCGTCTTGGCCTTCCAGCGGCGGCCGACGATCGTTTCCTCCTCGTCGGTGTCATAACCGCCATTGTCGGTTGGCACCTTGATCGCTTCGGTTTCCTTTTCGACTTCGTAAGCGACTGATTCGATCTCGTTGAACTTCCAGTCCGTGTAGTTCGTGGCGGGAACGCCGTCCGGCCAGGAGGTCTTGGTCACGGTGCCACCGTCCACGACGGTGCCGACCGGGATGAAGTAGACGTGAGCACCGCGCAGTTCGCGGCGGGTGAGGGTGAGCGGCATGATTTAGGTTCCTTTCTGGGATTCGAGGATGAGGATTGGTTTCAGACTCCAGTGATCTCGGCCTTGCCGAGCGCTTCGAGGGCGCGGGCCGTCTTGAGCGTCACCTGTTGTTCGTGACCGACCGCACAGATCAGCGAGCCGATCTTCGTGCCGGTTTCTTTGATGCGGATGCGAACGAGCATGTTCTCGTCGTCCGTTGGCGTTTTGGCGGCGTCGGCCGCGCTGTCGGTGTTGCCTTTCATGTGCGTTAAAGGGAGAGCTTGTAGGCGAAGACGGTCTGCCGCCCGAGGTAGGCCGTGCCGTCGTTTGCCTCTTGATCGGCGTCCGCCCAGGACTTGAAGCGGAACCGGTAATTGTAGTGATCGGCGGGATTGAGCAGCAGGCCATGGACGTGCTTCACGAGCGCTTCCCACACGTCCTCTTCCGGCGCCGCGCCCTCTTCCAGGGCGGGCGGGACTAGCAGCGTCAGCGGCACCGTCACTTCCATTTCGAGATCCGCGTCGCCGGTCGCCTCACCGGTCGCAATGCCGATCACCAGGCAAATGCTGTCCGTCGCCGCGTCGACGGCGAGGGCCACGTCGTTCCACAAGTCAGTCTGGCGCTTGATCACGATCGCGTCGGCTGGGACGATGCCCGCGTCGGCGATCGAGGCCGCGAGGTCGCGGCGGATGTCGTAGAGCTTGCTCATGCGTCGGAAAGGGTGGCGTCCAGCCAGTCGGCGGCTTCTTCCAGGAGCGCGGTCTGGATCTTCTCGGCGGTGGGCAGCGCGGTCGGATCGGCCGGGATCTTGGCTTGCGCGGCGAGCGCGTAGACCGGGCGGATCGTGGACCGTGCGGAGAGTGGCAACGTGAGGGTGCGCTTGCCCCGGCGGGCGCTGACGTTGGTCTTGCCGATCACGCTTTCGGTGCCGCGATCCGTGCGCTCGAAGAGGGCGTGGCGGCCACGGATCGTGAAGAGAGTGCGGCCGAACTTTTGGGCGTAGCTCGCCGCCATCAGGCCGCGCGCTTCGGGAATGAGCGGGATGGTCAGCGCCTTCTTGCCGGGGCCGGGCTTGATCGTTCCGCTGGTCACGTGAATGCGGAAGCGGTGATCGGCCACGGTGACCGTCGCACCCTTCTCGTTCACGGCCGCGACCGATGTCGCTTCCGCCAGTTGATTCCAGAAGTTCGTCCGCGCCCCGCCCAGCTTGTTGGGGGTTTTGTTCTTCTCGCGGAAGTGCTCGATCAGCTCGTCGGACAGGCGGCTTGCCAGCGCCTTGTTGAGCCCTTGCAGGTTGGAAACTTTGCCGTGCAGCTCGACGGTGATTTGCTTCACCGAATCCGGCACCATTTTGACGGAGATCGTGATCATGGCCGCACCTCCAGTTCCTTCGGCGTTGGTGTCAGATCCGGACGCCACGCGAAAAGCTGGCCGTCCTTCACCACGACTTTGACGAGTTCGCCCAGGAGCTTTCGCAAAGCCTCGGCCAGCGAATCACTTTCGTCCCCAACCGCGAGCTGATAGACCGCGCGTTGTCCTGTCGCCACTTCGGCCGCGACCTTCGCGAGCTGTTCCTTGGCAATCGATGCGGGCAGACGGACGGCGGAAAGAGTGTCAATCCCGGTGGCGATGATTGCCGTCGCCCGGGCTTTCAGTTCATCCGCAATCGGCAACGCTCGATGTGGGTTGCTCTCGCTCATGTCGCGTTGCCACACCAACTCCTCCGGCGTCACTTTCACGGCGTCGCCGAAGGTATGTTGAATCCGTTCGATCGAGACGGCGGGCAGGCCCTTGGCGCTCGCTTTGAGACCGGAATTGAAGGGCGTGGTGACCGGCTCCTGTTTCGTCTCGCGCGTGATCACGCCGAGTTCGATTGCTTCACGGCGACGGACGTTGCGGAGGCCCATGCCACTGACCCAATCGAAGGGCGGCCACGGGACGCCGAAGCGGGAAATCTTCGCCCAAATCGGATCGGTCTTGAGCGCGATCATTCGCCCCGGCGCATCGGGATAGTCCGCTCCCGGCTCGCCATAAAACTGACCGCCATGAGCAGCCCAAATGGCTGGCCAATCCCGGCGCTCGTTGCGGGCTTCCACGCGGATGAGTTCCTGCGCCGGTGTAGCCTTGAGCAGATCCTTGTCCTGGCCGGTTTTCCACTTCGCATAACCGTGCGCCTGGGCGAGCTGCATGTCCCAGATGAGGCCGAGTCGCCCGGCGCTGCTCAGGTCTTGCAAGCCGCCCGCGTGCTTTGGCTCCGGCCGATATCCGGCGCGGCCCAACTCCTCTTGCATCTCCGCGATGAAGCGGCTGCGATCCATCATCACGCCCTCGCTGCCATCGGCCAGTTTCGACCGTTGCAAGCGCACCCGTTGGAGGATGCGGCGCTGCATTTCGGCGAGGATGCGCTCGTCTTCCACCATCGCGGAGAAGAACGCCCGGTCCCGGATCTCCACCGGCTCCAGTTCCCACTCGGCCGACGACAGCGCGCGCCCAAGCGGGGTTTTCGCCCCGAGGCTGCGCACCGCGTCTTCCAGCGGAACAGGTGTGGTGAAATCGATCATGAAGAAGTTGAGAGAAAGAGGTCAGTGGTGCCATCCGGCTTCGATCAGCCCGCAATGGCGACAGGTTCGGATTTGGCGGATTTCATTCATGTTGCTCCGCCATAAGATCGCAGGGTCTTGTTCCCACTTTCCCCATTGGTGACCCACCGGGTCTGTGCAGCTTGGTTGAGGGCCGCTTTCGCAACCGGTGAAAAAGAACAGGCACGCAAAGACGATCAGCAAGATGAGGACTCGGATCATGGTTCAATCGAGGTTGAGTTCCGTGGGTTGGTGACGGCCGTCGTTCGGCCGGATGATCAGTTCGTGATAAAGCGAGGTGCTTCCATCGGCCTTGTGGGCGATGCCGTTCTTGCGGCCGACCACCGTGATCAGGCAGTCGCGGAATAGCGCACGGTTGGCGGGCGTGTCGTCGATCGTGAGAATCCAAGTGCCGCGCATCTGATCGAGGCCCTCCTCGCGGAAGCGGGCGAGGTCATCGATCGTCCAGGCACCGTAGGCCGCTTCACCCGTGGTGTAGGGCGGGTCGCAGAAGAAGACCGTGGTCTTGCTGTCGTAGTAGGAAACGCACTCCTTCCAATCGAGGTTCTCGATGACGACTTTATCGAGCCGACGATTGAACGCGCGAAGCAAGGCGAGCCGTCCTTCTTTGGATGAGAACGAAGCGCCGCCGCCGGTCTTCGCGGTGCCGAAGTGATCGGGCGCGCCGCCGAAGCCGTTCTTCATCCGCAGGAACCAACGCGCAGCGCGTTGAATGTCGGTGAGGCCGCGTTGCTCTTTCAGATCCGCGAACTCGGCTCGGCTGTTGAGGTTCCAATCGAGTTCTTCCAGGAGCGGCGCGAGGTGGTATTTCACCACGCGGAAAAGGTTCACGAGGTCGCTGTTGCGATCGTTGATCACTTCCGCCTGCGATGGCTGCTTCGCGCACAGCAAGGCACCACCGCCGCAGAACAGCTCCACATACATCCGGTGTGGCGGCAGCAGCGGCACCAGCTCCTTGACGAGCCAGCGCTTGCCGCCTTGCCAGCCCACGACGGGTTGCGCCTCGCCGACGACCGGCTTAGGTCGACGGGCGAACGAGGCCATCGCTTCCAGCATCACGGCGAGATCCGTGTCGGCTAGAATTGAGCAATCAGAAGATGGAAGATCCAGAGACATTAAATCGGTTTGTGGAAGGTCCACTTCCGGTCGGTGAGGGCTTTGGCGATTGCATCGAGTTCGGGAACCAGCGGCTCGCGGGCGCGCTCGATGTCGAGTCCGCCCGCTGGCGCTTCGACCACTTCCACCGTCACGCGAGCGGCCGTGAAGTTGTTCAGGGGAAGCCAGAAAGTGAGAGGTTCGCGGGGCATGGTTAGAGTCCGTTCATGCGTTCGCGGCCGGTGCGCTTCGGCGGTGCGCTCCACTCGACCCCCACGGGCTTTTCGTCGGGCACGGGATTGGCAATGGCGTCGTCGGCCGGGACCGGCCGGATCTTGCCTTTGGCCACGTTGTCGAAGAACTCGACGGCCTTTTCGTAGTCGGTTTTGCGGGCCTCACCGGGCGTGTAACCGGGCAGGGTGATGAGTAAGCGCCAGCGAGCGATCGCAAGCGCGCGGGCTTTGAACTCCGGCGGGATGGTGGTGGCGTCCGCGCTCAGTGTGTTCGCGGAGGCGGAAGCGATGAACGCACGGATCTCGGCGACCAGGTCGCTCAGGATCTGCGTCACGCGATCGTCCGGCGCGCCATCGGTGGCCGTCTTGCCGAAGCGCTCGACTTCCGAGGAAGTCATCGACGACTTGAGATCGGTCGCGTTGAGTGTGACCCAAGGATTCATTCCAGAAAAGGGAGAGGGAAAACACGGCGGGTGAAATCCACCCCTGAACCACCCGCCGTGTGGGTTATTCCTGCATGGCCGTCAGGAAAATCAGGCGGCCGCGATCGTCAGCTTGCGGATGCCCGCCGTGATCGGACTGATGAACTTCGAATAGTGCTCCACGGTGATGTCCGTGAACTTGTCCTTCTTGTTGATGTAGACCGCGAAGCGCTGGCCCGAGTCGGTCGCGGACCAGACGCGTTTGATGTTGCTCGGATCGTCCAGGAGAAGGCCTTCTTCCGCGCCGTAGATGTAGGCAATGCTGCCGAGGATGTCGGTTTTGGCTCCGCCTTTCTTGACCTGGTAGAGGCTGTCCTCGCGGCGCACCTTGCGCAGACCCAGATAGCTGGCGAGCATCTGCTCGGTGTAGGCCGCGTGATTGGCCATGTCGTTGGTGCGGCCTGGGGCTTCATAGGCGTCCTGGCGAAGCATCCAGGCGAGATCGCCAATGACCAGGTTCGTGGCACGAACGCCCTTGCCGGTGAGCGACAAGCGGCAAGCGCCGCGCAGATCGCCATCCGGGTTGGAGGCTGCGTTCCAAACTACGGGCGCATTGGTCGCACCCGCATCGAGCAGGGCGAAGCCGCGGAGGATGTCGGCGCGGATCAAACGCTTGCGGAGGTTGTCCGCGATCGCGTTTTCCCAACCCGGACGGAGCTTGCCTTTCTCGTCACGGGTCAGACCGTCGTGGTCCTGGCGATAGGTCAGGCCCTTGTTGACCACCTTATCGGTGACCTTCGAACCGGTATACTGGATGACCTTGAAGGCCGCGCCCACCGCACGGATGTCGGAGTCGTCCGATTCCGTGATGAACTTGTCGTCGGCGTGCTTCTGGAACTCGAAGAACCGCCCCGCTTCCACAGGAGGGAACAACTCATCGAGCACCTTTTCCAGATCCGGCGCGGGCTGTCCCGCGATATAGGCGGTGAGCGGGCGGCTCAGGTTGGCGGATTCATACGCCGAGGAGTTCGCCACCGTGACTTGGCCGGAAATCGGCGTGTCGGAGATCAAGGCACCCGTGAAGGTGCCCACATTGAATGCGTTTTTCATAAGGACTAAAAGGTTGGCGCTAAAGGAATGGTTTAAGGGTTAGGCTTAGGGGTTAGGATTGAAGGACCGGCGCGCAGGGGATCACCTCGAACTCGTCGCCATCGGCGGCGGCCGCTCCGGCGCTTCGGCCCATCAGGTATTTGCCCGCTCCACCAGTGGAGCTGAGTTTGCCTCCGGCGGCGGTGTAGACCGGCACGTCGGCCGCGATCGCGGCGGATGCCACGCCCAGGACGGATCGGCCGTAGCTCATCTCGACGGCAACGGCCTCGCCGACAGCGGCTTCATCGAGCGCGAAGCCAATCGGCACGACACCGGTGGCCGCGCAGGGTGCCACCTGCTTACCCGCCGTGGTGCCTTTACCTGCGACCAGGTTGGGCACACCGAAGGCGGTTTCCGCGAAACGGGTGATCGGGCCGTTGTGAGAACCGGCATTATTGAACGCATGGAGGCGGTGACCGCCCACGGCGAGGGAACGCGCCACATAGGCGACGCAGGCGACGACGAAGAGAATCGCCAGAGTGATGAGTAGCAGTTTCATAAGAATCGAATCTTCGAAGGTGTGGGGATTGGAGGTTGCGCGGCGGTTACTGCGCAGCGGGCGTGAACAGTTCCGGCTTGGCGGTTTGGGCTTCGCGGAAAGCGCGGTCCCAACCTTCGGAGGTGGACACATCGATGCCCTTCTCCTTGGCGTAGGCACGCACGCCGTCGTTGATGGCGGTGATGCTGCCGGTGGCGGTGATGGATTCCTGGCGGCCGCCGAGATCCCCGAGCTTGCTGTCGGTGTTGAGGGCGGTGGACTTGCCGAGCTTGGCCAGCGCGGCGGAACCGTTGGCGAAGTCAGCCTTGAGGATGCCTTCCCACACCGGACGCTCCGCTTCGGTGATTTGACCGGCGGTGACCGCCGTGTTGAGCGCGGTGGTGATGCCGGTGCCACGCAGGGTGGTCAGTTCCGTGGTGAGGCTGGTGACGCGGGAGTTGGCCGCCACCAGGTTGTTATCCGCCGTGGTCTTCTCGGCCTTCGCGGTGGACATCTCGGAATACATCTTCGCGATGGCCGCGTTGATTTCTTCCGGGGTCGGAGTGGCGTCGGGAGCAAACCCGAGCGCCTTGAGGTTTTCAGGGGTCAGTTTCATGTTGTTTTCGTTCTCGGGTTCGTCCTCGACTTTCTCGGACGGTGGAGAGGGTTGGCCGTAGCCCAGCTCGTTGAGGGCGACGGTGTTTTCGGGGATGTTGGGCGTGTTGGTCAGACCGGCGCTCCACAGCACGACGGGCCGGTAGGCGTCGGCGCGGCCCTTCACTTCATCCATCCCCCAATGCGGAGATTGCCCGGAGTATTCCGGCGCTTCCGGGTCCAGGAGCGCGACGCCCCGGCTGTTCCAGGCCACGCGGCCCCAAAGGCCATCAGCGCGGGTTTGCAGTTCCTTGATGCGCCCCACGGCGGCGGCTTTGATGCCAGGGTTCGCGGCGGCCCAGCCGCGATCATCCGGGTGACCTTCGTAAAACGGCGCGCCCCGGAAGAAGTTCGCGACCTTGATCGAGAGCGTTTTGAAGTTCGCGACCATCGAGTCGCACGCTTCGCGGTCGATCACCTGCATGACGACCCGGCTCCCGCCGTTTTCGTTCACGGTGACCGGGAACTCGCCCATCGGAGTCAGGCGCACCCAGCTCTCGCGTTCATTGGCGGCGAGACGAAGTTCGTTCCAGGCACCGACCAGGTTCGTGACCGCGAGGGCGCGGGCTTCGTTGATGGCGATAAGAAATCGTTTCATGATTGTTTGCTTTGATCGCGGAGGGCGTCACGCGCGCCTTGGAGCACGGCCGTTCCCATGGCGGCTTCCAGATCGGTGGCGAGAGACTCGGCGGTTTGAGGGTCGAAGAGTTCGGGGAGCGAAAGCGCCGCGTCCTCGACGAGTTGCAGCCACTCCGCATCCGTGATGCCGCCGTCCTGCACGCCGCTTGCAAGGCGCTCGATGACCGGCTGCACCGCAGAAAGGATCTCGGCACGGACGCCCAGCGCCTTCGCGAGCGAGGAGGTGACGAGCTTGGGGTCGGCCGAGTTGAGCGCCGGAGTGGAAGGAGTCGCCGCCGGTGGCGCGGACTCGCCCAGGGCGGTTTCGCCTTGGTCCGCTTCGACGATGCCGAATTTGCCGACGAACCAGGACTTGGAGATCCGCACGCCGAGATCCTTGGCACCTTTGACGAGATCCAGATCCTCTTTGAGGTTCTCGCGGGTGCGTTTGCGCAGGCGCAGCTTGGCGAGCTGAGGGACATCACCGAAGTGCCAGTTCAGGACGATGCGGGAAAGCTGGCGGTCGATCGTTTCGGAAACCCACTCGGCATTGTCCGCATCGAGTTCGTCGGTTTCCTCCTGTTGCGGGTTCGCGCCGACCGCGTTCGATCGTGACAACGTCGAAAGGTCGCCTCCGCGCCAGAGCATCACCATCGCCCGGTCCATCCGGTCGATCAGCTTCTCATAGGGCAACTCGCCCTTGGTCGCCAGATCGAGCACGGTCAGCTCATCGCCGGTGTTGATCACCGCGCCGAACTCGGCACCCATCCCGGCCACGGCGGATCGCATCTGCAACCAGCCGGGCGAATCCTTGCTGGCCGAAGTTTTGCCCAGGAACGCGGGCATGGCGTGGCGGTCGGAGTAGGTCAGCCAGTCTTGAAGCGGGATCTGCTTGAACATCCGCGCGATCACGCAGGCGAGCATCACGCCGCGACCACGCGAGATCATCCAGGCGGAGCGGCCGCCGAGTTCTTCCAGCGGTTGACCGTCCACCGCCCAGGTGGACGGGAGGAATCGCAAGCGCCCAAGCTTGGCTTCAAAGAACCAGGTCGGCACGTGCACCAGAGTGGCGCGCAGCCCCGAAGTCGTCGGCCGCCAAATCGTATGGTGGGCGGCGTAGCCTTTGCCGTAGCCGTCCATCACCTGTTGGATGAACAGGCGCATGTTTCCGGCTTGATCGGCATCCACCGCGTGGGTCGCCTCAAGCGAATCGTAGAACGCTTGGAGCACGCCTTGCTGGTCTTCCGCCAACCTCCGCTGTTCCGGTTTGATCTCGTCGCGCAGCACCACGTCGTAGCCATGGCGGCTCACCGCCGCTTTCGCCTTGGGCGCGACGGTGGCGATCGTGTCGTCGTGATCTTCCAGCCACTGCATGACCAAGGCCAGCTCGCGGATGTCTCCACGCGCGAAGGCTTCGAGTTGACGGGTCAGCTCATCGGGCGTCCAATCGCGAAGCGGATTGAAGCGTGATTGCTTCTCCAGGCGAACCCGGTCGGCGGACACAACCGGTAGGCCATTCGCCCCCAAAATGGTCGGACGCGCCTTCATCGTGCGCCCTCCCCTCCACGCAGGCCCACAAAGGCCATGCAGACAGCGTGCAGCGCGTTAGAGACGGAAAGACGGATATTCTCGCGATCCGAACCTAACCGCCCGTCAGAATCGATTTCTGGGCCGTTTCTGGAAATGCTCACAGGCCACCCCCTTTCCGGCGGTTTTCGGGGCGCAGATCCTCGACCGGCTCGTAGGCGAATTCGACGACGAGCGATCGACCACCGGTCAGCTCCGCCAACGCGGAATAAGCGGCGGCCAGCGTGAGGTGGTTTTCGCAGCCATCGACATAATCACCCGCCTCGCCGTTCGATCCGACTTCGCGTTTCGACCCGGTGATCAGATGCGCTTCCAGCGTTTCCACAATCGGTGGCGTGCCAGCGACGCGTTGCGGAAGGCGCATCACGGGATCTTTCAAAACCTCGCCGCCAACAACTCGCATCACGTTCTCAGCGGGCGTCAGGAATTCGCGCACGGCACGGTCGATCGACTCGAAGCGGTTGCATTGGATCACCGGGAAGAACTTCTCTTCGTCGCGGTCGATCTTGTGCAGGATGCCGCCGCCCTGGGGACGCGTGAACTCCACCACCGCGCAACGCAGGTTCTCCCAACGCTTGAGCGGCCCGTTCCAAATCAGCCCGCCAGGAAAGGCCACATAAGCGTCCTCGACCTTGCCGGGGATGGATGGCCACGTGATGCCTTCCAGGTTGTTCAGCTTGTAGCAGAGCGTGCGCGCCTCGTTCACCGCCGGGCGGGCGTCGATCGCGAGGAAGTCGAGCTTCAGCCGGTGGAACAGGGCGAAGGTTCGATCGACGAGTTGAGAAAGAGGGATTTGCTCGGCCCAGCGGATGCGCTTGATCGCCTCGCTATCGACTTCACGGGACACAAACCAGCAACGATTACCGGTGTCCAGGCCGCCGAATCGGCCAGCTCCGGCCTTGGGAGCGAGCGAAAGGTCATAAGGCTCCTCGACCGTCTTGGCGCGGGTGATGATCTCAGGCGTGATCGCCTGTTCGGTGTTCCTCGGCAACGCCAGCACGTCGCACGAGAACACGATCATCATGTCCGGGTCTTTGACCGCGTCCTGCCAACGGCTGACGAGCTGATTGAGATCGATCGCGCCAATCGCGAGCTGGGAGATCCGGAACGACCATTTGCGCAGCGCGATGCGATCGGGGCGCAGGTACTTCCACTCCGGCGCGCGGCGATCGATCACCGCGCCCGTGTCAGGATCGGCGAGATAATAGGCCGCGCCCGGCTTGTAGGCCCAACGGTTGTCGTTGTCGTCGCGGAAGTCACCGGCCTGCGTAAGCTTGGGATCGCTCGGCTTCGGCGCACCATCCACGGCCAAGCGGCAAACGGCGGGCCAGTTCTCTTCCAGGTTGATGCGCTTGCCTTCACCAACGGCGAACAAGCAGATACCTTGAGAGCCATCCTCCCATTGCTTTTGCTGGCCAGCGCCGTGCATGCGTTGCGTTCCAATGGAGGAACGCAGGCGCAGGTTGGACGCCGTCAAACGACCCGTGAGATACTTTGAACGCTTGGCGTTGATGTCGTCCTTCTCGTCCTCCATCGCGACATCCATGGAGAAGGAGGTGGGGATTTTCCCCATCCCGCGAATCATGCCGAATGCCTTGCGCTTGCCGTCACTGACCTGGAACGCGCCCTTGCGATTAACCGACCGGCCGCGTTTATCCTCGGTCTTGCCGACCTGCATCATTGGTCCAAGCCAGTCGATTTGCTCGACGACATCGGGTCGCAGCTTGGTATCGACGATGCCGTCTACCAGATCGTCATCGGGAAGGTAATAGCCCCAGTTGTAGAACCGGGCGCACGTGGCGTAGACGCCGAAGTTGAGCGCGAGGATTGTCTTGCCGAACTGAGCGCCGCCGCAAAGGTCGATCGAGGCGTCGGGCAAGGGCGCGCCCGTGTGGGAGCCGAGCACCAAATCGAAGGTGTCGACAATCTCGGCCATCGCTTCACGGCCTTCCAATGACCACGAGACGTATTCGCCGCCCGGCGTTTTAACCTGCGCGTGTTCCAGCAGGAACTGGCGGAAGCTGCCGATGGATGGCACTTCGACCTTGGCCTTCGACTGCTCGTCGGCCTTCGCGATCAGCCTGTTCAACGCGCCCTTCATGCTTTCGCCACCGCCTCCTTCAGTTCGGCGAAGAGTTTCAGCGCACGCGGGTTGCCCTGGATTTCCTCGAAGAGCGCATCGAGTCCCTGCTCGATCTTCGTCTTCGCGGCCGCCGCGAGCTTCGCCCGTTCCAGATCGTGCTTCTCGGATTGAAGTCTGAGCTTCGCCAATGAGACGTAGCCATTGATGTCCTTTGCTTCGATCGCCTCGGCGGTGAAGACCGTCTGCGCCACGCGCTCCAATTCCTCCAGCGTGACGTTCGGATCTTTGGCCAGCTCCGCCTTGGCTTGGTCCGCTCGCTCCCGCGCCGCATCCATGCGCCGCTTGAGGCGCAGCCAGGCATAGAACTCCGACAACGTGGAGAGCGAAACGGTGAAGCCGTAACGCAGCGGAATTTCCACCGCGATCGCTTCCAGCGTCAGCTTTTCGCCGCCCTCCTCGGGGTTGCGAAAGCGCCACAGATCCTCCAGCGCTTCGGCGGGCAGATTCTTCAGCTTCGCATCGCTGCGGATCTCTTTGTCCTGGGACATTCACTTGATGCTTTCTTTGGCGATGCCGTGGTCGGTGATGACCCACTCGACCTCGTCGGTGTCCTTGTTCTCCTTGGACCGGATGTAGTCCTCGCTGAGGTTCCACTCGATCCACTCGCGGAGCTGCTCGACCGGCACGTCCGCGCCCGTGAGTTCGTTGACGCAATCCATCAAAACGGCCTCGGTCTTTCCGTAGCCCGGTGCCAGGTTGCACACTTCGCGCACGGCCTTGCGGCCACGTCCGGTGCTGACTGTCGGTTTCGCTCCCATAAAAGTGTTAGTGACGGCCGTTGGCTTTCGGCGTGCGGTCTTCCAGGCTGCGCAGGCGTTCGCCTTGGTCGTTGATCTTGAGGTGCATTTTCCCGCGTGCCTCGTAGGCACCCTTGGCGACAGAATCGATGCGGGTGACCAGGCGTTCGTCGCGGTCGTCGATTCGCTTGCTCAGCCGGTCATCGCGCTCCTCGATCTTCTCGACCGCCTGCGCGAACAGCCCCTTCATCTCCTTCACGTCCAAACGGACATCGGACTTGAAATCCTTGAACTCTTCCTTGGTGACGAACTTCTCTTCCAGGCGCACCATCAACGGTTGCGGTTCGACCTGAATCTTCCGGGCATCGGCCCATTTCTTTCCGCCGAAGATGCCAGCAAGGCCGGTCATCACCGCGCCGATGATTGAGACGGCCACCTTGCCGGAAATCGGATCTTCGACGGTCGCTGCCGCTAGGAGGTCCAGCATCACGGCCGACCTCCTTGTTCGAATCGGAGAATGGCGATGGCTCCGGCTTGTGCCCAGATCTCTCCAGCGATGCCTTCCTGTTGGTCCAGGCTGCGCAGGTAGATGAGCAACGTGCGCAGCGCGGCGTCCGACATCGAGCGGATGTGAGCGACCGGATCTTTATCGGCGCACACGTCGTGGAAGAGTTCAGCGCCGAGGGTCACAGCTTCAGCCCTTTCCACCAGGCGGCGATGCCGGTTGCGATCGCCAGCGCGATCTCATCCTTCTCGGTGGTCGCAAATGCCCAGTCGCGCGGGTTGCTGCCGAAGAACGGTTCGCAGATCGCCGCCGGGCAGGGCGTGCGGCGCAGGAACTCCGCGCCGCGTCCCGAGGCGGTCACCGGCTTGGTGCCGCGCGGCCTCAGAGATTCGAGCGTCTGGCGGAATTGCCAATCGATGGAACGTGCCAGCTCGCGGCCTGGGTAGCTCTCTTGCCAATATAGAAACTCGTGGCCCGTCGCGGCATCGTTCTCGGCCGAGTTGAAGTGCAGCTCCACGCAGCCCTTCGCGCCGAGCTGCTTGAGGTGATTGCCCAACCAGGTCATCGCGGCCGTGTAGCCATGGCCCTCGTAAGTGTTGACGATCACCGTCTCGATGCCCTGGTCGGCGAGGATGAGCCGGATGCGCCGGGCGAGATCGGAGTTGTAGCGGTGCTCGCTGGTACCATCGACCGACGCCGCGCCACGGTCGCCGGATCGGGAATGGCCCACGCAGAGCGCGAAAACGGGCTTAGTCATGGATGGGAGAAGTAGGAGGGGAGGAAAGTCGGCCTTCGGGATCGCCGAAGGCACCACGCAGGATCAGCGCGTTGACGAGGATGACGGAGGAGACGAAGAACAGGCCGAACCACGCCGCCGCCGTGAACATCGTGAGCAAGGGCGGCAGCGGTTGCGGCCAGTGCAGCCACGCGGCGCGCACCCCGATCACACCACCCACGGCCGTGGCCACGTTGAAGGCGACCCACAGCGCCGCGAAGAGGCGGTTGATCTGTTCGCGGCTCTGGTTTTCCAGGCCATTGGTCGCGTCCAGCGAGAGCATCACCCAGCGGATGAAGATCCACACGAACATCAGCGCGAGCGGGATGTAGACGGCGAACATGGGAAAGGATTGCGGAATTCGGATTGCGGATTGCGGATTGAAAGAGGGCTTCTCTTCACTGGCCCCTGATCACTGGCCACTGGCCCCTCAAGGGTTGGTCGCGGTGGGGGCTTCTGGGATGCGTTTGAAAGCGTCTGTCCCTAGGCCCACCCCAGCCGCGAAAGGCTACTTGCCGGAGTCGGCGTCTACGGCGGGCACCGTTTTCCCGACCGGAATGGAAAGATTCGCTTCGCCGCGTTTCTCGCCCGTCTCGGGATCGAAAACCGGGACGCGGACGTAGGCGGTTGCGCGTTCGCCCGGCGTGAAGGCGAGTCCGCCCTTCGCGCCGCTCTTCGGGTCGCGGTAGAAGATCGAGCCGGTGATCGGCGGCGTGGCATCCGGGCCACACGACGGCAGGAGCGCGAGCGCCCCCGCCGCCGTCCCCATGGCCAATAACGACACACCCGTGCCGCCGGACTTACCAAACAAAGAACCAAGGCCCGGCGCGTATTTCGCCAGGAGAGAAATCAGAATGCGGGAAAGGATCGCCGCCGCGATGGAGGCGAGCAGCGGCACGGCCTGCGCCGCATCCGCGTTGGTCTGGGCGACATCGGCTTGATCGATCAAGCCATGCGAGCCAAGGAAGGTTCCGAGGGTGGCGGCACCCGTGAGGACGTGCCGGAGGTAAGATTGGAGTTTCGCTTTCATGGTGGCGTGGCAGGCGTGCTGCAATCGAAGTGCAGCCACCTTGCACGCCTCCCGCCGGGTTGGTTCCCAACCCGCTCCTAACCACACCCAACCTTACCTAAAATTGCCCCGGACCACCCATGTTAGCCTATTGGCATGGAGCTGCTGCCTGGCCTCAGTTGGGAAGACGATCGCACGTTGAAACGTTCGGACGGCGGCACGCTCCGGCGCTGGGGGACCGTTGAACAAGCCTGCCGCATGCTTGATGATTGCGACCGCCACGATGTCTACGTGCTCATCGGCGCGAAGCTGGTGGCTGGTTACAAGCTCAAGCCCTGGGCGAAGAACTCGAAGTGGAAGATCGACCTGCTTTCCGTCTGGCGCTTCAAGCAAAGCCAGCTTGCCACGCGGCAGGCGGGGTGAACAAAAGCCCGCGCGGAACGTGTCCGAGCGGGCTTTGATTTAACATGGTGTTCGTTTCACTCCTGATGGTTTCCCACGGCGTGAACGAGCATCGACCAATGTTGTGGATACCTTGCTTTCGCGGCCTTAATCACATCGAGGGTCTTTTGCTTTCCCATTCCCGGTGCGCCTTCCGATTCCCATTTCTGAATGGTACGCCAACTATCGGATTCCGTCCCGATGTCACCTGCCGCCGCCACCCACGAAGTCGGAAATTTGCGGAGAGCTTGAGACACGATCGCGTCACGGACTTCCGCTGGGAGAGCGGTTTCGGTCTTGAAAGCGGTTACTTTACGATACGCAGCCACTTCGCTTTCAACAGTGGCCCGCACCAAGAAGCCGTTTTGATTCCGCTTCGCGCGATTCACGATTTCGTCGGTTACTTCTTTAGGCACACCTTCAACTCCATTTTGAGCTATATGCGCCACCTTCAGTTCGTCCTTTGCTCCTGATGTCTGGTCTTGTGGGGGAGCGGTAACGCGGGCCTCTTCCAACAGCTTTACGATCTGGGGAATCAGGGGCTTATAAACCTTCGCCAGAGGCTCAGTGTCTGGGACTGGTTCCCAGAGCGCGAGCAGCTCATTGCCGGTTTTGATCAGTTCGCCAATCTTGCGATTCGTGTCTTCGAGTTCCCGAAGAACGGTGGAATTACCGTCGCCTGACAAGACCACCGATCGCATGGCTTTGCGATTGCTCAGCACGGTCTTGGTCAAATCGTACCAGTAGTAGCTTCGAAATTGCGCGTATTGTGCGTTGGTGAAGATCACCTTGCCGGGAGCGGTTTCAACCGGCGTCTGTTGGACCGACAACAAGTCGGCATGCAGCATTGAGGCACTGGCAATAAGAACAAAGATGGGGGTCAGGATTGCTCTTTTCATGACATTTGAGGGACGGTGGTTGCCCTCAGATTTGAGGGCAGATCGAGGCTAAATTTTTTTCAGCAGTCCCGCCAGTGCTGCTTTGACCGCTTCGAGCTTCTGCTCGGCATGCTCTGCTTTGATCTTCCACACCCCAGATGCGGCGTCCGTTCGGGGAGCTTTTTCCCCTGTAAGAAGCTCCTCCATGCTCACACCAAGTGTGCGGCTGATGCGATGCAACTCGTCAGCTCGCGGGATTCGGCCGTTGCAGTAATTGCCAATTGCGGTGGGGGACACGCCCACAACATCCGCGAGCTGAGCCTTCGTCATCCCTTTCTCATCCAACAATTGTTGTAGCCGAGAAGCGAAATGAACGTTCGTGGATGTTTTCTCTTGCGCCATGAACGATCGTTGATAAACGTTCGTGCATGTTCTCACGTGAACGCGAACCCAACAAGCCCCGACTCAAACAGGTGGGGACTCTCTAACCACGCCCGCCATGCCATTCGCTCCCACCAAACATCCCCGCCTGCCGCGAGATGTCGCCGCCGCCCGCAAGCACTTTCAGTCCTGCGGCTGGTCTTACCGCTCCGCCGCCACGGTGCTCGGCTGCACCTACCAGCACCTCTGCCAGGTGCTCACCGGATACCGCGAGAGCAAATCCCTCGTCGCCCGCGTCCTCGCCCTCCCTCCCCGTCACTGCCCCCCCTGATCATGTCGCACTCGCCCGAATTCCAACAACGCGTTTTGGAACTGCACGCGGCGCAGGCGCGCGGTGAAGCGCCGCCGCCGGGTGAGATCTCAGAGCGTCAGCTTGCGCAGGCGTTCGGCGTCTCCCGCCGCGCGATCCACGCCGACTACTCCACCGGTCTCGCGAAGATCCGCAAAGCGCTCTTCCCCGATCTCACCCAAGCGGAGCGCCGCGCCTTCGCCCACTTCCTCGCCTCGCTCGATCCCTCGTCTGAAACCCAAGCCGACTGAACCCATGAACGCCGCCCAAATCAAAGCCGTCCGCACGGAGTATCTCCGCCTCTCCGATGAGGCCGCCAAGTCCGGCAAGCACGAAGCGGCGAAAGCCTTCAAAGACGCCGCCGAGATCCTGCTGAAAGCCCTGCTCGCTGCCGGACGGGAAGCCCGCGCCGAAGCCCGCGCCTTTCTTGAAGCCCGCCAACCCGCAACCGCCTGAACCGATGAGCGACGGATTTGAACCCATTATTCACCCGCGCCTCTACTCAGTGCGCCAGCTCCATGCTGAAGCACTTCGGGCAGGTATCTTCGAAGGAAGTCTTCGTGAGTTTGCGAGGCTCCTGCGGCATCCCAACCATCAGTCAACAGCGCTCTTGGATCAAAGCGTCGCCCTGGTCGAATCCCGCATCGCTGGTTCGCCTCTATCATCGCAAACGCCCACTCGAAGCGTTCCCGCGTCAGCAATTTCTGAAACGGCGTCAGCTCCGGCCACGGCTCACCGGCCGCCCGCAAAAGGATCAGCGTATCAAGCCATTCTCGGCCTTGGTCGTCGGCTGAAAAGAGCAGGCCAGGCAGCCGCACGCCAGTGGAGAGCAGACTCTCCAGCTCCGCGTCCGACAGCCTCGGCATGCCTTCCTCCCATGTCCTCAGCGTCTCGTAGTGCGTCTCCCATGGACTGACTTTCACGAAGGAACTCCAACCGATCACGACCGCTATGCCAATCCTCGAACCCATCATCCTCATCGGAGGCTGCCTGTTTTGCGCCGCGCTTGGCGCGTGGGCCTCGGCCATCTGGTACCGCGCGAAGCTCGATCGCATGCACACCGAGACCTGGAACGCGGCCCGCCACTTCTACGCCCACAAGCACCGCGAAACGCGCCTCTAACTCCTCAACCCCACCGACCCATGGCCGAAGCCACCCAACCGAAGAAAACCCGCGAGATCACCGCAACGCTTTGTCTCCGCAAGCACGCCAACTCCGCACCCTACGAGTTCGTCCTCAAAGGCGGCTGCTGCCAGCCGCAACACGTCCCTGCGTCCAAGCTGATTAGGATCGTCGCGGACGCGCTAGCGGACTCACTCAAACTCGAAATCGGAGAGCCGTCATGACCCACGCCAAACCCGCCGTGCTTTGGCTGCTCGCCAGCCAAGCCATCCCCGCCGCCTTCGCGCTCATCTGGCACCTCTGCCACTGATCACTGCTCACCGATCACTGCTCACTTTCCCATGGAAACTCTCCACACCTGCCCCGGCTGCAACACGACCGGATTCACCGCCAAAGGACTCAAGCACCACAAATGCAAAGGCCCGAAGGCCGAGGCCATCACGGCGGAAGTCACCGACGAGCAACCGCTTGATCCGGCCTGGGACCAAGCCCGGCAGCAGCTCGGCGCGCTCAAGGCCACCGGCCGCATTTACCTCTATCAACAAGCCCTCTTTGGCTGGCACCTCGCCAACCTGAAAAAAGAGCACTGCCAGGTAGGTGCGGGGCGGCCGAAAAATTCTGCCAAGTTGGCCGGATTTATTCCTTGGCCGAAGAAATTGCAGCAGGAGATCGGCATTCCCGAGCGCACGGCAAACCGCTTCATCGCCCTCCACGACGCGACCAAGGCGAAGCTCAAGCGCCTGATCGCCAGTGACAAAAAGAAGAAGACGGACGGCCCGGCGCTCTCGCTGGCGCTGCTGGAAACCTCCAACCCGCTGGCGCTGCCACTGGAGCAACGGGAGAAGGTGCAGGAGATCGTGAGCAGCCTGTGCGATGGCCTCACGCAAGGCGCGCTGATGGCGGAACTCGGCGTGGTGCCAAAGGCCCACAATCTCACCACGCCGCCCGAAAAGGAAAAGGACGGCGAGGGCGACCAGCTCACGCCCGAGCAGATGGCCTTCCACTTCTTCGATGGCCCGGCCTCCGCGATCGTGAAGGCCCGCACCGCCGCCGACTATCACACGCTTCTCAACTCGTTGCCGGTGGTGGCGGACGAGGAAGGCAAGGTCTCGCTCTCGTTCCTGCGTGCCGAAGCCGCCGCGCTCCTGGCCGACATCGAGCAGGCGATGGCCGCGCACGCCAAACCGGCGAAGACCGCGAAGGCCTGACCCATTTTCAACGCTTCACCCGTTCCCTTTTATGTCCGTTCTCAAACTCATCACCGAACCGGCGCGCCTTTCCCAGCTCACGCCGCAACAGAAGTCCGATCTGTTCGCCAAGCTGGAAGTGGTGCAGGCCGTGATGAACGCCCCTTATGGTACGAAGGGGGACGTGGTGAAGGTCGCGGCAAAGCAACACCGCGTGTCCGAGCAAGCCGTCAACAACTGGCTCTCGCTCTTCAAGAATCGCGGCGTGTGGGCGCTGGTAGACGGGCGGCGCAAGCGCGGCGAGCAACGCGGTCTTTCCGACACCACGCGCGCCTGGATCTTTGAAGAGTTCTGCCGCCTGCAACGCGAGGACAGCGGCGCGGAAATCTATCGCTCCATCTGTGACCGCGCGCGGCATTGGCATAGGACCGGCAATCCGCGCTTCGCGATTCCGGGCTTCATGGAACCACCCGCCATTACGGCGAAAGGTTACCCCGAGGGCCTGAGCTACGAGACGATCCGTAAATGCGGGCCGGACGCCTACCAAAAAGCCCTCGCCCGGCAGGGCCGGAAATCCGCCAGCGGTCTCTTGCCTTCCATTCCATCCACCCGCGTCGGCGTCGGCTACCTGGAGCGCGTCTTTTTCGACGACCAGAAGTATGACCACTACGTCCGCCAGCCCGGCTTCGATCGCGCAATGGTGCCGGTGGGTTTCAACGCCCTGGACTATCTGACCGGCGCGTTCCTGGACTTCCACATCCGCCTGCGTTGGTTCGACACGGACGAGGACACGCACCGCACGCTCACGCAACGCGAGTTCGTCTGGTTCGTCATCGGCCTGCTGTCCTCCTGCGGCTATCGCACCGACTACCGTGGCACCCGCCTGGTCTTCGAGCACGGCACGGCGAACTCCTGGAACTCGCAGAAGCTGCGCAGCGTGGCCGGGCATCATTCCTTCGACGACGCGCTTCACGCCTTCACCGACCAGCACGTCACCATCGACCGCTCCGGCAAGTTCAACGAGGCGACCTACAAGGAGATGCTCTTCAAGCCACAGAGCGCCGGCAACTTCCGCTACAAGGCCCCGATCGAAACGATGTTCCGGGCGGTCCGCACGCACGGCTTGCTCCTGCCCGGTCCGACCGGCCGCAATCCCGATTTCGCGCCGGAGGAAAGCTATGGCCTGCAAGCCTATGAACGCTCGATGGCGCGCGCCTTCGCCGGTTGCCCGCAGTTTCTGGTGGAAGCGATCAAGAGCGAGCTGTTCAGCTTCCTCGACTACTCGCTGGCCTATCGCACGATCTATGCGGGCATCAACGCCTCACGGGATCACGGCATCGAAGGCTGGGAAAAGTGCGGCTTCACGCGCCTGGAATGGCGCTGGCCGACCGACGAGCCGGGGATCTGGCGCGGCCGCGATGAACTCGCCCAGCTCGCCACCGTGGATGAGAACCGCCACGCGCACGCGCTGGCGCTATTCAAGGGCGACGCGGCTTTGACCCGCACCCGCCGCATGAGCCGCACGGAAGCGGTCCGCGCTTCGGAAGACGATCCGTGCATCCGCACGCTCGACCCGCGCATCGTGCACAACCTGCTGCCGATCGAATGGGCGCAACCGATCACGGTGAACAAGCGCCGTGAGCTGTGCATCAAAGATCCGCTGATCCGCGCCGAGGAGGCGATGGTCTATTCGCCGCGCGTCAAGACGGCGACGGGTCACGTGGTCAATCTCAGCCCAGGGGACGCGGTGCTCTGCCACCTGAACCCCTTCCGGCCGGACACGCTCATCGTCTGCGACCAGGATGGCGTGATGATCGGCACCGCGCACCGCATCGAGCGCGCCGCGCCCTCGAACTCCGAACTCGCTCACGAGCTGCTCGCCGAGCGCGCCATGCTCGCCGCCGATCTGGACGCGCCGGTTCGCATGGCCTTCCAGACCGTGGCCGACCGCCGCCGCGAGATGCAGGAACACAATGCCGACCTGCTGGCCCGCGCCAAGGAAGCGGGTTTCGTGGCGAAACCGGCCGACACGCCGAAGCAACAAACCCGCGCCGACGAACGGCGCAACGCGTCCGCCACGCGTATTGGCCGCGCCGTCGCTGCAAGCCGCCCGCAGGAGTCCTGCACGGACGATGCCGACGAAGTCGAAGACTGGTCCGCCCAGCCCGCTTTTTCCCCTGAGCCAACCTCCAACGAAACCGAAAAATGGTAAGCACCAAAACCACCCCCGCGACCGGCCAAACAATCGACATCGCCGGTGTCGATGTCACGAAGACCACCGGCCTGATCGCCGCGTCGGAAGCCGTCACCACACCGACCCAGGTGAACCACAAGTTCAAGCTCGCGGCGGATGTGATTCAGAAGACGTGCGCGGATCTGCCCGACGATGACCGCAGCGATGTGCTTTGGTTCGGCAACTATTGCCGCCGGAAGGATTTCTCCAAGACGGAGCTTGGCACCGTGTTGCGCAAGCCTGGCAGCACCGAACATTACTCCTCGGACTCCATCGTTCAGCTATTGACCGGCGGACGCATCCGGCGCGGCGAGAACATCGCGCCGATGTTGGAAGCGATTCGCGCCTTACGCCGCGTGCAGGATCTCCGCAAAGACATGGTCGAAAGCGGTTTCATCGAAACCCGCCTTTACCGGGAAATGGAAAATCGCCTGCTCAAAGCTCTCAAGCGCCGCCGCGTCGCCTTCTTCTTCGGCGATGGCCAAATCGGCAAGACCGAGAACTTCAAAGAGTTCACCCGCCGTAACGAAACCGCCACCGTCTATCTGGAGCTGCCTGCCAGTGGCAACTTCGGCCAGTTCATTCGCGCCGTGGCGCGCGCCGCTGGCATTCCCGACAGCTCGCGCCAGTCGGATCTGGCGGAACGCTGTATCGAAGCGTTCAACAGCAGCATGATCTTGATCGTGGACGAAGCGCACCGCGCGCTTGGTTCCCGCTTCACCAACGGCGGCGTGGCCGTGTTCTCCTGGTTGCGCGAGTTGTTCAACCGGAAGCAATGCGCGATCGCCGTCGCCTTCACCAACGAAGGCCGGGACAAGTTCCTGCGCGGACCGTTGGCCAAAACCTTTGAACAGTTCTGGCGTCGGCGGATCACACCGTTGCAGTTGCCAGCGGCCCCACCCGATGACGACGCGGCGCTTTTCGCGGAAGCCTACGGTCTCGAACCGGCCCCGGATAAAAAGGTGAAGATCGAAGTCACCGTCACCAACGATCAGGGACGCCCGGAAACGAAAGAACACACCGACAACCCGCTGCGCCTTCAGCGCGAAGTTCTGCAAAGCGAAGGCCTCGGCGTGTGGATCGGCATCCTGCAAGACGCCTCCGACATGTCACAGGAGCAAAAGCGCCCGATCACCTGGGGCGCGGTCATCAAGGCCCACGCGCAGGCGCAGGCCGAATCCGAAATCATGGACTGATGGAACCGCCGCCACCTCCGCCCGAGCGGTCGGGCTGCACATACCACGGCAAGCCCTTCCGCTACACCGCCACCGTCGCAGGTCACCACTACTACAAAGCCCAATGCGGCTGCGCCTACGAACTCCGCTTTTCGATCGAACCACCCAACCCCACGCCAACCGATGAACACCCCGAAACCTATCAGCTTCCCGGATGTCATTCCGGACCTGCTTGACGAGCAGACCTCGACGGACATCCAACGCAGCAAGGAGCGCATTCTGGAACGCGCGGCCCAGTTCCTGATCAAGACCCCGGCGGACTGCGTGTTCGCTGAGATTATTCACGCGAGCATCAACGGCCAGAAGATGGCCGACGAAATCCGCGACTACCTGGAAGTCGTGGCGGGAAACCTCGGCCAACACCAGTCCGAGCGTTCATGCGCCTACGTCAACCGCCTCGCCGACTATGCCCGCCAGCTCGAAACGCAGGCCCTTCTCGAACTCGAAATGCTCACCGCCTGAAACCATGAGCGAATCGTCTAAGCCTCAGAACGTCGTCCCGTTCACCAAGCCGTGTTCCATCTGCAACGGAAAGGGTCTTATCCGCGAACTCCCGAAAACCGGATCGCGGAGGAGGCTCGTCACTGAGCGGACATGCCACTGGTGCGCCGGATCGGGCACCGTGAAGGATGATCGCTGACCCTTCTTTCTCTCAACCCTCAACTCTCAACCATCCACACCGACCATTATGGCCCGCCTCAAATCCACCGCCACCATCGAAACCCTCGCTCAATTCGAAGCGACCGTTGACGCTATCTGCAAGCTCCAGCTCGACCGCGAGCAGCTCGTCACCGAACGCGATCGCTTGCTCGCTTCGGTCCGCGAAGACCACGACCCGGAGATCGAACGTCTCGGCACCGACATCAATGCCAAGGTCGTTCTCTGCGAGAAGTTCGCCACCGTTCATCGCGAATCGATGTTCGGCAAACTGAAGAGCGCCGCCAGCTCGCTCGCCACCTTCGGTTTCCGCACCGGCAATCCGAAGCTCGTGCTGCTCAACCGCAAGTGGAAGTGGGACGACGTTCTCACTGCGCTCAAGCTCAAGAGCCGCACCGAACTCATCCGCACCAAGGAAGAGGCAAACAAGGAGGCGCTCAAGATGCTCAGCGACGAGGATCTCGCATCCTTCGGCCTGCGCATCGACCAGGACGAAACCTTCTACATCGAGCCGAAGCGCGACGAACCCGAACGCATGACGGCCTGAACCCTCTCGCCGGGGGAAGGCCACCGTTCTCAGCGGTGCTGTTCGCGCAGATCGCCTGCCCCCGGCTCTCTTTCCTCTCACCTCGTTTCAATCATGGCCAAAATCAACAAAACCATCCGCTTTGAAGACCACGGACAGGACTTCCTCGAATGGGACATTGAGGACGATTTCGTCGTCGATTGCCGTCCGTTTCAAGGCTCCGTCTGGTGCGGCTGCGAACTGGTCCCTCAAGTGATCGATCCGGGCGCGCATGTCCGTCTGATCACCAAATACGGCGACCTGTTGGAGCTGCGTTATCCGATCGAGGAAGTGATGGAACTTAAACCCACCGCCAGCCGATGAACGTCCAAACATCCCTCACTTGGATCGATGCCACGGCGCAAATGCCGGATGCCGATCTGACTGTCCTCCTCGCTCTCTCGGAAGGCCCCGAAGTGGAGCTTGGTTTCTACGACGGCGAAGAGTGGCGCTTCGTCACGTGCGAGCCGGGCGGGTCACCAGTTTTTGGCACAGTCACTCATTGGGCGGATCTGCCGGAACACCCCGACCATATCTGACCTATCGCCCATGAACTCCCGCGAACTCAACCTTGCGATCGCCACAGCCTCCAAGCTGCCACGGCCCGCGAAGCGCACGAAACGCCGCAACGGCGAAGCGCTGCCGCGTGGCGTGTATCGCGGCTACAAGGGCCAGTTGATCGCGATCGTTCGGAAAGAAAAACGCAACCGCTACCTCGGCACCTTCAGGACCGTGGGTGCGGCTCAAAAGGCGGTGGAAGCCGCCAACTGATACGACGATGAAACACGCTCTCACCATCCTCACCAACGCCGCCGAAGCGGCGGAAACCAACGCGCCAAAGCGGGAAGCCGCCGCCGATGCCTACGCCCGCGATGGCGAGCACGAACGCGCGGAAAACCTCCGCAGCCAAGCCTCCCTCATCACCACTTGGCTCGACGATGCTTGCAGCCATTGCCCCGAGTGCGGCTGGTCGGATTTCCTCGAACATGCAGTGAACAACGAATGCCCGGATTGCGGCGGCAAAGTGACGCCGCCCAACGACGACGAACCGATCGAAGTTGAAACCACCCACCTAGATTGAATCCATGGCCACGAAACACACCACCAAACGGCCCGTTGCAAAGGGCCAGAAAAAGCCCCGCAAAGCCGCTTCCGGCACGCGTGGAAATATGAAGCCGGGAGAGATCCAGGCACTTGCCATCACGGCCCGCCAAGCCTTCGATTTTCAGCGAGAGCTGGGAAATCTGGACGATGGCGTTGCGTTCGATGCCTGGCGACGCGAGCAAGTACAAGAGGCCGTTGGCAAGCCGGGTTTGAGCGCCTGCAACCACGGGGACTTTCTGCCGGTTCGCGCTCATTTTGCCTTACTTGCCGGGCGCGACGAGAAGGCACTCGATGACCTGATGCGGTCGGGACAGGTGAAAGACCACGGCGCACCGGACGACACCCACGAAGGGAGGCGCAACGTCGTCCACCTGATCCGTGAGGCGGTCGGTTTTCACGTGATCCTGGCGGAGAGTTCCGAAGGCGAGGTTTCCGCGAAGGATCTGGCCGCCTGGAAAGCGCTCCGCGCCGACCCGAAAGGGCCGATCCGCGAGGGCTACGTGATCTTCGTGGCGAAAACGAAATTCAAGGTTCAGGCCCGCTCGATCGACGATCTGTCCGAGCGCCTGACCGTAGCGCAGCTCAAGCAGCTTCATTTCACGATCGTCAACCGCATCAACGCGAAGGAAGGCCGGGGAGAGAAGCACGAGCGGAACAAGAGCCAGGCCAGCGCCAAACGCGCCGAGATGCGCGCCCGCGCCCTGGGCGAGATCGGACCGGCTCCCCGGTTCTGAATGCCCCCCACCCAGCAAAAGGGCCGCCGGTTGCCGGTGGCCCTTTTTCGTTTCGGTCGGTGCGGGCTGTCTGCATGCCCGCTGCACCGGTCATGCAGCCGCCGGAACGTCCCGGCCAGTTTTCTAAAGTATCCGTGGATTCGGCCTGATCGGCGGCCGGTTTTCCAAAACCGTCGATCCGGCTGGTTTTCGGGCTTCGCCGCCCCGGATTCCTCGTTGTTTCGGGCTTTTTCGGCCTCCTTCGCCCTTCTTCGGGTTTTCTAATCTTCCCTCTGTTAATTCATTCCTCATTCAAACTCTTCATTCGTGTGAATTCGTGCCTTTCGTGGTTTCAAAAAATCTAAGTGCGGTTGCTCTGAAGACCCTGCTACCGCCACTTGACGGCAAGCGAAGCCGGTGCGAATCAAGCCTCGTGAAAACCCCGCTCATCGCCGTCGCGTCCGCCCTTCTCGCCACAGCCAGCGCTTTCGCCGGCGGTGAATTCCGTCACGCCGTATTCTTCAAGTTCAAGCCCTCCGCCACCCCGGAGCAGGTGAAGGAAATCGAAGGCGACTTCGTCCGCATGTCGAAGCAAGTGCCGACCATCACCGGCTTCGAGTGGGGCACGAGCGAGAGCGTGGAAAAGCTGAACGACGGTTTCACGCATTGCTTCTTCGTCACCTTCAAGGACAAGGCCGGGCTCGAAGCCTATCTGCCGTCCGAACCGCACAAGGCATTCGTCGCGAAACTCAAGGGCGTCGTGGAAAAAGCGTTCGTTTTCGATTACACGGCGAAAGCGGCCGAGTGATGCTCACTTCGGCACGTTCGGCAGCGGCGCGGCGACCCATTTGGGCGCCTTCGGGGTGATGTCGGCGTAAATCGCCACCAGCATCATGCCGATCAGCCCCACGGCCCCGCCATATCCCACGGTGAACGCGGTGGCCATCCAAACGATGAATGGCGTGAAGATCAGCAAACCGATCACCAGCCAGCTCGGTTTCACCTCGTAGGCGTGAACCACGAGGCGCAGTCGCGACCGGGCGAGCGAAATACCAAGGGTGGCGTAGCAAGCGACGGCGGAGACGGCGTTGAGATGATACCAGAAACCGCAGCCTTTTTCCTGCGCCGCCGAGGCGAAAAGCGGCACCGAGCAGGCGGCGAGCATCGAACCGAGAAACAACGCCATCGCCCCGACCCGCGCGCCAAGTCCGCGAAACGACGAGGCACCGATCGCGCCGGCACACACCACCGCGGCGCCGCCGAGAATGGTCGCGGAACAAGCGGCTTCCAGCCCCCATTCGATGCCGCCGACCAAATAGCGCACGACCACATACGGCAGCAGCGAAACGAACGTAAGCGCACACAATCCCCACAAGGTGAGAAATTTGCCCAAGACCACCTTCCAACGACTCAGTTGCGTAAGCAGCAGCAGTTCGTGATTCCCTTCATCCAGCTCCTGCCCCATCAACACAAGACCTCCGAGGGGCATCACGCCGATGCAAACCACGGAAACCACCATCCAGAAAGGACCGGAGGTTCCGAGCAATCCGAAGTTCAACATGCCGGCGTATTCCTTGAGCGGATTCGATGCCGCGCCCATTTGGAACTCCGCCGTCATCGCGATGGCGGCGAGGGCTTGGATCGCCAGGAAGGGGTAAACGAAACTTCCGCGGCGCAGATTCTGCCGCAATTCCTTCACGGTCATCGGACCAAACCGCTCCGGCAGATCGTTTTTCCAGGCCTCCTCCACAGCGCGCATTCTTTCACTCCCGCGTTGTCACCGCAAGCCGCTGGACGAAGATGAAATCCGGAGTTAGATCGTATCATGTCTCGCGAAGCGCTCAACGTCCTCGGCACTCCCCTTCTCACCTGTTCCATCGATCCGCTCACCGGCTGGTTCCGCGACGGTTGCTGCCGGACGGGCAAAGGCGATCACGGCGTGCATGTGGTCTGCGTCCGGGTGTCCCAGGCGTTTCTCGAATACTCGAAATCCCGAGGCAACGACCTCTCGACGCCTCACCCCGAGTATCAATTTCCGGGATTGAAACCCGGCGACCGCTGGTGCCTTTGCGCCGCTCGTTGGCAAGAAGCGTTCAAAGCCGGATGTGCTCCCGATGTGGTCTTGGAAGCCACGCATGAATCGGCGCTCGAATTCGTCGATCTCGCCGACATGAAACGCCACGCGGTACTGTGAGGGTTCGTCGGTGCCGATTGGCCGGTCAGCATTTGAGGGGCCAGGCACTAGGGGCTAGGGGTCAGGGAAAGAGGTGGCGCAGTCAGGGCATCGTTGACGGCGCTTCTCGCATCGACGTTTTCGGGGGAAAAGAGCGGAATGAATTCTGCGCTTTCGTATGCCATTGAAGCGGATTTCTTCACTGGCCCCCAGCCCCTAACCCTGGCCCCTCAAATGCTGACCGGCCAATCGACGCCCCCGTTCTACTTTGACGGCTCCTTTGACCGATCGAACACCTTGTCGAGCCGGTCGAGGTAGTTCGACACCGGATCGTTCCGTTGGAGCGTGTTCTCCTTTAACCGCTCCTTCAGGGCGAGATAGTCTTCGAACGCGCCGCTGGTTTCGCGCGCGCGGGTGATTTCGAACCATTCAAGGTAATCCTGCGCATGTTTGACGCGCTGGTTCATGGACTGGCGCGTTTCCGCAAGTTTGGCCAGGCGTTCGTCGATCTTCTTCGGCTTGTTCGTGGCAATCTCGTTGAGGATCGTTTGATACTCGGCGATCAAGGGACGGTGCGTCGGAAAACACCGGTAACTCAATCGCACCAACGAGTCCTGCGCCGGCCGGACCGCTTCGGTGCGTTCATTCGGCGGCAGCTTCACCACCATCGCCCAATCGCTCAAAGCGTGTTCCTTTACGTCTCCACCTGTCTCACGGAAATGAAGTTTGAGCGCCTCGTTCAATGCTGCGTCGGTTTCGGGGACCGTTAACACATCGGTGGTTTGAGCGGCGGCCATGTTGGCCATCTGCAACTGCCACCACTTGGCGAGACTGCGTTCGGACAGATTCAGTTCCGGAAAATGTTTGCGAAGCAACTGCGGCATTTCGCCATCGAAACCCGCCGCCTCGCTGAGAAATGCCCGGAATCCTTCTTTTCCCTGAGGTTGCTCGAACAACGCCATCACGAGCGCACCCGACGAAACGCGGAACGCGGCGCGCGTCGCGCCGTCGAGCGATTCGTGGGTCGAGTCGGCCACGGCGAACAACTCGTCCAACTTGTAGAGTCCGCCGTGTTTGAAGAGCGTTTCGTAAAGCCGCCGGTCGCTGCGTTTTTCCCGCCAGGCGATCGTTTCCCTCAGCCCCGCCACCAGCCACGGCCGAACCACCAGCGGACTTTCCAAAGGACCCGGCTGAAACGTGCGGAGTGTTTGCTCATAGAGGACCGTCGCCAGCAGAGCCTCCTCGAAGCGTTCCTGGTCGAGACCGCGAGCAAGGTGCAGGTCGAGCCGGAGGACGAAGCCTTTTTCGTTGTAGGAAAGATCGAACGCGACCGAACGCGCGGGAAGAGGATCGCCCGGCTTGCCGTGAAGCACGAGGTGGATCGGGGTTTTCCAGGCGTCGTCCTTGATGTCCGACAAACCCAGAAGGGAGCTTTTGGTTTGCTCGGCGAGCATTGCCATCGAACTCCGCAGCGGGCCATCGCCCCCCGTAACCGAAAATTGCCCGGAAGTGCTCACCGCGCGGGCGGGCGGCTCCGGAGCCGGTTGCGCGACCGGTTGGTGCTCGGGCACCGGCTGCGCTTTCGGCGCTTCCTGGGCGCGGGCGAGCGAACAGACGCAGGCGAAGATGACGAAGAAGCGCTTCATGGGAAATGGCTCAGAGTTTTCCGGGCGCGCCTTGCTCCGATCCGATCGGTTCCAAGGTCAGCCGGCCATCTTCGATCCGCACCCGCGACATCGCGCCGAACTGCAGATCGCTTTCCCATCCTTCCGGGGTCTCGTGCCCGTAGACCTCGGCGAGAGCTTTATACGCGGGCTTGGTTAAATGCAGGAAACCCTCCGGCACCACCAACCGCCCGAAACGCCCGCCGCGATTCACTTTCGCGCCGTCAAAATACGGTCCGCCATTCGGGATGATTTGCGTGCGGGTGCGGCCGTTCAGTTCCTCGGTTTGCTCGATTCGCACGTAGGAGGAAACGGTGAAGGGACGCCCGAGGATCCGTCGCTCCATGATGATTTCCGCTCGGCCGGGTTCCAGGCGGACCCATACGCCGTCGAGCGAAACGTGCTCGGAAAGCAGGCCGGCCTGGCGAGCGAGCAAGGTGCGGGCGAGGTAGCCGTTGATTTCCTCCTCGCTCAGCGTGACCGAATAGCCGCGATCGACGGCATTCTGCACGACCGTTTTCAAATCGCGGACGGGTGCCAGCGTCGAAGCCGCACGCGCTCCGTCGATATCCCCCATTTCCTGGGGCTGGCTGATCAGATAAAACGAAAGGGCAAGACCGCCGAGCAACCCGAGCACGAACAACGTCATCACCCTCCCGAGGCAGCCACGGGATTTGCGTTTCGGCGAGGCGGGCGTTTTCTCATCCATGACCGCTTGCCTACCACAGTGCCGTCGCCTTGCAAGCGGTCAACCGAGGGACACGCCTCAGTGACAGCCGCAGGATGACCCGCAACCGCCGCCCGAACCTTCGGATTTCGCGCCGGAACTTTCGGATTTCGCACCGGATTGGTAGGACGACGAGCGGTAATCGGTCTGATAAAACCCCGTGCCCTTGAAAATGAGGCCGGCACCGCCGCCGAGCAGGCGTTTCACCTGGCCGCCGCAGGATTCCAGCGGGCAATCCTGGAGCTTGGGATCGTTCATCCCCTGGAACACTTCGAAGCGGTGACCGCAGGTCTGGCATTCGTAGTCGTAATTCGGCATAGCCGCTCCATAGCACGACCCGGACCACGTGCAACCGTGGAGAAATCCCGGACAGCTCCCGCTTGACCCTCAGGCAGTCGCGTTCCAAATTCGCCGCCATGCACGCCGCCCTTCGATTCACCCTGCCCGCCGTCGCCGCGGCCTTGGCCGCTTCGTGCGCCGACCCGTCCGCTCCGCGCACCTCCGATTATCTCGCCGGATACGACCGAAACACCGGTCCGACCGGACAGGGCCAGTATCATTCCGCTCCGGCGATTCCGGACGACATTTCCTATTGGGATGGCGACGGCGTCTCGGGCTCGCCCCTGATCAAAATCAACCGCGCCCAGCAAAAAGCGTATTTCTACAAGGGGAACGTTTTGGTCGGCATGTCGAAAATTTCCAGCGGCAACGAGGACCACTCCACCCCGCCCGGCCGGTACAAAATCACCCAGAAGAACAAGGACCACAAATCGTCCGTCTATGGCGTGTTCAAGGACAAGGCCACCGGCATGACGGTCAACGACAACGTCGACATCCGCGTGGATAAGATCCCGCCGGGCTGCGTCTATTATCCGGCACCGATGCCCAATTTCATGCGATTCAATGGCGGCATCGGCATGCACACGGGATATTTACCCGGCTACGCCGCTTCCCATGGCTGCATCCGCATGCCCGATCACATGGCGCAGCACTTCTTCAATAGCGTGGAAGTCGGCACTCCGGTGATCGTCGAATGAACTCGGCCCTCTTGCCCGATCCGGCCGAATCGATGGAAGTCACCTGCGCGGATGTAGCCGCGTGGGTGAACCGTCCCGTCTCCGAGCGTCCGCGTTTGATCGACTGCCGCGAACCGGAAGAGTGGGATTTTTGCCGGATCGAAGGCGCGGAGCACATTCCGCTCGGCCTTTTTCCTCAAAAGGCGGCGTCCCTTGCCGCTTCGTCGCCGCAAGGCTTGGTGGTCTACTGCCACCACGGGATGCGGTCGCTCCATGCCACCGCGTTTCTCCGCGCCCATGGCTTGGCGAACGGCTTCTCGATGGCGGGCGGCATTGACGCGTGGTCCCTGACGATCGCTCCGGAGGTGCCGCGGTATTGATAGGTCCTATAAGTCTTATACGTCCCATAGGACCTATTCCACCTCCCGAGTCAGCCAAGCCGCATACGCGGCCGACACCGCAGAAGGCTCCACCGCCACGATCTCCGGGACGTCGTAAGGATGAAGGGCCGCCAGCTCCTTCTCAAACGCGGCCCAGGCTGCTCGCGTGGTCTTGAAGATCGCGAGCGTTTCACCCGCCTCCTCAATTTTTCCCTCCCAGCGGTAAATCGAAGTCACGCTGGGCAAAAGATTCACGCAGGCCGCAAGTTGCTTTTCCACCAGCACCGTGCCAATCTGTCGCGCCTGATCGGCATCGGGAAAGGTACACAGCACGATTAAAACGTCGCTCATCCCTCTCCTGAAAACTGGAAACTGAAAAACTGGCAACTCTTTCCGTGAAATCCGGCTTCCTCGAAAAACTCGTCGCGCGACTCGACAAAGTGGAACCGGGGGAGGTGCAGCAAATTCTCGCCCGGCTGATCCGGGAAAAAGGTTTCCTCGAACAAGTCTTCGAAGCCCTGTTGGAGGGAGTCATCCTGCTCGACCCCGACGGCACGATCGCCTTCGTCAATCGCGCGGCCTGCGGGTTTTTCGGCCTCGATCCGGAAAAAACCATCGGCGAACCGCTCGCCAGTCAGGTGCGCGGACTCGATTGGGCGTCGCTCGCCAAACCCGGCCGGACCGTCAGCCGCGACCTCGAGGTCTTCTATCCGGAAAATCGTTTCCTGAACTTCTATCTCGCGCCGATTACCGACGAAGAAACGCCGGATAGCGTGCCGCCCGGGTACGTGATGCTGGTGCGTGACCTGACCCGCACCCGCGCCGAAGCGGAGGAAACACTCGAAACCGAACGCCTTAACGCGCTCACCCTGCTCGCCGCCGGAGTCGCGCATGAGATCGGCAACCCACTCAACTCGCTCGACATCCACCTCCAGCTCCTCGGGCGAAAACTCCGCAAACTGCCACCCGGCGATCGGGCGCCGTTGCAGGAGCATCTCACCACGGCGCGACAGGAAATCCAGCGGCTCGATTCGATCCTGAAGCAATTCCTCGCGGCCGTTCGCCCGACCGCGCCGCGCCGCGAACGAGCCGACCTCAATGCGTTGCTTCACGAAACCCTGCGCTTGCTCGAACCGGAATTGGCCTCACGGGGCATCGCGGTGGAATTGAACCTGGACGAATCCCTACCCCTCGCCGACATCGACGCCGGGCAATTCCAACAGGTTTTCTACAATCTCCTCCGCAACGCCTACCAAGCGCTCCGCGAGCGCGAGGGACGCATTTCCCTCAGCACCCGCGCGAACGACTACGAATACCGCATTGCGATCGAGGACAACGGCACCGGCATTTCGCCCGAACACATGGGCGCGATCTTCGAGCCCTATCGCACGACCAAACCGTCGGGCAGCGGTCTCGGCCTGCTCATCGTCCGTCGGATCGTCCGTGAACATGGCGGCGAAATCGAAATCGAAAGCGAAGAAGGCAGCGGCACGCGGATCGTCATCTACCTGCCCCGGGGCGAACGAACAGTCCGGCTTCTAGGACAGGCCGAAGAGCCGGTGATCGATGTGAGCTGAGACGGAAGACTTGAAGACGGAAGACGGAAGATCCCCATGTCATTCATTGAATCACCATCCCACTTCGAGCTTCATCCCTTGGGCAAAACCCCCTGAGCCCGCATCTCTCTACGGCTGCCCCCCTCATTCTTCTTCGTCTTATCTCTTCCGTCTTCAAGTCTTCCGTCTCTCTCCATGAATTCCGAATTCCGCACCCCGAATTCCCCCACCCTCCTCATCGTCGACGACGAGCGGGCCACGCGCGAGGGTTTGCGCACGGCGCTTGAGGAAGAATTCGACGTTTACACGGCGAGCGGGCTGTCCGAAGCGGTTGCGATTTTAAACAGCGAGCCGATCGACCTGCTGCTCACCGACCTCCGATTGGGCGGCGATTCCGGGATGGACGTGTTGCAAAAGGCGCTCACTCTGCCCAATCCACCGGTGGCGGTGATGATGACCGCCTACGGTTCGGTCGACACCGCCGTCGAAGCGATGCGCCGCGGCGCTTGGCACTTCGTCACCAAGCCGCTCAACCTCGACGAGGTGGAGATGCTGCTCAAGCGGGCCTTGCAAAGCCGTCGACTGGAAACCGAAGTCCGCGAACTCAAACAACAATCCGCCGAGCGTGGCAAACTCGACCGCTTGATCGGCAAATCGCCCGCCATGGGACGGGTGATCGACGTGATCCACCAAGTCGCGCCAACCCGCGCGACCGTTCTGGTCGAAGGCGAAAGCGGCACGGGCAAAGAGGTCGTCGCCCATGTGATCCATCAGCTTTCCGGCCGGCCGGAATCGAAGCTGGTGATCGTCCATTGCGCCGCCCTTTCGGCCCAGTTGTTGGAAAGCGAACTCTTCGGTCACGAAAAAGGCGCGTTCACCGGCGCGGCACAGCGACGGATCGGACGATTCGAGCAAGCCGACGGCGGGACCTTGTTTCTCGATGAGATCGGGGAAATCGACGCCGCCACTCAGGTCAAACTTCTCCGCGCCCTTTCCGAACGCACCATCGAACGCGTCGGCTCGAACACACCCGTCAAAATCGACGTCCGGGTGATCGCCGCGACTAACAAAAATCTCCGGGCTTTGGTCGATGAGGGAAAATTCCGCGAAGACCTCTATTTCCGCCTCAACGTCGTCAAAATCGACATGCCGCCGCTTCGAACGAGGCGAGAGGACATCGTCCTACTCGCCGGCAGTTTCCTCAAGGAATTCGCCAAGGACAACGGCCGGCCGGTCAAGCCCCTGACCGACGCCGCGCTCGATTTGCTCCGCCGTTACCCTTGGCCCGGCAACGTCCGCGAACTGCGAACCGCGATCGAACATGGCGTGGTGATGAGCAACGATCCGGTCATCGATATCCGCCATCTGCCCGCGTTCCTTGCGGATCAAGGCGAAGGCCGCATTTCCCCGTCGCCGGCTTCCGCCAAAATCGACCTTGCCGCTCCAACGGAATTGAACTTGCATGCGCTCGAAACGCGGACGATCCGCGCCGCGCTCGATCAAGCCGTCGGCAACCGGACCCGGGCCGCGGATCTCCTCGGCGTCAGCCGTCGCACCCTCCAGCGCAAGCTGAAGGAGCTCGGACTCTAAAAAGCCTTTTGCCCGCTTCCCTCTGCATGAGCGCCACTTCCCGTCCCATCGACACCCCCACCGTCGTCCGCCGCAGTTTATTCTTTCTGCTTCTGATCCTGCTTACACTCGGCAACCTTTTCATTCTCTTCAAAGGCCTGAACTCCCCGCAGGCGATGGACCAGGCTCAGATCGCACGCGAAATCGCCCGCGGCAACGGATTCACCACCAAATTCATCCGCCCCGCCGCCTACTATCAGGCCTCGCAAGCGCATCCCAACACTCCCTTCTCCGCTTTTGGCGACACCTATCACTCGCCACTCAATCCGCTGATTAACGCCGCGGTGCTCAAAGCCGTCGGCGCCGATAAGCCGGATTCGTGGAAAATGAACGACAACCAGATGGTGTTCCCGCTCGACCGGGTGATCGCCGCGGTTTCGACCGTCTTTTTCCTGATGGCGATCGGGGTGAGCTACCTCCTGATTTCCCGGATCTTCGACCCGAAAATCGCGGGCGTCTGCGCGCTGTTGATGTTGCTGTGCGAAACGTTCTGGGGCTTCTCGCTCAGCGGTTTGCCGCAAATGCTGCTGATGCTGTTGTTCTCCTGCGGCGCGTATTTCACCTATCGCGCGGTCGAAGAATCGGCGGAAGGCCGGATGGCGATGACGCCCGCCATCCTCGCCGGGGTGTTTTTCACCCTGATGGCGCTCACCCACTGGCTCGCCGTCTGGATCGCCCTCGGATACGTCATCTACTCGGCTGTCGCCTTCCGCCCGCGCGGCATCATCGGCGTTTCGGTGCTCGGGATGCTGGTCGTCGCGGCGATTTTTCCTCTCATCCGCAACTACGATCTATCGGGCTCGCCGCTCGGCACCGCTTTCCTCGTCTTCTACAAAGGCTTGGGCGGCACCGAGGACATGATCATGCGCACGCAGGATCTCATGACGCAGCCGCCTTCGTTGGACGGCCTGACCTCCAAGCTCCTTCGGATGATGCTTCTGCAGGCAACGGACATCGTCCCCTTCCTCGGCGGCATCGTGGTCGCCCCGCTCTTCTTCATTTCCCTGCTGCATCCGTTCCGCCGTCCGGCGATCGCGCGTTTCCGCTGGGCCATTCTCCTGATGTGGGTCACCGGCGCGCTCGGCATGGCGATCTTCGGGGTTTCGACCAAGGAAGCCCTCGATCCCAACCAGATCCACCTGGTTTTCGCCCCGCTGATGACCGCCTACGGCCTGGCCTTCCTGTCGATCCTCTGGAGCCGTCTGGACGTCGTGGTCCGCAACCCGGTGCTCCGGAATGTCCATCACTACGTCGTCATTCTGATCTGCGCCGCACCCTTCCTGCTCGCGATGCCGCAGGACATCCGCCGGGGCTTCAACCTGCGCGACCGCGGCGGCGTACCATGGTGGCCCCCTTATTACGCTCCCGCGCTGAACCTCGGCCTGAAAAACTGGATCAAGCCCGACCAGCTCTGCTTCTCCGACCAACCGTGGGCCGTCGCCTGGTACGCCGATCGCCTCAGCGTGTGGCTTCCCACCAACAAAGAGGGCTTCGAAAAGCTGGAAACCACCGCGGGGGAACTCGGCACCAAGCCGGTCGGAATTCTGGTCACTCCGATGTCCTACGGCACCAGCGACATCCGCACCGTCTCCGATCAATACGGCGACCTCACACCGCTCATCCTCGACGGCCGGGTCATTCTCGCCGCCCAGCCGAACAACGTGACCCTTTTCGAAAAGGCCCCCCGCTTGCAATCCATGGCCAAGCGTTATCCCTACCGCAACCCGCTGCTTGGCATCGACCTGCTTTATTACAGCGACCTGCCGATCCGGCGCTCCGAATAATGTCCCGCCGCAAATCCACCACCCCGGAGCCTGACAATGGCCCGTCTTTCGAAGAAGCTCTTGCGGAACTCGAGGCGATCGTCGACGAAATGGAAGACGGTCAGCTGCCGCTCGAAGATCTGATCGCCCGCTACGAAACCGGGTCCGCCTTGCTTAAACGTTGCGAATCGGTTCTGAAAACCGCCCGCGAACGCCTCGAACTCATTACCCTGCGGAATCAGGACGAAAACGCTCTGGATTCCGGCGAAGACGCGGGGCAGTCTCCCGCCCCGCCCGCCGCGGCCGAATCCGACGACGATGACGACATCCGCCTCTTTTGAGCCTCCCGCCCTCGGGCCGATTCTTTCCAACCTCCATTCGCCCGATGACGTCAAGCGCTTGGCCGACCACGATTTGCTCGCCTTGGCGGAGGAAATCCGGCACTCGCTGATCACGTCGTTGTCGAAAACCGGGGGCCACCTCGGGCCAAATCTCGGGGTCGTCGAGCTGACCATCGCGCTGCACCGCGTTTTCTCGACCCCGAAGGACAACTTCGTCTTCGACGTCGCCCACCAGGGTTACGTCCACAAGATGCTGACCGGCCGTGCCAACCAGATCCACACGATCCGCACCTACAAGGGCCTCAACGGCTTCCTGCTGCGCACCGAATCCGAGCACGATTGCTACGGCGCGGGCCACGCCGGCACCGCCCTTTCCGCCGCCCTCGGCATGGCCGCCGCCCGCGATCTCACGGGTGAGGACAGCCACGTGGTCGCCGTCGCGGGCGACGCCGCGTTCACCTGCGGCCCGACGCTGGAAGCGCTGAACAACATCGCGGAAACGACGAAGAAATTCATCGTCGTCCTCAATGACAACGAGTGGTCGATCGACAAGAACGTCGGCGCCATCGCCCGCTACTTCAACGCGCTCCAAACCCACTCGACCTATTCCGCCGTCCGTTCCAAGGCCGCCGAATTCGTCGAAAAAGTCGCCGGGAAAACCGTCCGCAGCCTCGCCCACAAGGTCGAGGAAGGCGCCAAGAACCTGCTTTTCCCCAACGTCCTGTTCGAAAAATTCGGGCTGCGTTACTACGGACCGATCGACGGCCACGACTTGCCGCTGCTGGTCAAAACCTTTGAGCACCTCAAAACGCTCAACGAGCCGGTCGTTCTCCACATCATCACTGAGAAGGGTCGCGGCTATCAGCCCGCCCTCGACAATCCGGGCAAGTTCCACGGCCTCGGCGCTTACAAGATCGAAGACGGCTCGGTGGACGTTTCCGCCACCCCGACCTGCTCGGACATCTTCGGTCGGACGGTGACCGATCTGGCGAAAGCCGACGAAGACATCGTCGCCATCACCGCCGCCATGCCCGGCGGCACCAAGCTGGAGATCTTTAAAAACGAGCTGCCGCGCCGCTACTACGACGTCGGCATCGCCGAGGAACACGCCGCGCTTTTCGCCTGCGGCATGGCGACGAAAGGCACGAAGCCCTTCCTCGCGATCTACTCCACCTTCATGCAGCGCGCCTACGACATGATCATTCATGACATGGCGCTGCAGGGTTTGCCGGTCCGCCTTTGCATGGACCGCGGCGGTCTTTCCGGCGACGACGGCCCGACGCACCACGGCCTGTTCGATATCGGCTACCTCCGCCCCGTGCCCGGCATCGTCCACATGCAACCGGCCAACGAGGCCGAGTTCGTCGCGATGCTGAAATGGATGGCGGACTACAACGACGGCCCGACCGCGATTCGCTACCCACGCGGCCCGATCAACGGCACGCCGCTTGACGCTCCGGTCGCCCCGCTCGAACTCGGCAAAGCCGAAGTCGTCGCCGAAGGCACCGATGTCGCCCTGATCGGCCTCGGCACGATGTTCCAGATGGCGGCGGAAGCCAAAGCCATGCTCGAGGCGAAAGGCCTCTCGGTGGCCCTAGTGAATCCTCGTTTCATCAAACCGATGGATGGCGCCGTGCTCGAACGTCTCGCCCGTCAGTGCAAGGTCGTCTGCACCTTCGAAGACCATGTCCTGATGAACGGCTTCGGCTGCGGCGTGATCGAACACCTTCACGACGCCGGCATTCGCACACCGGTCGAACGCATTGGCTGGCCGGACGAATTCGTCGAACACGGCAAGCCGGACATTCTCATGAAGCTCCACGGCCTCACCGCCGAAGCCGCGGTGGAGAAAATCCTGAAGCATTTCTGAAACCGGCTTGGCTCGGCAAGTCGAGCCACGCTGTCACGAGGGAAAGTGAATTTACGCCGCAGGCCTTGTGCCCGGCCAGTTACGGGCGGCCACAACGCCTACGGCGTAAATCCTCCGTCATCCAAACCCAGGAGAGCGTCGCTACCCTGGGCTTTCGGACCGTCGCCCCATCGGGACGAAAACTTCTCGCTCAGTCGCGCTTCAGCCAGCCGGTGGCTCCTTCCGCGAGGATGCTGGCGTAGAGATCGCGGTGTGCGTCGACCATGCACTGCGGGCGAAACGCCAGCTCCGCTTCTTTCATGATGCGGGAAATTTTCGCCCAACGCTCTTCGTCCGGCCGCAGGTGAAAACGCAACGCCTGATCGATCGCCCACCGCAGGCCTTGGCTATCGTGCACCTCGAAAGGGAAGCCGTTTCCGGTGTCGCCGTTCAACGGCCGAACGGTGTCTTTCAACCCGCCGGTCGCATGCACGATCGGCAAACTGCCGTACCGCAACGCCATCATTTGCGAGAGCCCGCAAGGTTCGTAGGCCGAGGGCATGAGCGTGAAATCCGAGCCCGCGTAGCCCATCCGGGACAACCGCTCGTCGAAATTCACCATCGCCACCCGGCGTTCGAGTCCGTGGAATTCCACGATGCCTCGGAAATACGCTTCAAACGGTCCATCGCCGACAAAGGCGATCTGCAACCCGAAGCCCCAGTAATCGTTGACCAACTGGTAAAGGATATCCGCAAGCAAACGGCAGCCCTTTTGCACGGGATCCAATCGCGACGGCCAAAACAGAAGCGGCGCGTCCGCGTCTTCTTCCAGGCCGAGTTCGCGTTGCAGCGCGAGCTTGTTCGCCCGTTTGCCGGCGACGTGCGATTCCGCGTCGAAACGGTGCGACAGATGGGCATCACGCGACGGCGTCGCATCGGCGGGAAGCGCGTTTAAAATCCCGCTGGCATGTCGGGCCGCGAGTTTCCCGCGCACGGCGTCGACGACCGGCCAAGTCGCGCCATGCCTTCCTTCGGCCAACTCGTTCAGGAAGCTTCCGCTCACCGTACACATGCGGTCGGCCGCCAGAATCCCGGAAGCCAGCATGCTGAAGGCGTCGCTTTCACGCGCCGATTCGTACGACGACGGATAGTGCTGGTAATAAAGATGGTTCCAGAATTTCGCAGCGTCGATTCCGCGATCTTCGGCGTGGGCGAGCGTTGTCGCGTGATCATGGAGATTGTGCATCGTGAACACGCTTGGAATACCCATCGCGCGCGCCGCCGCCGGCACCAGACCGGTCATCCAATCGTGGCAGTGCACGATGTCCGGTCGCACGCGCGGCAACACGTAATGGATCACATCGCGCTGGAACGCCAAAGCCGCGCGCACATTCGACTCCGGGCAGCCTTCATACACCGAGCGACGGTAGAAAAATTCCCGGTCGTGACAAAAGTGCACCTGCCGCCACACGCCGCCGGGAGGGGAAACCCGACGGAAATGTGGCAGCGCGATGTGGACGTCAGCTCCGGCGTCCGAAAACGAATCCAGCATCAATGCGCATGCATCCGCGAGCCCCCCCGCCTTGATGCAAGGAGAGGAACGGCCGCTACGGCTGAGAAACGCGCTGCTGCCCAATTCGGGCGTCACCAGCAAAATCCGGGGACGCCTACACAAGCGGCGGCGGGAAACGGGAATTCCTGGAGTTTGGGGTTGGGGGGAGTTCGGGACGAGGGTTTCGAGAAGGGGGAGAGACATGGGTCTTGTCTTTTTGGGGCTAAATCGACCGCTACCCTAGTCTCCTCCCTTCCGCCTGAAAATTGGCTAACCCCCTCAACATAGGGTGGCGATTTCACCGCCCCCTCGTACGCGATTCGCGTACGTTCGTCATTGAGCCCAACCTGGCCTCAAGCGGTTTTCAACGAGCCCGCTTCCGCCCACCGGATCGCGTAACGAAGCAAATCGCCCGCACAAGCCAAGCCCAGTTTCCGGCGGATGTGCGCGCGATGGGCATCGACGGTGCGCGGGCTGATGCCCAGCCGTTCGCCGATTTCCTGCGTGAGTTTGCCCGCTCCGATCAACTCGAACACTTCCATCTCGCGGTCTGTCAAACGCTTCAAAGGCAAGCACGGACGCTGGGAATTCCCCGGCGAGAACGAATGCAGAAAATGACTGGTCACCGCCGAACTCGCGTACACCCCGCCGTTCAACACCGTCCGGATGGCCGTGATCAAATGCTCCGCCGCGGTTTCTTTCATGACATAGCCTTTCGCCCCGGCGGCGAACGCCCGCTCGGCGTAGAGCATCTCGTCGTGCATCGAAAGCACCATCACCGGAAGGCAGGGATGAAGCACCCGCAGGTCCTTGATCAATTCCATCCCGCTTCTTCCCGGCAAACCGAGATCGGTGATCACCAGATCCGGCGACATCGCCTCCACCTTCTCCAACGCCTCGCCCACCGACCCCGCCACCCCACAAATCGCCCATCCCTCCTCCGATTCGATCACCCGCTGCAATCCTTCCCGCAGCAATGGATGATCGTCCACGATCAGAATTTTCGCGTCGCGGTTCATAACGGGGGAAACACGCATAAAGGGGGAAACACTCCTAATTTAAAGGAGTTGCCGATTTGTTTCAAATGAATGCGCTCGATAGGAAAAACCGAGCGCGTGCTTGTTCCGTCCGCCGGTTGCCGTAAGGTAAAACAAACCCCCATGAATCCGGAGCCGCCCCAACTCCGGACCAATGCTTCCGAACCTTCCCTTCCTGCCGCGTTTCTCAAAACGCTGGCGGAGGCATTGCCCAGTCCGGCCATTTACCTCGATCAGGATCTCGCCATCCCGAACGCGGCCGCGGCCTCGATGACCGGACGCAGGAAAACCCTCGCGGTCGACGACCTCTACCGGTCGTTGTTCGGCGATCAAGCCGCCAAGGCCCAGCGTCGTCACCGTCGGCTCGCCGGCGACGCACCCCACGCGATCTGGAACGAAACCATCCTCCATCAGAACGGGACCCGGAAGTGGGTGAGGATCGTCGTCGTGCGGGCCGACGACGGACCGGAATTGTGGCTCTTTCACGACTCCCTGAACGAAGAATTCGCCGTCGCCGCGCTGCGGGAAAATGAAGCCAGGATGCGCGCCATTTTAAACGCCACCCACGACGCGATCATCACCACCGACCGCAAGGGAACCATCCTCGCGATCAATCCCGCCACCGTTGAAATGTTCGGCTACCCCGCGGAAGAACTCCTCGGTCGCAATGTCAGTCTGTTCATGCCAGCCACCCACCGGCACGACTACCATGAACACCTTTCGCAAACTCCCGGCCGGAGATTGCCCCGGCTCTTACGCATCGGCGGCGAAGTGAGAGGCCAGCGAAAAGATGGCGGCACCTTTCCGCTCGAACTCACCGTCAAGCCGACCGAATCGCGCGATCAATACATCGGCATCATGCGCGACATCAGCCAGCGCCGCGATCTCGAACAACAAGCGATCAACGCGGTCATGGCCGAACGCATGAACACGGCCCGCGACTTACACGATGGCATCGGTTCCATGCTCACCGCGATCCATCTGCGCACCGATTTGCTCGCGAGAAAAATCGCCGCCTCCGGTTCCGATGAAGCTCCCGAAGTATACGAGCTTTCCGCACTGATCAAACAGGTCCTCGAGCACGTTAGGGCCATCGCGCACGGACTCCGGGCTGTTGGAGATCACCCGGAAGACCTCGCCAAGTCCTTGGCGGAACTGGTGAAACAAAGCCGGAAAGCCATCCCGCTGAAGTTCGGTTTCCATCATCCCAAGCCGGTTCACGTGCCCGATCCAATCGCCGCGAATCACCTCTTCCGCATCGCGCAGGAAGCCGTCACCAACGCCATCAAGTACTGCGAGGGCGAAAAGATCCGCGTGTCCCTTTCACGCAACAACCGCGAATTGGTTCTGGCCATCACCGACGATGGCAAGGGCATCAACCCCGAGAACGGCCGCTGCGGCTCCGGCCTCACCATCATGGAGTATCGCTGCAACGCCATCGGCGGCGTCTTCGATGTCTCCGCCCGCCATCCAAGGGGGACGCGCGTCACTTGCCGGGTGCCGGTCTCGAATTCGGAAGAATGAGGAAACCCGCGAATCCTCCAAGCGACGTTTCCCGCCAAAAACGGGACGAGGAGGCGCCAATCGACTATCAATGCCGGAGATCGAAACATCGGACCGCCGATTCCAGCCATTGAGCCGCCACGAAGGACATTCTCTGGTGACTCATTCCAGTTTCGGCCGGAGAGCAGAAATCTGTCCACATCCATGACCCGCTTCGGAAAAAGTGTTTCGTCCTCTCGTTACAAATATCGTCTTCCGATCAGCTCGGTAACGCGAACACGTAGGACAACCCTTATCAATTGACCTTAGACATTAGATAAACGAAAGAAGCGACACCCCTACTCTATGAAGCATCTTTCAGCGGCCATTGGTGCCATCTCTTGCCTTGCGATCTCGCAGGCTTTTGGAGCGATCAATGTGGTAAGCGATACCGACACCGGCGGCTGGATCGCCATCAGCGGGAATTACGATTATCTTTCAGACCAACAAACCGGGCAACCTTCCAGCGATATCGTCGGGGGCAGCGGAGGATCCTACAACCTCTACGACGCAGGCTTCTACACCCACTGGGATGCCGGCACCGCCAGCAATACCGACGGCACGCTCGGCTTCCGCGTTCGCCTCGACGACCACGACGGCAGCAACACCCCCGCTTACAATGGCTTCTTATGGGTAGGCATCGACGCCGACACGAGCGGCAGCATCGACGTCTTCGTCGGCGTGGACAAGCAGGGCAACAGCTCCAAGATCGCGATTTACGACGCGGGAAGCGGGTCAAACAATTCACCGAGCACCACCACCATCGCTCAAAACTCCTACTATTCCACCGATGCGGTTTCGGGCACGAATTACAGCTACCGGGAGGTAAATTCCCTTAATGACGGTGGCACCACCAACGACATCACCACCAGCACTTCCGGCGACATCGACTACTATATTTCCTTCACCGTGGATTTCGACCGGGTCGTCACTTTCTTGAATACGCAGGGCATCTCTATCAACGATTCCACCCCAATGCGTTACGTGCTCGCCACGGCCACGCAGGGGCAGTCGCTCAACCAGGATCTCGGCCAGTTGCCGAAGGATTTCGATGGAAGCCTGACTTGGGAGCAACTCGGCACTTTCTCTCCGACGATGACCCCCACCGGCACCGTTGTCCCCGAGCCCTCCACGACCTTGCTTGGCGCCTGCGCGTTACCCTTCCTCCTGCGCCGTCGGCGTAGGGCCTGAGTTTTCCAGCCCTAAGAACCCGTTTAAAGTTATTTAGGGTTTCCGAAAGATCGGGTGAAATCGGGCATGAGTTCGCCTGCCACCCGTCCTGATCAGGTCTATCCCAGCGATCTGAGCCGCCAGCAATTCGACCTCATC